>Ga0335085_10000776_pt1 | contig 80948 bp, 72 predicted proteins | sample Lox_Sample_45_FD_206712 | JGI IMG/M metagenome (GOLD analysis project Ga0335085, IMG submission 206712) | Soil microbial communities from Loxahatchee National Wildlife Refuge, Florida, United States - Lox_Sample_4.5 | ecosystem: Environmental > Terrestrial > Soil > Wetlands | place: USA... | reverse complement strand
GCCGGACATTCGCAAGACGGCGGAGTTGGTGCGGGAGATTGCGGCGGCGAGCGGAGAGCAGAGCACCGGAGCGGGGCAGATCAACAAGGCGATCCAGCAGTTGGACCAGGTGATCCAGCAGAACGCGGCAGCGTCGGAAGAGATGGCCTCGACGGCCGAAGAGTTATCCAGCCAGGCGGAGCAACTGCAGGCCACCATGGCCTTCTTCCAGGTGGACAGCAAGGGCCGCCGGCATGAAGCAAAAGCACCGGCCCGGCCGGCGAAAAACCGGCACATGGCAACCGCATCCATGGCTAGCCTGGGTCATTCGCTCGCCTCCGGCGGACCGCACATCGACTTGCGCGGCCGCCCTCACAGCGCGACGGACGATAAGGACTTTGTCGGCTTTCGGGAGACTCAATAAGGGGGCGCCGCCGGCACCGCCCGCAATGCACAAGAGAAGGACACGCAATGATGAACAATTTGAATATCGGAAAACGGATCGCTGCGGGCTTTGCCGCCGTGATCGCAATTGCCGCCGTCTTGGGGCTGTTCGCCTATGGCCGGATCGGAGTGATCGACACGAATTCGGCGAACATTACAGAAAACCGGCTGCCCACCATCTACCTCCTCGGCCAGGTTCAGGACAATGCGGAAGCCAATATCGGGATAGTACTGCGCCACATTACGTCCAAGGATCCCCAGGAGATGGCCGGCATCGAAGCCGAGATGCGCGATCGCTCGGCGAGCAATTCGACCCTGCTGCCACAGTACGAAAAACTTATCACGACGGAAAAGGGGCACGCCCTCTTTGAAGCCCTGACGGCCGCTCGCGCGCCGCTCAATGCCGCCCGGGACCAGGCGGTCGCTCTGAGCCGGGCTGCGAAGAAGAGCGAAGCCGCCAGCGTGTTCCGCGAGCGGATGATGCCGCTCAACGCAAAGTACATGGAAGCGATTGCGAACGTGGTGAAGTTTAATAAGGCCGCCGCCGACGAGGGCGCCCAGAAGATCGCAGCATCTGTGACCGCCAGCCGGAGCGGAATCCTGATCGGTCTGGTTCTGGCGCTGATCGTCGCCGTCGGTATCAGTATTCTGGTGGTCCGCAGCATTACCCGCCCGCTGACCGCGGCGGTCGAACTGGTGCAGCACGTCGGCAAGGGCGACCTGACCCGCACGGTGGAAGTGACTTCCAAAGATGAGTTGGGCCGCATGCTCACGGCTTTGAACGGCATGACGGAGAACCTGAGAAAGACGGTCAAGGAGGTGTCTGCGGCGGCCGACAATGTGGCCGCCAGCAGCCAGGAGATGAGCGCGACCGCGCAGCAGCTTTCGCAAGGCGCTTCGGAACAGTCGGCCGCGGCCGAGGAGAGCACCTCCTCGATGGAGGAAATGGCCGCCAGCATCCAGCAGAACGCCGACAACGCGCGCCAGACCGACAAGATCGCCTCCCAGGCGGCCGAGGACACGCGTACCGGCGGCGAAGTCGTGACCCGCACAGTCGATGCCATGAAAGACATCGCGCAGCGCATCAGCATCATCGAGGAGATCGCGCGCAAGACTGACCTGCTGGCGTTGAACGCGGCGGTGGAGGCGGCGCGCGCCGGCGAGCACGGGAAAGGTTTCGCGGTGGTGGCGTCGGAAGTGCGCAAACTGGCCGAGCGGAGCCAGACGGCGGCGGCGGAAATCAGCAAGCTGACGACGGATGGAGTGGCGCTGGCGGAGAATGCCGGGCAGTTGCTCACACGGCTGGTGCCGGACATTCGCAAGACGGCGGAGTTGGTGCGGGAGATTGCGGCGGCGAGCGGAGAGCAGAGCACCGGAGCGGGGCAGATCAACAAGGCGATCCAGCAGTTGGACCAGGTGATCCAGCAGAACGCGTCGGCGTCGGAAGAGATGGCCTCGACGGCCGAAGAGTTGTCCAGCCAGGCGGAGCAACTGCAGGCCACCATGGCCTTCTTCCGGGTGGACGGCGGTGAACGGCAGCGCAGCCGTCCCGGCGGCGTCCATCCCAGGGCCCATGCGCGGCCGCCTGCGGACCGGCGTTCGATGGCGGCGTCGATGGCGCGGCTCAGCCAGGCGGTCGGAACCGGTGGTCCGCAAATCGATCTCGGCGTCCAGGGCGGCAGTGCGGAAGACAAAGAGTTTGTCAGCTACCGGGAGGCACAATGAGCGGTGCCATCACCGAAACTTCCCAGCACATGACGTTCCGGCTGGGCGATGAACTGTTCGCGATTGTTGTCGGGCAGGTGCGGGAAGTGCTCGAGGTGGGCCGCGTCACGCGCGTGCCGACCGCGCCCGATTACATGCGCGGAGTAGTCAACGTGCGCGGCAAGGCGATCCCCGTCGTGGACCTGCGATTGCGCTTCGGCCTGCCGCGAGCCGATGACACGCTGCATACCCGTATCGTGGTGATGGAACTGAACCTCGACGGGGAAGCCACGGTCGTTGGCGGAGTCGCTGACAGTGTGCACGAGGTGATTGAGCTCGAACCTTCGCAGATCGAGGCGGCGCCGCGCATCGCCATGCGCTGGCGCAGCGAGTTTATCCGCGGGATGGGGCGGCGGGGAGACGATTTCATCATCATCCTGGACATCGATGCCGTCTTTTCCTCCGAAGAACTGGCGCTCGTCGAGGGCGCCAGGCAGGCCGCCGAGCCGCAAACCGCCGCAGCCTGAACCGGGAGACACGCGGGTGGATACACGGGAAGTGGAAGCTGCCGCAGCGAACTCGCCGCCGCCGTTATCTCCGGGCGAGTTCGCGCGGTTCGCGCGCGTGATCACCGAGCGGCTGGGAATCCGCATGCCCGACATCAAGGTGACGATGTTGCAGGGCAGGCTGGCGCGGCGAATCCGCCAGCTTCATCTTTCTTCGTTTGAAGAGTACCGCAAATACCTGTTCTCATCTCCTCATTCGGAAAGCGAATATGTCCACTTCATCAACGCCATCACCACCAACAAGACGGATTTTTTCCGTGAGCCGTCGCATTTCGAATACCTGGTGGAGCGCGCTCTCCCCACGCTGGCCGCAGGGATCAGTTTCACCGGCTCGCGGCGCGCCCGAATCTGGTGCGCCGGCTGTTCTTCCGGCGAGGAGGCCTGGACCCTGGCGATGACCCTGAGCGAATACGCGAAGAAAACCCCTGGCTTCGACTTTTCCATTCTGGCCACCGATGTGTCTACCAGGGTTTTGGCCCACGCCCAAGAGGCCACTTATCCACGCCAGTCCGTGGAACCGGTTCCCCCGGCTCTGCGCCAAAGTTACCTGCTCAGCAGCCGCGATCCCTCCCGCAAACTGGTCCGCATGGTTCCCGATCTGCGCCGCCGCGTGACCTTCCGGCGCCTGAACTTCATGGAAAATCAGTACGGCCTGTCCGAGACGTACGACGTCGTCTTTTTCCGAAATGTCATGATCTATTTCGATAAACCGGTTCAGGAAGCAGTGCTCAACAAGCTGTGCCGCCATCTGCGGCACGGAGGATTCCTGTTCGTGGGCCATTCGGAGTCGCTGGCCGGCCTGCGCGTTCCCCTGCGCCAGGAGACGCTGGCCGTGTATCGCAAGACGGGGTGAAAACCAAGCCGCCTATGCAGACGAATCGCAAGATCCGCGTCCTGATCGTGGACGATTCGGCTTCGGTCCGGCAGAGCCTGAAAGAGGTGCTCCAGACCGATCCGGGAATTGAAGTGATCGCGTCGGCTCCGGACCCGTTTGTGGCCGCCGCGCGCATTCAGCAGCAGGAACCCGACGTCATCACGCTTGATGTCGAAATGCCGCGCATGGATGGCATCACGTTTCTCGAGAAGTTGATGGCGCAGCATCCCATTCCCGTGGTCATCTGCTCGAGCCTTACGGAAAAAGGGTCCGATACGGCGCTGGCAGCCCTTGAGCGCGGCGCGGTCGAGATCATCACCAAGCCCAAACTGGGAACTCGCGATTTCTTTCAGGAATCCTGCATCCGCATCTGCGACGCCGTGAAATCGGCCGCCCGGGCCGGAACCGGGAAACGCCGCCGGCTGTCCGTTGAGCGTCGGGCGCCCGCGCCCAAACTCAGCGCCGACGCGGTCATCGCCCGGCCGCCGTCGCGCGCCATGATCGAAACCACCGATAAAGTCGTCGCCGTGGGCGCCTCCACCGGCGGCACCGAAGCGCTGCGGGAGTTTCTGGAAGCCCTGCCGGCCGATTCTCCGGGCATCGTCATCGTGCAGCACATGCCGGAGAAGTTTACCGCCAGCTTCGCCGCGCGCCTCGACCAGCTTTGCCACATCAACGTCCGGGAAGCGGCGGATAACGATTCGGTAATCCGCGGCCAGGCGCTGATCGCTCCCGGGAACCGCCACATGCTGCTGAAGCGCAGCGGCGCCCGCTATTTTGTCGAAGTGCGCGACGGTCCGCTGGTGAACCGGCATCGTCCGGCGGTGGACGTGCTGTTCCGCTCTACCGCACGGTATGCCGGCCGCAACGCGGTCGGGGTGATCATGACGGGGATGGGGGACGATGGCGCCCGCGGCATGCTGGAGATGAAAGAGGCCGGAGCCGTCAATATCGCCCAGGACGAAGCCAGTTGCGTAGTGTTCGGCATGCCCGCCGAAGCCATCAAGTTGGGCGGCGTGGAACGCGTGCTGCCCCTCAGCCTGATCGCGGGCGAGGTGGGGCGCCTCTGCCGGCGTTAAGAACTTCGTCTTACATTCCGCGGCCTTCGCTCGAAGGCGGCACAACCCCCTTCAGCCGCAGGTAGACCGAGATGTAGCCATACATCTCGCTATCGTGATTGGTATTGCGGATGAGCGAGCCCAGCTTCGAAGTCGGCGTGCCCCGGCCGCCGCGCCCCCCCAGCATTTCCACGGCCGTGGTGTCGTTCATGCTGTCCCAGGCGGCGTCGCATTCGTCGAAAGAGGCCTTCAGCGCAGCCACGATTTCCGCCTTCGATGTAGCCGGTCCCATCTGCTTCTGCTCGCCCTTCACGGCGCCGCAGCCACGAATCTGTCCGGCCACGTGGGTCATGCGCTGCGCGAACGTCTGAATCTCCGGCGTCGGCTTGAACGAATAATCGTCTTCCGGCATCTTCTCGGCGGCCTTGATCAAATTGTTCTTGACCGATTCATACTGCGCGTGCGCTTCCTTGATCAGCGGGTTGGTCTGCGCCTCGAGTGCGCAGCATGCCAGGGAAGCGCCGGCAAGGCAAAGTGCGGAGCGGATCATGCAGGTTTCTCCTTTGAGGGAATGTCGAGAACCATCATACACCGCGCATTCAACAAAACCAGTGGCAATAGCGTCATACCGCTGATGAACGTTCCGCTTTGCCTGCGAATCTCGGCTGCGTCGGCCACCCTGATGGTGGCGTTCGCACAATCGGGCTCGAGACCCGCGTTCGAGGTGGCGTCCGTGAAGCCCTCCGACGAGCAGTCGCGCGGATCAGGCATCGGGATCGGGATCTTCACCTATCCCGGCGGCCGCGTGCGCGCCAACCTGTGCCGGCTGGACTATCTCATTGAGGAGGCGTTCGATATCCAGCCATTTCAGATCTCCGGAGGCCCGCGCTGGATCCACGAGGACCGTTTCGATATCGACGCCAAGCCCCCGGTCACTTCGCAATCGAGCCGCTCCAATCCCAACAACCCCAAGCTGCCTCCCAACCCCGAGCAGCGCCAGATGTTACAAGCGTTACTCGTGGACCGGTTCCACCTGCAATACCGCCGCGAAATCACCGACGGGCCAGTCTACTATCTGGTGAAAACGGACAAGCCCTCGAAACTCCAGCCGGCGAAGAGCGCGGACGAGTATCCGTGGGTCGGAAGCGTCGGGGGCGGCGGCATCAGTGGAGATGGTCTCGCCGCAACCAACGCTACGATGGCTCTGCTGGCCAGGCGCCTCAGTCCGGCGCTGGGACGGCCGGTCATCGACCGCACCGGCATCGAAGGAACCTTCGATTTCAAAGTTCCCTACCACCCCGGCGACCCCGATCCCGACGTCATTTCCTGCATTCTGGTCTCCGTGCAGCCCCTGGGACTCAAGCTGGAAACCGGCCGGGGGCCCGTCGAGACCCTGGTAATCGACCACGTCGAGAAACCCACGGCGAATTAGCGAACCCATTCGCAGCAACTCCCCGCATACGACCCCCGCAGCCCCCCCGAGGGGGGTAAAGTGGACCTGTGTAGTCCAGGATATACTGAAGTTTAAGACTCAGAGGTACCGGAACGTCCATGGCTCAAATGAGCGTCATCTGGCTGCGCGTGGCCGCCGCGCTTTACTCCATCGGCTTGCTGCACGCCATCCTCACGCTGGTACGAAGGCGCGAGCACCTGTTCCGCGTGGCGCTGGGGGCCTTCGGGCTGGGGTCGGTGTTTCATTTCGTTTCCATCGTGGAAGAGGGAATCGTTAATAACCGCTGCCCTATCAGCAACTTCTACGAATCGCTGGCGATGTGCGCGTTCCTCGTGGTGGTTGTGTACCTGGTAGTCCACTGGCGATATAAGCTGGAAAGCCTCAGCGTCTTCATTTTTCCGCTGGTGTTTGTGATGGTGCTGGTGGCCACCATGGGCAACCCGGTGAGCGCCTGGACCAGCCCCATCGTGCGCAATGCCTGGCTCACGGTGCACGTGGTGCTGGTGCTGCTGGGCATCGCGGCGCTGCTCATTACCGGCATGGCCAGCGTGCTCTACCTGTTCCAGGAGCGCGAACTCAAGAACAAGAAGCCGCGCGCGTTTTATTACCGGCTGCCCCCTCTGGGCACGCTGGACGAAGTGATTTCAAAATCCATGACGCTGGGGTTCGTGCTGATGACGCTGGCGGTGATCGCGGCCAGCACGTGGGCATTCATCGAATACGGGACCGAATGGATCAACCGGCCGAGCATCGCAATTTCCTTCTTCACCTGGGGAATCTATATGGCGCTGGTGTTTTTGCGCACTACCGCCGGATGGCGGGGAAGAAAAGCGGCCATCATGACGGTAGCGGTATTGGGCCTTTCGGCAGTGACTTGGGTTGCGCACGCGCGCCTGGGAACGATGTTACTGAAGCAATGAAGCTGCTGATCACCGGCGTGAGTCACAAGACCGCACCCGTCGAGGTGAGGGAATGTCTCGCGTTTCGGGAAGAGTCGCTGCCGGCGGCGTTGGCCGACCTGAAGGCGCGCGAAGGGGTCGCGGAAGCCATGATTCTCTCCACCTGCAATCGCGTGGAGATCGCGCTCACCACAGATGACGATTGCGACCCGCAGGCAGTAGTGGATTCCTTCCTGGCCGACCGCAAACGGGTCAGCACCGCCGAAATCGGACCCTGTCTCTACCGCCACGAAGGGCGCGACGCCATCCATCATCTCTTCCGCGTCGCCGCCAGCCTGGATTCCATGGTGGTGGGCGAGCCGCAGATTCTGGGGCAGCTCAAAACGGCCTACACGGCGGCCAAGAACTGCGGCGCGGTGTGCGGATGGCTGGACGGCCTGGTGACCCGGACCTTCAATGTGGCCAAGCGCGTGCGAAGCGAAACCGGCATCGGGCAGATGGCCGTCTCCGTCAGTTATGCCGCGGTCGAACTGGCACGCAAGATCTTCGGCGATCTCACCGGCCGCAAAATCATGATCGTCGGCGCGGGTAAAATGAGCGAACTGGCGGCCCGCCACCTGCGCCGCTCCGGCGCCGCGCACGTCTTCGTCACCAACCGCACGCATGAACGCGCCGTGGAAATGGCGGCGCTCTTTCAGGGAACGCCGGTCGAATACACCCGCTTCGTCGGCATGCTGCCCGAAGTGGATATCGTGATCACGTCATCGGGCGCGCCGCACTACGTGCTGCACAAAGAGGAAATGCAGCGGGCCATCGCGGCGCGGCGAAACAAGCCCATGTTCCTGATCGATATCGCCGTCCCCCGCAATATCGAGCCTTCCGTCAACGACCTCGCCAACATCTTTCTCTACGATATCGACGACCTGCAGGAGGTTGTGAAGGCCAACCTGCGCGAGCGCCACAAAGAGGCCGAGCACGCCGAGGCCTTGGTGGCGGAGGAAGTCGATCGCATGATGGCGCGCCTCAAGGTCGCCGAAGTGACACCCGCCATCGTCAGCCTGCAGGAACAGCTCGAGCAGATTCGCGCCGGCGAAATGGAAAAGGCGCGGCGCAAATTCGGGCCCTTCACGCCGGAGCAGGAGCAGGCCATGGAGGCGCTCACCCGTGGCATCATCAATAAGATCGCCCACGGCCCCATTTCGGAGATGCGCAACCATGCCGGGCATCCGGAAGGAGCGCATGTGGTGGCCGCCATCAAAAAGGCCTTTCATCTTCAGGATTGATTCATGCTCGTTATCGCATCGCGAGGTTCGCAGCTTGCCCTGTGGCAGGCCCATTGGGTGGAGCGCCAGCTCATCGGCGCGGGACACGAGTGCCGCATCGAAATCATCAAGACCACCGGCGACAAGATCACCGACGTTCCGCTCGCCAAGGTGGGCTCCAAGGGCCTGTTCACCAAGGAGATCGAAGAAGCGCTCCTGGATGGGCGGGCCGACGTGGCGGTGCATAGCCTGAAAGACCTGCCGACCGAAATGCCCGCCGGGCTGGCCCTGGCGGCGGTTCCCGAGCGCGAGGATCCGCGCGACGCGCTGGTCGGCAGGCGGCTCGCGGATTTGGCCGCCGGCGCCCGGGTCGGCACCAGTTCTCTCCGCCGTTCGGCGCAGTTGCGGCAGTTGCGGCCCGACCTGAATATCGAAAGCGTTCGCGGCAACCTCGATACCCGCCTGCGCAAACTGGACGAGGGCCGCTACGACGCGATCCTGCTCGCCGCCGCCGGGCTGCGCCGCCTGGGATGGGCGGACCGCATCGCCGAAGTTCTCGCGCCGGATGCGATGTGTCCCGCGGTCGGCCAGGGCGCTCTGGCCGTCCAGACGCGGCAGACGGGCGCGGCGTTCGAGATCTGCCGCCTGCTCGATCATGCGCCCACCCATGCGGCGGTCCGTGCCGAGCGCGGCCTGCTCGCCCGGCTGGGAGGCGGCTGCCAGGTGCCCATCGGCGCGCACGCTACCGTGCACGGCGATTCCCTGCAACTGCTGGGCGTGGTGGCTGCGCCGGATGGCGGCGAAATCATTCGCGCGCAGGATGCCGGCCCGGTGCGGGACGCCGAACAGATCGGGCAGCGCCTGGGCGCAAAGCTGCTGGAGATGGGCGCGCAGCGTATTCTGGAGACCGTCTACAGTGCCTGACGAGGCGCACGGGCACGTCGCTGGAATTGTTTATCTGGTGGGAGCCGGTCCAGGAGATCCCGGGCTCATCACCGTCAAAGGCCGCCGGATTCTCGAACGCGCGGACGCCATCCTCTTCGACCACCTGGCGCCGGACGCGCTGCTGGACCTCGCGCCGCGCCACGCCGAGCGCCTTTACGTGGGCAAAAAGAAGTCCGCGCACGCGTTTACGCAGGACGAGATCTGCGCCATGTTGATCGAGCGCGCGCGGCGCGGCCTGTGCGTGGTGCGGCTGAAGGGCGGCGACCCGTTTCTGTTCGGACGCGGCGGCGAAGAGGCCGAAGCGCTCGCCGAAGCCGGCATCCCGTTCGAAGTCGTGCCCGGCGTGACCACGCCGCTCGGCATCGCGGCCTACACGGGGGTGCCCCTCACGCACCGCGAACATACTTCGACGGTGACGTTTGTAACCGGTCACGCGGTGGAGGCCATCGATTGGAACCGCGTCGGGCACGCCGAAACCCTGGTCGTCTTCATGGGTCTCACCACATTCGCGCAGATTGCGCGGGAACTGATCGGGCGCGGCCGCGCCGCCGACACACCGGCCATGGCTGTTCGCTGGGCCACGCGGCCCGATCAGCAGACGCTCACCGGGACGCTCGCTACGTTGCCGGAGGCAATCGAGCGCGCCGGAATGAAGCCGCCCGCGACTATCGTGATCGGCGAAGTGGTTCGCCTGCGCGGCAAACTGGATTGGTACGAGCAACTCCCGCTCTTCGGCAAACGGGTCGCGGTGACGCGCGCGCGCGAGCAGGCCGATGCGCTTTCTTCGCGCCTGGAGGCGCTCGGCGCCTGCATCGTCGAAACGCCATCCATCGAAATTCGCCCGGCGAGCGATTACGGTCCGCTCGATGCCGCCATTGCGCAACTGGCGCGTTACGACTGGATCATCTTCACCAGCGCCAACGGCGTGCGGTGTTTCCTCGAACGCCTCGACCATTCGGCTGCCGACCTGCGCTCGCTGCGCGCGAAAATCTGCGCCATCGGGCCGGCCACGCGCGCAGCCCTCGAAGCGCTGCATCTGAAAGTGGACCTGATGGGCCGCGAATACGTCGCCGAAGGACTGCTCGAAGCGTTCGCGCCCTTCGACCTGCAAGGCAGTCGGGTCCTGCTGCCGCGCGCCGCGGTGGCGCGGGACACGATTCCGGTCGAACTGGAGCGCCGGGGCGCGCAGGTGGACGTGGTGGAGGCCTACCGCACGGAGAAACCGGCGTTCGCCGCGTCCGAGCCGCCGCGCGCCGATTGCATCACTTTCACCAGTTCCTCCACCGTGCGCAATTTCGTCGAACTGTACGGCGCGGGCGCGCTGCGAGGGATGAAGGCGATTTCCATCGGCCCGGTGACCACAGCCACCGCGCGCGAGCTGGGTGTCGAAATCACGGCGGAAGCGCATCCCTTCACCATCGAGGGGCTCGTTGACGCCGTGCTGCGCGCCTGCGCCTCCGCCGCCGCAACCATAGACCCTACTCGCTGAACGCCACGCCGCTGAAGCTCGCCACGCCGATAGCGGCGGAAGTTGCCACGGGTGTGAGACCGCCGTTATCATCGACCGCGAAAACGGCCAGGCGCGCTCCGCTCCCGTCCGCCGCGGTGTAGATCACGGCGAGCCAGTTCCCGTCGGGAGAGACCGCAACGTCGGTCGGCACGCCCGGCAGAGGCACCGATTTGTAGAACACACCGCCCTGGCCATCGCTGAAGAAGATCGAAATGGCCTGCCCCGGCGAGTTGCCCGAGTACCAGATGTTGCCGGCGCCCTTGGCGAGCCAGCACGGTGCGTTCGTAGGATACGCCGGCTGCGGCCCGGCCACCGGGAACACGCTGCGGTTCTTGTTCACCAGCGCGAAGCTGTCGGGGCTGTGCGCCGGGTTGAAGCCCAGAAGGTCGCCCCAGAACGCCGCTCCCAGCGGAGTGTTGTTCGCCATGGCCGGAAGCGTCACGGAGGCGCTCGTTCCGGTCAAAGCTCCGAACGGAGTGAGCGGCAGTTGCACCACGGACCCGGATTTCAGGGTCACGGCCGCCCAGGTGTTGCCCACGGCGATCTGGCCCGCGCTCGTGTCCGGCAGCTTGACTGGTGTGCCATCCACCGTGCCCACCGGCCAGAAATGGCTTTCCGCGCACGTCGTGCCCGCGATAAACAATTGACTGCGGCTGAGCGCTACGGACACGGGGCCCATGCAGTTTGGCGCCAGTTTGATGGTCCCGCTGATCTGCACGGTATCGCCGGTGCGAATCAGTTGGCTCACCGTATTGCTTCCATAGTTGGCCACTGCGCCGAAGACCCCGGAAAACTGCAGCGCGCCGCCGTTGCCGCTGGCTCCGCCGGCGCCGCCCGTGGGAAACATGCTCACCAGGGACAGTGACGGCGTGCTTGCCGTGTTCAGCTTGAAGACCACGACGTTGTTCTTTGTAGCATCGTTCGTGCTTGTGAGCACAAGCACGTCGCGCCCGAACCCATCCGCGGCGGCGGTTGCGGCTCCCAGGAACAGAGTGAACACAATTCCGCCGATCAGCCACAAACGGCTTCTTGAGGCACTACTCCCCTCACATGCTTTTTGCATAGCTACAGACAGTCCTTTCTCTTGGTATGCGGCCGTGCGCCGCGTCATAAGCTCCTTTCGACCGCACGTCGCCGCCGGTTACGCCCGCAGGAATTTATTTTTTGCGCGCATTGTGCGCCGCCGAACAGTGCGCGCAGTGCGCGGCCGAACCTTTACGGTGCCGCGCCGGTGTGCGAAACTGAATCGACTCCCCCGAATCGCAAAAATGAGAGCCCATATCATCGGGATTGCCGGTCCGTCGAGTTCCGGAAAGACCGAACTGGCCAGGCAGCTTGCAGGCAGACTGCCGGGCACCGCCATCGTTTCTCTGGATTCGTATTATCGCGGCATGGAGGAGATTCCTCTCGAAGCGCGGAAGCGGGTGAACTTCGATCACCCCGACGCGCTCGATTGGGAGCTGCTGCACGAGCACCTGCGGGCCATCGCAGCCGGTCAGGCATTCGAAGAACCGGTCTATTCGTTTGCCGATTACGCGCGCACCAGCGCCACGCGGCGCATCGAGCCCGCCGAATTCGTCATCGTCGAAGGCCTCTTTGTGCTCTACTGGCCCGAGCTGCGCAGCATGCTGGATACCAAGGTATACGTGCAGACCGCCGACGAGGCCTGCTTCCAGCGCCGCCTGGCGCGGGATGTCGCCGAACGCGGCCGCACGCCGGAATCGGTGCGCGAACAATACGAGCGCACCGTGCGGCCCAGCGCGGAATGGTTTGTGCTTCCCACTCTCAAGTTCGCCGATGTCGTAGTCTCTGGCGAAGAGCCGCTGGCGAATTCCGGCGGCCGAGTCCTGCAGGCCCTCCGAAGAGCCGGCACGGCGGCAGCGCGATAGGCTCTGCCCCGCACCGTTTCGAGGCCTCCGTAACCGGGGTATACTACTCCAATTCGCAAAAAACTGGGGACCGGGCTGGCGACAGGGCTGGCGCTGGCGGCAAAGCATTCGGGCCTTGTGATCTTTCCCATTCTCGCGGTTCTGGCGGCCGTCGAGATTGTCCAGTCCCCGCGGTCGATCCGCCGATTGTTGCCGGCGCTGGCGGCGATTGCGGCAATGTCGGTGGCGATGCTATGGGCGTTCTATGGGTTTCGCTATGCCGCACGGCCCGGCAATCAACAGATCATTCCGCCGACTGCGGTCTATCTGCAAAACCTGAAGCATCCCGCGGAGGTGGCCGTCATTCGATTCGCGGAACGCCGCCACCTGCTGCCGGAATCGTACCTGTACGGGCTGACGGATGTCGCCATCATCAGCCAGCAGGGCCGGCCGGCGTATCTCTTCGGGAAGCTGTATCCGAACGGGCGCTGGTTTTATTTTCCGGCCGCGTTCGTTATCAAGTCTACTTTAGGATTCCTCCTGCTTCTTCTTCTGGCTGTCGCAGCGAAGGGGATTTGGCAGGGGAAAACGCTTCGCGAGACGCTCTTTATCGCCCTTCCGGCGGCGATCTTTTTCGCTGCCGCGATCAATTCCAAACTCGATATCGGGTTGCGCCACATTCTGCCCGTTTACCCGTTTCTGATCGTATTGGCCGCGGCCGCGGCATGGAGCCTTGCCCGGCAGTCGAAACGCTGGGCTTGCGTAGTCGCCTTTCTGCTGATGTTCCACGTGGGGTCGTCGTTGAGGGCCTACCCGAATTATCTGCCGTATTCCAACGAGCTTTTCGGAGGCCCGCTCAACACGCGCAAGGTTCTGGCCGACTCAAATGTCGGTTGGGCCGGGGGGATGAAGGCGACGGAAAAGTACATCGAGCAACACCATGTCTCGCAATGCTGGTTCGCATACGACGGGCCCGCCATCCCCGCGTACTACCATATCGGCTGCGCGCCGCTTCCCACGTTATTTTCGGGGCTGTTGAGAAGGCCGCAGCAAATCGTGCCGCAGCATATCCAGGGGCCGTTGTTCATCGGATCGCAGGCGATGACCGGATTCGATTATGGTCCCGCGGACCTGAATCCATACCAGCAGTTTGCCGCGCTCCATCCTTCGGCCGTTCTACAGGGAGAGATTCTGGTGTTCGACGGTGAGTTCGACGTTCCCCGAATCTGCGGCCTCAGTCACTTCGTCGCGGCGAACGCCCTGGCCGCCGGCGGCCATTATGGAAGAGGCTGTTTCAGAGGCCAGGAGCGTGACGGCTGTTTATCCCGAATTCCGGCCGGCGCACGAGTTACTGGCTTCCCTCTACGCCAGCGAAAAGCAGCGTGATCTGGCTATGGGCGAATACCAGATCGCACTGAATATCTATCGAACCGTGCAGCCGGAGTTTCAGAAGCTCCGGGACGCGCCGCGCAATCCGCTAGGCCAGTGAGGGCCGTCTGTCAGTTCCCGGTGGGAGTCTTGTCGACCTGATCGACAATCAGCATTTCGAGCGGCCCTCTTTTCGCTTCCAGCTTCAGCCCGAGTTGGGTCTGGATCGCCCGGAAGATCGACAGGCCGGGATCGCTCATCACCGGCGAATTGTGCATGTCGATCTCGTCCGGCGGCGGATCGGTTCTGGGAACTGTTCCGCCCGCGGCCTCCATCGTCCACTCGAGCGTGAAATCGTATTCGCCCTCGATGCCGGTCCGGTCGACCACCGCGCGGTTCAACTGGCTGCTCAGGCGGTCGGCAAGCTGCTGCATGGTCTCGTGCCGCGCCCATAGCTTGTAAAGGATGCCGTCCGTCCCGCCTGTCACCACCTCGAAGCTGCGGCCGGCATTTGCTCCCGGCGCCATTTCCGGGAAGCCGTCCGGGCCAGTGGTGAGCTTGGGGATGTCCGCGGATTTCGCATCCGCGGCCGGCGATCGTTTCAGTTTCGGGCCGCTTTTGCCCGTCACCATTTCGAAAATCGGAAGCTCCCTGGTCTCGCGATGGGCCACCAGGCCGAACCGGTCTGCAAGCAGCGATTGCAGCATCCACGCCATCTTTTCCGCGCTCGTGCCGGGCGGGACCTTGGCGGCGATCTCGTACCGCGCCGACTCCATCCACGACGGCCCGATGACCTGATAGCTCTTCAGCCCGTACGCCCGCATCAACAGGTTCTTCAGGGTCGAGGCCCCGCTCAGTTCCCCCGGGGAGTTCGTGCCCGGCCCGCCGCGCAGCGGTCCTGGACCGCGGCGGCCCGGTTCCGCGGGCTTCACCGATGCCACTTCAAACGTTGGCCGCGCCTGCTCCTCCTGAGCCGGCAAACTGCCGCCCCACTCGAGAACCGCGGCGGCAATAACTGTCCGCAACAACATCTACGAAGAGCATAATACGAAGTAGTTCGTAGAATCAACCAACTGCGCCGCTCCCTAACGGAGCCGCGACCGCAGGGAGCGGCCCTTCCCGACGAATTCCCGCGCTACTCATCCGGATTCGCGGCCTTCCACGCGGTCAGGAAGCGCTGCGTCAGATCGAGAGCCGTGTCCATGGACGCGCCGCTCAGTATCTTCGGATCCGCCATCACCACCGAAACCACTTCCCACGTTTGCGTCACCGTATGGACGTCCTTATCGCGCGCGAGCATCACCGGTTGATAGAGGCCCAGCGAAAAGCAGAGGGCGTACGGTCCGCGGCCGCCGCGTACCTGCGTGATGCGGAGCCCGAGAAACTCCTTGGCGTCGTGGTCGACCGTGATGTCGGCGCCGTGGATCTCGCGTTCGATGCGCGTGCGCAGCGAATCGGGGGCGATGCCGTCCCGCGTGAGCGCCGGATCGAGCGTGTCGATCACAACGTTGAGCGATTTCAGTCCGCGCAGCGTGGCGCGCTCCATGGGACCGTCATTGGCCGCTCCCGCGGGCAGCCCCGCGAGCGCAATGGCCATGAGCAAAACCATTCGCCGACTCATATACAGAATGGTACGGCGTTCACAATAGCGCGCGAAAGCCGCGGCGGAGGGGTCATCGTGCGGCTTCCGACATTCCGTCGCCCCGTTTTGCCGTTTTCCACCGCAGCGCCTGGCCCAAAACCACCAGCCACAGCCCTCCAGATGCGTTTTTCGTTGATTTTCAGTAGCTTTTCGCTGGCATTCGACTTGCTTTATCCTCTGCGCAGGATGGAGGAGGACATCATGAAAAGCAAACTCTTCGCGGTTCTTTTGTTGGCCGGCACCAGCCTTTTCGCCGGACCCCGGTTCGCAATCGGATTCGGCTTCGGATATGCGCCGGCGCCCGTGCGGGTTTATGCCGCGCCGCCCGTGGCGGCGTATGCCGCACCCGTGCCCGTTGCGCGTCCCGGATACTCCTGGGTTGCCGGCTATTACTATCCCGTCGGCCCGCGCTGGGCCTGGCACGCCGGCTATTGGGCGCGCCCGCCGTATGCTCGCGCATATTGGGTTGCTCCCCGCTACTTCGGCGGCCGTTATTACGGCGGCTACTGGCGCAGATAGCGGCCGTCGTCTCCTCAGGACGGCATGAACCCGCGAGCGCTCTCCTGAGCTCGCGGGTTTTTCATTTTGCGGCTGCGAACTTGCCCGATTTCACCCACAGCCAGTCGGCGCCGTCGGACAGCTTCTCCGGATTCTTCACCACCAGCAGCAGCACGGTCTCCGGCCCCGCGCACTTGCGGTCGACCAATGCGGACGCGCTGCCGGCTCTTCCGAAATAGGCCTCCAGGTAGAATTGCGGGGGCACGGTATCGATGCGCCACTCACCGTTTCGCGCGCCGGTCAGTTCCCGCAGTCCGCCCCCGGAAAACGTGGCGTGGCCGCTGGCGCTCTCGCGGATTGCATAAGCCGGCATGTGCGCCGGATCCACCGTGGTATCGATCGCGACCTGAAAACCGCCGCCGACCGGCTGCATGGTGCCCGCCTGCACTATCCGCAGCAGAACCGAGCAGTCTTCGGCGGTCGGCGGCGGCAGAATCGCATTGTCGAAATTGGCGCCGTTCTCGCCGGTTTCCGCGCCGATCCGCTCGGCGTCGCTGGGCGGCGGCACCGGCGCCGCGCGGCACGCCGCGGGCAGCGTGAACAGCGATTCCGGCGGCTTCGCCACGGTCAGTTCCTTGAGTTCGAGGAACGTCTGGCCGCCCATCTGCGCCTTCACCACCAGCGCGCGATCGCCATCCAGCCACACCTTGACCTGATGCGGCCCGGCCGCGCTCGCCAGCACCTTTGTGGCGAACCCGTTCACTGTTTCCGAACCGGCCGGCTGCAGATTCTCCTTCGCGAGATCCTGGATCATGCCCGCCGACATTTCGAACGGATCGCCCCAATCGCCGGAAAAGTTCCCCGCGCTGCAAGCCGCCGCCGCGGCGTGTATGTCCCAGGTGAAGCTGTGGTGCTTCTCCAGGTCGTAATACGTCCGCAAGTGAAACGCCTGCTCGCCCGGCGCCGATTGCTCGACCACCGCCCGGCTGCCGTCGCGATGCACCGCCATGGTGACCCCCGGCCCCATCATGGAGTTCACCACGATCGCCGAATAAGCCACGGGCGGCTTAACGGGCTGGGGAGTCTGCGCACTCAGAGCGCACACGGAGGCCGCAAGAAAGCTGAGACGGCAAAGCATAATCCTCCCGGGAACTGGTGCGGATGATAGGACTTGAACCTACACTCCCTTGCGGGAACTGGAACCTAAATCCAGCGCGTCTGCCAGTTTCGCCACATCCGCCCGCGCTGAGAAAATTATAGCAGCGGGAGCCGCAGCGCCGTCGGTCTCTGCCCGGTCTCTGCCCGGTGTCTCTGCCGGTGCCTTGTGTCCGGCCTTCTACACCAGCCCGAGGTATTTCGGAGTGTAGCCGGGGAACACGCCGTCGAGCGTCGGGTTGCCCATGTGGTGCGCCACCAGTTCGCCGAGCACGTCGCGGAAATCGCTGGTCAGCGCCAGGTCGCGGTTTTCATAAAGCTGCTCTTTCGCCAGCCCAGGCCACTTGCCGTAGACCTTGCCGCCCTTCACGTCGCCGCCCATCACGAACATGCAGTTGGCGTGGCCGTGATCGGTGCCGCGATTGCCGTTCTCGTGCGCCGTGCGGCCGAATTCGCTCATCGTCACCAGCGCCACGTCGGCCATGCGATCTCCCATGTCCTGCCAGAAGGCGGACAGCGCCTGGCCGTAATCGCGCAGCAGGTTGGCAAGCTGGCCTTCGCTGGCGCGCTGGCCCGTTTCGTTGACGTGGTGGTCCCAGCCCGGGACGTCGGCGAACGCCATCTCCACCCCCACGTTGCTCTTGATGAGCTGGGCGATCTGCCGCAGACTGTCGCCGAAGCGCCCGCGCGGATACTGCGCACCGGCTGCCGGCACATACTGCTGCCGCTGAACGCTCTGCAGCATGGCGACGGCCTCAAACGTTTCGCGCCCCATGGATTGCAGTGACGGGTCCTTGGCGTCTACGTACATCTGCTCGAATTCCTTGGCGGCTTCGGCGTTCCGCACCTGGAACCCGGCGATGCTGGCCAGCGCGATCGCCGGCTCAGGGCCCGCCATGGTCCGCGGCAGCACCGGCCCCAGCGCCACGGCGCGCACCGGCGATACCTTGCCCTCTTCCCGCGGCAGCGCGCGATTCATCCAGCCGCTGTTGGTCGCTTTCACGCCCGGCGTGCCGGATTCCATGTAGTCCTGCGCGTCGAAATGCGAACGCGTCGGATCGGGCGAACCCACCGCATCGACGATCGCCAGGCGCCCCTGCGCAAACAGCGGCTGCAGTGGAGCCAGCGACGGATGCAGTCCGAAGAAGCCGTCCAGATCGACCGCCGCGTCGGCCGAGCCCTTCGATGGACGCGGAACCGAAATCGTGGGGCGCATATCGTAGTACGCCTGCTCCCCGTGCGGCACCACCACGTTCAAACCGTCGGCCGCGCCTCTTTGAAAGATCGCGACCAGAATTTTTTTGCGCGGAGAAGGAGCGTCGGCGGCATACAGCGCGCGCCTCAGCCACAGCGGAGCGGTTCCGACGCCGACCATCGCCAGCGCCGAATTGCGGAGAAAAATACGACGATTGCTGCTCATGGTTTCCTCTAAGGCCTCTTCCGACTCGTTCGGTTAATGTTTTTGAAATGCGGGCGAACCGAGCGTGATCGCTTCGGCATCGTCCGGTTTGGCCGCCTGCGCGGTCTCCACTTTCACGCCCGGCATCTTGTTGTCGGCAAGCTGCAGGGCGAAGTTCATGCGAGCCAGCAGGCCGGCCGAATTGTTCCATTCCCGGCTCGAATTGGAATAACCCGTGGGCTCGATCTTGCGATACAACGGCTCGCCCAGCTGCGCGATCTGGTTGGTCAGCGGGAATGCGAAATCCACGTCGGCATTGGTGGCGCGCAGCGCGCTCGCCACCAGCTCGAGCGGAGACTTCATCTTGTTGCGGTACGCTTCCACGCTCCAGAATTCCTTGGAATCGAACATGGTTTTCAGGACCTGGCGGATGTCGCCGTCGCTTTTCGTGAATGTGGCGGCCATGCGGTCCACCAGCGAGGCCGGCGGATTGTCGGCCACGAAGCGCTGCGCCAGCTCGAGCGAAATGTGATGCGCTGTCGCCGGGCTGCGCGCCAGAATATCCAGCACCTTTTCGCCGTCCTCCATACCGCCGCCGGCGGGAATCACCACCCCGAGCACGACCTTCTGCCCGTTATCGTGCAGACGCGGATTGAAGAAGAAGGCGCCGCCGCGCTGCGGCTGCCGGATCGTCCATCCGGTGAAGCAGCGCGCCACTTCGGTGACGTCCTTCTGGGTGTAGCCGCCATCGACGCCGAGCGTGTGCAGTTCCATCAGCTCGCGCCCGTAATTCTCATTGAGCCCGCGCCGCCGGTTGCCGCCGATGCGCGCTCCCGGAGAGTTCGCCCCTACCGATTGCCAGTTGTCCAGGTAAAACAGCATGGCCGGGCTCTTCGCCGTGGCCTCCAGCAGGTCGCGGAACCTGTCCAGCACGTGCGGGCGAATTACGTCGCGCTCGTAAGACGTCACCAGGTAGCGGTCCGCGCCTTTGTCCAGGAACACGTTGAAGTGGTTGAACCAGAAATCCACCAGCACTTCGTCGAGCTGCCGGTTGCTGTAGACCGCGCGCAGGATCTTGGCCTCCATCAGGTCGCGCGCCACTACCTGCGCCGGCCCGTTGGCCATTTCCAGCTTGCGCCGCAGTTCGGGCGGTGCGGCCGCGAAGAGCGCCTGGCGCAGTCCGGCGGGCATGGCCGCGATCACGTCATCCTGTTTCCCCTCGGGCAGCGCCTCGAAGGCCGCCAGCCGCTGCTGGGCGGTGCCCGTGCGCAGGGAGCGAATCTCGGGCTGCGTCAGGAGCTGGCGCAGTTCCTGCGGATCCGGCGCACCGGGCGGCAGCGCGGCCGCATTCCCGCCCGCCTGCTGCCGCTTCTCGTAGCGTGCCACCAGCTTTTCGATCAGCATCCGCTTTTCCGGATCGTTCGGAAACGGAGCCTGCCCGTTTACCATCAGCTTGACCATCTGCGGAGTGGGGTAGTTGCGCACCAGCTCCCCGCTCGTCATCTTCAGGGTGTCGAGCTCTTTCAATTTATCGAGCAGTACGGGATTCTCCGCAATCTGATCGGGATGCAGTTGCTGGTCGATCCATTTCTTCAGCCCAAGGGCGCGAACCTGCGCCGCATCGCCGGGACGCGGGCCGAAGGTGAGCCGGTTCAGCGCCTGCTGAACGCGCTGGTCTTTCGGAATCTCTTTAAAGAACTGGCGGGTATCGTCGGTGCTTTTTTTGCCGGCGTAGGCGGAAACCGCCAGGACGCCCCCCAGGAAGACAGCCGACGATAGCGCAACGAGTGCTGGTCTGCGCATCGTGAATTCTCTTTATCCTCTTTGCTATTAAACTCCTTTTTCCTCCGGGAGTTGCGGCCCGACCGTAAATCTCTGTAAACTCCGCCCCGCAGACGTACAATTCGAAGAGGAGGAAAAGCGTGCGGAAGCTCGTTTTGTTCGTTTCTTCCCTGGCCCTCGCCGGCACGCTCGCTGCGCAGACCGCCGGGACCATTCAGGCCACCGGCACCGGCACGGTCAACGTGAACCCTGACCAGGTGCAGCTCAGTGTGACCATCAGCACCGATGGCGCCACCGCCGCTGCCGCCGCGCAGCAGAACATCGCCCAAAGCGCCGCCGTTACCAAGGCCCTCCAGCAAGTGCTGGGAACCAGCGGGATGATCCAGACTGTCTCCTATTCCGTCTATCCGCGCTATAGCAATGCGCCCGGCCAGAGTTCCACCATTGTCGGTTATACCGCCAGCAATACGATCCAGGTGACCGCCAGCGATTTGACACTCGCCGGACCGCTCATCGATGCCGCCAACCAGGCCGGCGCCACCAGCGTCGGCAGCCTGAGTTTCGGCCTCAAGGATTCCGATCCGGCCCGCCAGCAGGCCCTCACCCTGGCGTCCAAGCAGGCGCTGGCGCACGCCGGCGCCATCGCCGCCGGCCTGGGCGCTCACGCCGGCGGCGTGGTCTCGGCACAGGAAGGCTCCACGGTCACACCCGTGCCGATCTACTCCGCGGTGGGTGCGGCCAGCGGCACCCAGATCACCAGCGGCACCGTCTCCGTGACGGCCACCGTTACCGTGACCGTGCAGCTTACGCAATAGCCCGATCTGTGCCACAGTGGATGCATGGCCACTCCGGAGATTGCGACGCTGGGCGGAGGATGCTTCTGGTGCCTCGAAGCCGTTTATAACGAAATGGAAGGTGTGCAGAAGGTCGAATCCGGCTACATGGGCGGATTCGTCGCCGACCCTTCCTACGAAGCCGTCTGCACCGGCAAGACCGGTCACGTCGAGGTGGTGCAGGTCACCTTCGATCCCGATGTTTCCTCCTACCGCGACATCCTGAATGTCTTCTTCGGCATTCACGACCCGACCTCGCTCGACCGCCAGGGCAACGATCGCGGACCGCAATACCGCTCCGTCATCTTCTATCACGGGCAGCAGCAGAAAGAGACCGCCGAGCAGGCTATCCGCGAAATCGAACAGGAGGGCGTTTGGGACGACCCGATCGTCACCGAACTGCGTCCCGCCTCTACGTTCTACCGCGCCGAAGAGTACCATCAGCAGTATTTCGCCAACAACCCGCAACAGCCGTACTGCGCCTTCGTGGTCGGGCCCAAAGTCCGCAAATTCCGCGAGCACTTCGCCGGCAAACTGCGGCGCGGCGCATAAGTAACAACTGCGCCGGCCGAAACCCAACGGGCGGCCCTTGCGGCATCAGTGTGCCTGGCCGCGCCTGATATATTCGTGCTGTGCTCTATTCCATCGCATTGGCCGAGTTTGCCGTCTGCTGGGTGGTCTGGTGGTATCCGTTTCTGTTTCGCGCGCCGCACGTGCAAAAGCGGCCATCCGTCGCCGTGATTGGCGCCACGCGCATCGGCCTACTGCTGGAAGCGGCGGCCTTCTTCGTGGCATTTTCTTTCCGCGAACCGTCGGCGCCCGCCTACGCCCGCGTCATCCCCGCCATGCTGCTGCTTCCCATCGCTCCCGTGATGGCGTTTGCCAGTGTGCGGCATCTCGGGCGGCAATTCCGCATCCACGCCGGGCTGTACCAGGATCACGAACTGGTGTGCACCGGCCCGTACTCCATCGTGCGCCATCCGATTTACTCGTCCCTCATGGCAATGCTCGTCTGCACGCAGTTGCTGCTCACGCGCTGGCCGTGGATCGCGGTCTCGCTCGCGGTGTATATCGCGGGCACCGAGATCCGGGTCCGCACCGAAGACCGTCTGCTCGGCGGGCGCTTCGGAGAATCCTTCGCCGATTATCGCCGCCGCGTGCCCGCGTACATCCCGTTCGTTCGCTGACCAGACCGGCGGGCGAAGCAGAGCCCGTGCGATAGTGATATTTTATGGTTCGCTGCGCCATTGTATTGTTCCTGGCCGTAACCCTGTCGCATGCAGAGGATCTCACCGCCAGATACCGCGCCATCGCCGACAGGCTGATCGACGCTTCGCTCGCCGATACCGAAGGCTACCAGCGTCTCGAGTATCTGTGCGACCGCATCGGCAACCGCCTCAGCGGATCGCCGGCGCTGGGGCGCGCCGTCGAATGGTCCGCCGAACAGATGCGGGCCGCGGGACTCAGCAACGTCCGCATCATTCCGGTCAAGGTCCCGCATTGGGTGCGCGGTGCCGAAAGCGCCCGCATCGTCGAACCCGAACAGAAGCCGCTCCACATGCTCGGGCTCGGCATGAGCATCGGCACCCCGCCGGGCGGCATCACGGCCGAGGTGGTTCCCGTTTCCACGTTCGACGAACTGGACGAGATGGGCCGCGCCAAGGTGGAGGGAAAAATCGTCGTCTTCAACTACCGGTTCGTCAATTATGGTGCGGCGCGCGCCTACCGCTCGGGCGGCGCATCGCGCGCGGCGGCACTCGGCGCCGTGGCGGTGCTGGTCCGCTCGGCCACGCCGCTGGCTGTGCAGTTGCCGCACACCGGCGAAATGCACTATGAAGACAACGCGCCCAAAATCCCCGCCGCCGCCATTACGCCCGAGGATGCGGCGATGCTGGCGCGCCTCTATGCGGCGGGAGTCCCGGTCAAGGTACACCTGGAGATGTCCGCCCACATGGAGCCCGATGCCGATTCCGGAGACGTTATCGGCGAAATTCCCGGCCGCACGCATCCCGAGCAGGTCGTCGTCATCGGCGGCCATCTCGATTCCTGGGACGTCGGCCAGGGCGCGCAGGACGATGGCGCCTCCATCATGGACTGCCTCGAAGCGCTTTCACTCATCAAGAAGCTGGGGCTGCAGCCGGCGCGCACGCTCCGGGTGGCCTTCTGGGTGAACGAGGAAAATGGCGGCCGCGGCGGTGACGCCTACCGTACCTGGGTGGGCGGCGAGATCGCCAACCAGGTGGCGGCCATCGAAATGGATGGCGGCGCCGAGGCGCCGCGCGGTTTCGGAGCCGGCGTCAACGCGGGCTCGTTCGATGTGCTGCGACAGATCGGGCGCCTGCTGGAGCGAGTGGATGCCGCCGAAATCGTGCCCGGCGGCGGCGGCGAAGACATCCAGCCGCTGATTCGTGATGGCGTTCCCGGCCTGAGCGAGCGCACCGTCGGCACCCACTATTTCGACTGGCACCACACCGAAGCCGACACCTTGGATAAGGTGGACCCGCAGGACTTCCGCAAGAATCTGGCGGCTCTGGCCGTGATGGGTTACGTGCTGGCCGACATGCCCGGCCGCCTGAGCGCCGGCGGGATCCGCCCGGACCGATAGCGGATCCGCGCGGCGAAGCGCACCAGTGCGGAGCCCCTGGCTGGTCAGAGCCACTGGGACAAAACGGCAACGTCATGGCATAAATCCGTGTAGGAATCGGCCTGGTGCATGATCGCGTCGTGCGTCGCCCTTCCCAGTTCCGGCGTATTGTGAACCAGCGAGCGGATGGTCAGTTCCAGCATCTGGTGATACATGAGCATGCGCTGCAAACGGTACACCAGGTATTGCAGGTCCTCTCCCAGGTGCAGGGATTTTAGCGCGAGACCGTCCGCTTCCACACGGAGTCTCTGGGTGGCTGCTCTTCTCTGATTCGGATCTCTGATCGCGTTCGCGGCCGCGATCCGTTTCGCCAGGTCCTCTCTGAGTTGTTTGATCTGCCTGAAATTATTGTCGAACGTCGTTTTTGCCTCGGTGAGTTTGGCTCCCAAATGCTGCATGTTGCCGATGCCTTCGTCACCGAACCAGCCGAGCCACTCGGTTACTGTCTTCGGATCGTCGACGATCTCACCCGCATCCAGCACGCCGGCGTCCCGGCAGTTGTCACACCACCATTTCCAGATGGATTTGTTGGCCTCGTGATGCTGCAGTTTGCTGTAGCCCCACACGACCGCTGCCGTCACGGTCACTGCGAGGGGCAGCGCAAAGAGCGTGGCTGCGCCCGCCGCGACGGCGGCGCTGACGCCGACAACCGCCGAGGGGACGGCTACGCCTGCCAGGGCGACCGCTCCGGAAGTGGTGCCCAGCGCGGTCGCCGCTCCTCCTCCGGCGCCCAGCGCGGTCTCTCCACGACTTCCCTTCCGGAAGCGGGTATGAAACCAGGAACCGGCGCTCGCCGAATGTTCCTTGGCTACTTTTTCATAGCAGTCGTTCAGGTGGGAGATGAACGCTGCATCGGTCTCAAACGACAATAGCTTGTTCATGTTCGGTGTGGCCATATGTCACCTCCTCGCGATCATGGCCAGGTTGAGGTTGGGCCGTGGCGCGGGTGCCCGGTCAATAAATAGGATTTAAGGTCCTGTTCATCCTGTCTCGGTGGCGAGTATACGCCCAAATCTCTTCGGTTCCAATCGATTTTTTGAGGTCGCGCCGGCCGGTCCGGCCGCTCCAGCCGCGCTGCCTGGACAGGCCGCTATACTGGGATTAATGCGTGGTTTTCTCGTTGCGGGTGTGCTGCTCTGTGTCGTGACGGTCTGCGCGCTGTTCGCGCAGGATCCGTTCCGCGAGTACCCCGCATGGGAGTACAACAATTTCCCCCTGCCGGCCGACTATAAGGTGCCCGGCGAATGGACTTTCGCGCGCCTCATGTATCCCACCACGCACCTGCACATCGACTGGCAGAGCGAATATGCGCGCGGCCGCGACTGGCACGACGGCTACACCAACTGGACCATCGACTACCCGCGCTCCGACCGCCACCTGGCGCTGGCCATCCGCCGCCTGACCCGCATCGACGCCCGCTCTGCCGAGCAGCCGATCAACGTGGAGGCGGATGACGACGTATTCAACTACCCGTGGCTCTATGCCGTCGAGGTGGGCCATTGGGAACTGAGCGACAAGCAGGTGGCGAAACTGCGCGAGTTCTTTGACCGCGGCGGCTTTTTCATGTGCGACGATTTTCACGGTTCCGACGAGTGGGACGTCTTTGTCGCCAGCTTCAAGAAGATCTTCCCCGACCGCCACATCGTGGACATCTCCAACAACGATCCCATTTTCCACACCGTCTTCGATCTCGACGAACGCTACCAGGTGCCCGGCATGCAATACACGCAGACGCACCGCGTGTATGAGAAAGACGGCATCGGCGCCGAGTTCCGCGCCATCTACGACGATCACGGCCGCATCATCGCCGCCATCTGCCACAACATGGATCTCGGCGATTCGTGGGAAAACGCCGACGAGCCCACCTATCCGCAGAAATTCTCCGCGCTCGGCATCCGCATCGGCATCAATTACATCATCTACGCGATGACGCACTGAGCGCGCCGCTCAATGGGTCATGGCATATACCACGTAATTCACGCCGTAGCGATAGGCCAGCAGGGTCATGGCCGCCGGGTAATACGGCACGTCGGCGAACTCCCAGGCATCGCCCACGTCGGTGTTGAAGTTGACCGCCACCACCATGCGCCCGCGGTCGTCATACACGGCGCGCCAGGCGGGTTCGGTGCCCTCGGGCTGCACTACCTGCACGGTGCCGTCGTATCCGCGGCGCAGGTGGCGCGAGCCGGGGATGAAGGTGCGGTCCTTTTCGCGGATATCGTAGACCATGTGCATCACCGGGTCGCTGGGCGCCAGGTCGGTGATGGAGTGGCCCGGCAGCACGCGCTCCATGGTCTCGCGGAAGATCTCCCACTGCTCGGGTCCCCAGAAATCGTCCACCACCAGATAGCCGCCGCGCAGCAGGTATTCGCGCAGGCGCGCGCATTCTTCGTCGGTCAGCCCCCACCAGCCGGTTTGCGTGGCGTAGATCCAGGGGTAATCGAACAGATTTTTGTCGGTGAGGCGAAGATGGCGCGGGTCGCCGGTATCGACGCGGGTGAGGCGCTCGATGCCTTCGGTGAAATGGTTGTCGGCATCCGGCCAGTCCACGATCCACCAGCCGGTGCCCATGGCGTTGCGCGAGGCGTAGCCGAAGCGGCGGTGGAACTGCGGCAGGTCCGTGTACTCCAGCCGGATGAAGTGGAAATCGGCTTCGCGGCGCGGCAGGGGCGCTTCATCGCCTTCAGGCGGGCGGAAGCCGAATCGGCCGCCGCGCTGCGCCAGTGCGGCCGCAGCCGCGAGCAGCAGGAGCGCCATCCGTCTGCCAGACATTGTTCATAGTATATGTGACGCCTTGTTACCATGGAGTTTGACACCCTCGCTCGATAAATCCAAAATCAAGATTCTGCTGCTCGAAGGCATTCACTCCAGCGCCGTCGCGGCCTTAAAAGAAGACGGCTACACCACGGTGGAGTACCACGCCAAATCGCTGGCCGGCGAGGAACTGTTCGCGGCGGCCCGCGATGCGTATTTCCTGGGAATCCGCTCCGCCACGCGGTTGACGGCGGAGTTCTTCGAAAACGCGCCCCGCCTCACCGGAGTCGGCTGCTTCTGTATCGGCACCAACCAGGTGGACCTGGCGGCGGCGGAGGCTCGCGGCATCCCGGTCTTCAACGCGCCCTTTTCCAACACGCGCAGCGTGGCTGAATTCGTGATTGCCGAAACCATCATGCTGATGCGCGGCGTGCCGTTGCGCAGCACCCTGGCGCGGCGCGGCGCGTGGGTGAAGACGGCTTCGGGTTCGCACGAGGTGCGCGGCAAGACCCTGGGAATCGTGGGCTACGGACACATCGGCTCGCAGGTCAGCGTGCTGGCCGAGGCGCTGGGCATGCAGGTGGTGTTCTTCGATATCGAAAGCAAGTTGGCCCTGGGCAATGCGCGCCGTCTGCCTACGCTGGACGCGCTGCTGGAAGCCTCCGACGTAGTCACGCTGCACGTGCCGGAGACGCCGCAGACGGCGGGCATGATCGGCAGCGAACAGCTCGCCCGCATGAAGACGGGCGCGCACCTGATCAACGCTTCGCGCGGGACCGTGGTCGATATCGACGCGCTCGCCGGCGCTCTGCGCTCGCACCACCTCGCCGGCGCTGCCATCGACGTCTTCCCGCGCGAGCCCAAGGGCGCGGGCGAGGAGTTTGTTTCGCCGCTGCGCGAGTTCGATAACGTCCTGCTCACGCCGCACGTAGGCGGCAGCACTGAAGAGGCGCAGGATAGCATCGGCGGCGAGGTGGCGGGCAAGCTGATCAAGTACAGCAACAACGGCTCGACGCTGAGCGCCGTCAACTTTCCGGAAGTTTCGCTGCCGGAACATCCCGGCAAGCAGCGGCTGCTGCACATTCACCATAACCAGCCCGGCGTGCTGAGTGGGATCAACGCCATCTTCTCCGAGCAGCGCATCAATATCGCGGGCGAATACCTGCAGACCAATGCGCGTATCGGCTACGTGGTGCTCGATATCGAATTCGAAACCCGCGTGGACGCGCTCGAGGTGCGGCGGCGGCTGGAGACCGTGCCGGGGACGATCCGCACGCGGATTCTGTTCTGAAAGCCCGGCCTTTCCTGCCGCGCACCAATGCCGGCGGCAAGATCGCCGGCGCTACCGGCGAAACCGGAGTTCGTCCTTGAATGCCTCCATCGAGTTGTACACGATGGGGCAATAACACGCGCGGTCGACGAACTGCCACATCCGGCTGGCGATGGAGCCGGCGCCGCGCACCAGGTGCGGGAAGCGGCGGCAGGTATCGGGGCGCGCATCGTAGACGGTGCACTCGTTGCCGCTGAGGAAGACGCAGCCGCTTTCGTCCGTGCGGCGCAGCACGCGGCCGTCCGCTTCATCTTCCATGGTGTATTCCGAGAGGAGCTTCCCGGGAGCGATGCGCAGGTGGCGCGCCAGGCGTTCGATATCGCGCTTGGAGACTGCGGCCGTGGCGACGCGGCAGCAGTTGGCGCACTGCGTGCAATCGATCTGCTCCTGGATGCCCTCGGCGATGCGGCGCAGAATGCGGTCGGAGTGATCGCGCGACTTCATGTAGCGGCGGAAGCGCATGTTCTCGTCGCGTTTCTTTTCCCCCAGAAGCCGGATCTGCACCAGGTCGGTCAACATCTGACTTCAGCTTAGCAGGGGCATAATAAGCACATGGACCGCCGCACTTTTTTGCAGCGCGCGGCGCTGGCTGCCGCGTTCGTGCGTGCCGCCGGGGCGCAGGAGCCCGACCTCGACGAGATCGGGATCGCAGATTTACAGCAAGCCATGAATTCCGGGCAGATCACGGCGGTGGTGCTGGTGGACCGCTACCTCGGGCGCATCGACGCCATGGACCGCGGCGGGCCCGCGCTGCACTCCGTGATCGAGTGGAACCCGGACGCTTCGGCGATCGCGGACGCGCTGGACCGCGAGCGCACCTTGAAGGGACCGCGCGGGCCCATGCACGGCATTCCGGTGCTGATCAAGGACAATATCGATACCGCCGACCGCATGCACACCACGGCCGGTTCACTGGCGCTGGCCGCTGCGCCGACGCCGTCCGATGCGGCCCTGGTGGAGCGGCTGCGCGCGGCCGGGGCAGTGATTCTCGGCAAGACCAATCTCAGCGAGTGGGCCAACTTCCGGTCCACGCATTCCACCAGCGGCTGGAGCGGGCGCGGCGGGTTGACGCTCAATCCCTATGCGCTGGACCGCAATCCTTCGGGCTCGAGTTCCGGGTCGGGCGTCGCCGTTTCCGCCAACCTCTGCACCGTGGCGGTGGGGACGGAAACCGATGGCTCGGTGGTGAGCCCGTCCTCCATCAACGGCATTGTGGGGATCAAACCGACGCGCGGGCTCATCGGCGGGCGCGGCATTATTCCCATCTCGCACAACCAGGACACCGCCGGACCGATGGCGCGCACCGTGCGCGACGCCGCCATTCTGCTCGGCGCCATGGCCGAGAAGCCGCACGCCCAGGCCGACTACACGAAGTTCCTCGATGCCAAGGGGCTCGAGGGCGCGCGCCTGCTCTACGCGCAGCACGGGTTCAACGTGATTCCGCAGGTGGAGCGGCTCATTGACGATTGCGTTGCCGAAATGGAGAAACTCGGCGCCTCCGTCGCGCGCACCGACACCCTCCCCAACTTCGGCAAGTACGACGATTCCGAAGGCACCGTGCTGCGCTACGACTTCAAAAGCGATCTCGACGCCTACCTCGAAGCGCGCGGCGGCGGCCTGACGCTGGCCGGCCTGATCGACTTCAACGACAAGCACCGCGCGCAGGAGATGCCGTACTTCGAGCAGGAGATCTTCATTCAGGCACAGCAAAAAGGGCCGCTCACCGATACGGCATACAAGCTGGCCCTGGAGAAGGATCAGAAGCTTTCGCGCGCGGCCGGGATCGACGCCGCGCTGAAGGAGTCGAAAGCGACGGCTATTGTGGCGGCGACGTCCGGCCCCGCGTGGCTCACCGACCTGGTGAACGGCGACCGCGATACCGGCGGCTGCTCGACGCCCGCGGCCGTGGCCGGCTATCCGCACATCACCGTGCCCGCGGGATTCGTGGACGGCCTGCCGATCGGGATTTCGTTTATCGGAATGCCGTGGACCGAGGGCGCGCTGCTGCGGATGGCGTACGCCTTCGAGCAGGCGACCAAAGCGCGGCGCAAGCCCCTGTTCCCGGCAACGTGCAAGGTATAGGGAAGCGCGGCTTCGCGAAACATATGCAACAGAAGCCGAAAAAAGTAAGTGGCTTTCCAGGATATCCCTGGGTTAGATAGCCGCTAGATATCCAGCGCCCGCACCGAGTGTACTACTTCGTCCTGTTGTGTGTGATGCGACTTAGGAGATGTGCGTTTAGCCGCATATAATCGATGCTGCTGAAAAAAGGAGATTCAGATGCCACTCCCGGTCCCAACGAACATAGCCACCGGATTCGCCGATCTAAGTGGCTGCTCTTACCGCCTCGCTACCGATCAACTCTACGTCGCCGATGATGGCGCCGGCCAGATCGTTGCCGTAAACCCTCACTCTCATGTCAAGACGGTTCTTGGCACGGGATATAACTTCCCGCATGATATCGAACTCAGTCGGGATGGCTTGCATGCCTATATTACAGAAAGCCCAGGCACCCTGCTCCGGGTGAGTCTGTCCAGCATGAACCGGGCCGCAGCTACGGTGGTGGCCTCCGGCTTTAACGGCATAGACCAGGTTGCATTGGACGAAGCGCACGGCTTTGCTTACGTCGCGGAATTTACCGGAGGCGGTATCTGGCGGGTAGCCCTCGGCACAGGAGTCAAGACACTCGTGCTGAACGTGGGCAACCCGCGGGGAGTGCTGGCTACCGGCGACGGTAAGTTCCTCTATGTCAGCAGCGATGCCGGCACGATCAATCGTATCGACCTGTCGACAGACACGCAGAAGACGATCGCCAGCGGGTTGAACGGTCCACGGCATCTGACGTTTGCGGATGCCGGAGAAAGTCTGATCCTCTTTCCTCAGCCCAACCCGTCGGGCACTGTGCTGAAGGCCGACCTCACCACCACTCCGGCCACGGTTACGCCCATCGCCGGACCCACCTCGCCCGCTCCGTACAGTGTCGCGGTGCTCTCCTCCAACCAGCTACTGATCGCATGCGCGACTGCGGTGGCGGAAGTGGATCTTACGTCGTCGGTATTTACAGCGGCCGGACCGATTCTGTTGGGTATCGGGTTCGTGCCGGCCGACGCTGCGCACCTGCCCAACGGCTACGCGGATACCACCGGCGACCCGACCTACTTTTTCCAGGTGAAGGACTGTCCCTTCGGAGGCACTCTGCCGCTGATGATCAACTGGCAGCATGCACGGTCCATGGGAGCTAATTTCTACCAGGTCTTTATCGCCGCGGGAGGCTCACCGGCGGTGCAGGTGACGACGCCGTTTACGGACTATCTCTGGAGCGTCCCGCTGAACGAGTTTGAGGCGGTTGCGACCACGCCAGTCTCGGGCGGATACTTTCCCCTGCGGTCGGCGGGCCAGATCTGGCTGAACTACTGGCTGGGGATGCTGCTCAACACGTTCAGCCAGCCCAACGTCCTCAACACGATCAGTATCAAACTCTTCTCGGCCACCAGCGCAGCCTCGGAAATCGGGCATGCGACGGATGCCGGCCGCTTCGCCAAGGTCATGATCGACAATACCCTGCCGGTGGCCACGCTGGAGAAAATCCTGCAGCAGCCCGGCAACGTGCCCGTCGGCACCTGCGCCATCGTGAACAGCGGCTCGCCGACGTTCACCTTCGTGGTGACCGCGTCCCAGCCGCAGTCCCATCTGCTGGGGTGGGACCTCATCGCATACTGGGGCGACAACAAATCCGAGACTGTGGCTTCGGACAGTTATGCCAGCCACATTTCGCCGACGCGGCTATGGGCGGGGATCACCTCGACGGCGGTGCCTCCGCCGGGACCCTCGCCATGGAATGCCACCGTAGCGGGCGATCCGACCTCCACCCACTGCGCGCATTCCTTCTTCGTGAATGCGTGGGACCGTGTGATTAACGGCTGGGGCTATATTCACGGCGTGGCCAGCTACCAGAAATCGGTCACGCTGATGTTCTGAGCTTCAATCTACCGACAGGGCCTTCTGCACGGCGGCTCTCAGATCGTCCGACGAGCCGCCGCCCAAATCGCGGAAGGCGATTTTGCCATCGCGGCCAATGACGAACGTTGTCGGGTAGGCCTGCACGAAGTAGCGCGCGGTGACGTCGGGCTCGGCATCCAGGAGCAGCCGGAACGTGTACTTCTGCTCGGCGGCGAATTTGGAGACCTTCGCGGCATCCTCGCCGACATCGAGGCCCAGCACCACCAGTCCTTTGGATGCCAGCTCGTCGTGCATCTTCTGAATGTGCGGCATGAGCGCGCGGCAGGGGCCGCACCAGGTGGCCCAGAAATCCACCAGCACCACTTTGCCGCGCAGGTCGCGCAGGTGAACACGCTGGCCCGAAGGGCCGGAGAGCGTGAAATCGGGCGCTTCCATCCCGACCATGCTGGCCGGCTGGCCTTTCTTCTCGCCGAGATCGCCGCCGGAATAGAAGACGATCTCGGTGGTCTTCTGCGCATACGTGCTCACCTTGTACACCTCGAACGTCTGCCTGTCGATGCGGTACATGGCGAACTCCACACCCGGAAGCGTGCCTGCCGGCCACTGGTCGCGCACCACCTGCACGATGACGATGCCGACCGGCTTGCCGTTCTGCATGTAGCGCTCCTCGCGCGCGATGGAGGCGCGGGTGACGTGCTGATCGATCTCGTCGAAGACGATCGGTCGCATGGCGGAGCGTTCGGAGACGGTCTCGCCGCCGTCCTGGATGTTCTGGACAATGACCTGCTTCTCTCCCCGGTCCATTTTGCGGTAGGTTTCGGCCGTGCGGTGGAGAATATCCATCGCCTGATTCTGTGCGAACGCCACCGTGGCGAACGCGAGGAACAAAACGGTTCTCATGAAACCCTCCTGGCGACAACCAGCGTGATGTCGTCGGCCTGCGGCGCGCCGGCCGTGAAATCGGTCAGGGACTTGGTGACGGCCTGCACGATCGCCGCGGCCGGTTCCTTGCGATGTTCGCGAAGCGTGTCGATGAAACGCTCTTCGCCGTACTCATCGTAAGCGAGGTTGGTGGCTTCGGTGACGCCGTCGCTGTAGAGCACGAGCATGTCGCCGGGCTGCATATCGACGTGCTGTTCCTTGTACGGCGCAATGGAGAGAATGCCGAGCACGGGGCCGCCGCCTTCGAGCATGCGGATTTCGCCGTTGGCGCGGACGAGAATGGGCGGATTGTGGCCGGCATTGGCGAAGGCCAGATCGCCCGTGCGCGGATCGAGCACACAGAAGAAAAAGGTGATGAACCGGTTGCTCGGACACTTGGCGCAGGTGGCCTTGTTGAGCCGCACCATGAAAGGGCCCAGGTCGCCGGGGTCTTCGGAAAGCACCTGCACGCGGGCATGCAGCGCCATCATCATCAGGCTGGCCGGCATGCCTTTGCCGGAGACGTCGCCCAGGGCCAGCCCCACGCGTCCATCGGCGTAAGGAAAGAAGTCGTAGTAATCGCCGCCCACGGTGCGGCAGGCGACGTTGAAACCGGCGAGATCGGTACCGGCAACCGAAGGCGGCGCCTGCGGCAGCATGTTGCCCTGGATTTCGGCGGCCTGCGCAAGCTCGCGTTTCAGGAAGCGCTCGATCTCTTCGACCTCCGCCAGGCGCACGTTCTCGATGCGGATGGCGGCCACGTTGGCCATGACGGTGAGCAGGTTGAGATCGTCCTTGGTGAACTCGCGCAGCACGAAGGGCGAATCCACGTAGATGAGCCCGATGATGCGGTCCTTGGTCTGCAAGGGCACCGCCATCATGGTGTGAACCTTCTGCTCGACAATGCTCATGCGCGCCTTGAACGCGTCGTCAAGCTGGGCGTCGCGCACCAGGACGGAGCATTTTTCGTTGAGCACGCGGTCGCGTACGGCGGTCGAGATGCGGAACCCCTCGCCTTTGTGGGCGCGCGGCACGAGTTGATCCCCTTCGATGAGGAGCAGGACGCCGCGCTGGGCATTGACCGCCTCGAGGGCAAGATCGAGGATGACGGGGAAGAGGTCTTCGAGCGGCCGGTTCTCGCTGAGCTCCTGGCCGGCGCGGATCAGCGCCTGCAAAGGCGCGGAGGATTTCGGCGAGGCGCGCTCGAGCGCGAGCGTCTGGTTGGAAAGCGCACCTTCGAGGCTGGTGACCACCGTGGAAGTGGAAGGTGAACTCGAGTCGCCGCCTTCGAAAACCACAACGCCGGGCTCGGGCGGCATCGATTCGGGCGAGTACACGATGGAAAGATGTCCGGCCGTGATGCGGTCGCCGGGGTGCAGAATGAGGCGCGCTTTGAGCGGGATGTTATTGACGAAGGTTCCGTTCTTGCTGCCGAGATCCTGGACGGTCCAGTCGTCTCCATCGAGTTCGAAGGCGAAGTGTTGGCGCGAAAGGCCGGCGTCTTCGGGGAAGCACAGCTCGGCGGCGCTGGAGCGGCCCACCGAGATCCGCTCGCGCAGGAGCGGGACGGATTTCACCTGGCCGTCCGGGCACTGGATCAGAAGTTCGCGCGACATGGGAATGATTCAAATTGTAGAACGAAAAGCGGAACCGGGGGTGGCCGCGCACGCCGCGCTGAGCGGGTGCGGGCGTTATCGCGCCTGGGCTTTGGGCCGCCAGAAACCGGAATCGGCAGCGGCAAAATCGTCGGAGACGTAGCTCTGGCCCGGGTCGACGCGGAACAGGAGGTTCTCGCGATTGAGATCGGCGGCGGCGGTCTGCTTGCCTGCCTGCGCTTCGGCGGCGGCGACCGCCTCGGCGTAAGCCGGCAGGGCCGCGATGCCGTCATCGAGAATCTTGAGCGACGTCATGGGAGCCAGGACCACGTAGGTGGAGGACGCCGAGCCGGAGACGACACGGTAGATCAGGTCCGGGCGGTCGAGATTGACACTGTCCATTTTCTGGCGCCGCAGCCGCATAAGATCGGCGAAATCGGCATCGCTGCCCGGCCGGATCTGGAAAACCGAGACGTGAAAATAGCGGGCTTTGGGGAGCAGCGCGACGGCCTCTTTCGGACGGTAGCTGAGCGCGGGTTGATAGATGCCGATGAGCGCGCGCGCAGCCGTGGCGAGGTCGGTTTCGGAGGGCGCGGGAGCGCTGGATTTGAAGTAACCCGCGGCGACCAGCGCGCGATCCAGCGCTTCGATGCTGGCGAAAGAGGAGTGCATCTCGATCTGCCAGGTTTTGGGCGCGCCCGTCATCGAGGTGAGCGCGAGTACGTCGACATCAGCGTGGACAGTAGCGTAATCGCGCACGCTGCCTCCTCCGATCCCGGGTCTTTCGATCAACTGCACCAGAGGCGGCGGGTCGCTCGGTTGGGCCGCGGCGGTGGCGGCCATCAGCAGCACGGCGAAAAGCGGTTTTACGGACATAATAAAGGCTCAAAAGCGTAGACGCCTGCCAGACAGGGAACGTGGATGACCGATCGGTCACCCCCGCCGGCCGTTACGGAACGAACCCAATTTCGCAAAAGTGGTTTGGATTCTGGGGGATGGAGAGGATATAATCGCGGTTTCAGGAGAGCCAGGGATGAAGCTGCAGATTTGGACGGTAGTGGTGTTGGCGGCGCTGTTGACGTTGCCCGGGGTAGTCGGAGCGCAGACGAACGGCAACTGGGTGGCTACCTGGGCGACCGCGGAACTGCTGGAGAGGACTCCGCGTCCGCCCGCGCCTGCGGGGTCGGCTCCCAAAAACCTGCCTGCGGGCGCCAGGGGGTTCGAGAATCAGACGGTGCGCATGGCGGTGCGGGCCAGCATGGGCGGGCGGCGGCTGCGCATCAAGATCGAAAACGCGTTCGGCAGCGCGCCGCTGGTGTTGGGTACGGCCCACATCGCGCTGCGCGGCAAGGATTCGGCGATCGTGGAGGGAAGCGACCACGCGATCACGTTCGATGGCAAGCCCGGATGCACCATCGGGCCGGGAATCGTCCAAATCAGCGACCCCGTGGAGATGTCCGTGCAGCCGCTGGCGGAGCTTTCGGTCAGCCTCTATTTTCCGGAGGAGACAGGGCCGCCGACGAACCACGGCACGGGGCTGCACAACACCTACATCAAAGAGGGCAACACCACCGCCGACGCCTCGATGGAAGACGGGCGAAGGACCGAGCAGTATTACTACCTCTCGGCGATCGATGTGGAGGCGCCGGCGGACGCGGCCACCATCGTGACGCTGGGCGATTCCATCACCGACGGCGCGCGCTCCATGCCGGAGACCGACCACAGTTGGCCGGCGCTGCTCGCGGCGCGGCTGGCGTCCAGTAAGCTGGCGGCGAAGCTGGGAGTGGCGAACGAAGGGATCGGCGGAAACCGCATCCTGCGCGACGGCGCGGGCACCAGCGCGCTGGCGCGGTTCGACCGCGATGTGCTGAGCCAGTCGGGCGTGAAGTGGGTGATGTTTCTGGAGGGGATCAACGATATCGGCCACGGCAATACGGAACCGGTGACCGCGGAGGAATTGATTGCCGCGCACAAGCAGATCATCGAGATGGCGCATGCGCACGGCCTCAAGGTGATCGGCTGCACGCTGACCCCCTACGAAGGAGCTTCCTACTTCCGCGAGGAAGGGGAGGCGATGCGCGAGGCCCTCAATCAGTGGATCCGCACCAGCGGGGCATACGATGCGGTGGTGGATTTCGAAGCCGCGGTGCGGGACCCGGCCAATCCGAAGCACATCCGGCCGGATTTCGATCCGGGAGACCATCTGCACCCCAACAACGCCGGCTATGAGGCGATGGCGAACGCGGTGGACCTGGCGGTTTTCGGCGGGAAGGCGGGGAAGGCGAAGAAGAAGTAGAGTGCGTGCGCGGCGTTTTCATGACGCCTCCAGAGCGCAAATCGCCGACTCACCGAGCCACTTTTCGGCCCGCTCGTACGGCCAGCCGTTCTCGCGCACCAGGGTTTTCCAGCGCCGCATAGCCGAAGAAGAACCACAGCACATCTGCGGTCGCGTTGAGGTCCAGTTCTTTTCGCAGCCCACCCAGCTTGCGCAGGCGGCGGGCGATACGGCCTTCGCGGTTCGTGACGTATCCCGGAACTGGCCGTTCCCTACGCGGATGGCTCGCCGGCGCCGGTGCGCATGGAAGGCCTGCAGATGGTCAAAATGCCGTACGGGCCGGGCTCGATTCGTTTCGCGCCCGCACGCCTTTTCGATGCGGCCTCGTGTCCATCGGGCGGCACCCGGTTCGTCGATCCCGCCAGGGAACTCTCCGTGGTGGCGCTCACCAACACGGCGGTCGAAGGGCTGTTCGGGCAGTTCCCGGTGCAGGTCCGGAATGCCGTCTACGCCTCACTGTGATGCGGGCGAAAGCCGGGACGGGCTATCGGAGCTTGACAGATTCCTCTCTGGCCTCTTTGAGGATCGGGATATCGGGGTCCGCGTCCTTCCAGAGCGCCAGGAAATCGGCATAGGCGGCTCTCGCCCTTGGCATGTCTCCGGACATTACCAGGGCCCTGCCGAGTTGCAGATGCGCCAGAGCGCCGATGGGATCTGAAAAAACGATCCCGCGGTGATCGATGATTTTCTGGAATTCGGCCGCCGCTTCCCGGCCGTTTCGTCCCGTCAGGTACGACTTGCCGCGTACGTAAGCGGTGTAGAGGGAGCCGAAGAAGGTTAATTGCGCGCCCACGGGCACGGCGAGATCGTAAGCGCGGGAGGGCTCCAGCCGTTCCACCGCGACGGCCGGCTCCTGGTGGGCGAGCGCCGCGAGCGCGCGCAACACCGGCAGGTATTGGAACTGCACCGCGGTGGCCTCGGGGAACCGTTTTTCGAGTTCATCGGCCAGCGCCTGGGAGCGGGACAGGTCGCCTGCGAGGGCCAAGGCATAGGCCGCGCTGTAGGCGATATCGGGGTTGCTGGTCAGATCGAGGGCGGCTATTGCTCGCTGTTTCGCGGCGGCAGCGTTCCCGAAGTGCGCCTGGCACACCGCGACCGCGGATTGGTAGATGGCGGCCCTTTCGCGATCGCCGGTTTCCTGCGCCCGCCGTATCGCGCGCTCCCACAACACTTCGGCCTCGCGCACGCGGCCCGAGCGTGCCAGAACGAGGGCCTGGTGGTGCAGAAACGATTCTTCGCCGCCGGGCCTTTCGCGCGCGAGGGCGATTTCCTGCGACATGGCTTTCCGGTCATCCCGGAAAAACGCCAGGTAGTATCGGAGCTCCCCGTAGATCGGCAGATCGATGTTGCGCGCCGCGGCTCGCTGGAGGGCGCTGGCCGCTTCCGTGAAGCGTTCCTGACGGACGTAGTGGCCGGCAAGTTCCCCATATGCGTAGGCTTCGTCGGGATTGAGCTCTAGGGATCTTTGAGCGGCCTTGACCCCCTTTTCATACTGGCCCGTGCATTCGGTAGTCCGTCCCGCCAGAAGCCCGATCGCCTCGTGGTCACGGGGATAAACGCGGGACCACGATTCGAGCGTCTGCTCGGCCTTCCGCAGGTTGCCCGTGACCTGCCGGTCGTAAAGGAACTCGATAAAGAATCTCTCGCGGTCGCTGGTGCGATCTTTCAACTGGTAGGCTCTGCGTGTATTCTCGGCGCCCAGGTCCACGTCTCCGAGGTTGAGGTACATGAACCCCAACCATCCGTACGCGACGGCAAATTGAGGGTCGATGGCAACCGCGCGCTGGAAGTGCGGCAGCGCTGCGGCGGGGCCGTCGGCCTCATTGGCGGTCCATCCGGCGCTGAACGCTTTCAGCGCTTCGAGCGATGGCGTCGTGGCCTGCTGGAGTGGAGTCGAGTGACGGGCTACGGTCGCAAGGGATTCGCCGGCGCGGCTGCGGAACCTGGTGGCGACGGTGTTCAGGGCGGTCAGGACTTCCTCTTTCCTCCCGGCCTGGGCCTGCTCGGCGTCGAGAAGGTCGCCGGACTGGCAACTGCGAGCGGTCAGGCTCAGCACGTACTGGCTGCCGAGGGGGGAGATCGAGCCCTCCAGGACGGCGGTGCTTCCGAGCCGCTCGCAGACTTCCCGCGCGACCTCAGGAGTGAGGCGCGTATCGGGGGGCCGTTCCATGCCACGGAGCGCCTGATGGATGCGTTCGTCCGAAATGAGGCTGAGGTAAGGTGACTGTTGGAGTTGGACGGTGAGGCCCTGGCGCAGGGTGCCCTCGAATACCGCGTCCCCAGTCGTGTTGGTGAAATCGCCCAGCACGAGGGTATCTTCCCTGGTGAGCCTCGGTTTGAAGTGAAGCAGAGAATAGGCGCCCATGGCGGCCAGGGCCAGCGTGCCGACTGCCGCGGGGATTATCCAACGGCGACTGCGCCGTGCGGGTATCGCGGCCGATGCATCGAGAGCGCCCGTGCTGTGGTCCCGCTTCAGCCGTTCGAGATCCGCACGGATCTCCGCCGCGTGCTGATACCGCAAGTTGCGATCCTTCTCCAGGCACTTCGCGACAACGCGCTCCAGTTCCGGCGGCGAGTCGGGATTCAGCCGCGCCAGCGGTACCGGCTCGCGATTGAGGATGGCCTCGAAAATCAACGCCGTGGTCTCCCCGCGGAACGGCAGCCTGCCCGTCGCCATTTCGTACAGCACCACGCCGAAGGAGAACAAATCCGTGCGCGTGTCCAGCGCTTCTCCGCGGACCTGCTCCGGCGACATGTGCGAGACAGTGCCCATGGCGCTGCCTGGCTCGGTGAGGGAGAGTTCGGCCGTAGGCGCGTCCTGGGCGGGGAAGCGCAGCGTCTTCGCGAGTCCGAAATCCACCAGCTTGGCATGGCCGCGCGGCGTGATCAGAATGTTGGCCGGCTTGATATCGCGATGGATGATGCCGGAGGAGTGCGCGGTCTCCAGGGCATCGGCGATCTCGCTTCCGATGGCAAGCAGCGCTTCCCATTTGAGCGGCCCCGCCGCAATCCGATGCTTCAACGTCTCCCCATCGATGAACTCCATGGCGAGAAAGGTCCGTCCCTGATGGCTGCCGATCTCGTACACGGTGCAGATGTTGGGGTGGTTGAGGCCGGAAGCGGCGCGGGCCTCGCGGCGGAAGCGCTCCAGAGCCAGCGGATCGCGGGCCATTTCGTTGGAAAGGAACTTCAACGCGGCGAAGCGTCCGAGCTCGCGGTCCTCGGCTTTGTAGACGACTCCCATCCCGCCGCGGCCCAGCTTGCGCACGATCTGGTAACGCCCGACTACCTGGCCGGTAGGATCGTCATGATCGTCCAGTAGTTCCACCGGGAGACGATCCAGAATGCCGCTGGCAGAATCCTGCGCGAGCAGGCTTTCGACTTCGCGGCGCAACTCGGGATCGACATCCGCCAGCACCTGCGATCCCCGTTCGCGGGCGGAATGGTACAGCTCCTCGATCTGGCGCCAACGATCCGGGTTGTAGCGGTCAAACACAGAATTACTAAGGTTGGACCCGGAGTCTTCGGTTATTAGGTAGATTATACCGCCCGCGGCGGTGTCCGCCGCTGCTCCCGGGGCGATTCGGTGACGAATTCGAGACCCATGCCAGGCCTGGTGGGAGCGGGGCGAGTCAGAACGAACAGCGGGCGGTGACGTGAATCGCTACAGACTCCAAGAGACTCCTCCTCGATGGCTCGTCGGGGGCTTGGACGACTTACGGACGAGCACTGACATCGGGCCATGAAGAAGCTGACATGGACCGCGGCCTGGATGGCCGCCATTGCCGCCTCCGGCGTTGGCGCGTGGGCGCAGACACCAGTCCGGCTCTTACATGCTCAGCGCGACACGCTGCCGCGTTTCCACAACCGGCGAAAGACGATGGCAGGCAAGAGGGAGAGCGCAACGGGAATGGCCGGCGACGGTTCCGGGACGGGGGCGGCGGCGATGGTGAGGGTGGCGTCACCATTGAGAACCACCGTGGAGTAGCCGACGCCATTGAAGTAGCGGGCCGAAAAGCCGTACCACGATTCCTGCACAGGGAACGAGGTGGGGCTGAGGGTGGGAGCATCGGTCGTGCCACCGTACAGTTGCGGGCCATTGAAGTCGAGTTCCAGGAAGTCGCCGGTGAAGTAGACGTCGTGGACGCCGAACCCCAAATCCTGGCCATTCCAGGCGGACGGATCCGTTAATACGAGCTGCTCCAGGTCAGCCAGCGGGACGGTGCTGCCGTCTGTGTACGAGCCGCCGGCCGTGGGGAGTTGGGTCTCACCCGAATTGAAGGAGGTGGGAGTAAGGCTTGTGACCGTGGTCGTGAAAGAGAATGCACTGTTGTCGAAGGGCGTGGTGGCCAGACCCGGTCCGGTGGTGACGGTTCCCCAGGTTCCACTGATCGTGATCGTGACCGGCCCGGCGTGGGCGGTAGAAAGCGCAAAAGAACATAGGGCCAGCAGGGCGGCCGGGTAGGCATTCAAGAAACGCGGTCTTCGCATTGCGAATCTCCTCCGAGTGAAACCTGTTCAGCGATGATCGGCGCGTGCGGCCGCCATGACGCTGCTTCCGAACTCGAGGCTCGGATTGACACATCGATGGTACGGTGCCGGGGCCGGACTCACACCACATAAACTGATGGGATTCTGCAGAAGCCTGGTGTGGCCGGTTGTGGAATAGATTCCACATATGGAAACGATCCAGGTCGTCATCGATGCCGAACTGCTGCGCGCCACGGAGATTGCGGCACGGCGAACGAAGCTGAATCGTTCCGCGCTGATTCGACATTCTGCTGTACCGTTTTGCTCTTCCGAACAAGGCCAGACCGGTTGTGGTGATCACCCGCGACAGCGCTCTTGGACAAACGTGTTGCGCATCTTGCTCCACCGCGAATGAAGGAAATATGTGGAGCGCTGCGCTTCTCGTTAGGCTGTGACGTGGACTAACCGCTCTCCCGCGGGCTTCGAGGCGCGAAACATCGTACGGAAAGCTCGATTGACGAGAACGCTTCCCTAACCGAGATCGATCACTGTCGCGGTCTTGACGAAATCGGGATCGAATTCCAGACCCATGCCGGGGCCGGTGGGAACGGGGATCACGCCGTTTTTGATATCGAAATTCGGGGCGTACCAGGATTCCTTCTTCGGCGGTTTGCGCCAGACGTATTCCATCCACGGGCCGATGTTGGGGGTGGTGGCGGCGAACTGCAGAATATTGACGCTGGCGGCACCGGTCTGGGTGTCGTGGGGGCAGATCCACATGCCGGCCTGGCGGGCCATGCGCGCCACGCGGGCGGCGCGAACGAAGCCGCCGTTGTAGTTGAGGTCGGGCTGCACGACGTCCATGACTTTGTTGTCGATCATCCACTGAAAGAGCCATAGACTGGAATCCTGTTCGCCGAACGCGACCTTCATGTCGAGCGCGTCGGCCACCTTTTTGGTTTCGCTGAGCTCTTCCCACGGGCAGGGCTCTTCGAACCAGAGGTACTTCATCTCCTGGAGGCGCTTGCCGAGTTCGATGGCGTGCTGGGCGTCGTAGGTGCCGTTGGCGTCGGCCATGAGCGTGACTTTGCCGGAGAGTTTCTGCTGCGCCAGTTCGAGAAGCTTGTTCGTGCGGCCTGGGTAGGGGTCGCTGTTGTCGCTCATGCGGCCGCCGATCTTGAATTTGACGGCTTTGGCGCCGGTGGTTTCGACGCCCCGCACGTAGACTTCGACTTCGTCTTCGGCGGTGGTATCGCGGCCGGAGCCGGAGAGATAGACGGGGATCTCCTTGCGCAGCACGCCGCCCATGAGCTCGCCCGCGGATTTGTGGAGGCTCTTGCCCATGAGGTCCAGGAGGCTCTGTTCGATGTACGCGACCGGGCACCAGAACTCCTGGCCGGCAAGCTTGTAGTTCGAATTGGCTACATAGACTTCGTCGACGAGGTGTTCGAGATCGCGCGCGTCCTGGCCGAGGAAGTGGGGGCGGACGCGATGGGCCAGGATGGGGATGTAGTCGGCGATGTCCTTGGTCTGAATGAGGCCTTCGGCGCCATCGGCGGAGCGGGTGCGCAGAAAGTACTGATTGTGGGCGTGGAGCAGCTCGATGGATGTGATTTTCACCGGGGCGCTGAAGAACTTGTGCAGGTTGAAGACGGGTTTCTGCCAGGCGAGGATTTCGGCCTCCATGTCGGCGGCACGGGCGCGGCGGGCGCCGGCGGCAAGCGCGCCGGCGGCGGCGGTTCTGAGAAAATTACGGCGGTTCATAGGAACCCCCATTTTAAGGCCGGCCGCGTCTATTTGCCGGCGGCCAGTTTTTCCAGGGCCTTATCGAGCCGGTCGATGCGGTCCTGCAGATCGGAAAGCCGGGCCTGTTCGCTGCGCAGGCGGCTGGCGGCATCGGATTCCGATGCCTGGCAGGACTGCAGATCGGAGGTTCTGGCCTCGAGCAGGGATTTCTCCTGGCGCTGTTGCGCTTCGATCTGTTTGGCCTCCTGCTCCGGCAGGGTGCCGGAGTCGATGGCCGTCTGCACGCGCTGCAGTTCGGACGTCATCGCCTGGGTGGCACGCTGGACGTCGGAGCAGCGGCTGTGTTCGGTATCGTAGTGCGCGGTGGCGCGCGCCACGACGCCATCCTGCATCTGCAGCGAGTAGAGAGCGATCTGGACGCGCTGCGAGGCGATCGTCATGGCTTCGATATCCTGCCGCAATCCATGAACTTCGGCCAGCAGGGATTGCAGAGTATCGGATTGCGCGGCGGGCGTTTGGGTCATCGCCGGCAGGGCAAACAGCAGCAAAGCAAGGGTGGGCGGTTTCATAGCTTCTGGAACCGGGACGAGGCAAGGGGGCGAATCGTTAGCAGGCGGGGAAAGGTTTCCGAGCGGTAGACTGAAGATGGATGAGGGTTCGGCTGTCTGTATTCGGGCCGCTGGCGGTGCTGGCCGTGGGGGCGGCGGTATGGCGCGGGGAGTTCCGGCTGCTGCCGGTTGCACTGGGCCTGCTGCTCTGGACGGCCATCGAATACCTGATGCACCGCTACGCTTTTCACGGGTTTGCGCCGCACTGGGAGCATCACGAAAAACCGGCCGAAGCGAAGTTTATCGTCGCGCCGCTGACGTTGTCGCTGCCGGTGGCAAGTGCCGTGTGGCTGCTGGTGTCGCTGGCTATGGACTCGGCGGTGCAGGCGGGGCTGCTCATCGCGGGGGTGATCGCGGGGTACCTTGCTTACGAGGCGGTGCACCTGCGGATTCACAGCGAAGCGGCCGGCGGACCGCTGCTGCGAGCGCTGCGGCGGTATCACTACTATCATCACTTCGCGGACGATTCGGTCTGCTACGGCGTGACGACGCCCTTGTGGGACATGGTGTTCGCTACGCGGCGGTCAAAAGAATCGGCTCGCGCCTCGTAATGACCAGCGTGTGTTCGTAGTGCGCGGAGAGGCTGCCATCGGCGGTCTTGATGGTCCAGCGGTCGGGCTGAAGGACCGCTCGTCCGCTTCCCGCGGAAATAATCGGCTCGATGGTGATGACGAGGCCCTCGGTGAGGCGGTCGTGCTGGCGGGGATCGTGAAAATTGGGGACCTGGGGCGGCTCGTGGATGGTGCGCCCGACTCCGTGGCCGCACAGTTCGCGCAGGACGCGAAAACCGCTGCGGCGGGTTTCGGCTTCCACGGCGCGGCCGATTTCCGAGACGCGGTTGCCGGCGCGCGCGGCCGGGAGGGCGAGCCGGAAGGCCGTTTCGGCGCAGCGGGTGATGGCCGCCGCCTGTTCGCTGACCTCGCCACAGCGCACGGTGAGGGCGGCATCGGCGAAGAAGCCGTCTTTTTCGGCCACCAGGTCCAGCTTCACCAGATCGCCTTCCTGAATCACGCGCGTGCCGGGAATGCCGTGGATGGCTTCGTCGTTCACGCTGATGCAGAGGGCGCCGGGGAAGCCGTAGACTTTCGGCGGCGCGGATGCGGCGCCGTTTTCGGCGAGCACGCGCTCGCCGATGGCGTCCAGTTCGGCGGTGGTGATGCCGGGGCGGACGGCGGCGGCGGTCCTGTCGAGAGCCTGGCGGACGATTTTTCCGATAGCCCGCAGTTTGGCCAGTTCGGCGTGGGAACGAATGGACACGTCCGTTAATTGTATCCGAAGGCCGCGCGCAGCCGCTGCCAGGTGATGTCGAGGTCTTCCGGGAGGACGCGCGTTTCGCTCACCACGGTCATGAAATTGGTGTCGCCGGTCCAGCGCGGCAGGACGTGCATATGGAGGTGGCCGGCGATTCCGGCGCCGGCGCTCTTGCCGATGTTGATGCCGAGGTTGATGCCGTCGGGCGAATAGACGGTGCGCAGGTGGCGTTCGCAATCGCGCGCCAGGGAGATGAGTTCGGTCAGGGTTTCTGCGGGGAGAGTCTCGAGCGTGGCGGCGTGCTCATAGGGAACAATCATGACGTGGCCGCTGGTGTACGGAAAGCGGTTGAGGATGACAAAATTGTGCGCGGCGCGATGGACAATCAGGTTCGCGCGGTCATCGTGCGAGGCGGCGGCGGCGCAGAACACGCACTGGCTCTGCTCCCCGGAAGTAGTGATGTACTGATAGCGCCAGGGAGTCCACAGATAGTCCATTCGATTGCGGGCTGAAATTACTGGGGGTTCTCGATTTTTTCCGGTTCGGGGCTGCCGCCGCCGTTCAGATTGGGAACGGGGGCCGAGGAGTTATTGACGACGTCTTTGAGCTCCTTGCTGGGCTTGAAATAGGGAATCTTTTTTGCAGGGACTTCGACGCGTGCGCCGGTTTTGGGATTGCGACCGATGCGGGGTTGCCGCTGGCGTGTGCGAAAGCTCCCGAAGCCGCGGATCTCGATTTTGTCGCCAGTGCGCAAAGATCGCACGATGCTGTCGAAAATCGCCTCCACAATGACCTCCGACTCCTTCCGGGTCATTTCCACCACGCGGGAGACTTCTTCAATCAGATCGGCCTTTGTCATCGCATTCTCCAGGTAGTCAATAGTTTACGAAACCGCAGTATCGCGTGATTAGCGGAAATTTGCAAGTTATTCGAGGTTGCGATCTTTGAGACTCATCACCTCTTCGATAGTGGTAGTGGCGGCAGCCGCCTGGCGCTGGTAATCTACAAGACGGTTTTTTTCCTCGTCGTCGGCCGCGGCGCGGAGGCTGAGGCCGATCTTCTTCTCCGGCTCACTCATTTTGATAATCTTAAAATCAAACTCCTGGCCTACGGCGAGGGGGGCTTCACTCTGGCCGCGGCGGCCGGTGTACCCGGGCACCTCCGAGAAATGGCACAGGCCTTCGACGCCCTCGGCCAGCTCGACAAAGGCGCCGCCGAAGCTGGCGAGCCGGCAGACGCGGCCGTGCACGACATCGCCTACCTGATGGCTGTGGAAATAGGTCTCCCAGGCATCCGGCTGGAGCTGTTTGATGCCCAGGGAGAGGCGGTGCGAGGCGGAATCGATGTTCAGAATGACGGCCTGCACGGTCTGGCCCTTTTTGAGGATATCGGAGGGGTGCTTGACGCGCTTGGTCCAGGAGAGATCGGAGACGTGGACCAGGCCGTCGATGCCCTCTTCGATTTCTATGAAGGCACCGAAATCGGTCATGTTTCGCACCCGGCCCTCCACCACGCTGCCGACGCTGTAGCGGGAATCGATGGTGGTCCAGGGATTCGGTTCGAGCTGCTTGAGACCGAGCGAAATGCGGCGATCCTTGGGATGGAGCTCGAGGATCACGGCCTCGACCTGGTCGCCCGGCTTCACCACCTTGGAGGGATGCTTCATGCGGCGGGACCAGGTCATCTCGCTGATGTGAATCAGACCTTCGACGCCCGGTTCGAGCTCGACAAACGCGCCGTAGTCGGTCACGTTCACAACGCGACCGATGACGCGTCCGCCCGCCGGGTAGCGTTCGGCCACGGTTTCCCAGGGGTCGGGCTCGAGCTGCTTGAGTCCGAGGGAGACGCGTTCCTTGGTGCGGTCGAATTTCAGAACCCTGACCGTGATGTCTTCGCCCACGTGCAGAATTTCGGAGGGATGCGTCACCCGGCCGTAAGACATGTCCGTGACATGCAGCAGGCCGTCGATGCCGCCCAGATCGATGAAGGCGCCGTAGTCGGTAAGATTCTTGACTACGCCGGTGACGACGGAGCCTTCTTCGAGATGTTCGAGCGTGACGGTCTTGCGGCTGTTGATCTCATCTTCCACCGCGGCTTTGCGGGAGACGACGACGTTGCCGCGGCGCCGGTTCAGCTTGATGATTTTGACTGGAATGTCCTGGCCCACCAGGGCATCGAGATTGTGGATGGGCCGCGGATCGGCCTGCGATCCCGGCATGAACGCCTTGATCCCGACATCCACGGCGAGCCCGCCTTTGACGCGGCCGAGCACGCGTCCGGAAACGATGAGCTGCTCCTGGTAAGCTTTGTCGAGGTTGTCCCAGATGCGGAGGCGGGAAGCGCGCGTGTGCGACAGCAGAACGTAGCCTTCGGGCTGCTCGCCGCCGTGGTCGATCATGACATCGACCACATCGCCGGTCTGGACCGTCACTTGACCAGCATGGTTGAGGAACTGCTCGATGGGGACGATGCCTTCGCTTTTGTAGCCGAAATCGATGATGACGTCTTTGCCGGTGATGCCAAGCACGGTGCCTTGCAGAACTTCGTCGGCGGCGGGCGGAGCGAAATGGCTGTAGTCTTCGAGGAGGTGCTCGTAGCTTTCCGGGACCTCCTGATCCGATTGCCCGTTGTTATGCTTTTCGGCCATTACGCCTCCGGCGATCACTGAAGCACCCGTGGCCCCGGTGTTGCGAAGCGTTGTCGGAAAAGTCGGCGGCACAGTAAGATGTGCGCCGTCCAATCCCCGAAAAGTATGTTTGACGAGGACATGCGCAGGACACCAGCAACCACTGAAAGATCAGTATGTTAGCAAATATACGCCGGAGCGCTGAAGGTTGTCAACGGCTAACGGTGTGCGATTCGACCCCGCGAGGGCCGTGCAGCCGAGGATTTGGATGGGTTCCGAACGTCGGGAGTGGCCGCCGGACAGGTACGATTTTAGACTTGGAAGTTGCCACAGGTAGGTTTACAATCAGGCTGTCTAATAATCGGTGCGCACGTTCATACGGGCCTTTTTGGAGGTTTCCATGTTTGACAGCCTCGCCGATCAGATGAAGCACGACGAAAAGGAGCAGGTCAATTCGCGGGAGAAAGCGATCCGCTATACGATTATCGCCGTACTCTCGGTGCTGCTGTTCGTCGGTTTGTATATGGGTGTTCGCCTGGCCGGATAGGAGGCGAACTCAGGGCCGGGTCGCAATGACCGGTCCAATTACTGCACGGGAGCGATCCGCCGCATGACGGATTTGACCTTCTGTGCATATTCGGTGTCGGGGTTGTAGGTCGCCAGCACGCCATCCAGATTCTTCGCACGGTACAAAGGGGAATTCGCCAGATAATAAGCTACTTCGTGAATGCCTGCTTCGGGGCTGGAGAACTGCGCACGGCCGGAATCCCAGCCGAAGAGGTTGTTGTTGCGGGCGGCCTTGCCGCCGGTGGATTCCACGTAGGAGAGGCTCGGGAGCAGGCGCCAATCGAGGTTAAAATCATCAGCCGCTTCGAGGAAGACCGCGACATACTCGCGGGCGGGGCAATCCAGCTTATCGAAGAACCTGCTCAGGGCCTGAAAACGGGAATCGTTGCGATAATCGGGCGCGGGTGTGGCAGGGATCTGGCGCGTACAAACGGCTACCGGAGACACAATTCCCGCAAAAAAAACCAAACCGCCGGACAACAGTTTTCTCATCCTGGAACTCCTTGAATTGAATGTAGTTGCGCTGCCACTGCGCGTGCAGAATCGGAACCGGGCAGCGAAGGAATCGGGACGGGAGCGAACGGCTCCCATAGGTTAGGCTTAGGGGGCTGACATAAGTGGAAATTATACCATAATCGGGTTACGCGAATAGCTGGGGAGCGCCCTTCACTGTACTATGCAGCACCTCGCCCGCAGGGGCGCCGGAGACGCGCGGCAACACGGTTTTCCGGTATAGAAACTCACCCTGGCGCGATGGGTTATAGTTATCCAATACTATGTCGGTAACTCGGGCCCTGTTGGTGTGTACCCTCGCCGCCTTGCCGGCGGCCGGCGCGACTTTTGGGACGGTGGTGCCGCACACCGCGCCGCTTTCGGACTTGGTTCTGGACGAAAACCGGAAGCAGATTTATGTGCTCAACAGTACGGTCACACCTCCCAAGGTGGAGATCTACAACGCGGCGCTGAAGCAGCCCAACTTCGTGCTGGGCACTTCGTCGATTCAGGTCGACCGCCTGCCCACCGCGATGGCGATGGATCCCACGGGAACCTATTTGTACGTCGTCTGCTACCAGGATGCTGCGCTGGACATCATCGACCTGAACAAGCGGGCGAAGGTCAACTCCGTGAACCTGCCGGCGAATCCGGAGGCGGTGGCGGTAGGGGTCGACGGCACGGTCCTGATCAGCACCATCGGCACGTCTACCGGGCAGAGCGTGCTGCTGACCTACAACCCGAATGCCTCGACAAGCAGCGCGGCGCTGCAATCGGTGGTGGTGGCGCCGGCGGCGCCGACGATACCCGCGACGGTCACGCCCGGGGTGGCGCTCTACCTGGAGCCGCACGCGCGGCTGGCGGCATCGGCGGACGGCAAGACGATCATCGGGGTTCACGAACAGGCCTCGACGCGGGTGGTGTTTGTATACGACGTGGCGTCGCAGACCGTGCTGCGCAGCCGCACGCTGACGGGTCTGTCGCCGATTCTGGCGGTTTCCGCGGACGGGTCGCGGTTCATCTCCGGGCAGACGCTCATCGAGAGCAAAAGCATGGCGGTGCTGGCGCAGCAGAGCGCGGCCAACACGCCGTTCCTGGTGACCCCCACGGCGAATTTCACGACGCAGACCAACCAGGGCGGGGCGGTGTTCACGCGCGACGGGTCGGAGCTGTTCACGGCTTACAACATTGTGCCGGTGCTGAATCCGACGGCGCAGACCAACACCAGCCAGCTTTGGGTGAACACGCCGGATAGCATGCTGGTGTCGCTGGGAGTGCAGCTTCCGGAGACTTTGAGCGGCAAACTGGTGATCACCTCGGACGGGGGCACCATCTATGCGATTTCGCAATCCGGCTTCATCGTGCTGACCGTGGGGACGGTGCGCAGTTCGCCGCTGGCGATGCCCGATTCCAACGTGGCGCTGCTCTTGAACGACCAGTGCGGAGTGACGGCGGCGCAGAACTCGGCGGTGGTTCCGGTGCGGAATGTGGGCGCGGGTGCGATGACGGTGAGCGCGCAGGTGAACAGCACGGCGACGTCTTCGAGTTCGACGGCTTCAACGGTGACCACCGCCAACAAGAGCTATGGCGGGGACGTGACGGCGCGCTTCAGCAGCAACGCGGCGAGGACGCTGGGTACTTCACCGCCGGACCAGCTGCTGATTCAATCGTCGCAGGCCGTGAACGTGATTCCCAGCATTCGCGTATTTCAGAACAACCGCAACGCGGAGGCGGCGGGAACGATTCTGCCGGTGGACATCGGCGGCGTCAACCCCACGGGCGGAACGGCCACGGGGCTGACCGATATGCTCGAAGACACGGCGCGGCAGAGGCTGTATATTTCCAACGCCGGAATGAACCGTATCGAAATCTTCGATATGCAGCAGAAGAAATTCCTGACGCCGGTCAGCGTGGGGCAGTTGCCGCGCGCGATGGCGCTGGCGCCGGACGGCAACACGCTGTACGTGGCCAATGGCGGCGGAGAATATCTGAGCGTGGTGGACCTGACGAAGATGGCGGTCAGCGGAACGGTAGAACTGCCGCCGCAGCCTTTCAATTCGACCTTTCCGGTGATCACGCCGCAGTTTGTGGCGTCCAGCCAGCGCGGGCCGCAGGTGGTGATGTCGAATGGCACGCTATGGAAGATCGTCAATGGCGTGCTGACGCCGCGCATTTTGAACCCGCTGGTATTCGGCGCAGCCACCACGGTGGCGACGCAATCGATGACTTCGACGCCGGAGGGGGCTTACGTGCTGCTGCTGGCGACCAGTGGCGTGGCCTATCTGTACAGCGCGGCGGACGACGATTTCGAACAGGAACAGCAGGTGGTGACGGCGCCCATCACGGGCTATTTCGGGCCGGTGGCGGCGGGGCCGAACGGCTTGTATTACGCGATCAACGGCCAGTTGTACAACTCTTCGCTCACGCTGATCAGCAACAACGGCGGGACGGGGCCGGTTTCGGGAGGCGGCGGCATTCTGCCGATTCCGCAGCCCACGCTGACGACGCGGCCGGTTTCGGCGGTGGCCGCGGTGGGGGCGCAGAGCTACGCTCAGTTTTCGACTCCGCTGCGGGCCTCGGCGACCGCCGCGGTGACCGATGCGGGGATGATTCAAATCATCGATGTGACGAGCCAGAAGACCACCGCCACGATCAATGCGCTGGAAGGCCCGCTGCAGCAGGTGACGGGCGCGGCGCGGGTAAGCGCGAACGGCCGCACGATGGTGTTCGACGGGGCGGGCACCACCGCGTACGTGCTGACGGAATCGGGGCTCAGCATTCTGCCGGTACCGTCGAATAGCGCGGCGACACCGGTGTTTTCGGCGGGCTCGGTGACGAACGCGGCGAACTACCAGGCGCACATCGCGCCGGGCGCGCTGATCGCGATTTTTGGACGCAATCTGGCAGCGGCGGGAACGGCCGCGGGGACGCCGCTGCCGAACCTGCTGGGCGGGACGTGCGTGACGTTTAACAATGCGCCGGTGCCGCTGTTGGCATCGTCTGCGGGGCAGATCAACGCGCAGGTGCCGACGACGCTTGCGGCGGGCAACTATCCGGTGGTGATCCGCTCGATCGCCAATAACGCGGCTTCGAGTTCGGTGACGATCCCGGTGGCCAAGTACGCGCCGGCGGTGTTCATGGATTCGGTGGGGCCGGCGATCTTCCATGCCAACGGCGATCGCGTAGACCAGAACCATCCGGCCACCCGCGACGAGCCGCTCACGATCTATGCCACGGGGCTGGGAGTGACCACCGGTGGGCGCGTGACTACGGGAATGCCCGCGCCTGCAAGTCCGCTGGCGGTGACCATGCCGCTGCAGGTCTTCTTCGGCGACCCGACGATCAGCGATTCGGGTGTGATTGTGGACTGGAGCGGCCTGGTGCCGGGGTTCATCGGGCTCTACCAGATCAACTGCCGGGTGCCGGGCACGCATCTCCGGGGCAACGGGCTTGCAGTGACGCTGCGGATCGGGGGCATCAACAGCCCGGTGACCGGGTTGAACGTGCCGTTGGTGTACGTGAATTAGGCGGGCGGCCCGATGTACCGAATGCAACCGAAGTACCAGAACTGATCCTGGGCCTTGCGCGAATCGGCTGCTTTTCGTCACCGGCCGGCTGATCGCTTCCAAATGCCCGCGCGGCCGCTACCTGGCGCAACTCCTTGTTTCCGCCTGCGTAAATGCGGTGTGTGGGTCCGGACAGATGCGCCGGTTGGAGGTAGATCGATTTCTAGTACTGCTATAATGTGTCGATGCGTCCGTTGGCTGGCGCGGAGTATGGCGAACAGCGTTCCTCTAGCTTACAGTGTAAGAGACCGGTAGTGGTTGAGGTATTCCAAATGCGTTCCTTCCGTGTAGTTGCAACAGCTCTGGCAGCGCTGGTGGCGCTGGTGTCCCTCTCGTCGTGCAGCCGCGATCCCAATGTTTTGAAGAAGCGTTACCTCGACCGCGGCAACGTGTATTTCGACAAGGGGAACTACAAAGCAGCGGCCATCATGTACAAGAACGCCCTGCAGAAGGACATGAAATACGGTCCGGCGTACTACAAGCTGGCGCTGACCGATATCAAGCTGCGGCAGGTGGGGCCGGCGGTGCAGGAATTGCGCCGCGCCATCGAACTGCTGCCGAAGACCTCGCCGGACCACTGGGATTCGGTCATCAAGATTTCGGAAATCTATCTCCAGGTGGCCCGGCAGAAGGAATACCTGGCGGAAGTGGAGCAGAACTGTAAAGACCTGCTGGCGCGCGATCCGAACTCTTTCGACGGGCACAGGCTCACCGGCGACCTGGACTATGTGCGCGCGGTGCAGGCGTTTTCCTCCGCGCGGCGCGACGACGGACAGGCCCTGCTCGAGAGCGCCATCGCGGAATACCGCAAGGCGAACTCCATCAAGAGCGGCAACCAGGGAGTGCAGATGCAGCTTGCGCGGGCGCTGGCGGCCAAGGGGGATTTCACCGGCGCCGAGCAGCTCTACCGGCAGGTGATTGCGTCGGATAAGACGTTCCAGTACGCGTACACGGAGCTTTACAAACTCGAACTGCTGCAGAACAAGCCGGATGAAGGCGAAAAAGTCCTGAAACTGGCGGTGCAGAACAATCCCAAGCAGTACGGCTTCCTGACGGCGCTGGCGCTTCACTATTCGATGACGCGGCGGCGCGACGAAATGCTGGCGGTGCTGCAGCAGATCGAGTCGCACGCCAAGGATTTCGACCAGGCATACCTGGTGGTGGGCGATTTTTACCTGCGGCTGGGCGACGGCGACTCGGCGATCAAGGAATATCGCAACGGGATGCAGAACGATCCCAAGAAAAAGCTCACCTACCAGAAACGCATCATCGAAACTCTGATGCGGCAGGGCAAGCGCAACGAAGCGGCGCAGATTAACCAGCAGATTTTGAAAGAGGCGCCGGACGATCCCGACGCCAAGGGGCTGGAAGCGACGTTCCTGCTGGACAAAGGCGATGTGACGCAGGCGCTCGCGGAATTGCAGGCCGTGGTGACGCGGGCTCCGGACAACCCGGTGGCGCATTACAATCTGGGCCGGGCACACGCGGCGCATGGCGACTGGGAGCAGGCGCGGCAGCAGTTCCAGAAAGCGATCGAACTGCGTCCCGACTACCTGATGGCGCGGATGGCCCTGGCGCAACTGGAAGTGACCCGCGGCGAATTCGATGCGGCGCTGAAGACGGCGCAGGAGATTCTGGCGATCGACCGCAACAACGTGAACGCGCGCCTCATCGAATCGGCGGCCCTGATGGGGCAGAAGAAGTTCGGCGATTCGCGGCAGCTGCTGGATTCCATGCTGAAGGTCAACCCCAATTCCCCGGACGTGCTGTTCCAGATGGGCGTGGTGAACCTGGCGGAGAACAAGTACAAGGAAGCGGAGGATGCCTTCCGCAAGGCATACGAGCTCAACCCCGCCAATCCGCGCGGGCTGATGGGTATTGTCGAGACCGACATGGCCCAGAACAAAACGGCGGAGGCGATCAAGCTGCTGCAGACCGAATCGGCCAAGGCCCCCAACCGCACCGACCTGCTGCTGCAACTGGGCAACGTCTGCGTGCGCGCCGGGCAGTACGACCAGGCCGTGGGCTACTTCGAGAGGGTGCTGAATTCGCTGGACAAGAATTCGCGGGCGCGCGGCGATCTCTACCTTCGCATCGGCGAGACCTACCGCCGCAAGGGCGACCTGCAAAACGCCATTGTGGCGCTGCAGCACGCGCGCGAGACCATGCCGGACAACGTGATCGTGCTCAGCACGCTGGCGCTGGTGCTGGATGGGGCGCAGCGCTGGAGCGAAGCGCAGCAGGTTTACCAGGCGGCCATCAAGCTCGACCCCAACAACGGCGTGTCGCTGAACAACGTGGCCTTCCTGATGGCGGAGCATGGCGGCGACCTGGACCAGGCGCTCACCATGGCCCAGCGCGCCAAACAGATGCTGCCGAATCTCGCGGAAGTATCGGATACGCTCGGGTGGATCTATTTGAAGAAGGGCCTCAACGACAACGCCATCGATATCTTCAAAGATCTGGTGACCAAGGAACCGCACAGTTCCACCTACCGCTTCCACCTGGGAATGGCGTATTACAACAAAGGCGACAAACTGGCGGCGCTCAAGGAACTGAACCAGGCGCTGAAGGATAACCCGGCGAAGGCCGAGCGGGATAAGATCCAGGATCTGATCACGCGCATCGGGTAGAGATCCGCGCGCTACCAGAGGGCCCAGTTGCCGGTGGCCAGAACACAGGCCGCCAGCAGGGCGTTGGTCACGGCGTGGGCAGCCACGGCTTCACCGATGCGGCCGCGGCGCATCTGCACCAGGGCGTACATCGCGCCGGCGAGGGTTCCGGCGAGCCATCGTTCGCCGTGCATCAGTCCGAAGGCGGCGGAAGAAACGATCAGCGGCATCCAGGCGAAGGCGCGCCAGCTCACGGCTTCGAAATTGCCGGAAGCGAGCCGCCGCAGCAAGTATCCGCGGAAAGCGAGCTCCTCGGCCAGAGGAACCGTGACGATGGCGCCGGCGATGCGGAATGCCGCCCATGCGATGCGCGCGCCCGTGGAAGCGTGCAGCCAGGCGGCGGGAGCCGGGTCGGGATGGCCGGCGGCGAGCGGTTCGAGAGCCATCCAGAGGGCGAACACCAGGGCGCCGGCGGCGAACGCCTGCCAGGATGCACGCCAGTCCAGCTTGCGGTAGGTATCGCGGAAATACCATAGAGCCGCCGCCGCGGCGGCGACGCGCAGCGGATAGGCCCATTCAAAATCGCCCGACATCGCGCGCGCCAGCATGGCGGCGGCCAGAACCGCGAGAAACGGAAGCAGGTAGGCCGCAGTTCCATCGGCGCGCGCGGTGCGTGCGGCGCTCTCCGCTCCGACTGCGGCCGGCTGAGGCGCACGGGCGAGCCAGGGAATGCGCCGTGCTCCGACGCAGACTCCGAGAGCGACGCCGTTGAACGCCAGCCAGCCGGCCTGGGAGTGAAAGCCGCCCATCGCGACGCGCTCGGCGCCGGCATTGCCGATCAGAATCAGCGCGGCGATCCGCGCGGAATTCAACAGGAACATCGCCGCCACCCCGGCGGGCACAAGCAGGAGCGCGTTGGGGAAGCGCCACTCGCGGCGCAGGAACCACAGCCAGGCCGCGCTGAACGCCAGCACCAGGCCCATCCCTTCGTAGCCCGAACATTCGGGGGCGATCTGCACCTCGAAGCGCGGAGTTCCGATGAGGAAGGCGGCCGGGTTGGCATGGAGCGTGGGCAGCAGCGGCGCGAGCATCCATTGCACCAGCGCAAATGTCCAGCGGCTCAAAGGCATCCAGAGGCGCCAGAAGGACTGGCCGAGCACGCAGGCGATCACAGCGGCGGCGATTGCATAGATCAGCGCGTCCCCGGAACTGCGCGCCAGGGCCAGCCAGGCCGCCGGCGGAACCAGGGCGCAGGCAGCCAGCGCGATAGCCGCCATACCGAATGCCAGCCAGAGCGCGGCCGACAGGTTGGATGCGGAATGGCCGGCATAGAGCCTGGCGGACAACGCGACAAAACAGCCCATCGCAGCGGCGTGGCCCGCGAGCAGCCGCCACGAGACGGGCCGGCCGGCACATTCGCGCGAGATGCGGCTCAGTTCACGCCGGGCGCGCGATTCGCCAAAGATCAGGGCCAGGAGCGCCATGGCCACCGCCAGCCGGACAGCCCATGCACCCCAACTGTGAATGATGCCGGCGAGTCCGCCGGCCCCGGTGAGGGCGTTGTTATCGATCCAGACGGAGAGCGCCACCAGTTCAGCGGCAAAGAGAGCGACCAGGCCGCCCAGGCGAGCGGGAAGCCGGGGAAACGCACGAAGCCGGAGAACCGAGCTGGAAATCGATGGTGATGACACGGAAAAAGGGGAACCTGCGAGTAGCTCAGGCCGCCGGTGGTGGCGGCCCGAGGAAGTTAACAAAACGTGGGTAGCCTTCCGCCATTAACGCCGGCGGCTGCGAACAATCAAAACTGCGCCGGTCAGCAGTGCGAAAGCATTCATGCCGGTCGCCGGATCGATTTCGGGAGCAGCAAGAGCGGCGGACGCAACGGACGCGACGCCGATTCCCAGCAGCACCAACCCTCCGAGTTTCAACAATTTCTCCATCGTTTGGGAGACTCTCCTTTCGTCCAGGGTATTCAGCCCTCAGATGGGGCCATGGACTTACAAATAGGTTATGGCGTTGAATATGTCAACATGGGGCGGGGTTAAATCCGTACGGGACCGCCGCATTCCTGTACCGGTACCGTCTTATTTCGGACGGAGGGAAAAGTCTGATGCCGAGGCCGCCGATACGGCCTAGCCGCCGGAGCCGGCGATTCCCAAATTCCGCAGCGTGTTGTTGAGCGCGCGATGAAACGCAGCCGGGCATTCGAGCATCGGATAATGCCCCGTGTGCGGGAGGATCACGGCGTCGAATCCGGGCGCGAAGCGGCGAACGGACTCGATATTGGTCGGATACTTGTCGCCGTTGACACAGCGCAGGGGAACGGTCAGCTTTGCGACCGCCGCGCCGGCATCGTAGCCGGTGAGGCCGAGGAACAGCGAGCAGACCACGTCGATGGGGGTCTGGGAATTCCGGCGGAGGATATCGCCGTACAGGCCCGGGTCGGTATCGGGGTGGAGCAACTGGCGCATCATCTGGTCCATGGATGCGGCGGGATCGCTCCGCCAGGCTGCGACGCGTTCCCGTATCTGGCCTGGTTCCATGGGCGGGGCAATGTCCTGGAAGGTATCGACGCCGATGACGGCGAGCGCGCGGCTGGGGGCGAGCAGTGCCGCTTCGACCGCGGCGGGCCCTCCCAGCGAATTGCCGACGAGCACGGCGCGCGAGACGTCTTCAGCGTCCAGGACCGCGAGAGCGTCGCGGCCGAACTGCGGAACGCCCCAGTCCGTGCGATTGCGGCCCGATTCGCCATGGCCGGCGAGATCGAGCGCGAGCACGCGGAAGCGGTCTGCGAAGGCGGCGTGCGCGCCGTCCCAGAAGGAACGGTCGGACATGCCGCCGTGGATGAAAAGAAGGGCAGTCGAAGCCGATCCGGAAACCGAATAGGCGATGGAGACGCCGTCAAAGGACGCCGTTGTCCGATTCCGCATCGTGCTTATTGTCCTACGGCGGGATGAGGCGGGCAAGGCGCCCGGTTATCGGGAAACGTTCCGTCTGTCACCAGTTAAGGTGTTGAGGCGGGCGGGGAAGACGGGGGGGCGGGTGGAATCGGCGTGCCAGCCTTGCAGGAACTCCAGCGCGCCGCCGCAGACGCGTCCCTGGCACGGGCCCATACCGCAGCGCGTGTGCAGCTTGGCTTCGCGCCAGCCGGTGCAGGCGCGGACCCTGCCCAGTGTGACGTCTTCACAGCGGCACACGAGCGTATCGTCGCCGGCGAGGTGGCGCAGTCCTTCGCGCAAGGCGAAGGCGCGGTCCAGCAGGGCGGCAAAGTGGCGATGGGTCTGGCGGGCGGAGAAGCGGGCGCGCGCGGCGGCCAGGCTTCCGGCGGCGGCATAGCCGGCGATTTCGCCTTCGACGACCGAAAGCTCCAGTCCTCCGATGCCGGTGGCTTCTCCGGCGGCATAGATTCCGGCGACCGAGGTCTGCTGCATCTCATCGATGGCGACGGCGCCGCCCGCGAGACGGCAACCGAGCAGCGCCGCCAGTTCGGTATTCGGCACGAGGCCGAAGCCGCAGGCCAGGTAGTCGCACGGCTCGGTCCATGTCAGGTCGCGGCGGCGGAGGGTGACGGCCTCCAGGCGCTCGCGGCCTTCGGCACGCACCGGCCAACAGGAGGTGAGATGGCGCGTGATGGCGAGCGAAGCGCGCAGTTGGATGGCCTGCGCCAGTTTTTGCGGATGGGCGGCCAGCCGCAGCGCGAAGCCGATGACCGCGGGATGCGATGCCTGCTCGGCGATCAGCCGCACGTGTGCGCCGTGGTCGCGAAGATATTTGGCGACGGCCAGCAGCAGCGGGCCGCTGCCCGCCACGATCACGTTCTTACCGGCGATGGGCAGGCCGGATTTCGCCAGCGCCTGCAGGCCGCCCGCGCCCATCACGTTAGGCAGCGTCCATCCGGGAAAGGGCAGAAAGCGCTCGCGGGCTCCGGTAGCGAGAATGAGGCAGCGATAGGCGAGATCGAGCGTCCCGGAAGCGGTTTCGATGGTGAGATGCCCGGGCGCGGGGGCGGCGACCACGCGCGAGCTGATGAGCGCTTCGGCGGAGTTCGAAACCATGGCGCGCCAGATCTGGCCTCCGGGAGCGGGATTGTCGTCGAGGAGCGCCACACTGGCGCCCGTTTCGCGCGCGCAGCGGGTGGCGGCGAGTCCGGCGGGACCAGCGCCGACGACGACGATATCGTAGCGGCTCTGCGCGGCGCCGTTTGTCGAAGCGGAGACGTTCTGTGCGCTATCGGCCTGCCCAACCTCCACGTTCATGCCGGCCCGGCAGGGCTCCTGGCAGGAGCGGACGTGCTCGCGCCCATCGATGGTGACACGGCACTCGAAACAGATGCCCATGCCGCACAGCGGGCCGCGCGGTTCGCCGGTGACGCTGCGGCGGAAGGCGGCCGCGCCGGACAGAGCCACCGCGGCCGATACCATGGAACCTCGCGGAACCGTGACTTCGCGGCCGTTGACCCGGAGGGTGAGGGAATCAGGCATGGTGCACCTCCCGCCCCGGCAGATACGGCTCGCGCGGGATGGCCGATTCGCGGCCCGCAATCATGTCCGCAACCAGTTTGCCGGTGGCCAGCGAAGTGGTGATCCCCAGTCCTTCGTGCCCGGTCGCGAGGTAGAGACGCTCATCGGTAGCGCTGGGGCCGATGAGCGGCAGTTTGTCGGGCGTGGCGGCGCGGAAGCCGGTCCAGGTGCGGATGGCCACGGTTTCGGCGAGCCCCGGCATGTACTCTTCGGCGCGGCGCAGCATGCGGCCCAGCATGGCGGCTTCGACTTCGGGGCCTTCGGAGCCGAACTGGCGCGAGGAGCCGAGCAGCACCTGGCCGGTTTTGCGCGGCTGCGCGTTGAAGGCCACCGAATTGGCGGTGGTGGAATGAGCGCTCTTGAGGTAGCCGAGTTCGACGAGCGCATGGCGCACGAGTCCGGGGTAGCGATCGGTAATCACGAGATGGCCTTTGCGTTTGCGCACCGGAATGTCCGCGGTCAGCTCGGGCGACCATGCGCCGAGGGCGTTGACGACAATGCCGGCGGAGAATTCATCGCCATCGGGCAGCCGGACGGCGCCGCCAGAGAGCGCGGCCGCCCGTTCGCGCAGCAGGACCGCGCCGTGGCGGCAGGCTTCGGCTACCAGGAACCGGGCGGCGCACGGCGGATAGATGGTGGCATCGTCGGGAACCAGGAGTGCGCCGGCGAGGCCGGCGCGAAGATGCGGTTCGGCTGCGGCCAGCGCGCGGCCGTCCACGATTTCGGCGCGCACGCCGGCAGCATCGTAGAGCCGCTGTTTGCGATGCACTTCGGCCATCTCCTCTTCGTCGGCCGCCACCCAAAGGGTGCCGCAATCCAGGTATTCGACATCGGCGGGAAGGGCCGGGCGCAGCGTTCTCCAGAGGTCGCAGGAGTAGCGGGTGAGCGCCATCTGGGCGGGCGAATCGTCCATCACCACCAGATGTCCCATGCCGGCCGCGGTGGCGCCGCCGCCGATGGGACCCGGTTCGAGAATGGCTACGGAAAGGCCCGCGGCGGCGCATTCGGCGGCGCAGGCGGCTCCCACAATGCCGGCGCCGGCGATGGCTACGTCGTAGCTTTTGCCCATGTTGTCCGGATTCCGTAGCAGAAGGGGTCGCGTTCGTCGAGGATCAGGTCGCTCTCGGCGTTGACGAATGCCGAGCCTGTGATTTCGGGATAGAGCTTGCCGTCAACGACTTCGACACGCCCCTGGAAGATGCTGCCGACGATGCTTTCCTGGCGCCAGACGGCGCCCGGCTTGAGTTTTCCGTCGGCATGGAGGCAGGCCAGCTTGGCGCTCGTGCCGGTGCCGCACGGCGAGCGGTCGTAGGCTTTGCCGGGGCAGAGGACGAAGCTGCGGCTGTCGGCAGCGCCGGAAGACGGCGGTCCGAATAACTCGATGTGGTCGATTTCCCGCCCGTCGGCGCCGGCGATGCCCGCGGCTTCGAGACTCTGGCGAATGCGCCATGCGCAGTCGGTGAGCTCTTCGATGCGCGACATCGAAAGGTGCTGCCCGTGATCGCTGCAGAGGAAAAACCAGTTGCCGCCCCAGGCGATATCGCCGTGCACAGTGCCTATGCCGGGGACGTTCACCGGCACGGATGCGGCGCTGCGGTAGCTGGCGACGTTGCGGATGGTCACGCTGCCTTCGGGGTTGAGCCGCGCTTCCACGGTTCCGCAGACCGTATCGATCTTGCAGACGCCGGCGCGGATGCGGCCCATGTGAGCCAGAGTCACGACCAGCCCGATGGTGCCGTGGCCGCACATATTCAGATAGCCCACGTTGTTGAAGAAAATCACTCCGGCATCGCAGCCCGGTTCGTGCGGTTCCGTGAGCAGCGCGCCGACCACGGCATCGCTGCCGCGCGGTTCATTGACGACAGCGGAGCGGATATGGTCGAACTCGGAGCGGAAGCGCTCGAGGCGCTCCGCCATGGGGCCATTGCCGAGGTCCGGACCGCCGGAGACGACGACGCGCGTAGGTTCGCCGCCGGTGTGGGAATCGATTACATGGATCCTGGTCATTAGGGCTGTTCTCCTAATCTACCAGGGATGAGGCGGGCGTGAACACCATCACGTTCGCATTTGGCGCGGAGAGCGAAAAAATGCGCCGCCATGCCTATAATTCGGGAGGGGCGCCGTGAAATGAGGGGTAAGAAATCGCACGGAACTTCGGTGTGCGCGCCCGCCGCCGCGGCGGTGGCTGCGGGTTCCGGGCTCTCGCGCGCCGCGCGCATCGCGATCAGCGCTTTTGTGGCGTTCAATCTGTTCGCGATCGTGACGTGGTGCGTGCCGCTGAACTCGCCGCTGGTGGCGCTCTGCCGCAACCTCTCGCGTCCCTACCTGATTTTCACGGGTCTGTTTCAGAAGTGGGATATGTTCGCACCCGATCCTTCCAAGCTCAACAACTACGTGGCGGCGGTGATCACGTATCGCAGCGGCGCAACCGCGCAGTGGACGTTTCCGCGTATGGAAGAACTGGGATATTTCGAAAAATATGTGAAGGAGCGCTACCGCAAGTACGCCAATGACAATCTGCGGCTGGATTCCAACGCGCCCATCTGGCCGGACGCCACACGCTACATCGCGCGCATCAACAACCGGCCGGGCGATCCGCCGGTGAGCGTGGCGCTGGTGCGGTATTGGTCGATTGTGCCGCCGCCGGGGCCGAACGGCGAAGAGGGATACGCGCCCTGGAGCCACTACGCGTTCTTCCAATACAAAGTGGCCGCGGGGGACCTGGAATGACGCTGCAGGGGCTGGCGCGGGCGTGGAACCGGTTTTTCTTCGAGCCGCAATCTCCGGTGCCGGTTTCGCTCTTCCGCATTCTCTTCAGCATGGTGGTGCTGGCCGACGCGCTGCTGCTGCGGCCGGACTGGATGGCGTGGTTCGGCCCGCGCGGCTACGTGACGCTGGCGACCATGCAGAGAATGGAACCCGGCACGCGCATCAACCTCTTCGCGTTTTTCCCGCAGACGGAATTCTGGAGCAACGCGATTTTCTGGGCGCTGGTGGTGAGCGCGGTCTTTCTGGGGCTGGGCCTCTTCACCCGCGCCAGCAGCGTGCTGGTGTTCGTGCTGCTGGCTTCCGTGCACGAGCGCAACCTGTTCATCACCAACGGGGGCGACACGCTGGTGCGCGCCGCGGCGTTCTTCCTGATGTTCGCGCCGGCGGGCGCCGCTTTGTCGCTCGACCGGCTGCGCAATCTGCGCCGCGGAACCGAAGGCCGCGAGATCCGGCCGCGGGCGCCGTGGGCGCAGCGCATGATCCAGATCGAACTCTGCCTGCTGTACCTGATGACCTTCTGGAATAAGTCGCAGGGGCCGGCCTGGGTGAATGGCACGGCGCTGTATTACGTCTATCACCTGGACCAGTTCCGGCGCTTTCCCATGCCGGGGCTTTTTCATGCGATCAACATGATCCGGCTGGAGACCTGGTTCACGCTGGCGGCGGAGTTTTCGCTTGGAGTGCTGGTGTGGATCAAAGAACTGCGCTACCCGATACTGCTGGTGGGTGTGGCGCTGCACCTTTCGCTGGAATACAGCATGAATGTGCCGATGTTCCAGTGGACCGCGCTGGCGCTGTATGTAACGTTCATCGATGCCGCCGACCTGGCGCGCGCCGGGGCATGGCTGCGGGTGCGATTTTCCCCGCTGGCCGCGCGCTTCGGAGCCGCCACGCCTACGGAGCGGCCGGCCGGTCCGTTTTCCCCGCTGCCCGCGGAGCCCTTCGCTATCGCCCGGCCCACGCGGTCTGAAACCGCTCGGCGTTGACGAAAGACATCTGGGTGCCCACTCCCAGGGTGGAGAGCGCGGCGTACACATTGGCGCGGGCCGTGGCTTCGCGTTCGCCGCAGCCGCTTGCCAGGAAATGCGCGAAGCTGCCGATGAAGGCATCGCCGGCGCCGGTGGTATCGAGCGCTTCCACGTGGTAGGGCGGGATGTGCTCCACCGCGTCCGGCGTAGCGAGCAGCGCGCCATTGGCGCCCATGGTGACGATGACCCGTTGCAGACCGCGGCGCATGAGGTGAATGGCGCAGGCGCGCGCTTCATGCAGGCTCGTCACCGGCATGCGGCTGAGCGCTTCGGCTTCGGTTTCGTTGGGAATCACGTAGCTGGCCGAAGCGATGCGCTCCAGTTCCAGAGGCTGGCCGGGCGCCGGGTTGAAGATGCTGGGAATACCGCGGCGGCGCGCGAATTCGAGCGTGTAATAGACGGTCTCGAGCGGCACTTCGAGCTGCAAAACGATGCAACCGGCGGTAGAAAGCAGATCGGCGGCGGCATCCACATCGGCCGGCGAGAGCGAATCGTTGGCGCCTTTCACGACCAGGATGCGGTTCTGCCCGGAGCTGTCGACGAAAATCGGAGCTACGCCGCTGGAGACGCCCGCGGTGATCAGCACGCGGCCGGCGTCGATGCCCTTCCGCCGGAAGTTCTCGATGGTGGCGGGACCGAAGAGATCGTCGCCGACACGGGCGACCATGGAGACGTTCGAGCCGCAGAGCCGGGCGGCCACCGCCTGGTTGGCGCCTTTGCCGCCGAAACCAAGCTGAAACTTACGCCCGAAAATGGTCTCGCCGGGACGGGGAAATTCGTCCGTGAAGGTGGTGAGATCGATATTCGCACTGCCGACAACCGCGATATGAGGCGGACTCATGGTGAATTAATGTAGCATCATTGCATGGAGACCGATCCCACCCGACGCTTCACGGTGCGCGCGGAAAACTATGCGCGCTACCGTCCGGGTTACCCTCGCGAAATCCTGCGGCTGCTGGAACGGGAGTGCGGGTTATCGCCGGCTTCGTGGATTGCCGATATCGGCAGCGGCACCGGGCTGCTGGCGCGCGTGTTTCTGCAGTTCGGATGCCAGGTGTTTTGTGTGGAACCGAACGCCGAGATGCGCCATGCCGGAGAACGCCTGATGTTTCGCATTCCCGGCTTTTCGAGCATTGATGGACGCGCCGAAGCGACCGGGCTGCCGGACAACGTAGTCGACTTCGTAACTGCCGGGCAGGCCTTCCATTGGTTCGATCCGCCGGTCACGCGCCGCGAATTTCAGCGCATTCTGAAGACGGGCGGATGGGTGGTGCTGGTGTGGAACGAACGCACCGAGGAGCCCGGATTCATGTCCGGCTACGACGCGCTGGTGCGCCGCTTTGCGGTGGAGCGGGAGCCCGTCCGCAATACCGAACTGGATGCCTTTTTCGGCGAGGGCGCCTGGCGCATGGCCCAATTGGGCAATCAGCAGCAGTTCGATCTCGAAGGCTTGAAGGGCAGGCTCAATTCGTCGTCGTACGCTCCTTTGCCGGACTCGGCGGATTATGAGCCCATGATGCGGGAAATCGAGCGCCTGTTTCGCGAACACCAGAGCGAAGGCGTGGTGACCTTTCGGTATGACACGAACGTGTATTGGGGGCGTGTGAAGTAACGCCGGCGGCGTTTACTCGCTTACAGCGCCCCTTTGAGCCTCCGGCGATATTCTTCAAATGCCTTGCGGCCGGCCGCGGTCAGCCGGACCAGGGTCTGCGGCACTTTGCCGCGGTAGGTCTTGGCGATTTCGATGTAGCCGGAATCCTCGAGCCGCGAAAGATGGCTGGACAGAGTCCCCTTATTCATGCCGGTTTCGTGCTGCAGATAGAGAAAGTCGCTGCGCTCCACCGCGAACAGAAGAGCCACAATCATGAGCCGTCCGGGTTCGTGAATGACTCTGTCCAGCTCTGCGATGGTGCGTATCTGCGGGTTCATTCCGGATCCTTAGAAGGAATCGGTGTCGCGCGGAGATACAGCCAAAAACTGATGGCGCCGGAAACGAGTAACAGGGAGCCGTAGAGCGCCATGCACAGCAGGAATGCTCCCACGAAGTTCGCCGGAAACAGATGGGTCACCCACGACCCTCTTGCGAGCGAGCCGAGCACATCCGGCGGGAGAAAGGCAATGACCACCGAGCCGAACGCCATCACCCAGACGACCGCCCATTTCCAGCGCGCAGTCCGGGCGATCCCGTAAGCGTACGCGGCCGCAAAGACCAGACCGATCAAAGCGGTCGGCGTCGTCATGTTCCAATGCGATCGCGAGGCCATAACCAGCCCGGCCGAGACGAGCGCCCCGGTAGCGCATCCGACGATCAACGGAATCCAGACTGTATCCCGCTTGCGGTAAGAGACGAAGCCGGTGCGCGGATAGGTGAAACGGTTCTTGATCGCTTTGGTGCCGTAGTGGGTGATGGCGCACATGACCCCGACATAAATGAAGAGTGTGTACATCTGGTTCCACATCGAGTTCCGGGGCGAGTGCACCTGCAGCCACTGGAGCAGCGCATAGGCCAGGCAGATGAACCCGATCCCCAGTTCGCCCACGCCATCGATATTGCAGTAAGCGCGCGGCCGATGCAGCAGATTCCCGAGTCGATCCATACCGATTCCTCCTGACTGGCGGCATCGGCATGCCGTCGGAGTCCGCGGCGGTTGGTGAGCCCTGCCGGGTTTCCTCCTTCACCAACCAGTTTGTATCGCCAACCGGTTGGTGTCAATATGGAAAAACTCGGCAGTGTGCAAGGGCGCGGCAGGGAATGAGCCTGCCGCCGCGATTCTCGTATAGAACGCGGCAGGCTTGCGGAATCGCGGAAGCCGAGCGGGCCGCAGGCCTGCCGCGCGTGACTACTTGCCGCCGCGGGAGCCGGCGGGTGCAGCGGTGATGGGGCGCTGATAGTTGGGATATGCCGGGCGATGCGGCTCGGGCGCGGGATGCTCCTTCAACTGCTCCATCGCCACCGCGACGGCGCGTTCGAGCTGCGGATCGCGGCCGTCGTGCACGTCCTTCGGATCCAGGTCCACTTCGACATCCGGCTTCACGCCCTTGTTCTCGACGTCCCATTGCCCTTCGGGGTTGAAGAAGCCGAAGTTCGGCGAAGTGACGGTGCCGCCATCCATCAGGTTGGGGTATTGCGAAATGCCCACCAGGCCGCCCCAGGTGCGCTTGCCGACGAGGATGCCGGTGTTTGTGTGGTGGAACATCCACGGCATGGCGTCGCCCCCGGAGCCGGCGAATTCGTTGATGATCATCACCTTCGGCCCCAGGATCGCGGCTGCCGGCGAGCGGTAAATGGCCCCATAGCGCGGACTCCACCAGCCCAGCAGATGCCGGTTGAGCACCTCGATGACGTAATCGGCCACCTGGCCGCCGCTGTTGAAGCGCTCGTCCAGCACCAGGCCCTGCTTATCCACCTGCGCGAAATAGTAGCGGGTGAAACTGGTCAAGCCGCCCTGGCCGGTATCGGGCATGTAGACGTAAGCGAGCTTGCCGCCGCTCAATTCGTCCACTTTGCGGCGATTATTCTCCACCCACTCGGCGTGGCGCAACTGCTGTTCGCTGGCTACTGGAATCACGGTGATTTCGCGGAAATCGGCGCCGGATGGATCGCGGCCGATGCGGATGACGACATGCTTGCCGGCGGTGTTCTCGAGCAGACGGTTGACGTCGTCGGCCCCCTTCAGGTCCTCGCCGTTAACGGCCAGCAGATAATCGCCTTGGGCAACGTTCAGGCCCGGCGCGGCGAGCGGCCCCTGCAACTGCGGGTTCCAGCTTTCGCCGCTGTAGATTTTCCTGATGCGGTAGCGGCCGTTGGCGATTTCATAATCCGCGCCCAGCAGGCCTCCGGGAATGGTTTTGGCGGCCGGGATATTGCCGCCGCCGCCGCGCAGGTGGCCCACGGTCATGTAGCCGAGCATGTCGTGGAAGATGTAATTCAGGTCGTTGCGCGAGGAGAGGGAATCGAGATATTTTTCGTATTCCTTCTCTTCATCGGCCACGTTGACGCCGTGCAGGTTGGGGTCATAGAAGTAGCTGCGCTCGATGCGCCAGACTTCGTGATACATCTGCTTCCACTCGGCGATGGGATCCACGTTGACTTCCACATCCGCCAGTTTGAGGGCGCCTTCGCCCGGCTTGACGGGGGCGTTAGCGGGGACAATCACGTATTGCGGACCGGCCGGAGTGCCCGCCGCGGCTCCCCGGCCGCCGCGCCCGCCGCCACCCCCGCCCATACGGAGCAGCATTTTGTCGCCGTTGGCCGAGAGGTCGAAAGAAGCCACGCCGCTGGCCAGGTTTTCGCTCTTGCGGGCTTTGAGATCGTAGCGGACGAGCGTCGCGCCGCCGCCGCCCGGGCCGCCGCGTCCGCCGCCGCCGGCTTCGACCAGATAGATGATTCCGGCGCGGCCCGTCGTGAGGTTCGAGTAACTCCGCGCCGGCAGAGGCAGGGCGATGATGCGGTTCTGCAAATTGCCGAAATCGATGCGCACCGGCTTGGGCGGCGTCATAGCTCCGCCGCCGTTTCCTTCTCCGCGTCCGCCGCGTCCGCCGCGTTCACCGCCGGTTTCCGGCGCCAGCGCCGCATCGGGCTTCTCTTCATCGCTCTCCGGCGCCAGGGGCGAGGGGATGTTGTTCGGCAGCACGGCCAGATAGACGCTGCTGGTGACTTCGTGTTCGTCGCTCGTCATATCGAGCCCGCTCGAAGTGGGCCCGTAATTCGTGCTGGCGGTGAAATAGAGATACTGGCCGTCGCGATCGAACTCGGGGTGGCGCGCATCGCTCATGCCGTCGGTCACCTGGGTGCTTTTGCCGCTCTCGAGCGAATACACGAAGATGCCGTGCAGGCGGTTGGGCAGCGTGCGCACAAAGGCGATCCATTTGGAGTCGCCGCTCCAGGAGAAGTCGCGCTCGAGCTCGTAGAAGTAGTCGGTATCGACCTTGGTGAGTTTGGCGGAAGCGACTTCGAGGTCCCAGATATTGAGTTGATTGTCGTTGAACGCGATGTGTTTGCTGTCGGGCGACCATTTGGGATTGAAATAGTAGGCGCTCTTGCCCTCCAGCGGAATCTTTCTGGTCTCGCCCTCGCCGTTTTGCGATTTGATGTGCAGCGCGTACTCGCCGGATTCATCCGAGAAATACGCGATCCAGCGGCCGTCGGGCGACCAGGCGGGCGTGCGCTCCATCACTCCCGGTGTGTTGGTGAGGTCGCGGATATCGCCTTTCTCGGCGGGGACGGTGAGGATCTCGCCGTGCGCCTCGAAAACCGCGCGCACGCCGGTGGGCGAGATGTGCGCTTCGCGGATTTCGCGCGCGACATTCTGGAAACGGGGGCGCACTTCGCTCAGGTCGGCGGTGATTTCGATCGGGACCGCATGCTCCTTGCCGCTCGCGAGATCGTAAATGTGAATCTGGCCGAACTGCTCATAAACAATTCCGCCGGGCCCGGCGCTGGCGGAGACGATGTCCTTGCCGGTGTTGTGAATCAGCTCCTCGACCTTTTTGCTTTGCGGATCGTAGCGGAAGAGCGTCATGGGGCCGTTGCGGTCGCTGAGGAAGTAGACTTTGTCGCCGATCCACAGGGGTGAGATGTCGTTGGAATCGGTGCGCGGAATTCTGGTGATCGAGAGGTCCGCGAAATTGACCAGCCACAGGTAGCTGGCTTCGCCGCCGCGATACCGCTTCCAGGCCACGAAGTTGGTGAAGCCGGGAGCGAACTGGCCGCCATCGAGCGGCGCGTATACCATGCGCCTGCCGTCGGGCGAATAAGCGCCGGTGCAGGCCATGGGGAGCGGCAGCGGCTGCGGCAGACCGCCTTCGGCCGGCACGGTGAAGAGCTGCGTGAAGCGTGAAAAACTCGTGCGGTTGGAGCGGAACAGAATGTGCGAGCCATCGGGAGTCCAGCCCACCACGCGGTCGGCATCGGGGTGGTAGGTGATGCGCCTGGGGATGCCGCCATCCACGGGGATCGTGAAGACGTCGGTGTTGCCATCGTATTCGCCGGAGAAGGCGATGGTGTTGCCGTCGGGCGAAAACGCGGCATCGGTTTCGAAGCCCTGGCCCTCGGTGAGGCGCTGGGCCGTGCCGCCGGTGCGCGGCACGCTCCACAGATCGCCGGCGTAAGAGAAGACGATCAGGGTTTTGTTCATGGCGGGCCGCTGCAGCAGATGCAGGGAGCCGGCCGCGCCGAAAGCGGCGGGTGCAAGGGCGCAGGCAAGCGCAAGGAGGGTCGAAAGTTTCATGGAAACCTCTGTGGGATTAGTGTATCCGAAATTGGCCCGCTAGCGCCCCGCAAGCAGTCCGTACACATCGACTTCCCCCTTGGCCTCCACGTACACTCTCCCGTTCATGACTGTCGGTATGGTGAAGCGGAGCGTCCTGCCGACCCGGTCGCGGGCGGCGCTCTGTTCGCTATTGTAGAGTTCGTGCTCCACATTGGCTGCGTCGTAGGCGTGCAGCTCCGCCGGCCGATCGTCCGCGTTCCACGCTTTGGTCTCGATGAGCCAAACGATCCCGTCCTTCATTCCGTTTGCGGAAATGGCTGGTGTAGCGCCGGGGTTGCCGAACCGCTGCCGTCCGGAGGCCGCAGGTTTAGCCGACAGATCCCTGCCGGTTAAAGCGAAATCCGAGAGATAGTCTCCGCTGGCCAGCACGTACACGTGCCCGTTCCAATACGCCGGTGCGGCATAGATGCCGCCACGAAACTTGAGGGCCTGCCGCGGCGTCCCCATGTGCTCCGTGTCCAGCACGTAAAGATCGTCGCTCTTGCCACCCACCAAAATCAGCCCGTTCGGCGTCAGCATGGGACCTCCGGAACCCATATCGAGATCACGGGCGTCCAATTCTGCCTGATTCGCCGGGGTGAAGGAGTCGCGCACCACCAGGGCGCCTCGTTCAGGCGCCAGTTTCAACACGCTGTCGCCGAAATCGCGGCCGGGGTCGAATTTGCCGTTTCCGGTCGCGACGTAAATATTTCCTTTCTCATCCGCGGCAGGTCCGTTGTCACTTTGCCAGATGCCGCTCCGCGATGCCGCCGGGGATGTGTTGAATACAGCGGTCTGGGCCAATGTGCGCGCATCGTAAGCCATGACCCAACCGTGGTAGGGATCGACATCGCAGGAAGAACCCCACGTCAGATACACCTGCTCGTTCGACAGCAGCAATCCGGCCCGGGGGAGTTCGCGAAGGGAGTCGAAACCGGATGCATCGATTGCCTTTGGGCCGCCGAACTTCTCGGCGCCCGTTGTGATGGCCAGCGCGTGGAGCTTTTGAACATACCGCGTTTCCTTGAATAGCCCGGAATTCTCCTTCGTCCGTGCGAGCACGTAAAGGGTTCCGCTCGGCAGATCGATGACGGGCGTGGGAGTGATGCCGATCTCCGGCCGAATGAAGGGACAGGCCACGTCCTGCGCGGGGACGGTTCCAATGCCGGCTTTGGAATCGAGGAAATTCGTGTGCCACAACGGCTCTTTCGCGAGGCCATCCGCGTCAAATGCGTAGACGCTGTCATGCTCGGTGGCCACGAAGAGAACGTTGTGCCTCCCCTTCCCGGGGATCTCGACGGCGGGAAGATACAGCGGCTGCGCGTACACGTCGCCATCCACAGGTAACGTGAAGACCTTTCCGAACTGCCGCACATTGACGTTTGCCGGCGCCAGGATCGTCTCTTTCGGATTGGCGCTGGTGCGCGCGTTGTCGTTTTGGGTCGTGAGCATCTGCGACCAGGCAGGAAGCCATAGGGCGAGCACGGATAGAGCAACGGCTTGTTTCATCTCGGCGTCCGATCAATTATCGGACACCGGCAGGTTACCCGAAGTTTCCAACCCCCGCCGTCTGAGCCTCGCCGCCGCAACAGTTGTTTCCACCTTCCGTGCCGGCCGAAACCAGTACCGCAGGCTCCGAGACGTCGCCTGCGCCCGCCGCAGACGATTGATGCCGGAGTCATCATGAGAACAGGAGATGACGCTGGAGAAATGAGAAACATCAAAGTGTTGTTCATCGCGGGCTTTGGCCCGGTCGTCCGTGAGGCGAGTGCCAGTCGCAGGCTGTACGACGAGATCCTCGGCATTGGCTTCAAAGAAGAGAACGACGGTTATCTTCATACCGAGAATCTGAGAGGCGCAAAGAGTTTTGCTCTCTGGCCGCTTGCGCAAGCAGCACAATCCTGCTTTAACAAGGATTCCTGGCCCCATGAAATTCCCGCGCCGCAGGCGTGGCTCGAGTTCGATGTTGACAATGTGGAAGAGGCGTAGCCGCCGTTCCCAAATGGCGATGGCCGCCAATCCCAAGTCCACAGGACTAAACTCAAAGCGTGCGCATTCAGTTTTCCCTTCTTTTGTTCCTTTGGGTAGCATTTTATGCATACTGGCTCATTTCCGCGAAGAGCGCGAAACGGAACGTGCACACCAGCCGGTTTCATGCCGGATACAGGATTTTCTTTATCATTGTCCTCGTCATCCTTCTTAGCAGCGTCCCGGGTTTCCGGCGATTTGCCAAAATGATTCCGGGCCCTCCCCTTCGGCTCTGTGGGTTCATCCTGTGCGCCTCGGGCCTCGCGGTTGCCATTTGGGCACGGAGGTATCTGGGGAGGAACTGGGGGATGCCCATGTCCGTCAAGGAGAGTCCGGAACTCGTCACTTCAGGGCCTTATCGTTCCGTTCGCCATCCCATTTACTCGGGAATCCTGCTCGCCATGTTCGGCTCGGCGCTGGCGACCGGTGTGACCTGGCTGATTGCCTTTGTCTTTTTCGGGATTTATTTCGTGATCTCCTCTCGGGCGGAAGAGCGCCTGATGGCGCGGCAGTTCCCCGAAGACTATCCCGTATATCGGGCCCGAACGAAAGCGATGATTCCTTTTGTCTGGTAGGCGGCGCCGCACTCGCCCACGGCGTCACCGCGTGTTTCTGTAGACCTTTCCGCCCTTCATCACGAACACGACGCGGCGCACCGCCGTGATGTCTGTGAGCGGATTGCCCTCGACGGCCACCAGGTCCGCCTCGTATCCCGGCGCCAGGGTGCCGATTTTGTCGCCCATGCCGAGCGATTCGGCGGAGAGCGATGTGGCGCTGATGATCGTGTTCGTCGGGGTTTCATGGGCCTCCTGCACGCGGTAGATGAACTCTTCGGCGTTGCGGCCGTGCGAGCCGGCCACGGCATCGGTGCCGAACACGATCTTGATGTGCCGCGCGCGTGCGCGCTGGATGACGTCGATTGTCGGAGCGATTCCTTTTTGCAGGATCTCCAGTTGCGGCGGGGTGAAATTGAAGCTTTCGCGCTTATCGAGGTAGTTATGCAGCACGAGTAAGTTGGGGTCGAAGTACGTGCCGCGCTGCGCCATGAGGTCGAGGGTTTCGTTGGTCAGAAAGGTGCCGTGCTCGATCGAGGTGCATCCCGCCAGAACGGCGGCGCGCGCGCCGGAATCACCGATAGCATGCACGAGGGTGCGGAGACCCACGGCCCTGGCTTCGCCGCAGACAGCCTGAATCTGCTCATCGGTCATCGTCTGGCCGCCGCCCGCGCCAAGACCGCTGGTGGCGAAGAGTTTGATGAGGTCGGCGCCTTCGTCCTTGGTTTTGCGGACGAGAGCGCGCAGCGCTTCCGGATCGCCCGATTGCGCCATGATCTGCCGCAGCGACGTGAGCACGCGCGCGCCCGGAATGAGGCCCTGCGCGATGCGGTCGCGCACAATGCCATCAATGGCGGCGCCCACGCTCTGCACGGTGGTGAAGCCGCCCCACAGCGTCATCCAGGCATCGCCCGCGGCGTAGAGCGCATTATCGGCGGGGTCGCGCGAACTGGCCACGCTCTTGTTGTTGGCGTCCATGTGCCAGTTGAGGTGGATGTGGGTATCGATCCAGCCGGGCATGACGGTGAGGCCGCGCAGATCGTAGGTGGCGCGCTCATTGCCGGACGCCACGCTTGCGATGCGGCCGTTTTCGATCACGATCTGCCGGCCGGTGAGGGTACCGCCGCGGCCGTCGAGGATGGTGCTGGTCGCGAGCACGATGCGCTGCTGCGCAAGGGCCGCGGCGGCGAAGAGAGCGGCAATCGCGACCGCTTTCTTCATGCCACGGTCTCCATTTTCTTCTCGGCCTGGTAGCGCTGCTTTTCGGTGCCGCGGCGGATGCGCCAGATGGTGGCCGCGACCACCAGCAGGAAGCAGCCTTCCACGAGCACCTTTTCCCCATCCAGCCAGTCCGTGGGCAGATTCTTCAGGTTGGGATCAATGAGAGTGCCGTGGACATACATTACCAGCCCCGCGAAATAGGCGGAGTAATGCAGCTTCTTCCAGGGGCGGTACCGCAGGCGCGGGCGGAAGTAAGACGTGACCACTACGAACAGGAACGAGTAGAACGTCAGTGCGCCCAGAGTGTTGTAAAGGGTCTGATAGGGCGAATGGAGCGGCAACAGAACATCGCCTACGGTGAACGGCGTCTTGACTTTGGCGAAGAGCAGAACCGTGGGATGCAGAATGGCCACCGAAAACGCCAGGTAGGCGTTCCAGTTGTGGATGCGCCACAAGTGCCATGGCAGTTTGCGGTGCGGCCACTGCTTCTGCGGGTTGTAATTCGTGGAGACCAGGAGGCCCAGCAGAATATTGACGGTGAACAGCACCATGGCGACGAGTCCGATGGTGCTGGAGAGATCGACTGCGGAGATGTCGAACATAAATTATCTATGGAATGGGATTGGTTTTGATCGCTTTGCGAAGCTGCGCGATGGAGGCTTCCACGTCTTCGAGTTTCGAAGGAACCGCGGAAGAAAGCACCTGCGCCGCGCCGTTGGTGATGAGGATATCGTCTTCGATGCGCACGCCGATGCCTTTGTACTTTTCGAAGGCGGGCCGCACAGCCTGGATGAATGCCGCATTTTCGGGCGTTTTGGTAAGGTTTTCCAGGGCGTCCGGACGAATATAAATCCCGGGCTCCATGGTGATCGCCATGCCGGGCTGGAACTCACGCCCGCCGGGGTCGTGGACGTTGAGGCCGATGCCGTGGCTGATGCCGTGATTGAACCAGATGCGGACCTGCTGATCGCTGTTGGGATCGGTGATGAGTCCTAACTTGTAGAGGCCGTCCTTGAAGACCTTGACCGCGGCGGCGGTAATATCGGCGTTGGTGCGGCCGGGCCGCGCGGCATCGATTCCGGCCTGCTGCGCCTGCCAGACGAGACGGTAAATGTCGGCCTGCGTCCTGGAATACTGGCCGCTGACGGGGATCGTGCGGGTCACATCCACGCTGTAGCCTTCGTATTCGGCGGCGTCGTCCATGAGGAGCAGATCGCCCGCGTGCATGGTGTCTTTGTTGGTTTCGTAGTGCAGGGTGGTGGCGTTCACGCCCGAAGCTACGATGCAGGGATAGCCCCAGTGGCCGTTGCGGCGCAGAAAAGTGAATTCGAACTGCGCCTGAATCTCATATTCCGGCGTATCGGGAACGGCCAGGGTATACGCCCGCTGGAAGCCTTCGGCGGTGATGGCCTCGGCCTGACGAAGAATTTCGATCTCGCGCGGCGATTTCACCCGCCGCAGGCTGGAAAAAATGGGAACCGCGTTGGTCACCTTCATGCCCGCTTGCGTGAGCCTGGCGCCGAACTCCTCTTCGCGCGTGTATTCCGCCGAGCGGCCCTGCAGCAGAAAGACCTGCTGGATGGGCTTGGGGAAAGCCTGGGCGAGATCGACCGGAATAGGCGGCGGTTCCGCCAGCGCGCCTCTGCCGCCCCGTCCTCCGCGGCCTCCGCGACCGCCGCGGCCGGCCGGTTCGGCGAAAGCCTCCTTCGCCTGCGGTAGCACCGCCTTGAGAAATTCGGGGAAGCGGCGCGCGTCCCAGATGGTCTGGATGCCGGAGATTTGCCGGCCCTCTTCGGGGGTGAGGATGTGGCCGGTCCAGTTCTCCTGAGCCGGATTGGAAGGCGGCATGAAGAGGATTTCGTGGATGTTTTCGCCGCCGGGAATGATCACCAGCATGCTGCCGGGCTGCGAAATGCCAGTCAGATAGAAGAAATCGTTCTCCTGGCGATACGGCCAATCTACATCGCCCGCATAATTGCGCGGTTCTGCGGCGTAGAGGATCAGGATGCCGCTGGGACCGATCTGTTCGGCCGCCGCCTGGCGGTGCGCGGTGAGATCGGCCACACGATCGCGTTCGATGGAGGCGGGCGGGGGCGGCGCTACCTTCCAGAGAGCCGCGTCGGCGGCAAGGGCGGAGGAGGCGCAGAGGAACAGGACAAGGATACGGGTGCCTGGCACAATTTCTCAATTATATCCGGCGCGGGACAGGTACAATGCCCGATATGGAACATTACACCTGGGACGAAATGGAGAAAGAGGTCCTCAGCGAAACCATCGGCCGGAAGATTATCACCGGCGAAAAGGCGATGGTGGCGCAGGTCTTCCTGGCGAAGGGAGCGGTGGTGCCGGAGCATCATCACGAGAGTGAACAGATCACCTACATTCTGGAAGGCGCGCTGAAGTTTGAACTGGAGGGGCAGGAGGTCGTGGTCGGGAAGGGACAGGTGCTGCGCATTCCTTCCAACGTGCCGCACAAGGCGGTGGCGCTGGAAGATACGCTCGACCTGGACATTTTCAGCCCGATCCGCCACGACTGGCTGACCAAGAACGACGATTATCTGCGCCGGAAATAGCCGCCATGGATCTTGGATTGAAAGGACGCCTGGCGATTGTGGCCGCCTCCAGCCAGGGACTCGGTAAAGCGATCGCCATGGGCCTGGCGCGCGAAGGCGCCAACCTGGCATTGTGCGCGCGTGGCGCAGCGGCGATGGAGAAAACCGCGGAAGAGATTCGCAGCGAGACGGGCGCCGGCGTGCTGGCGCGCGCTCTCGATGTCACCGTGCACGAAGAGGTGCGCGCGTTTGTGCGCGAGGCAGCCGAACGCTTCGGCCGCGTCGATATCTGTCTCGCGAACGCCGGCGGGCCGCCTTCGAAAAGCTTCGCCGAAACCACGGTCGACGACTGGCGGCGAACCACCGACCTGAACCTCATGAGCACGGTGTATTTCGCCATGGAGACCCTGCCGCTGATGCAGCAGCGCCGCTGGGGACGGTTCCTGGCGCTGACTTCGATGACGGTGAAGCAGCCGGTGGAGGGCCTGATTCTCTCGAATTCCGTGCGCAGCGCGGTGAGCGGCCTCGTCAAGACGCTGGCCAACGAATACGGCCCGTATAACGTGCTGGTCAACAGCGTCTGTCCGGGTTATATCGCCACCGCGCGCCTGCTCGAACTGAGCGGAACCCTGGCCGCAAAGCAGGGGACGGACCCGAAGACCATCGAGGAGCGCTGGGGCAGACAGGCCGCGCTCGGCCGCATCGGCCAGCCCGAGGAATTTGCGAATCTGGTGGTATTTCTGGCATCGGAACGGGCGAGTTACATCACCGGCTCGGCGATCCAAGTGGATGGAGGAACGATCAAGGGCGTGTATTAAAAGGACGGGGTTTTCGCGGGTTGCGCCAGACAGGATCGGGGTATAATTGCTCCACCGTTATTACTCGAGGGTACAAGGAACCCGGGGCTCGTTACTATTGCCTATGTTCACTGTCAATCGAATTGCGGGCTTTGTTGCACTGCCCCACCTCCCTCAGGAGGATGCGTGGATCGTCATCAGGTGCAGGACGTGTTCCGTGCAGCAGACTTTAACCAACCTGGGCAAGGCCGGAGAAAAGGAACGAGACCCCACCGGCAGATCTTTTCAGACCGATGGGAATGAAGTCACCCGGCAGCTTGTATGCACGGGGAATGCGTCCCACACCGGCTCGATTACTTATACGCTGACCCGCATAGCGCCTACGAACTTTGGCCTGTCGATCGTGCCGGCGTGCGCGAACGAAGCGGACCATCCCAAGCGGCGCGTCCTGGTTTCGTACATTTCCTTGTGCTTGCTGTATCGCCTGGTCCGTGCGGAGCGGGTTCCGAAGAATGCCACCGTCGAAGCGCCCGGCGCCAGTCTCAAGCGTAACGGAAACACATCCCGCCCGGGTCATAATCAACTGGCTCACCAGATCCTCCGTGAGATCACGATCAACGGCAAGTTCTACTACAAACTCCCCGGATTGGACGAGACGGAAAAAAAGGTCCTGGTTTATTGCCACTGCGTCTGTTCGGATATTCCCACGGCATTCAATCAAGCCGATGGCTTCCTGGAGCAGAAAATCCGCGCGCCCTACCTGACCTTCGCGCGCCGGATTCTGAACGACGAACTTTCATCCTTCAGCCATGTTCGGACCAAAGCTCCGGGCGCGAAGGTTGGGGGAGCGTTTCCCGAGATTCTGAAAACCCTCATCACGATGTTCATCACCGCCTGTGATGAGGGCCGCACCGTCGCAGAGACCGATCAACATAAGCAGATCATCGATGGCTACAAAGCCGCGGCGCTGGCCATGGAAACGAAGGCCCACATCATCGCCGACCAAGAGTTCGACCACTGGGTTGAAACGATTAAAGACGGCATCCAGTCGTTCTGATCCGGCTTCCTATCTCCGCACCAGATAGATCGCTACTTCGGCGAGCAGGTTCGGCAGCGCCGTCACCTTCCGATGGCCGGAGAGAAAGTAACGCCGCTCGACCACCATGCGGTCCATCGCCGCCAGCGCTTCGAAATCGTGCACCGTCAGGAAGTGAATGTTGGGCGATTCGTACCACTCATACGGAAACAGCGTGGTCTGCGGCGCCCTCCCGCTCATCAGCATCGAGGCGCGCACGCGCCAGTGTCCGAAATTCGGAAACGCCACGATTCCGCGGCGGCCCACGCGCAGCATTTCCCGCAGCACGTCGCGCGGATGGCGGGTTTCCTGCAGCGTCTGGCTGAGGATCACGTAATCGAAGGCGGCATCGGGATAATCCGCCAGGCCCTGGTCGATATCGCTTTGAAATACGGAGACGCCGCGCGCGATGGCGCGCTGCACGCACGTGCCGTCGATCTCCACGCCGCGCGCGTCCACGGCTTTGTTTTCGGCGAGCCAGCGCAGCAACTCGCCCTCGCCGCAGCCAAGATCGAGCACGCGGCTCTTCGGTTCGACAATCTCCCCGATGATGGCGTAGTCGCTGCGCCCCAGCAGTTCGCTGACGTTCATTGCACCTTCTCGAAGGTACTGGACAGAAACCCGCGCACGAGGTCGGCTTGCTCGGCGACGTCCACCAGGAAGGAATCGTGGCCGTAGTTGGATTGCAGTTCCACATACGCCACGTCGCAATTGCGCGAGCGCAGAGCACGCACGATTTCCTGGGATTGATAGGAAGGGTAGAGCCAGTCGGAGCTGAAGCTGATCACCAGAAAACGCGCCTGCGCCGGCTCGAGCGCCATGGCCAGCGAGCCGTGGCCATTGGTGAGATCGAAATAATCCATGGCCTTGGTGATGTAGAGGTAGGAATTGGCGTCGAAGCGGTTGACGAACTGGCTGCCGCGGTAGCGGAGGTAGCTTTCGACTTCGAAGTCGACATCGAAATCGAAGCCGAAGTTCTCCTTGCCGCGGAGCCGGCGGCCGAACTTCTCGCGCATGGAATCGTCGCTCATGTAAGTGATGTGCCCGACCATGCGGGCCACGGAAAGGCCGCGCCCCGGAGGATTCTTTCCGTAGTAGTTGCCCTGGTTCCAGTCGGGATCGGCCATGATGGCCTGGCGGCCCACTTCGTTGAAGGCGATCTGTTGCGCGCTGTGGCGCGTGGTGCTGGCGATGGGAATGGCGGAGACCACGCGGTCCGGGTAAGCCACCGCCCACTCGAGCGCCTGCATTCCTCCCATGGAGCCGCCGGTGACCGCGAGCAGCCGGGAAATCCCCAGGGAATCGATGAGCATTCGCTGCGCCCGCACCATGTCGCCGATGGTAATGACGGGAAAAGACATGGCATAGGGGCAGCCGGTTTCGGGATTGATGGACGCCGGACCGGTGGTGCCGCGGCAGCCGCCCAGCACGTTGCTGCAAATGACGAAGTAGCGGTTGGTATCGAAGCCCTTCCCTGGGCCGATCATGTTGTCCCACCAGCCCGGCTTGCCGCTCTCCTGGCCGATACCGGCCGCGTGCGCGTCGCCCGAAAACGCATGCAACACCAGAATGGCGTTCGTTTTGGCCTCGTTCAGGCGGCCGTATGTTTCGTAGGCGATTTCGATGGGGCCGAGTTCGGCGCCGTTATCGAGAGAAATACAATCGAACCGCGCAACATGGGATTCGACAATCATCTGGGGAGATTTTCATAATAACAGAGAGCGGAATCGCGACAGCACGTCCCGAAACCGGACAGTAGCGTTTTCGCCATCGGCATGATAAAAGGGGCTTTGATTACGGCACCAAACGTGCGATTTAGTCGTCAATAATGTGGATGCCGGTAATGGAGATGGAATCTGTGGGCGAAGCGGTGGCTCAGGTGCGTCCGATGCGTGTGCTGGTGTGCGATGACCAGCCCGACGTGTTGGAAGCGCTGCGGCTGCTCCTCAAAGGTGAAGGCTATCAGGCGGTCACGGTGGATTCGCCGCGCGCCCTGCTGCGCGCTGCGCGCAGCGAGCCGTTCGATTTGATTCTCGCCGACCTGAACTATACGCGCGATACCACCAGCGGCGAGGAGGGCCTGGACCTTCTGGCGGGGCTCGACGCCATGGGCAATGCGGCGCCGGTCATCGTGATGACTGCCTGGGGCAGCGTGGACCTGGCGGTGGAGGCGATGCGGCGCGGCGCGTGCGATTTCATCCAAAAGCCGTGGGATAACGAAAAAGTGATCGCCGCTGTGAAAAAGCAGGCGGATAGCGAGCGGCGGCGGAAATCGGAAATGGAAATCGCCGCCAACGTGCAGCAGAAGCTGTTTCCGCGCACCCTGCACCCGCGTGCCACGCTGGATTACTCCGGCCATTGCGTGGCGGCGCGCGCGGTGGGCGGCGACTATTACGACTTCCTCGAGGTGGATGCGGAAACGATCGGCTTCGCCATGGGCGACGTCTCGGGGAAGGGCGTTCCGGCCGCGCTCCTGATGGCCAATCTGCAGGCGTGCTTCCGCAGCCAGGCTCCCGGCGCATTGTTGCACCCGGCCAGCCTGCTGCAATCGGTGAACCGCCACTTCTTCGATTCCACCGCGGCGGAGCGCTTCGCGACCCTGTTCTTCGGGCTCTACGACGGCCGCACGCGCCGCATGCGCTACGTCAACTGTGGCCATTTGCCGCCGCTGTTGCTACGCGCCACTGGAGAGATCGAACGGCTGCAGCCGACCGCGACCATGCTGGGCGCCTTTCGCCAGTGGAATTGCGCCGAATCCGAGGCGGAAATCCTCCGCGGCGACACCCTGGTGCTGTACTCCGATGGCGTCACCGAAGCGGGCATGGATGGCGCCGAGGAGTTCGGCGAAGAGCGCCTGATCGAAGTGCTGCGCGCGCGCCAGGGAGAGCCGGCGAGCGTCATAACGCAGGCCATTCTCGACGAAGTGCTGCGCTTCAGCGACGGCGCCAAAAGCGACGATATCACCGTGGTGACCATCCGCGGCATCTGAGTCCCTCCAGGAGTGGGCTCTTCGCGAGTGTACACCCGCGCACACTCGGACAGCTGCATCGTTGCGATTTCATTGCGTATGCTCGCAAACGCATGATAACTTCGTACCCGTTTGCACCGGCGCAAAGTCGGAGGTTCAATGAGTCGGATTCGCCGCATCTTCCTGTTCTGGGGTTCAATCTGCATAATGGCCGGCTTCCTGCACGCGGGACCGCTCGAGTACCTGTACCAGTTCTCCTACGCTCCCGGACCGTCGGATCCGATTCAGGCTTTCGCATTTTCTCTGGTCTCGCCGACGTTGCTGACCGGCGGTGAAACCCTGAACTTCACGCCCTACGCGATAACAGATGGCACGAACACATTCACCATTGTGCAGGGGATCGCGGCAAGCGGGGCAGGCGGAGACTGTTTTAATTTCGGTACGTCCACAACCTCCATCTCAAGCTGTT
>Ga0335085_10000775_pt1 | contig 81118 bp, 81 predicted proteins | sample Lox_Sample_45_FD_206712 | JGI IMG/M metagenome (GOLD analysis project Ga0335085, IMG submission 206712) | Soil microbial communities from Loxahatchee National Wildlife Refuge, Florida, United States - Lox_Sample_4.5 | ecosystem: Environmental > Terrestrial > Soil > Wetlands | place: USA... | reverse complement strand
GGTCATGCCGTCCGCTCGGTCCTGCGGGCGCAGCGGGCTGCAAATCGCCCGCGCTCTGTGCGCCCGCTCCCGGCGCTTCGCGCCCGCGCGCCTGCCTCCCGCGCCCCTCCGCTGAAATCATTCAGCGGTAGGCTCCGGGGCGCATTCCGGCGCGCGGCTGCGCTCTGTGCGCTTCGCGCCCAGTGCTCGCGGGTTCTATCCCGTCCTCTTTCGCCGCCTCGCAGCCAGGCGCGCGGAAAAAAGCCCGCGCCTGCTGCTCGCCCCCGCCCTGTCTCGCGCGTGGCCGTTGCGCCCCGGCGTGCGGCGGCCCGCTCGCTTCGGTCGCGGGCCGCAAAAGCCGGGGCGCAGCAGGTCCGCGCTCCGCGCGGCCTTTTGTCGGCCCCGCTGCTCGCTCAGGCGCTGCGGGCGGGGGTTCGCGGCGAAATCGGCCGCGAAAAAAGCAAGTGCGCCCCCGCCGTTCCTCGGCGTCCTCGCGCCTCGGCTCGCGGTCAGCACGGGGGCGCTAATGCAATCGCCCCCGCTCCCCCGGGGCCGCACACCGCCCTTTCGCCGCGCGCTTCGCCGCGCGCGGCTCTGCCCGGGCCGGGCGCGCGCCCGGCCCCTTGCTGGCGGGGGGCCGGTCTCGCGCCCCTCGATCGCACGGTGTCCACGCTCGAGCCGCAGCCCACCGCAGCGCGAACGCGGGCGGAGGCGAAAAAAAGGGGTGTCCACAAGACGCCGGCACACAAAGGGGTCTCCACAAGACGCCGGCATACTACGGTGTCCACGCTCGAGCCGCAGCCCACCGCAGCGCGAACGCGGGCGGAGGCGGGCAAAGGCGAAAAAAAAGGGGTCCCACAGGGGTGCCGAAAGCGCCAACAACCGCGCCTTGCAGCCCAAGCCGCACACGGGCACAATCCGTGCCAGCAACCCACACCGCGGCGGCGGATCACCCCACAACCACTTGCCGCCGTCGCGGCTCCCAGATGCCCAGGCCGCCGAAGTGCCCCAGCAGCAAGCAAATCCGCGACCGCACGAGGCGACTGAAAGATCGAGAGGCAGCCGCGCGGCGCGCCCGCGAAAGCTATGCGCGTAGAAAAAACGCCGGCACGATCGCCAGGCCGCGGCCAATCAGCAGCGAAGCCCGCGCGCGCTACAACACCGCGCGCCGGGAAAAAGCGGCGCGCGCCAGGCTACGCATAAAAGAGGACCAGGCCGACGCCGTGGCGGAACTCGGCCCAAACAAACTCTCGATCGTCGCCGCGGGCTCGATCCGCATGGACACCACGCGCTGGACCGGCCCGCGCGCGCCATGGAACGCGCGGGATCTCGAAAAGCAAGCCGACGAAATCCTGCGCCGAGGGAGACCGTGACAAACCTGATCGAAGATCACCAGGCCAAGATCGACGCGCTGGAAAAAAGGATCAACGACCTGGTCCTCGAAACACACGAGCGCCAACAGGAAATCTGGACACTCGAAGAGCGCCTCGAAAAGTACGAGAGTCCCGATCGGGAAGCCGAGCGTCGCGAACAGAAAGCCCGGCGCGCGCTCGACAACGCCCGCGCGACAGCGATCCGCGCCATCGCCAAGCTGGTGCCCCAGGCCGTGAGGCAGGCGCGCGCCGGGAAGCCCGCGCTCTTGCGTCTCATCCTCCGCGCCACCCGCTAAACCACAATCCCTAGTAGCAGGAGCCACACCACCCCAACATATAGCGGCCGTGCGCAGGACACCGCCAGTGTCCAAGGTGTCCACATTTCCCTGGACACCGCGCCCGCGAAGGCGTATACACCCACCACAGAAAGGGGACACCGGCGCGGCAAACCACGACGGGATGCGTCAGGGATAGACGCGGTATAGCATCCGGGGAAAGGGAATGACTTCGCGGATGTGCTCAGTTCCGCAAATCCATGCTACGGTGCGCTCAAGGCCCAGCCCAAAGCCCGCGTGCGGGACGCTGCCATAGCGCCGCAGATCGAGGTACCAGCGAAACGCCTCCTCCGGCAAGTTGTGCTCCCGGAGTCGCTTGATGAGAAGATCGTAATCGGCGACGCGTTCACCGCCGCCGATGATTTCGCCGTAACCCTCGGGAGCAAGCATGTCGAACCCCAGCGCCAGCTCCGGGCGCTCCGAATCCGGCTGCATATAGAAGGCCTTCATCTCGGCAGGATAGCGGTGCACCATCACCGGGCGGTCATAGGCACTCGACAGGATCGTCTCCTCGTCGCCGCCGAAGTCATCGCCCCATTTCGCCGGATTTCCTCTCTGCTGGAGAATCCCAATCGCTTCGTCGTAGGAGATGCGTGGAAACGGAGGCTTGACGCGAGCGAGCTTCGATGTCTCCCGGCCGAGCGTTTCAAGCTCCCGTGCGCAACGCTGGAGCGCTGATTGCACAATGTGGCTGACGAGTCCTTCGCCGAGCGCCATCATGTCTTCGAGATGGGCGTACGCCGCTTCCGGCTCGAGCATCCAGAACTCCGTCAGGTGTCGGCGCGTTTTGGATTTTTCGGCGCGAAACGTCGGCCCAAACGTGTAGACCTTGCCGAGCGCCATGGCCGTAGCTTCAACGTAGAGCTGGCCGGATTGCGTCAGATAGGCCTTCTCGTCGTCGATATACTGCACTTCGAAGAGCGTCGTTGTGCCCTCGCAAGCGGCCGGCGTAAAGATCGGCGCCTCGGTCAGGACGTAGCCTTGCGAATCCATGTATTCCCGCGCGGCGCGTCCGGCCTCAGCGCGGATCCGCAGGATCGCCGCCTGCCGGGGCGTTCGAATCCACAGGTGCCGATGATCCAACAGAAAATCAACGCCGTGCTCCTTGAGCTGGATCGGGTAGGGGGTTTCTTCCGGTACGCGCTGCACCACTTCGATCCCGCTGATCTGGATCTCGAAGCCGCCAGGTGCACGCTCATCGGCGTGGATGTGTCCCGTGACGACGACGCTGGACTCCTGTGTCAGGCCGCGCAAGGCTTCAAATGCCACCGGTTGATCTTTCCGTGAGACGACACCCTGAATCGTCCCCGTGCCGTCGCGGAAAATAGGGAAAAGAAGTTTTCCGGCTTCGCGCAGGTTGTACAGCCAGCCGCGCAACGTGACTTCGTGACCGTCGTGCTTTCCCGCGTCTTGAATCGTTACGACCGGCATAAAACTGGGCACTCTCCCTCGTGTGAGTTAGCTTTGGGGCCTGACTAGGTCCGAGCCAGCGCCTGCTCGAATTTCTCGAAAACGGCCCGGGCACCACGCAGCATTTCCGAGAACGCGCGCACGTCGGCGGAACCCACGGCCGCGGCGGGCTCTTTCAATTCGAGGACAATGGGGGTCTCAGGCGGCAGCGCGGCGAGCGTCGCGTCCCAGTCGATCGTGCCCTCATAGGGCAGGGCGTGGTCGTCGCGCTCGCCGCGATTGTCGTGAATGTGCGTCGTCACGACAAAATCGCGAATGAATTCGAGCGCTGTGGGAGCGCCACCTTCGAGATGCGCGTGTCCGGCATCGAAGCAGATTTTCACGCTGGCGAGGCGCGTCTCCTCTAGAAATCTTTTCAGGTTCGCGGGCGTCGCCATTTCTCCCGGCGTGTTTTCAATCGCCAGGGTTACGCCTCGCTGGCGCGCAAATAGGGACAAGTGTTCGAGCGAGCCGAATGCCGCGTCCCAGCGCCGCTGGTCCGGAACATCGCGGGACCTCGCCACGTGCTGAACGCAATACCGGAAAGGAACATGCTCTACAAGATCCAGCGCCCGTTTGATTTCGTCCACGGCTTCCTGGCGCCTCAAACGTTCCGGATCGCTGATGGAAAGCGCCGCGCCGCTCTCTTGCATGAGATGGAAGTCGCGCGTGGTCGGCGAATGAATAGAGTGAAGCTTGAGATTGTTCCCCGCGAGCCACGAGGCCAGTTCGCGGGCGTCGTCGGCCGAGCGATAGTCGAAATGTCCGCGCGAGCAAAATAGCTCAATGGCGGAGATTTCCGAGCGCGCAGCTTCGCCCAGCAAAGCGGCCGTCAGTTTGCGGTTTACAAACAGATACGTGGAGAGAACGCGCTGCATGGTCACGATGTCGAGGCCTGGCTCATGGCATCGATTTGGACTTTATGCGAAGCGCATCATCGCGTCAAGGCAGCCCCGTAGATCGCGGCCGGCAAAATGAAAGTTTGTTTTGGAAGGCAAGGAAAGATTGCGCTCAAAACGTTACTCTTCCACTAGAAATTCCGGATCGGGCGGGCCGGGTATCAGGCCGGCGTCCACGCCTCGCACGAGGAATTCGCGGACGGCTCGCTGCCCGCGCTCTCCGTAGCCGAGCGTCCATTTGTTCACGTACATTCCGATAAATTTGTCGGCCAGATCCGTGTCCATGTCGCGGGCGAACTGCATCGCGTAGTTGACGGCGGCTTCCCGATGGTCCATGGCGTAGGCCACGCTCTCACGAATGGCGCGTCCAACTTGCAGACCCACCGTTCGCCCCAGGACGCGGCGCACGCCGTTTCCTCCAAGCGGCAGCGGCAGCCCCGTCTGCTCGACCCACCACTGCCCCAGGTCCACAACACGGTGCAATCCCATTTGAGAGAAGTACAACTGCCCTTCGTGGATCAGCAGTCCTGCGTCGACCACGGAGTTCTTCACCGCGTCGAGGATGTGATCGAATCCCATGACCACCGGCTCGATGCGCGGCTCGTACAGCTTCAACGTCAGGTAGGCGGACGTGCGCAGTCCCGGCACTCCGATCCGGCATTTTGCCAAGTCCTCGCGTTTCAGCGGGTGCTGGGAAACGACGATCGGTCCGTAGCCTTCGCCGAAGCTCGCCCCGCAATCGAGCAAGACGTATTTGTCGCGCAAGTAAGGGTACGCGGCGAAGCTGAATGCCGTCACATCGTAGATTTCCTGGGAAGCAGCGTGGTTCAGCGTCTCAATGTCGGCGAGCACGTGGGAGAATTTCAAACCCGGCGTCCGGACCTTTTGCGTCGCCAGGCCGTAGAACATGAAAGCGTCGTCGGAATCCGGGGAATGCGCCAGTTTGATCTCGGTGGATCTGCCGGGAGCTGGTTTTGTCGGCATTTTGTTCTGCGATCTCTTCCTTTAGCGTTTCCTCCGAGTTGAGTAGGCTGACTACAGAGTCACTCCTGCCCATTCACTGGCCAGGAAGCTGGAGTCACAGGAAAATCGGCGCCACCGCACTCGCGTCACGAAGAGGAACGTCTGGGGCGGATTCCACTTCTGGGGAAGCCGCGCTTTTGAGCAAAGAAGGGTAGCACACTCCGACAGGACCGACAATTGCGGGAGTTCCCTAGGTTAGAGGCATTTTATTTTTCTTTGCGGGGACCGTGGCCTGGGATACGCAGGCGTCCAAAGTCACTCGCGCGTTTGGCTAGCCGCGGCAATCGCAAACGTGGTCCGGGGCCGATCCAGCGCAGCGCGGATCACTTGGCCGAGGTTTTTCAAGCTATAAGGTTTCTGCAAGATGGATGCGCCTTGGTCGAGCAAGGAATTCAGGGAAGCCGCTTCCGCCGTGTAGCCGCTCGAAAAGACAACTCGGAGGTCGGAGCGAACCTCAATCATTTTTGAAAGCGCCACGGGGCCCGAAAGACCCGGCATGACGATGTCCAGAATGATCGCATCGAATTGCCCTGGGTTGGTCTCGAAGAGTTGAACGGCTTGGGTACCGTCAACCGCAACGACTACGCGATAACCGAGCCTTTGCAGCATCTCCAGGGCTGCTTCCCGAAGTCCCTCATTGTCCTCGGCGAGAAGAATGGTTTCTGTGCCCTTCGGAATCTGCTCATTCTGTTTCGGTTTGCGCGGCTGTGCGGCTCCGCTGCCCGCAGGGAGATAGACGCGGAACGTGGTTCCCTTTCCTGGCTCGCTATACAGATGAATGAATCCGCCGTGCTGCTTGACAATGCCGTAGACGGTGGCGAGACCGAGGCCCGTGCCTTTTCCGGTCTCTTTCGTCGTGAAAAAAGGCTCGAAGATCCGGGCGGCGGTGGCGGCGTCCATTCCGGTCCCGGTGTCGGACACCGCGAGAAGAATGTAGCTTCCCGGTCGCGCGTAGGGATGGAGTCGGCAGTATTCTTCGTCGATCTCGGCAAACTGGGTTTCGATAATGAGCTGCCCACCGTCGGGCATGGCGTCCCGGGCGTTAAGGCACAGGTTCATGAGCACCTGCTCGATTTGTGTGTGGTCCGCCAGCGCAACGCGCAAATCCGGCGCAGTGACAACGCGCACCTCGATTTGCTCGCCAATCACACGCCGGAGCAGGCTAGCGCCTTGGACGACGAGCTCGTTGACATCGATATTTTGCGGTTGAAGCACCTGGCGCCGGGCAAAGGCAAGAAGCTGCGAGGTCAAGCGGGCAGCCCAATGCGCCTGGTCCCGGATTTTCTGAAAACGGTCGTGGAGGTTCGATCCCGGCGGAGCTTCTTCGCAACCCATTTCCGCCCATCCCAGAATCGCGCCAATCACGTTGTTGAAGTCGTGCGCGATTCCTCCCGCGAGCTTGCCGATCGCCTCGAATTTCTGCAATTGATGGACCTGTAATTCCATCTGCTTCCGTTTCCGCCGGTCCTCGGTATCCCGAAGCGCCCGCTCGACCGCGGTGATCAGGCGCCTCAAGTTGCCCTTCATCAAATAATCTTGGGCGCCGTCCTGCAGCGCTGCGACTGCTGTTTCCTCGCCGATCGTGCCGGAGACAAAAAGAAAGGGCAAATCGGATCCCTTGGACCGGATGAGCCGCAGTGCCTCCGGACCCGAAAAATGCGGCATGGCGTAATCCGAGATGATGATGTCCCACTCTCCCTGGGCGAAGGCAGATTCCAAAGCGGCGGGCGTCTCCACGCGGACGTAGTGCACATCGTAGCCGCCGCGGTTGAGCCCGAGCAGGAGCAGCGCGGCGTCGTCTTCCGAATCCTCGATCATCAATAGGCGAAGGGGAATCCCCATGGCTATCTCCGGCCCGGCGCCTGTTCATTCAGGACGAGCCAGTACAATCCGAGCTGGCGCACGGCCTCGGTGAATTGATTGAAGTCGACCGGCTTGCGCACGTAACTGTTCGCTCCCAGGCCGTATCCTTTGAGCAAGTCATGCTCCTCATTCGATGACGTCAGGATGACGACCGGGAGGAGGCTTGTGCGTTCATTGGCGCGGAGCTGCCGCAAGACTTCGAGTCCGTCGACCTTGGGCAGCTTCAGGTCGAGCAGGATCAATTGCGGCATGATGTTCAGGTCCCTGCCCTCGTACTGGCCGCGGCCTAGGAGGAAGTCGAGCGCCTCGGCTCCATCGCGCGCGACGACGACTTGATTGCCGATGTTATTTTTCTTCAGTGCCCGCAGCGTCAGAGCTTCATCGTCCGGATTGTCTTCCACCAGGAAAATGACTTTGCTATCCATCGTTCCCATGCCTCCGCTTTGCTTTCCTCATAAAGTGAAATAGAACGTTGCCCCTTTTTCGACCGCTCCTTCCGCCCAAATCTCGCCGCCGTGCCGGTGGACGATCCGCTGCACCGTGGCGAGGCCCACGCCCGTGCCGGCGAACTCCGCCTCCGTGTGCAGGCGCTGGAACGCTCCGAAGAGGCGGCTCGAGTACCGGGGATCGAACCCCGCTCCGTCGTCTCGGACGAAATACGGCGATTTTCCGTTCGATTGCATTCTTCCAAACTCGATCTTCGCGGAGGCGTGGTTGGACGTATATTTCCAGGAATTGCGCAACAGGTTTTCGAGCGCGGCCCGCAGTAGGTGCGAATCGCCCGTCACCATTAATCCGTCTTCGATGACGAACTCCACATTGCGGGACGGCTCGGCCTGACGGAGTTCTTCGGCGACTGAGCGCGCGATGCCGCTCAAATCGAGAGGCGAGCGCTGGATGGGGCTTCGGGTCACGCGGGAAAGGCTCAGCATGTCGTCGATTAATGTGGACATGCGTTGCGCGGCACGGCGAACACGGTCGAGATGCGCTTGTCCGATGGAATCCAGCTGCGGCGAATAATCCTCGAGCAGGGCCTGACTGAAGCCGTCAATCGCACGGAGCGGAGCACGCAGGTCGTGCGAGACCGAATAGGAAAAAGCCTCGAGCTCTTTGTTCGTGGCGGCGAGTTCGCGGGTGCGCTCTTCAACGCGCTGCTCGAGATTGTCGTGCGCCTGCTGGAGCGCGGCGTCCCGCTCCTGAATTTGTGACAGCATGCCGTTGAAGGTTTCGATCAGCTCCGCCAGTTCATCGCGATTGCGAATCGGCACAGCTCGCACCGAATAATTTTTGTTGCGCGAAACCACGCGAGCGACTTGCGCCAGTTGCGCGATCGGCCTTGAAATCGAGCGCCGAAAGAAGAGGAAGATCAGAAAGGACGCCAGGAACGATACGGCCAACACGGAAGCGGCAATCACCACGTATTGTTTCACGCGCGCCTTCAGCGGACTCAGGTCCGACTCGATGTAGATCATTCCCACGGGCTTCCCCTGAAACACGATCCGTCGCGCGAGGACGAGTCCGCCGGCGTCGAATCGGTATGCCTCTGCTTGGCCCGAAGGAATGGCCGGCAACGGCGGTGCTGGGACACTAGGATTCCGCTGGAACGTCGCGAAGGTCCGCCCATCGGCCGTATCAATGCCGGCGGAAACGAGGTATGGCACCGGCCGAAGCCCGGATAGCGTGTTGTTTGCCGAAGCCGAATCGTCGAAGAGCAAGGCCGTGATGCTGTTGTAGCCGGCGACTCGTGCCTGCATCGAAATGTTTGCGATCAATCCCTTCCGCATGGAGATCACGTCGTAGCCGATAAACGCGGCGCAGGCCAGAAGGAGGGCTGCGCCGCTCACGGCCGCGTTCATCCAGATCAATTTTTTCGAAATCGAAAAATCATTGAACATAGAACGTCAGTCTCCCGGCGGCGAACTGGTGATGACCGTGACGGCTACTTTCAACAATTCAGAGCTCAGTGTGAGTTCGGCGGTACGGGCGCGAACCAGATTTACTTCGAAGCGGATCTTTTTGTTGTCCGAGACAAATTGAATCATTCCACCCCGGCTCGTGAATTGAGGCATGTCGCTGACGGTCAGGACGCCCGCGTTGCCGAGGGCCGCCAGGATATCGGCGAGCCGGCTCTCCTCGGCCGAACTGATAAACAGAATGCGGCAGTTGATTGCGTCCCGCGGTTTCGTGATGCGCCGCGCCAAAACAGATTTGCCGGCGATGGTTTCTCCGCTGACGATGGCGTCGAGAGCCGCGCCGAACGGATCCTGGCCCAGCACGCAAATCGCAAACGAATCATTCGTGGCCGCGGGCGACGCCGCCGGCCATTCCACGAACCTTGCAAAGTTGTAGAGATACGCCGCCTTTACGTCGTACTCGGAAGCATTTGATTGTTGCGCATCCAGAGTCGGAGGCCAAACGAAGAGCCACATCGCGGCGATGGCCGTGAAGAGACCCTTCATGCTGCGCCTCTTTTTCCGGACGCAATTGCTCGAAGCGCGTTCGGTTCGCTCCCTTGGGCAAGCGTGTGGCATGGATGTAAGCGCCGGCTACCGTGTCCAAACGATTTTCGCGTACGCATTTCTCCTGATCCCGACGACTGTGTCCGGATCGCTGCCGAATTCAGCGTGATAGGGCTGCATCAGATCTTCGCCATCCACGGACAATTCCCAATGCGGCGTGGGACGCCAGCCGAACCGCACGCCGCCCGTCATATAACCCCGCACCTGTTGCGCCGGCAGCGCCGAGATGTAGCGGACGCTCACGTCGAGTTCCAGTTTCTTCGGTAGATTGAAAAGGGACCGAAAATCGAGCTGATGCCGAGGGCTGGACCCGTCGTCCGATGGGACCACGTGCAGCGGATCGGTGAAACCCGGTTTGGTGTGCACGGCCAGCAGCAGATACGAATAGGAGCCTTTCAGTTCCCACCAGCTGAAAGGCTTCCAGTCCGGTGTGATCTCCCCTCCGTTTGCATTTCCCTTCAGAGCGTTGGCAACGGGCACCTGCAATACGAAGTGCGCCGGCGTGGGCGTCAATTCCACGAAACCTGTTCCCGGACCATAGCCATAGAGGTCGTCATAATGGTTGTGGAACAGAGCCACATCCAGATACAAACCGCGAGCGACGAGTGTTCTGTAGCCGATCTCGGAGCTGATCAATATTTCCGAAACGAAATTCTTACTGCCTACTACGCGCAGAAACGTGGGCGGGTTTGCCAGCAGGAAATCGTTGAGTTCAAGATCTTGATCCAGGCGTGAAGGCGTGCGAACCGCGCGCGTGAGTGCGGCCCAAACTGTCTGGTGCTCCGCGGGCGTCCAAAGAAGCCGCGCGTTCGGCTGCACTTCAAATCCCGAGTAGTTGTTGTGTTCGAACTTCGATCCCAGAACGAGCGAAAGCCGGTTGGAGACCAGTGGAATTTGGTCCTGGACGAACCAACTGTAAATTCTGTCTGTTTCCTTATCGGGCGTGAAGTTCAAAAAGGACATGTTCTGCGTAATGTCGTCGGGGCTGAATCGCATACCGACGCCCCAAAGAAACTCTTGGCCTCCGGCGAGGGGGAAACGGTCGAGCAGATCGAAGTCGAACGTGTCGCGAACCTCGTCAAGCTGCGGGCTGAACCGCGATGTCCGGTCGTAATACGTCTGCACCCGAAGATCGGAGCTGTCGCTGAACTTGCGCTGCCAGCGCAGGAGGACGTTTCCGCCCGCAACTTCATGCGGCGCATCTGTGATCGTGGTTGAAGGCGGCGAATAAAGCGTCGCTGCGACTCGCTCTCCGTCGAGTCCCTCATACATATCGCCTTGCCAGGTCAGCGTGTCGCGGTTCGTCACCTCCCAATCGGTGCGAAAACCGGCTTGGCCGGTCTTCCAATAATCAAAATTCGATCCATCTGGATGGAATTCCGGCCCTCTAAGAAAACCTTTCGCGTAAAAGCGATAGTTGAAGCCGGTGCCGGTCGTGGCTCCCAGACGGAAGCCGCCGATGCTTTGGTCGATATTTCCACCACCGATGGTTACAAGCGTCCCGTGTGTTTCTTTTGCGCTCTTCGTGATGATGTTGATGATTCCGTTGACAGCGTTGGCTCCCCAGATCGTGCCGCCCGGCCCACGAATGACTTCGATGCGATCGATGTCCTCGAGCAAAGTGTCTTGCACTTCCCAATACACGCCGGCAAAGAGAGGTGTATACACGCTCCGGCCGTCGATCAGGACCAGCACCGATTTTGAAAATTCGCTGCCGAATCCGCGAATACCGACCGACCAATGATCGGAATCGATCCGCGCCACTTCCACGCCCGGCGCGAGCCGCAGGATTTCTGGAATGTTGGTTGCCCCGGACCGGCGGATGTCTTCTTGCGTAATGACGTAAATGGCCGCGGGCGTGCGCCAGACTTGCTCCGGTTCTTTGGACGCTGTTGTAACCGTGACATCGCCGAGCTGTTCCAAACTGAAATGCTTGAGTTGCTGCGGAGTCTCTTGGCCGTTGCCCTGAGGATTGTCCGCCCAGATGGATCGGACGGCCAAGAGCAGGATGACTGCGACGAGCGTTAGAAAGTTCCGCGAGAAAAGTTTCATCTGGCGGTATTTGAAATCGTCCGCCGTTCCGTTGAAAAGAAATTCCAGCCAACCGAGCCATGCTGGGATCGAGCGAAGAGCGTTGTGATTCAAGAGCGATGTCCCCCTTCAAACCTGCAGAAACGTTTTCGCCTCACCGTGGGGGAAGGGGGAAATCCCTCACCGTAAGAGCCTGTTTGGATTCGGAATGATGCCGGGCGAGGTTCTTGAACGCGCCTTATCGGGAATGCGAGTCCCCATCATGCATGGGACTGTGCAGACGTCCGGCCAAAGAAAGGCACAGGAAGGGGAGAATTGTCATCTTACCGGAAGGCGTGACAGAGTCAATACCGATGCCACCCAGAGTTCCTGGAAGAGCAAATCAGTCCGAGGAGGGGAAGAAAAGGCCAAAGCGTTTGCCGCGATCAGGCGAGCGATTCGCGGTCCGCTTGTTGAGTCGCGTCTCACGCATCACATAGCGGAAGCGAGCCGCTTCATCGCGGTGTCAAACGAAGTCTGCCCGTCGAGATACGGCCTCCAATACAAATCAAGCAAGGCATGAAAGCGCTCCCAGGATCCCGAATAAAGTCCGAAGCGCGCCGCGTAGGGTAGGTAGCCAGACGCGCCGTTTGGTTGTTGGTACGCCGGCGGCACGGTTCCGTAAGAAATATCGCGGCGAACCATTTCACCGGTGGTGTAAAAAAGCAGCGCGTGCCACAAGTCCCGTGGGATGGGTTTGTCACGCTCGCGAAATTCGCGAGCAATGGCCTCGTTCACGGCGCCGGCCAGCGCGTGCGATGCCTCGTGGAACAGCACTTCGAATCCGTACAGGCCTCGATTGCGCGGATCGTGGCTGGAGATGGTCACGTGCATCGGGTCGATCGAGGTGTAAGCCCCATAGGGGCCTCCATACCAGACGACATCCACGCGCAAGCGCCGCGGCGGCCAGGGCCGCTGATAGACGTCCGCCAGCTGGGCGGAAAGTTCGACACCCATTTGTTGGATCACCGGCGCGACTTGGGCAATCCACTCCCGGTTGGCGCGATCCTGCTCTGCCCACCAGTGCGCGCGATAAACAGGCGCGGCGCTTTCCAGGGCCTCGACCAGATCGGGTCGCAATCCAGATTTGCAAATGGCGGACGTTTTTCCTTCGAGATCGGGGCACGATTCCATTGTGGATAGCTGATTATTGATGATTTCCATGTCGCCGTTGAGCAGAAGATCGCGGCCCGCCAGATCCTTGGCGTAAAACGCCACGGCCTCCTGCCAGGCGCGGATGTCCGCCGCCGGAAAATCGATTAAAGACACGGGCAGTTCGTCCGGCTGCGCCGCTCCTCTCGCGCTGTCCGTGGAATAAGAATTGCCGTTCAGAAGCCGCGCCTGCAAATACAGAAAATGGTGCAGGTTCACCCAGAATCCGCTGTGCATTTCAAATACGGGCAGAGGTATTTCCGTGACGGAGCTCTGGCCGATCACCGCTTGACTCGCGGATTTGGCAGACTCCGGGGCGGGCGATTTCGCCCAACCCATCGCGGCAGGCATCAAGGGCAGCACGGACACGAGCATTCGCAAGAGCGGATGGCGGCGGAGAGATGGCATAGCTGAACCGCCATGGTATCGCCAAATTGATCCTCCATGCCAGATCTCTGGGCATCCTGGGGCCCGCGCAGCGGACGCTGCTCGGAAAATGGCGCGGCGAGTTTGCAATGCTGGATCGGACTGGCCAGGAATCGCGGAGGCGCGAATGGAACAATTTTTGCGGCCACGAATTCACGATCCTGCGCCATGTCAGCGAAAGATCCGGCGCAGTAACGCTGCGGCTTCCTTTTCCGTAATGACTCTTCTTCGGACCATCAAGTTGATGATCTCGTTCATGACTTGCCGCACGTTTTCAATTGTCGCGGCCTGGCCGCCTTCGGGCTCTGTTACGTTCATTTCAGGTTCGGGCGGCGGTTCGCCGCTTAACTCGGCGATCCAGGACCGCAATACAGCTCGATGCTCGGGCTTGATTTCCGAAAATGCGAGCCCCATTCCCATGGAGACGTGCGCGTACGAGACAACGGCCACCGCCTCAAATTCATGCGGATGGCGCGCGATATGGACTCGAACCCTGGTGCCCACCGCAAAAGGCGAAAGCGTATCGACGTAGCAGCCGCCGAGGCTCAGATCGGAGCAGCGGCCCGACACGCGCGCTTGCGAGCACAGATCGTAAACTTCCGCGGCGGCTGTAAACGGAAAGCGGAAACCACTGCGACGCTCGGGAAGGGCTTGTTTTCCCGGCTCGGGAGCCGGAATCGCGATGGGTTTGTCAGGAGACTCGGACATAGTCCTCTTAGTTAAGGCTTGAGGCCACACTCGGGAACGGACATTTCGCTTTTCAGGAAACTCCGCACTCGATTCCGCGCGGGAGTTGGAAGGGTATTCATATTCTTGCTCCCGTGTGGATTGACTGGCAAGAAAAACTTTCAACTGGTGTGATGCATAAACGAGGACGTCAGATTCACCCGATGCGGGGGTCCGTTGCGGACGCGAGGCCGCCTTGCTTGTCAGCGCCGCGTAGGATTCCAGAAGAGTCCAGAAAAAATGACCGACGGCCGGTCTTGCCGTATTCTTTGGGCGATGAGGCGAGATTGAAGGTTTCAGCTTGGTTCGCTTGATCCCCCGGCGGAGCACCGTTCGTGGGCGTGATGTTGTACCGCACCATGTAGCCGTCCTTTTCTCCGCCCGCGAGATCGGCGTCCAGTAAGCCCGCCGCTTCGGGAGAAACGCCGCCCGGGGGCGCCGGGCCAAGCACCTCTAGCGTGTCGGGCAACTTCCCATACGCGCGACGATAGGTTTCGAGCGCGATGGCGATGCTGCGCAGATCGGCGATCGCGGCGTCTTCACTTGCTTCCAGGTCGGCCTGCGCCCATTGCTTCGCCATCGTGGGGACATCGAGCAGCATCAATCCCAGCGACAACAGTTTCCAGTTTCCTCCCTCGCGCACGAGCCCAAACGTAATCGAGCGCGGGACCTCGCCAGGAATCGGGATTTGCGTCGGCACGAACGCGAGGTTTTCCCTGAGCCGCGTTTCGCCGAGGCGCATTTCCGTCCCGATGCCGGGACTCTCGCAACGCAGGACCGTGCGCCCCTCCGCGCCTGTGGAGAGCAACGGCTTTCCCGCGTCTTCGAGCAAAACAAATCGCTTCATCATCGCGGTGCGCTGAGGGCCGGGAAGGGCGCGAAAGGCGGCGGCGTTGTCTGCCGTTAGGGAATTGGCAAACGTAGCAGCGTCCTGCCGGCAAGCGGAGGCGAGGGCCTCGGTGAGCGCCGCGTCTGGGCTCGCCGCTTTCGGTAGCTGCTCTTGTGCGAGCGCGGCTGGCCCGGCGAGCGCCGCGATGACGCCGAGCCCAAGCGCCCGCGTGAGAGAAAGGCGGCGCAGCGGGCCGCGACGCATCGTATGGCGCACTTGGCGCTCTTCCCGCGCGCCGCTCACGATTTCGCTCCGCGCAAGATAGCGGCAAGATTCTGCGTGAACTTCGATCGCGGCATCACGTCCTGGCACCCTGCGGCGCGCGCCCGTTCGGCGAGTTCGGTCTGCACATGAGATAGAAACGCAATGACGCGCCGCGGGTTGCCTGGCTCGCCAGGCGCACACAGCCGCTCAATGGCATCGAGCGCTCCTTGCCTCGCATTCAGATCCACAAGAATGAGCGCCATGGGGCTTGCCGCCGCCGCTTTCAGGAGCTGCTCTCCGGTTGCCGCGGTTTCGAGCGCTACGCCGGTGTGCTTCGCCGTCTCGCGCACCTTGGCTTGAAAAAACAGATCATCGATCAGTGCAATGGCTTCGGCCATGAGTTCCAAACCTCGCGAAAACTGCTCGTTTCCCGTGTACCATGCGCGCCGCCGCAGCACAAGCTGAGAGCTATCGGATGGCCTTGGCGCGGAACGCTTCCTCGAAGGATCAAATTGCGCTACAACTATTGCCGGTCATGGATTCACTCCAACGGGAGATTCTCGCCGCATTTGACGGGACAGGCGCACGCACCCGGTCTCTCGCGGAATTAGGTGGGACCTCGGCGGCGCAAGATGCCGTGGCGCAGCTCGTCCAGCAGGGCTGGTTGCGCGCCACGGAAACGCCGGATATCTACACGCGCACCGAGGACGGCCGCTTGCAACTCGCTGATCCGCGCGACGTCACCATCTACTCGCGTCCCGGCTGCCATCTGTGCGAAGAGGCCAGAATGCAGATCGCTCCGTTGCTGAAGGAATTCGGCGCGCGCCTCACCGAAATCAACATTGACGAAGACCCGCACCTGCGCGCTCTCTATGACTACGACGTTCCGGTCATTTTCCTCGGAGCGCGCAAAGCCGCCAAGCACCGCGTCGATCTCGCGCAGTTCCGCCGCCAATTGCGTGACGCATCCGCAATTCGTTAGAGGGCGCGGCGTCGCGCCGCCTGCAAAGACCGATCCTAGTGGCCGCCCGATCCTAGTGGCCGGAAGTGGGCTTTACGCCGACCGTTTTGTCCGGCACGTCGCCAGGGCGTCCGGCGACGCGGTCGTAGACAGACACTTGCGCAATCGAGCCGAGGGCTTCGTTGTAATACGTGGGGACGCCGAGCGCGGTGCGCAACTCTTCGTTGAATTTGCGCATGTTTACGAGTTGGTCGGCGTGCGCAGGAAATTTGCGGCCGTCATCGGTCAGCAGAAATTTTTGGTAGCCCGCGTCCCAGAGGCGCACGAACTGGCCGTTCAGCAGGATTGTCGGCAGAATCGTCATGGTGTAGTGGTCGTCCGATGTGCGACGGAATTCGGAGCCGCAGCCGTATTTCTCAACGCGCATCACGCCACCGGTGCTGCTCACGATGAATCCCGCGTCCGGCAGGGCTTCCATCAGCTTGGTGGGAAATCGTTCCTTCACATTCCACATAGAGTTTTAGGATACGGAGCGCGCGCAGGGGTGTAAAGACAAAAGTCACGCGGTGCGAGAAAGCGATGCTTCATTCGCGCCGGGCCAGCCGAAGTGCGGCCCTTCTTCGATCTCGCCGCGATCAAGAATCGCGCGACTTTATGCTAAATTAGTTGAATACAATTGAGCCAGCCTGGCATCGATTCGGGCATGGCACTGGACCGCTGAATCGTCCCTCGGCGGGACTAGCACGAAAGACTTGAGGATACCGCTCGACATGCACACGGCTAAAAAGCCGCTTTGGAGCGAAGCGTCGCCCGCCAGCAGAATCATCGGCCGCAACGTGTTGGATTGCATTGGAAATACGCCGCTCCTGCGTCTTACACGCGTCGGGCCCAGCTATCCGAACGCGGAGTTCTACGGAAAAGCGGAATGGCTCAATCCTGGCGGCTCGGTCAAGGATCGCCCGGCCTTGGAAATGATCCGGGAAGCCGAGCGCACGGGAAAGCTGAAGCCGGGCCAGACGATCCTCGATGCGACGAGCGGAAACACCGGAATCGCTTACGCCATGATCGGCGCGGCTCTGGGATATCGCGTGAAATTGTGCTTGCCGGCGAGCGCCAGCGAGGAGCGCAAGAAGATTCTCGCGGCTTACGGAGCGGAACTGGTCATTACGCCGGGCGATGAAGGGTCCGACGGCGCGATTTTGCGCGCGCGGCAAATCGTCGCCGACGAGCCCGGCGGGTACCATTATCTCGATCAGTACAGTAATCCTTCCAATTGGCGCGCGCATTACAAAACCACGGCAAACGAAATCTGGGAGCAGACGGCGGGTAGAATTACGCATTTCGTCGCCGGGCTCGGCACCAGCGGAACTTTCGTCGGGACCACGCGGCGCCTGAAGGAATTGAATCCCGCCATTCGTTGCATTAGTTTGCAGCCGGACGCGCCCTTTCACGGCCTCGAAGGATGGAAACACATGCCGTCCGCCATTGTCCCTGCCATCTACGATGCGATGCTCGCCGACGCCAATCTGACGGTCGGGACCGAAGAGGCGTATCGCCTGGTCAAGCGGGCCGCGCGCGAAGAGGGTTTGTTGCTCAGCCCGAGCGCTGCCGCCGCTCTCGAAGGATGCTTTCAAGTGGCATCGTCGCTTGGGCCGGATGACCGTGCCGTCATAGTCACGATTTTCCCGGATTCCGGGACGAAATACCTAAGCGAGCGTTTTTGGGACGAAATTTAAGCACAATTCCATCGAGAGACACCCCATGTTGCTGCTGGCCAAAAGTCTGGAGCAGGAAATCCGCAATCACGGCGCGAAAGACTATCCGCACGAGTGTTGCGGCGCGATGCTCGGAACCGACAGCGGCGCGGACCGGGAAGTCCGCCAGCTTTTTCCGTTGATCAACCGGCGTGATGACTCTCCGCGCAATCGCTTCTCGATCACGCCGGAGGATTTTCGGGCGGCCGAGCGCGCCGCATCCGAGCATGGACTCGACCTCCTGGGATGGTATCATTCCCACCCGGACCATCCGGCCCGGCCGAGCGAATTCGACCGCGAGCACGCGTGGCCATGGTACAGCTATATCATCGTCAGTGTGGACGCGGGAGAGCCGAAGGACTTGACGTCCTGGCGGCTGGAAGACGACCGGTCGAAGTTCCTGCCGGAAGGGGTTGGGCCGGCCCGAACCGCCAGCCAGGCGCGGCAGGGGTGACCTTTCCGGTTGAAACTTGGGCCGTCGTAGCTGCATCCGATCTTGTGGCTCGCCTGGCGGGCCGAGCGGTGGTCCGCATTGAATCTGACAGGGAGAAGCTAACTGTATGGCCGTAAAGGTCTTGATTCCGACGCCGCTCCGTCAATTTACCGCAAAGCAGTCCAGCATCGAATGCGACGCGGCTACGGTAGGGGAGGCGCTCGGCAGCCTGACGACGAGCTTTTCCGAGCTGCGGAAGCACCTCTTCACCGACGAAGGCAAAATTCGCAGCTTTGTCAACGTGTACTTGAACGATGAGGACATCCGCTTCCTCGAAAAAGAAAATACACGCACGAAGGACGGCGATACGATCAGCATCGTGCCATCCATCGCGGGCGGTTCCGGTCGCGACCGGGTTGTATAATCGCGAGCATAGCGGAAAGAACTAGAGGAGAACGTCCGTGGCAATCTCAACCGGCGCGCTGCAACAACAGGAAGTGAAGCTTTCCAAGGAAGAAATCCAGCGCTACAGCAGGCATCTGATCATGCCGGAGGTAGGGCTCGAGGGGCAGCTGAAGCTCAAGCGAGCCAGCGTGCTGACGATTGGCACGGGCGGGCTGGGCGCGCCGCTCGGCCTGTATTTGGCGGCTGCGGGTGTCGGACATCTGGGGCTCGTTGATTTCGACATCGTGGACTCCTCCAATCTGCAACGCCAGGTCACCTTTACCACTGCCGACGTAGGGAAGCCCAAATCCGAAGCGGCGAAAGCGCGGCTTTCGGCCCTCAATCCGGCGATTGAGATCACGGCGTATGAGACGCGCCTGACCAGCGAGAATGCGCTCCAATTGTTCCGCGACTACGACATCATCGTCGACGGCACAGATAATTTCCCGACGCGGTTTCTGGTCAACGACGCGTGCGTTCTGCTGGGCAAGCCGAATGTGTACGGATCGATTTTCCGTTTCGAGGGGCAAGCGACCGTGTTCGGCTATCCGGACGGGCCATGCTACCGGTGCCTCTATCCGGAGCCACCCCCGCCGGGACTTGTACCCTCCTGTGCGGAGGGAGGGGTCCTGGGTGTGCTGCCTGGGATCGTCGGCTCGATCCAGGCGATGGAAACGATCAAGCTGATTCTGGGCACGGGAGATCCGCTTGTCGGGCGGCTGCTCCTGTTCGACGCTTTGGCCATGCGCTTTCGAGAATTGAAACTCAAGAAGAACCCGGATTGCGCGATTTGCGGCAAAACCCGGACAATTACCAAACTGATCGATTATGAGGAATTCTGCGGAATTCGTGGTGAGGAGGCCCCTGCAATGACGGATGGGATTTTGGAGATTTCGGCGAGGGATTTGAAGGCGCGCCAGGATCGCGGCGATAAGTTGTTTATCCTGGACGTGCGGGAACCGCACGAATATCAGATTTGCAATCTGAATGGGAAATTGATCCCTCTCGGAGAGCTTCCGCGCCGCGTGAACGAGCTCGACAGCTCGGTCGAAATGGTGGTTCATTGCCGCAGTGGAAAGCGCTCGGCTGACGCGATCCATTTCCTGCAGCAGGCCGGCTTCAAAAAGCTTTGGAATTTGAAAGGCGGCGTCCTCGCGTGGGCCGACGAAGTTGATCCATCCATGCCGAAGTACTGAAGGCCGCCAAGAAAAATCGGCAACGGGCGGGACCAGTGCTTCGCACGCGGAGGGGGTGCCCTCGAAGCTGAGGAGCACCCACCACTCCTGGCACTCGACCATCACAGACCCGGGTTATTGAGCTGGAGGGTGGCAGACTGTGTGCCGGCTTGCAGGCTCGCTCGCCTCGCCACCTCGGCCCGGATCGCTTGGGCCTGCTGCGGAGTAAAATTCAAGAGGCCGCGGGCGGCATCATTCAGATCCTTATGATTCCAATCCGCGCGCATGACGCCCGTGGGGGAGTGTGATTCGAGGTTCAGCAGGATGTGTCCCAACTCGTGGGCAATCACATGGCCCATAATGACTGGCCCCGATGGGTATGCGTCGCTGTTTATCGTGTCGACCTGTCCGTTGATCAGCGCTCGAACGAAGGGTTGCAGTTTGGAGTAAAAAACATAGATTTGAGTCCGGTCAGGCCCTCTCCCGGCAGCCAGCCCCATCGCGTCTTCCGCCCACGTCTGGCTTTGTGCCGCCGTGCCCGGAGGGAGAGCGAGTTCGATTTGGGAAATGTCAGCCGGATCGTACGATTCTTGGCCAGCCTGATTTTCATGGTTTTTCTTCCGATCCAAATCAACATCTGCCCACCGGCACTCCACGCCCAATCTCCGGAAGATCTCTGTGGTTGTTTTTTCCGCATTCGCCAGCGACTTGGTATCAACTCCCGCATAGTTGTACACGTGGACCGTCAAACCTGGGCCGGCGTTTTGCGCTTCCGCCGGTTGGGCCGCCCAGCTGAACCCGCCGATCATCATGAACCCCAGTCCCAGGCACGTTCTTGAAAATCCTTTCATGGCGTTCCCTCCCTCACTGGGAAAGGCGGGAACGGATCGTCAAAACTGTAAGGTCACGAGAAGATTTTTGGATTTCCTATGTGGGAAACCCGGCGTTATACCCAGGCTCCCGAGGTGAGTAGGTTTACCTCTAATAAAATAGCTCGACGCGGATGATGCAGCCTTCCCACCTCGGCCGAGATGGATTCCCGGATAGCCAGAACGGTGTTACGCGATGTGGCGGAAATGGGTGGCCCAGGATGGCTATCGTGCCGATTGATTCCGTTCGACGGTAGTTCCTCCGGGAGAGAGGTGGGGCCACCCGCGGCCAGATGCACAAACGCCGCATGGTCACCGGATGGCCGCTGGATCTATTTCTCGGCGGATACCGGCGGAGGGTTTCACCTGTGGCGACAACGATTTCCTGAGGGCGCCTCCGAGCAGCTTACATTTGGCGCTTCCCAAGAAGAGGGAATCGCCGTCGCTCCTGACGGGCGCTCGCTGATCACGGCCATCGGAACCGAACAAAACGCCATGTGGCTGCATGATCGAACCGAAGACCGGCAGATATCGTCGGAAGGCTCGGCGCTGTCCCCGATGCTTTCTCCAGAGGGCGACAAGATCTTCTATTTGGTGCGCAGTGGCGCTCCTCCATTGTCAGTTGGTCGCCTCACCGAAAATTCTTCTATCTGCGCATTTCCTTTCCCGGGATGACATCGCGAAAGACTTATGCGATTCCTTTGCGCGGCGATAGCTTGCCCAAGTTGCCAAGCTTCGGGATTAGATCCGAACGTGACCTTCTTGCTTTGCCCGGTGCCCGGGTGATTCTGCAAGCGAATGCTTTTCCCGGTCGCAATCCCTTGGTCTATACGTTTAGGCGCACAACTACCCACGCAATTTGTACCGAGTCCAACTCCCATGAGGAGGACGATATTGCGCCTAACCGATCTGCTGCGCCGTATGAACGTTCGGTCGTCATGAGGTTCGGTGCTTCTGAAAAGTCCTTCCCGCAACAGTGATACCCGTGTTTAAATGTTGCGCGGCACTGAGATATCAAATTCTCAATTCGCAGCCGCGGTGGTCGGATCTGCCAGGAGGAGCCAAGATGCCTTCAACAAAGATCACGGTTCGCAATGATGGTCCGCTGCGCGTCGAGGGAGAAATTGAACTCGTTGATATGGAAGGTAAGGCGTTTGGCCTTGGCGGGCGTGGCGCCATTGCGCTCTGCCGCTGCGGTCACTCTGCCAGCAAACCCTTCTGCGACGGCTCGCACAAGCCAGCGGGCTTTCAGGACAAGCAGCACGCGCGCGATCTGCCACCCCAGTAGGTTCCGGCTAAAGTCAGTGCCAGTAATATTATAAATCCCTAATTTTGCCTCCCAACGGCGTATCGGGGCGTGTCAAATTTGCTAACAGTGTGCGTTCGATTGGGAACTCGTCTTCTGTACTCGTTACATTATCACCCATTCTGGCGGAACGGGCAGACCGTTTCGCTTTTTCCGCCAAACTGCCCCGCCCGTAAGTCTCCAGTTTTCAATATCGATCCGACGGGACGAATGTTTGGCCAAAAGGTGCTGAACTTGCACTCTCTTGTTGCGGTTGCCGAAATGGGCCGTACGGAACTGCTCAACTGGGGGAGCGGTGAGTCTGCTGATTCAAGTTCGGGAGTGGTGCTGGCGTCTTCGCTGGTTCTTCTGGATTCTCGGCGCGACCGCATTTCTGGCTCTTGCCGTCTGGATGCGCCAGCTTCCGTTTTCCTCTGAGCCGATTCTCTATTCTTACCTGCAAATTGTCGGCAGCCTCCTCTCCTTCACTTATGCGGCCAACGCAATGGTGCGGTTCCGCGGCACGCATGACCGCCTCACGCTGACCCTTGCCTTCGGATTCATCTTGTCCGGTGTGATCGAAACCGTCGCGACGTTCAATTTTTATGACATTTTGTCTTCCGGCGTATACGGCCAGACGCGCGTGCCCCTCGCTTGGATGGTCAGCCGGACGCTCCTCGCCCTGGTTCTCATTGCGTCGCTTGTGGTGGAGCGGCGTGTGCCCAATTCGCGGGAACCGGGACGGGAAATCGCCGTCGCACTCATCGTCGTGGTCGGCGTCGCCTATCTGACGAGCGCCGCGTTTTTCGGCTCGCCGTTGGAGCCCGGCATGCACCCGAGGGCTTTGCTTTCCAGGCCAGGGGATTTTCTGCCGGCGATTTTGTTCGCGATCGCCGCGATCGGATTTGGCCGTCGAGCGAGCCGGCGAGTCTCCTCGGTTGACCGGACATTTTGTGTGGCACTTTGGATGAACGTGGCGTGCCATGTTTTGGCGACACAATCGGAAAGGCTGCTCGACGCGCCGTTCACCGTGGCTCAGTTCCTGAAAGTGGGCAGCTACGCCTTGGTGTTGGGTGGGGCGCTCCTCGACAACGCGCGACTATTTGACCAAGTCCGCCAGCTTGCCGTGACCGATCCTCTGACTGGACTTTCGAATTACCGCACGTTGATCAACGTCATGGAATCGGAAATCCAACGCTCGCGCCGCACGGGCCGCTCGTTCGCAATTCTGTTGCTGGACCTCGACGGATTGAAAGCGATCAACGACCAGCACGGACACCTGGTGGGCAGTCGCGCGATTTGCCGTCTGGCAAGCGTTTTGCGCATTCATTCCCGCGCCATGGACACCGCGGCTCGGTATGGCGGCGACGAATTTGCCGTGGTGCTGCCGGAAGCGGGCGAGGAAGCGGCCGTCTCCGTGAGCCGACGCATTTGCGAGCGGCTGGCGCGAGATGGGGAATTCCCGCACGTCACGGTGAGCGTGGGCGCCGCCGTGTTTCCGCGGGACGGGGAAACGATTGACGGATTGTTCGACACCGCGGACCGGGCCCTGTACGGCATGAAACGCCGCCCAGACAGCATCAGCACCCTGGCCCGCATCGCGGCCTGTCTCTAGAACGGGTGCGGGCTCTACTTGGAGCCCGCCTATTGACTGAGGGCAACGATGCCGCAGCGCACCTTTGATATCGAGCGTCTTGAAAAAAGAATCCCGATGACGGTTGCAGTCCATATTTCCGCGCAACGATCCGAGACCGGCGTGGAGACGACGTTCACCGAAAACGTCAGTTCACGCGGAGCGAGAGTCGCGAGCATCCGCCGCTGGCGGCCCAACGACACGCTGAAGATCGAGTCCTTGCCCGGCGATTTCCAGGCCGTCGCCCGCGTGGCTTACTGCCGCCCGTACCGCGAAGGCTTCGTCATCGGACTTGAGTTCCTAGAGCCGTCTGGCCGGTGGGTTGTCAACGCCCCAGTCGTCTCAGGGAAACCGCTGCAAGGATAGGAGGGACACGCGAAGGCAAATAACTGGCGTATTGTTTTACCCAGAAGCGTCTGACATTCCGCGGGAACGGGATGGCAGGCGCTTTTGGTTTGTTGGGGCTTGTTCGACGCCGCGGCGGCGCTCAAGATACGGTACCCGCGGCGATTGCGTCCTCGTAGGCGCGGATCGTTTGTCCGACCATGTGATCGGCTGAGAACCGGGCGATAATCGTTTCACGCGCGGCTTCGCCCATGCGTTTTGCGTCGGCAGGACTTCCGAGGAGGCGCGAGATCGCCTCGGCCAAAGCCTTCGGTTCCGGCTCGACCACCAGGAGGCCGTTTTCGCCGTCTTCCAATGCCTCCGGCACGCCGCCAAGCGCGAACCCTACAACGGGGAGTCCGTGGGCCATCGCCGCCAAAAGGACGGTTGGCATCGCATCCGCCAATCCGGGAAAGGCAAAGAGATCGATTGCCGCGTATACGGTATCGACGTCGTCCACAAAACCGGCAAAGTGCACGGCCGAATCGAGCTGGAGTTGTGTCACCAAAGCTTGCGCTTTTGCGCGTTCCGGTCCATCCCCGACCAAGAGCATCCGGCAATTCGGAAACTGCTTCCGCACAGAATGGAATGCTCGAATGAGCAGTGGCTGCCCTTTTTCAATCGTAAACGCGGCTACGTTTCCCAATAGCACGGCGTCCTCGTGCGTGAGGCCGAGTTTGCGGCGCGCCGCCAAACGACCCTGCATGGAGGGCGGCGGGGGAATATTGACGCCGACAGGGATTATGGTAACGGAGCCCGGCGGCAAGCCGGCATGAATCACGACGTTCTTGACGCACTGTGAGACCGCAAGAATTTGTGCCGCCGCACGATAGCGCCTCAACGCCGCGGAATTTGACGAAAGAGCAAAAATCACGCGGCGCGAGACCAGGAGTGGCACTTTTTTATGTACGCGAGCGAGCCATGCCGCCGTCAGCGCGTGCGACTCATTCGCGTGGACGACATCCGCTTTTCCCCCGCGCACCAACTGGTGGACAACCATCGCCGCTCCGACTCTTCTTCCATGCGCGTTCAATCCGTGCACCGTGACTCCGATTGCGCGCGCACGCAAGGCGAGAATCGAGTCGCGAAGAGCTACGAGTTCGGGCGAATGGCCCCGGGCGATCAAGCCCTGCAGCAGCAGCAGCGCTTGATGCTGCCCGCCGCGAAAGTCGCGGCCGAGATCCATAAGCAGAGGGCGCACCGTCAGCCGCTCCCACCGGGCTTTGGCCACGCGCGCCGCTCCAGCGTTTCTCCCGCGAGGAGCCGCCCGAGCTTGCGATACTTGACGTAAATATATTTTGCGGACATCCAAGCGATCATCCAGCCCCGGCACCCGTCGAGCACGCCAAGCTGAAACGCAAGCCTTTGGAGGATCGTCCACGGTGGAGCAAAAATCATCGCGGCGCGCCAGCTCTTTCGACGGCGCGCGAACATGTCCTCCGCGGCCATCGTAGAGAGGGCATCCAGCTTGATTTCGTGCTCGGCGAACGACCGGATGGTGTAGTGCAGCAGATTACCTTTCAAGCGCCCGGTCGATCCCTCGACCTTCACGCCTTCATGCAGAGCCCCGACGAATTTGCCGCGGTCGCGCCGATAGAGACGCAGTTTGTAATCCGGATACCAGCCGGAATGCCGGATCCAGCCGCCGATATAGTTCGTCATCACCGCGAATTCGTAGCCGCTTTTATCGGGCATTTGCTGCTTCCATGCGAGAATGGAAAAGCGCAACTCGGGGCTTAATTGCTCGTCACAGTCGATGGAAAGAAGCCAGTCGTTCGAAGAAAAGGAAGCGGCGTAATTCTTCTGCTCGGCGAGACCATCAAGCCGGCGCTCGTAGACGCGGGCGCCGAATTCGCGGGCGATCTGGCAGGTCCGGTCCGTCGAGCCGGAGTCCACAAGAATGATTTCATCGGCGATTCCAGCGAGCGAGGCAAGCGCTCGTGGCAAGTCCAGTTCCTCGTTGAACGAAATCAGAATCGCAGTCAGTGCGGGCATCGGAAATCCAACGGGTTACGGTAACACGGAATTTGCGGGCGGAAAGGGCAAACGCCTGCCACTCAGCGTACCGGGGCGAGTTTTGGCGTAACGCTCACGAGAAGGATGGAAGTGCCGATGCGGAATTCAGACAGGTGCTTGAGTTCGGCGACGCGGATGCGCTCGTCGGAAAAGTAGGTGCCGTTCGTCGAATCCAGATCACGGAGGCGGATGACGTCACCTTTAATTTCAATGGCGCAATGCCAGCGTGAGATTTCCTTGTCGTTGATGACGATATCCGCGTCGGCCCTTCCCAGGACAACGCGGGGTTTTTCCACCGAATAGACCAGGCCGCGTTCAGGGCCGGCGATTACGGAAAGGGCGATCGCCTTCCCGGTGGGCAACTGCAGGGAGCTCGCTTCCTCGCCTGAGTTTCCCGCAAGCCAGGGCGCGCCCGCACTGCGGGCAAAGCCCGGCAAAGGCGTGAGGATTTGGGTCGCGTCAGGACTGGGAGCAATTTCGAGCACGGTATTCTTGTCACACTTGGCACAACAAAACTGCACACGGGCAAGTCCTACTAGTTGCGCGTCGGGGAGCGAGTGCTGGGCGCCACAACTCGAGCAAGCGGCTTTCATGGGATCCTACGGGTGCGGGCTCCGCTTGGAGCCCGCTCAAAAATGAAGTTCCGAATCCAAATCTAGCACGCCACCCGCGCGGCGCGAGAGAAGCGTCGGCGGCGATGTTCCACGGGAGTACTGTCCTTGGGGACAGGTTTTTGGGGCGCTGCGTGACATGTGGGTTGAATCTCGCGCCTTCTGCGTAGATCATGTTCGCACGAGCCGGCAGAGAGGGGCACAGCTTGAAACTCAAGGAATTGCCTTATTTTCTTGGCTTACAGCCAGGGCCGAAAACGTACGGGTACGAAATCAGGCGCTTCGATCTTCCAGGTGACGGACCGGTCGAGTACGCCCAATGGCTGCACCCGAGCGAAACGGCGAAGGAAATCACGCAGTCGTCCGTCGACGCGCTCCGGAAATTTTTGTCACCTGGCGACGTGGCGATCGACATCGGAGCGCACTCAGGTGATTCCACCATTCCCATCGCCCTAGCCGTAGGCGCGCACGGATGCGTCCTGGCTTTGGAGCCGAATCGCCATGTTTTCCCTGTGTTGCAGAAGAATGCCGAGCTCAACCTGGGAAGTACGCATATTGTTCCGCTTATGTTCGCGGTGACTCCCGAGGACGAGGAAATAGAGTTTCAGTACTCCGATTCCGGGTATTGCAACGGCGGGCGATTCGAGGGCATGAGCAAATGGCTGCACGGCCACGCCTTCCGGCTGAAAGTACAGGGGAGAAATCTTTATTCGCTCCTTCGGTCGGACTATCCCAGTCTCATCTCCAGGATCCGCTATATCAAAGCGGACACGGAAGGCTACGAATCCGTCGTCCTGCAATCTCTCTCGGGCCTCATCGGGCAGTGCAAGCCGTTCCTCAAGGTGGAGGTGTATCGCAAGCTGGATGACGCGCAGCGCCGGGCGCTGTTTCGCAGAATCGCGGGATACGGCTACCTGGTCCGCAGGATCCCGAATGACGGCGATTACTTTGGAGAAATCCTCGCCGAAGAAGACATGAGCAAATGGCGACACTTCGATGTGTTTTGCGTTCCCCAGGCGTGAGGTGCGAGTTCGATGTGGCCCGCCCCCTGATCAAGTTGTTGGAAGACTCCGCACGAAACCATGCAATTCAACCCGCGTTCGGCACGGGTTCGGCAAATCGGTCGGCCGGTCTGGGAGCGACGACGCTGACGACGCCCGCCACCAGGAAATTCAAGCACAAGGCCACGAAACCTGCGTTGAGCCCCCAAACGGGATCGCGCTTTGTGAGCATAAGCAAGGCCACTGTGGCTACTCCCACTGCCAAGCCGCAAAAAACGCCCGCCGTCGTCGTTCTTCGTGAAAAGAGGCCCAGCACGACCCCCGGGAAAAGCTGAGTTATCCCTGCGTACCCCAGCAAGAGGAGTGTCACAAGCGCTGTTGAGCTATGGATGGCGAAGTACAGCGCAATTGCCGTGATCACCAGTACCATCGCCCGCGCCAGCCGGCCGACCTGCCGCTCCGACATATTTGGCGCGAACACCGGGCGATACAAATTCTTGGCGAAGAGCGTGGCCGCCGTCAGGATTTGTATCGCCGCGGGCACCATCGCCGTGAGAGCGCCGGCTCCCCCGATCAACCCAAGAAACCATGCGGGAAAGCTCTTGCGAACGATTGTCAGGAGCGACAGATCGCCGTTCTTAAGCCCCGGCACCACAAGAATCGTTGCGTATCCGACCAGGAAGACGAGCGGTAGCGTAATTCCGTAGAGAGGCATAATCACCGCATTGCGCCGCAAAGTGTCGCCGCTTTTGGCGCTGAAGCTGCTCCCGATGGACTGGGGCCACATGTAGAAGCCAAACGTGCTTAGCAGCACGGTTGAAATGAACCAGGCGTGGCCGTGGTTCGCGCTGGGACCCGGCATGGTCAGGTATGCAGGCTTTGCGTGTGCCAGTGCCGCAAACATGGGTCCGATCCCGCCAAAATAGATGTGAGGGATAGCGAACCCGACGATCGCGACCGCAAGCAGCAGCAGAAAATCCTTGAGCACGCTCACCCAGGCCACGGCACGCACACCGCTCACAAACACGAATGCCGCTACCAGGACGAAAGAAACGAGCATAGCAGGCGTACGGCCGATTCCTTCAAAGCTCGCCACTTCGACGATGATTCCTAGGCCGGTCAGCTGTAGCTGCAGGTATGGAATCAAGAAGACAATCCCGACCAAGGCCACAAATCCCGCAAGATACTTACTCCCGAAGCAGCACTGGAAGAAGTCAGCCTGCGTCTGCAACGCGTGCTTGCGGCCAATTTCCCAAATCGGCGGCAGGATGTAGAACGAAACGACGTACGCCAGCGTCAAATACGCCAGAATGTACAGGGTTGGTCCCCCCTGCGAGTACGCCCAGCCGCTGGCCCCGAGGAACGAAAAGGTCGTATAGATTTCGCCCGCCATGAGCAGCCAGACGAACAAAGTGCCGAATCCGCGGCCCGCGACAGTCCATTCCTCCAAATCCATCTTGTGACGGGCGCCGGCGTAGAACCCGGTGGCCGAGGCGATCACGACAATCCCAAAGATGACCGAGAGAGCTATCGCGCTCGGGCTCATCGCGTGCCGCCCCGCGCCCCAGGGCGGCGCATTTCCAACTGATACGCACCCCACATGCACAGAGGGGTAACCAAAATCCACAAGATAAGCCAGAACAGGTTGAAGGGAAGTCCCCAAACCATCGGGTAGATGCGATCCCAGAGCGAGACAGAGAAACACGTGCCCACGAACGGAATGAAGCCGAGCAAGAGCGAACCGCGTGAGGGTCGCTTCACGCCGGCCTCCACTTATTGCACAAAACCGACGCTTGGAGTGGGAATAGGCTCCGGAACCTCGCGAATTGTGCCGAATTGTGCTTCGTAGCGCCGGATATTTTCTTCGAGCGCGCGCAAGATTCGCTTCGCATGCGCCGGACTTACGATCACGCTCGAGACGAGCTTGCCCTGCGGTACATTCGGAAATACATAAATAAAGTGCAGCGTGAATTCCTCGGCCGTGTGGTGAAACATCACCAAATTGGAGAATTGGCCGGTTAATTCCTTCTCTTCCGCCTTGATCTGAACCTGTACCTGCTCGCCTGCTTGCGCCATCAGTTCCTCCGTTCACGGAGAACCTTCTCGGTGAACCGCTTCGTTTCCGACACTACCATATTCCCCCGAATCCAGGCAGAAGCAACCTTCACTCGGTTTCTCCGTCGCAGAGAGCGCCGCCTGTTGTTGTTTCTGCACCGGTATCGTCGCCTGGAGGTTGACTTGCCGTTTCATTAATGCTAGTTTAACCTGGATATATATCTAGGTTAACTATGGCGGCATCCCCCCTATCCTCCACTCCAGCGGACGCAATCTCGGGTGCCGCAAGAGTTTCTCCCTCATTACCGGAGTCGTACCGCAGTATCCCAATCGTTGTTGGCGCTTCCTTTTTTCGGAAGATGATCGCATTCGCCGGCCCCGGCTACCTCATCGCGGTCGGCTACATGGATCCCGGCAACTGGGCGACGGACCTCGGGGGCGGCTCGCGCTTCGGCTATACGCTGCTGAGCGCGGTGATGATTTCGAGCCTCATGGCGATTTTCCTGCAGGCGCTCTCCGCAAAGCTTGGAATCGCTACGGGCCGCGATCTCGCGCAAGCCTGCCGCGAACACTATTCGCGCCGCACGACGGCGGTGCTTTGGGTTCTCTGCGAAATCGCCATCGCCGCCTGCGACCTTGCGGAAGTGCTCGGCTCCGCGGTGGCGCTGAAGCTGCTCTTTGGATTGCCGCTGCTCGCCGGTGTTTTGTTAACAGGTGCGGACGTGCTGCTCGTCTTGGCGCTGCAAGGCCGCGGCTTCCGCGTGCTCGAAGCGCTGGTCATCACTCTGATCGCTACGATCGGCGGCTGCTTCGCCTACGAGATTTTCTTCGCGCGCCCGCTTTGGATCGAAGCGGCGCACGGGTTTCTCCCCACGGCCGCGATCTTTCAGGACCGCGAAATGCTTTATCTTGCGATCGGCATCCTGGGCGCTACGGTGATGCCGCATAATCTGTACCTCCATTCCAGCATCGTGCAAACGCGCGCGTTCACTGAGAGCTCCGAGGGCAAGCGCGAGGCGATCCGCTTCGCGACGCTCGATTCCACGCTTGCGCTCGGCTTTTCACTCTTCATTAACGCGGCCATTCTGGTTCTGGGAGCGTCGGCATTTCACGTGCGCGGGATGACAGGCGTGGCGGACATCAGCCAGGCCTATCAACTCCTGACGCCTGTTCTGGGCGCGAGTTTTGCAAGCGTGCTCTTCGCGGCCGCCCTGCTTTGCTCGGGGCAAAATTCCACGTTGACCGGGACGCTCGCCGGCCAGATTGTCATGGAAGGCTTCCTCCATTGGCGTCTCAAGCCGTGGCTGCGGCGCCTGGTCACCCGCTCGCTCGCCATTATTCCGGCAGCAATCGTGATCGGCTTGATGGGCGAAGGGCGCGTGACTTCTCTGCTGATTCTCAGCCAAGTCATTTTGAGTTTCCAGTTGCCCTTCGCCGTGGTGCCCTTGATTCAATTCACTAGCGACCGGGCCAAAATGGGGGAATTCACCAATGGGCGTGTGACCGCGATTTTCGGCTGGGTGATGGCTGTTGCGATCATCCTGCTGAACGCCGCGCTCCTGTGGCTCACCTTCGGTGGGAAGCTCTAGCTGCGCCGGATTGCGCACAACAAGAGCTAGCCACATTGCGTTTCGCATTCCCTTCGATGCGGTCTCCCGAACGTGCTACATCTCAGACCTGGGGGCGCGCATCGAACTCGTGTGGCGGGTTTTGCAGGTGAAAAATGGGCTATCTTATGGCAAAATTTTTAGTGCCTCGCAAAATCTCGATTCATATGGAGACATCGGAATGACTGGTTTCGATAAGGGAGTTTCTGTGTCGCTCGCGCGCATTGTGGGACTTTGCTTAATGCTGGGACTCGGCGTTTTCGCGGTAGGGCGTATGGCAGCCCAAGAGGCGGGCGCGTCGGCGCCCTGGGTCGCACCGGAGGACGCTAAAAAAGTGAAGAATCCTGTCCCGTCCAGCCAGGAAACTCTAGCCGCTGCGCAAATGCTGTTTCAGGACAACTGCGTGCTTTGCCACGGAGAAAAAGGCATGGGGGACGGTCCGGGCGCGAAGACCATCAAGGTCAAGCCGGCGAACTTCACCGACGCCAAGCTGATGGCGACGGAAACGGACGGCTCGCTCTTCTGGAAGATGACGAACGGTCGCGGCCCGATGCCCTCCTGGAAAGAGGATCTGACGGATCAGGAGCGCTGGGAACTTGTGAACTACATCCGCAAGCTCGGCAAGGACGCCAAGAAGTAGAGAAGCAATCGAAAGAAAGCTGAAAAACGAGGGCGCGGCGCCCCTGCCGCGCCCTAACCTTCCCTCTTATTTCACTGCCGACAAGGCCTGCGCGACTTCCTTCATATCCGGCACGACCGGAATGTCGTAATTCTTGAACCAGGCGATTTTTCCGCCCTTATTGATGATGGCGATGGCCCGGCCGGTGATGCCCTTGTCCGCGAGATACATTCCAAATTTTTCCGCGACGGCTCCTCTCGGATGAAAATCTGCGAGCAGCGGATACGGAATGCCCATCTTCTCGGCAAAGGCCTTGTGAGCCCACACGCTGTCCACGCTTAGGCCGAGAACCTGCGCGTCGAGCGTTTCAAATTGCTTCAGATCGTTGACGAAGCAGGCGTGCTCGTTGGTGCAAATCGGGCTGAAATCGAGCGGATAAAAAATCAGGACGACGTTGCGCTTGCCGGCAAAGTCGGAAAGCTTGATCTCCTTTTGCGACTGGTCCTTTAGCGTGAATTCGGGAGCGGGTTGTCCCACGGCAATCGGCATGAAGCCTCCTCAGGCTCAAAGAAAAATGATTTAACAATCGCGCAGGCGCACGCCGGCGCAGGCCGCGAGAGACCGCGCGAAGCATTTATGATAGCGGATTTTTTCGAGCGCTGTCCCGGATTCTGGTACCATCGCCGCGTCATGGCGCGCCTCACCGTGGACCAGGCCTACCCGGGAGTTTCGTTCCGTCCGCGCTCGCGCAGTTGGTGGGCGCGGCTGATGCGCTGGCCCGCCGAATGCGCTCACCTTGAAAATGGGCATTCCTGGATGGCCACATTCATTCCGGACACCCTGTACCTGCGCGGCAGGCCGAGGTTGCGCCGCGATCCGGCGCGGCCGGAAGTGTCCGTCTGCTTCGATTGCCTGACGGGTCTGCTCGAGCCGGAGCTCGCAACTCATCCGGGCCGCGTAGTCGCGTTCGAGCCGGACGGCGAGAGCTTCACGCAGTATTTTTTCGTGGGGCAGGACGATTTTGCGCCGGCAGGGTTGCTCCCGGAAGTGGGCGGCGCATTGGCCGCGCGCCTCGAAAAACTAAACGGCGCGTGCGGCGATTGCGGTGCGCCCGCAACCTGGCTTTGGATTTCCCGCCGCGAGGTTTCCAGCCTGGATCAGACAGACCGGATCGAACAGGTTCCCGGCGCACTCTACTGCGCGAAACATGGCGCCGCGAAATTGTGCGCGGCTCTCGGGGAATTGGGCGAGGCGAATCTATTCTACGTCAACGCGCCGTACGGCGATGCCGGCGCGTACGTCTGGATCTGAACGCCGGGTGCGGGCTGTACGTGCAGCCCGTCAGAGAAAATGACGCTGCGTCAAATCGTGGAAAGGTACCTGGCCATCTCAGGTGGCTACGCGTTCCTCGCGCCGCTCGCGGATTTCGGCCTCGACCGCAAAGAGGCCGAGCGCATTTTCGGAGCGTTCGACGAGGATTATCACATTAGCCGCTTCTTGCATTTCACTCAGATGTCCGGCCCGGCCTACGCGATCAACGGTTTCGAGCAGACGCACGTCTCCATCGACGCCGAAATCCAATCCATTTTGTAATGGTTGCAAGTCGGAGAAAAATGCAGTTCCGAGACCAGGCCGCAGGGATTCGCTACGAATGCCGCCGCCAGAGCCAATAGCCGAGCCCGGTGGCCAGCAAGATGGGCAACGCGCTCATCATTAGGGTCATCCCGAGATACGTTCCAGCGGTTTTGGGATCGTTCACCATGCAGGCGGGGCAAGCCCATGCCGCGCCTGGGATGAGCGTGGCTCCTGCCGAGGCAGCGACGAAACGTGCAATCAAATTTAGGTTCCGCATAAGTCCCTCACAAATAAACGCGCAAGTAGATCACCGGCCACAAAAGCACGACGAAATACCAGAACACCTGCGTAGCCGCAAATGTGGATGGCGACAGCGTCCCTCGGCGCATCGGAAAATAGACGGCCGCGAGCGCCACAATCGCAACCACCGCGTGCAACGCGTGTGCTCCGACAATCAAATAGAAAAACGCTCCATGCGTGCTGGACGTCATTGTCAGTCCTTCGCGGAGAAGCGCCACCCACTCGGCGCCTTGCAGCAGCACAAAGGCAACTCCCGTGACGATTGCGCCGGCGACGTAGGGCCACGCCCTTTCGTAGCGTCGGCCATTGGCAGCGCGGCGGTTCGCGACGAGCAGCAGAATGCCGCTCAGCAGCAAGACGGCCGTGTTGAATGCAGTGTGCCCGACCGGCAGGCGCGGTTGCCCGGGAGGCGGCCACACGCCTCCTAACACGGTAGCGCGGGCGATAGTGTGCGCGCTGATCAGGGCGGCGAAGAACATGATCTCCGTGGCGACGAAGATGATCATGGCCAGGACAGAATTCGGCAGACGTTGCCGCGCGGCCACGGCCGGATTGGCCATGCGAGCTTCGATCGTTGCGGTTGGGCTACTCATGTTTCGGCGCCGCGCTCAAGCCAGATTGCACCGCCTGTTTTGCCGCGTCGTTGTTCCAATGCAGGCCGCTGTGCTTCATCACGTCAGGAGCCACGCCCGCGAAGAAAATCACGATAAAGAGCAGGCAAACGCCGAGCAGATACGGCACCCAGCGCCTTTCGACCGTAACGTGCATGAAATTTTTGGCGACGAGGAACGCTTTGACCACGGCTACTCCAAAGGCCGCAATCAGCAGGACCGTTCGAATATGGGACATAGACCCTATGATGCTCACAATGAGCAACACCACCAGGACGGCCCAGACCTTGACGTAATTGGGGTGATGCACGTGAGATTCGGCCGTCATGTCTCCCTCACCGCGCGATATACAGCAGCGGGAACAAGAAAATCCAAACGATATCGACAAAGTGCCAGTACAGTCCGATGCATTCCACGCGCTGCAATTCCCGATTTTTCGCCGCGTCCGCCGCCACGATGAGCATGATAATCATTCCCGCCAAGACGTGAAGGGCGTGCAACCCAGCGAGCGTGTAATAGAAAGACCAGAATCCGCCGGAAGAAAGCACGAACCCCTCACGGATGTCCACGGTCCATTCATACGCTTTCACGCACAGGAAAATCAGGCCGCCGAGCGAAGTGAGTCGTAAAAGCTTCGCGGCACGAGGGCCATCGTGCGCGTCGGCCGCCTTGTGCGCGAGCACAGCGCAAAGGCTCGACGTCAGAAGCACGAACGTGTTGAACGCTCCCGCCCAGGTCAGCGTGTGCGAAGCGGACTCGGCCCATTCGGGATGCCCCAGCCGGTGCATGATATACACGGCAAGCAGACCGCCGAAAATCACGATTTCCGAGGCGATCACCCACCAGGTAATCAATCGCGCGGTCGGGATTCCCGTGCCGCTTCGTGCGTTCGCGATTGGCTTCGTGCTGGCGCTCATGAATCCCTGTCTCCGAAACGTCTACTCGGGAACGTCCTGCGGCAAATAGTCCTCCGCGCGGCCCGGCAAGCCATATTCATAAGGGCCCCGGTATACGGTCGGCAGCTCGGCGAAATTTCCGTGGGGCGGCGGCGACGGCACCGTCCACTCGAGCGTTGTGGACCGCCACGGATTCGCCCCGGCGAGCTTGCCGTGCCGCAGGCTCCAGAAGAAATTGAACAAAAAAACGAATTGAAAAGACAACATGACGATCAGTCCGATCGTCGACGTGGTGCGCAGATGTTGCAGCGCGGGGCGCGCCTGCTCCGCGAACTGCGCGTAGCTGTACACGCGGCGCTGATCCCCGGCCGTGCCCGTGATAAACAGCGGAATGAAAATCACGTTGAACGGAATCACCGTGCCCCAGAAATGGATTTTTCCAAGCGTCTCGTTGAGCATGCGGCCGAACATTTTCGGATACCAGAACGTGAGGCCGGCGTACACGGCAATAATGGCGATCGGGACAAACGTGTAGTGAAAGTGCGCGATGACGAAATACGTGTCGTGCAGATAGATGTCCGTGCCCGAAGAGCCCAGGAAAATCCCTGTCACGCCACCGATCAGGAATTCCGCGATGAACCCCAACGCCCACAGCATGGGCGTATCGAGGTGAATCGATCCGCCGTAGAGCGTAGCGATGTACAGGAATAACATTTCGGCGATGGGGACTGAAATCAGCAGCGTGGTAACCGAAAAAATGTTGGCCATGCGCGGATCAATCCCCGCCACAAATTGATGGTGCGCCCACACCACGAAGCTCAGGAAGCCTACGGCCCACGCGGTGTAGAGGACCGTCTTGTAACCGAACAGTTTCTTACGCGCAAAAACGGCAAGGACCTCCGCCACAATCCCCAATGCCGGAAGCAACACAACGTAGACTTCCGGATGGCCGAAGAACCAGAAAAGGTGCTGCCACAAAAGCGGATCGCCACCGCGAGATGGATCGTAGAACCCCGTGGACATCGTCTGGTCGAAGAGCAGCATGATCGCCCCGGCGACGAGCGGGCCCACCGAGGCCATGAAGATGATGCTCGCGAGCACAATCATCCACACGAGCATCGGGATATCGTACATTTTCATGCCCGGCGCGCGGCTATTCATCGTGGTCACGGTGAAGTTAATGCCGCCCAGCAGAAACGCGACGAATTCGAGCACCACCGCAAGCAGCCACATGGTTGCGCCCACGGGAGTCAAGTTGTAGGTGCCGCTCGCGGAAAGCGGGGGGTAGGAGGTCCATGCGCCGCCGAACGCGCCGCCCTTCACCAGGAAGGAAGCGAGGAGAAGCAAAGCGCTCAACAAGAAAATTTGATACGACAACCGATTGATTCGGGGAAACGCCATGTCGTCGCACCCGACCATCAGCGGAATCAGAAAATTCCCGAATGCGGCGATCAATACCGGCATCGCCACCCAGAAAATCATGATGCTGCCATGCATGGTGACGAGCGCGTTGTATTTGCCGGGCGTGACGAGGCCGAATCCCGGAACGTTGTGATTCGGAAAGCCAAGCTGCATACGGAACACGTACGCGAGATAGCCGCCGATCGCGCCCATCGTCATTCCGGTGAACAAATACTGCATGCCAATGATCTTGTGATCCGTGGACCAGAAATATTTCTGGAAAATCCCAGGCTCGGCGTGCTCAACCTGCGTGCTCATCGCCGCACCTCCGCCATCGTCGAAGCGTCGGTCCCGAACGCAGGAGGCGTTTTCTCCTCGGCGACCGCCGAATTCGAATTGCGCATCAGCCAGGCGGCGTGATCTTTCTGTGTCTCGACGATAATCCGGCCGGCCATCAGCCCGTGGCCTAGGCCGCACATCTGCGTGCATTGAATGTCGTAGGTCCCGACGCGGCTCGGACGGAACCAGCCGACGATCGTGCGGCCCGGCAGCGCGTCTTGTTTCAGACGAAACGCCGGGACGGCAAAACTATGGACTACATCGCGGGACCTGAGCTCGAAGTGATACGTCTTGTTCACCGCGACGTGCAGTTCACCCACGGTTCGAATATCGTCGGCTGTGTCTAGCACGCCGTCGGGCCCCGGCTGTTGAAAGCTCCAGGCCCACTGCTGCGCGATGACGCGCACCGTGTCGTCCGCGGGCGGCATCGCTTGCTTGATGTTGTACCAGACCGCGATCGCGCCGACGAGAATGACGATGTCACACAGAATGATCAGAAAATGTGGAATGGAAATCCAGCGCGTCAGATGTTTTTCTTCCCCGGTCACGTACTGCGTGGGACGTCCGTCCTTGGCGCGAAATTTGAAAGTCAGCCAAAACAGCGCGCCCTCGGCGACAATCAACCAGAAACCAACGAGCAGCGCGATCAGGATGTAGAGTTGATCGACGCTATGCGCGTAGGACGAAGCACCGGTTAGATACCGCTCGACCATCAAGATTCCTTTACCGGATCAAAATCAATACGCCTGCAACAAATGCCACCGTAGACAGCAGGATGGTCAAGAAGACGGCTTTGGCCACCTGGTCCGGTGGCGTATCCGCGTGATCCATGGAATGTGCGTCTCCGGTCATCTGGCCTCAAGGCTTAAGCGTGTCGATATACGCAACCACGTTGCGAATCGCGTCTTCGTCGGCGAGCTGACGCGCCATGGGACGCATCAATCTGCCCTCAATGTCCTTGGGACTCGCCCCTCGGACTCCGTTTTTGAATTTTCTCAGTTGCGTGGCCAGGTACCAGTCGTCCGTGCCGGCAAGGCGCGGAGCTTTTCCATCATCGTTGCCCTCGCCGTTCGCCCCGTGGCAGGAGGCGCACACGCTTTGGAACCGGTCGTTGCCCGCATGGGTATCACCCTGGAGCGCGGGAGTGTGCCGAACAGGCGGCAGGTTCTCGACATAGTGAGCCACGTCCTGCACATCTTCATCGGAGATCAAGCTCAGCGCCATCGGGCGCATGCGCATGCCTTCGACATCGTTGAAATTCATTCCGCGAGTGCCCGCCCGGAATTTCTGGAGTTCCTCCTGGACGTACCACTGTTTCATACCGGCAATGTTCGGAGCGCCGACTTCGGAATTTCCCGATCCGTCGGTATTGTGGCAGGGAACGCAGGTCTGGAAGACCTCTTTGCCGCGCGTGGCCGCGTCCGTCGTGCCCAACCGGCATCCCGAAAGCGTCAGGCCACCGGCCAGAAGCAGGAACGCCCACGCCGCGATCCGGTAGGGAACAAACCTCTGGCGAGAAAGGTGTCTGCTGAATCCCATGGGTTTCGGCAAGAGCCGAATGGTAGCAGCGGGTAGAAATGAAGACAAGCTCAAGTTGGCACCGTACACACATTTTACATCAGCGATTCGACCGATCAAATTTCAGCCTGGATCAAATCGAGAAGGAATTGCGGCCGAGGGATCGTTCTTTTGAAGGAATCTGGGGCGCCGGAACGAAGGATGATCGAGTGAGTGATCACTTCGGGCCGACGGATACGCGCTGCAAACGCTCGCCGAGGCGGTTGTGCTCTTGGCGAATCTCGTCGGGCAACCGATCGCCGAAGGCGCTGAAAAAATGTCCGACGTCGGCATGCTCCTTGGCCCAATCCGCGGGATCGACGCGCAACAGTTCATTCATCGTTTCGCGGGACACATCGAGGCCGTCGAGCGTAATCGCGTTGGGAGCGGGAACGGCTCCGATGGGAGTTTCCGTGGCCGCGGCCTTGCCTTCGATTCGTTCAAGCATCCACTTCAGGACGCGCGCATTTTCGCCATAACCCGGCCACAGAAATTTTCCGTCGGCGCCCTTGCGGAACCAATTCACATGGAAGATTTTCGGCGGGTGCGGAACGCGTTTTCCCATCTCGAGCCAGTGTCCGAAGTAATCCGCCATGTTGTAGCCGCAGAAGGGAAGCATCGCCATCGGGTCGCGCCGCGTAACGCCTACGGCTCCGGTGATCGCCGCGGTTGTTTCCGACGCCATCGTTGCGGCGACATAGACGCCGTGCTGCCAGCTCATCGCCTCGAACACCAGAGGAGCAAGGCGTGCCCGCCGGCCGCCAAAAATGAACGCCGAAATCGGCACTCCTGCCGGATCCTGCCAATGCGGAGAAATCGAAGGCGCCTGATGCGCCGGCACGGTGTACCGCGAATTCGGCTGGGCCGCCGGGCCGTTCGCTGGCGACCACGAGCGTCCCTGCCAGTCGAGCATGCCGGTGGGGACGTCGCCGTTCATGCCTTCCCACCAGGGTTCGCGCCGCACGGTCATTGCGGTATTCGTGAAGATCGTGCTTTTCCGCAGCGCCGTCATTACATTCGGATTGGTTTTTTCGTTGGTGCCGGGAGCGACGCCGAAGAAACCTGCCTCGGGATTGATCGCGCGCAGGTAGCCATCCGGACCGACTTGCATCCAGGCGATATCGTCGCCCACGGTCCACACGCGGTACCCTTCGTTTTCAAGCGCGGAGACCATCATGGCCAGGTTCGTCTTGCCGCAGGCGCTGGGGAATGCCGCCGCCATGTAGGTCACTTTTCCCGAGGGCGATTCCAGGCCCAGGATCAGCATGTGTTCGGCCATCCAGCCCTGCTCGCGTGCCATCCAGCTCGCAATTCGCAGGGCGAAGCACTTCTTTCCGAGCAACGCGTTGCCGCCGTAGCCGGAGCCGACGCTCCAGATCAGATTCTCTTCCGGGAAGTGCGCGATGTAACGGCGGTCCGGGTTGAGATCGCCCAGCGAATGCAGCCCCGGAACGAAGTCCGGCGAGTTTCCCAGGCGTTCCAGAGCGACCTTTCCCATGCGAGACATGATCCGCATGTTCGCGACAACGTAGGCGCTGTCGGTCAGTTCGACGCCGATGCGGCTCTGTGGGGAAGCCGCGGGGCCCATCAGATACGGCACGACGTACATCGTACGGCCCTTCATGGAGCCGTCAAACAACGCGCCCAGCTTACGTTTCGCCTCGTCGGGCGCAAGCCAGTTATTGGTGGGTCCAGCGTCTTCTTGCTTGCGTGTGCAAATGAAAGTGACTTTTTCGGTGCGTGCCACATCCGTCGGATTGCTGCGATGCAGGAAGCAATTGGGGTACGTCTCGTCATTCAGCGGAACCGTGTGGCCTTCGCGGACCATCCGGTCCTCGATCCGCGCGGCTTCGGCCTCCGAACCGTCACACCACTCGATCTGCGCGGGACGCGTCAGACGCGCAGCCGATTCCACCCATTGCTCTAGGGCTGTTGACACGAAACCTCCCCCTTCAATTTTTAGCGGCACGCCGGCGGGAATTTCGAGCAGAAACCGCCATGCTCACGCGTCGGACGGAAAATGAGCGCCAAGATATAAAGTCTAAGTCACCAGTGGGGTTAAGGCAAGTTTTCGATCCAGACGGGTGCGCACGGACACCAACATTGTGCCCGCAAGTTTTCAAATTTGGTCGGTGGCTACGATAGAAGGTTCGTTGCCGGTTTTTGCCGCCAGCGCGGCCCGGATTTTCGGCAGCGCGGCGCGTGCCGCCGCTTCGCCGGCGGCGATCAGCTCAGAGGTTTTGTCGAAGTCGTCCCAAAGGAAATCCTTCACCTGGGGCTCGATGACGATATCGGCCCTGCGTCTCCATTCGAGATCCGCGTGCCGCTGCAAGATGGCAAAGGAAAGGCCGATCACATCCACGATGCTGGTCGGCTTCCTGGCGCTGGCCGATTCGAGAAACACGGCGATGACCACATCCGCGCCCATATCGCGCAGGGCGTCGACCGGAACGGGAGCGGCGAGAAATCCGTCCACCAGCATTCGCCCTTCGACCTCGACCGGAACAAACATGCCGGGGTACGCACACGAGGACCGAAGCGCCGGGCCCAACTGCCCGCGGGAGAAATAGACCGCTTCACCCGTGGAGAGATCCGTTGCCGCGATGGCCAGGGGAATCTTCAAATCTTCGAACGTGCTGACGCCCAAAAATCTACGGGGATAGTGCTCCAGCTTTTGGTTCGAAGCGAGCCCCAGCCAGGAAAGCTTCCAATTGCCGAAATCCTTGAACCGGGTGGCCCGGGCCTGTGCCTCGATTTCCCGTGTGGTGTGACCGCTGGCGTAGGCGATGGCCAGCATAGCTCCCGCGCTGGTTCCAGCCAGATAGTCGACCGGGATGTTCTCCTCTTGAAGCACGCGCAAAACGCCCAAGTGAGCGATGCCCCGCGCGAAACCTCCGCCCAAAGCGACCCCGATGCGGGGACGTCCCTGCGACGGCCCGGGAGGCTGCGCGTAGGCGAATTCGCGAACGCGCTCGACCGCGTTCTGGAGCCAGTTCAGGACCTTCTTTGTATTACCCGTGGTCATTGCCGGATTAAGACTACGTTAACTTTAAATCGGATGTTTGGCGTTTCCCGTTGACCCTGAATTGTCGCTTCTGTAACCTGCACTGGCGCCCAGGCCTATCGGATTTGATGCCGCCTGCCGGGGAACGACCCAACCCGCCGGTTACGGGCCCAATCGAAGAGCGATGGCAAAGCGATCGATCGAAAAAGTCGTAGTCCTGGGCGCGGGAACCATGGGCGCCCGGATCGCCGCGCATGTGGCGAACGCCGGGATCTGGTGCGCGTTGCTCGATATTGCTCCGGCCTCGCTGAATGCTGAAGAGCAGAAGCGCGGCCTGACTCTCGCAAGTTCCGACGTTCACAACCGCATCGTTCGCGCGGGCCTTGCCGCCGCCGCAAAATCAAAGCCCGCCGCCTTTTTCACGCGAGGCCTCGAAAACCGCATCGTAATTGGGAATTTCGAAGACGATTTAAAGCTTTGCGCCGAAGCGGACTGGATCGTCGAAGCGGTCGCGGAGAATCTCGAAATCAAGCGCGCGTTGCTCTCGCGCGTCGCCGAGATTCGCAAGCCAGGCACGATGGTCACCACGAATACCTCCGGCCTGCCCGTGCGGCGCATCGCGAAGGGAATGCCCGAGGAGTGGCAGCAGCACTGGGCCGGCACGCATTTTTTCAATCCGCCGCGCTACCTAAAATTGGTCGAAATCATTCCTGGGGCCGCCACCCGGCCCGAGGTGATCGAAGTGCTCGCGGAATTCTGCGACCACAAGCTTGGCAAGGGCGTCGTGGTCGCCAAGGATACGCCGAATTTCATCGCCAATCGCGTCGGGACGTTTTCCATGCTCAATGCCATCCGCCTGATGGGCGAGCTCGGCATGACCTTCGAGGAAGTAGATGCCTGCACCGGGCCCGCGCTCGGCTGGCCGAGGTCGGCGACGTTTCGCCTGGCGGACATTGTCGGCATCGACGTCCTTCTGCACGTGATTCGCAATATCCACGACAATATTCCGAACGACGAATCGCGCGAAATCTACCGCGTTCCCCCGTTGATCGAAGAAATGGAGCGGCGCGGCTTGCTGGGCGAAAAAGCAGGCAGTGGGTTTTACAAGCGCGTCCGAAAACCCGGCGGCGAATCGGAATTTCTCACGCTCGATCCTGTCAAAATGGAATATCGCCTGCAGCAGAAAGCGCGATTTGCGTCCATCGAAGCCGGGAAAGCAATGGAAGACACGCGCGACCGCTTGCGGCTGTTGGCGGGCCCGGCGCTGGAAGGAAAAGAAGGCGACAAGGCGCAGAAATTCATTTGGGGTGTGCTTTCCGGCATGTGTCTTTACGCCGCGCGCCGTGTGCCCGAAATTTCGGATTCGATTGTGGATGTCGATCGCGCCATGCGCTGGGGATTTGGTTGGGAGCTTGGACCGTTTGAGACGTGGGACGCCATCGGTGTGGAGCCGATGGCAGAGCAGCTTGAAAGAGAAGGGCAGGCGCTTCCGCCGCTCGTCATCAATCTTCTTGCCTCGGGTAAGAAATCGTTCTACCAGTCCGCGCAGGGCGAGACGTCGTTTTTCGACCTCGCGGAAAAAACCTTCCGGCCCGCGCCGCAGCCCGCGGGAATGATCGTTCTGAAGTCGCTGAAGGAACGCTCGAAGGAAATCGAGAAAAACTCGGGTGCGAGTCTCATCGACCTCGAAGACGGCGTCGTCTGTTGCGAATTTCACGCCAAGATGAACGCCATCGGCGGCGACGTGATCGCCATGATCCACAAGGGTCTCGCGCGGCTGCGCAGCGAGTTCGACGCCATGGTGATCGCCAATCAGGGCGTGAATTTTTCCGCCGGCGCGAACCTGATGCTGATCCTGATGACCGCGCAGGAGCAGGAATGGGACGACCTGCACCTCGCCGTGCGCCAATTTCAGAACGCCACGCTTGCGATCAAGCACTCGCCGAAGCCTGTCGTTGTCGCACCGCAGGGCCTGGCGCTCGGCGGCGGCTGCGAAATCGTATTGCACGGCACGCGCATTCACGCCGCGGCGGAAGCTTACATCGGTCTGGTCGAAACAGGGGTGGGTTTAATCCCGGCGGGTGGCGGCACGAAGGAAATGATCATTCGCGCCAATGAGCGCGCCGAAGGAGAAGAGAACCTCGATCTATTTCACGCGCTCAAGCCCGTCTTTGAAAACATCGCCATGGCGAAAGTTTCGACGAGCGGCGAGGAGGCACGCGACCTCGGCTACCTGCGCCGCGCCGATCTTGTGGCCATGAATCTCGATCGCCTGGTTGCCGACGCCAAGGAGACCGCGCTGGGCCTCGTCCGCAGCGAATGGCGGCGAACTGCGCCTGCGCCCAGAGAGCCATCCATCCGCGTCCTCGGCCAGGAGTTCGAAGCCGCCGCGAAGCTTGCCGTCCACATGATGCTGCGCGGTGAGTTTATTTCGGAATACGATGCCCTCGTCGCTCGCAAACTTGGACATATTCTCGCCGGCGGCGCCCTCACCTCGTCGCAGCTCGTCAGCGAACAATACATCCTTGACCTCGAGCGCGAAGCATTCGTCTCCCTCTGCGGCGAGCGCAAGACGCAGGAGCGCATCGCCCATACCCTCAAGACCGGCAAACCGTTGCGAAATTGATTTTTCCGATTTGACGAAGCTCAAAGCCGGCTCGATCTGAAGCCGCAGTTGGACGGAGGTCTTTCTGGGACGCAAATACTAGATTGCTCCTCGGTAGTAGGCGGCTTACCGGGAATCCCGCTCGCCGGGAATGGGCGAGACCGGGGCTTGCTCCTCGATGGTCCCGTCGTGACGCCGTTCAAGGGCTAGACCTCGTCCGCGCCTGCTCCCAGTTACTTCCAGGCGTCCATCGCCTTCCTCTGGAGCGATTCGGGCGGATAGGCGAGCAATTCCAGCTTCGCGCCGTTGGGATCGAACACATTGGTCAGGGGCGCTTTGGTTCCACCGACACGGATGTCCTCAACTTTAACGCCTCGACTTCGTAGCTCCGTGACCGTCGCCCCCAGGTCGTCGGCCCAGATGCCAACGTGCGAAAATCCCGGCGGGTGATCCGCAGTGGCCGGCGTCATTTCGAGGAACGTGTCGCGGCTGATTTGGAAATAATCAATGGGGTTGCCTGCGCCGTCCTTAAACGAGAACACTTCGCGAAAACCTATTTGTTTCGTGTAGAAATTCTTGGACTCGTCCATATCTTTGACGTAAATGCCGAAGTGATTCAGCTTAAGACCGGACGACCTTTCCTGCGGCGTGGCAGCAGGTTGCAGGATGAGAGTCCCCACAAACATCCCCGCGACAAAAAGTGCGGATCCGCGGAGCCAACGTAGCAAGCGCATGTCGCGCATGTGAACCTCCCTCAAATTTCGGTTTCATACCTCCGAGCGGGCTGGTCTTGATAAAGCCGTTCCTTGCCTATTTCATGGTTTGGGACGGCCCATCTTAGCAGCTTGCCGGTGGCCCGTCCAAGATTAGCTCGGACCGGCAGCGGGTCACTTGCGCGTTGCGTGGAAACTCGGGGAATTTCGGTTCAGGACACCCAGTGTTGCTTTTTCTGCTGAAGGGGCATCCAATCGATGGTGGAGGATTTGCTTCTAACCTGACACACCGAATCCCTGAAACTACGCCATGCAAAGATGAGGTCCGCCATGAAAGAAGCCGTCATCGTCAGTTCGATTCGCACGCCGGTGGGAAAAGCGTTCAAGGGCGCGCTGCATGCCACGCGCCCTGATGATCTTGCAGCCGTCGCGATTCAGGAAGCGATTCGCCGTGTGCCGGGGCTCAAGCCCGAGGACATCGAAGACGTGATCCTCGGCTGCGCAATGCCGGAGGCGGAAGCGGGAATGAACGTCGCGCGGATCGCTTCCCAGCGCGCGGGGCTTCCGCCGGAAGTTCCAGCCATTACGATTAACCGCTTTTGTTCGTCTGGTTTGCAGGCAATTGCCATGGCCGCGGAGCGCATCATGGTCGGCCACGCGGACGTGATTCTCGCCGGCGGGACGGAGTCCATGAGCATGATTCCCATGGGCGGCAATAAAATCTCGCCGAATCCTTGGCTCATGGACCACTATCCCGACGCGTATCTGAGCATGGGCCTCACGGCGGAGAATGTGGCCAAGAAGTATGGCATCACGCGCGAAAAAGCGGACGCGTTTTCGTTGGCGAGCCACCAGAAGGCTCTCGCGGCCATCGCTGCCGGAAAATTCAAGGACGAGATCGTGCCGGTGGAGGTGCAGATGACCGTCGTCGCCAATGGCGCGAACGGCCACGCGGCGAAAGCGAAAAGCTCCACGATCCGCTTCGAAGTGGACGAAGGCCCGCGCGCTGATACCAGCATGGAAGCCCTCGCAAAACTCAGGCCCGCATTTCACGCGCGCGGCACAACCACCGCGGGCAATAGTTCGCAGACGAGCGATGGAGCCGCCGCAGCCATTGTGATGAGCGCCGAACGCGCTCGCGTCCTAGGCGCCAAACCCATGGCGCGATTTCTCGGTTTCGCGACGGCGGGCGTGCCGGCAGAGATCATGGGCATCGGCCCTGCTTATGCGATTCCCAAAGTGCTCAGGCTCGTCGGTCTGGCGCTGGATCAGATTGAAGTGATTGAGCTCAACGAAGCCTTTGCCGTGCAATCCCTCGCCGTGATCCGCGAGGCTGGGCTCGATCCGGCGCGCGTGAACCCCAACGGCGGCGCGATCGCGCTGGGGCATCCGCTCGGCTGCACCGGAGCGAAACTGACCGCATCGATTCTGCGGGAAATGGAGCGCCGCAACGCCCGCTATGGAATGGTCACGATGTGCATCGGCGGCGGCATGGGAGCGGCGGGAATTTTCGAGCGCGTTGCCTAGCGGCGGCGCCGGTTTCAGACTGCGGGTTTGTCAGAGAATCGCCACGCAGGAAGCGTCCAAGCTGAAGGGTTTGCAAAAAATTGAGCTATGGAAATTCCGGGGGTTAAAACCCCTGAATCGAACACAGCCTTCCTGTCATACCTGAAGGCATGACCCACGACGTGAAGAATTCTCTCCGCAGACTGCGAAGCCAGTATTGCGGAGAACTCAGCGAAACAACAGGTACGCGCTATATCCCAGCCCTGCTCCCAACAGAGAGCCCACCACCACGTCGCTGACGAAGTGCATCCCCAAAATGACGCGGGAGACGGCAATGCTCAACGATAGAGCGAGCAACGCTGCTTGCAACTGCGGATAGAAGATGCACAAGGGAATCGCGATGGCGAAGGCGCTCATCGAATGGCCCGAGGGAAACGAGAATTGGTCGGGGGGCAGGATGTTAGCCCAACAGTGCACTTCGAGTTGGCACGGGCGCTTTCTCTTGCTCACCTTCTTGATCAGTCGGAACAGCACAATCGTTGCGGCCTCGGCCGAAGCGCTTGCGGCAAACGCCATAAACCGCAAGTCGCCTCCAAACAGGAGCAAGACGATTCCGACCGAGTACCAGACCCAGCCGTCCCCGAGGCGCGTGGCGGCGATCATCCACACGCGAAGCCAGCGGGGCGCACGCCAGCGGTTCACCCGTCTCATCACTTGATGGTCGCGGGCCTGGATAAACTCCCACAACATTCTCGGAGCGGTCATGGTCGCACCTCCTTGTTCAGGCGGGTTGCGGGGGTAGCCCGCAATCGCTACGCCAGCGCCTTCCGGAGCCCGGGCGACGTCCGTAGTGGGGCCCTAGGGGCGTGTTTCAAGGTATTAATTTTCGTGCCCCAGCGGCGGACAAATCCAAGATCCACAAAGTAGTTAACCGCGACTCCCGCCGGAACGAGAGCCGCAAGCGGAGCGAGCAGCATTGTCCAACGATCCTCGCGCATCATCTCGCCGCAAAGGAGCAAGACGTCGCGTGTCAGCTTCCAGTAGCTGCCCGATTCGCCGCACAACCGCCCATGCCCGGCACGGAGGCCCGCAAAGAATTCTTCTTTGTTCTTCGCACCTGCTACTTCGGTGTAAGTCGTGCCAACTGAGGCGAGCGCGTGCGCGTCGCTTCCGGCCACCTGGGTTTTGCATCGCTTCCAGGCGAATCCGGCAGCCTCCTGATTCGCGCAGCGAAGCATTTGCCCATTTCGAGCTTCGACGGCGGGGAAGTATCCCGAAAACCACTCGAAATCGTCGGCGTCTCGCTTGCCAGTAAGTGAAGAAAATAGGTGATTTACGGCGAAGAAGAGCCGCTGCTCTGAAAGGTAGGCAAGCAGGCGGATCATGTCGTTTCGTCGCCGGTTGATTTCCGTGTGCTGCCGTTCCGTTACATCGTACACGCCGACGTGAGCCTGTGTACCGCTCGGCATGCGACAGGTGACCTCTTCGCTGATAAAGAAATCCGGGTAGCGGCGCAGTTCTTCCGCTCCCCCGATGGAATCGTGATCAGTCAGTGTGACCAGGTCCATGCCGCGCTGGCGCAGCACGGAGTAAACATCCTTCGGTGCGCTGTAGCTCTCCAGGAAAAAATGGCGCAGGACAGCTACAGGCAGGGTGCCCGAGTGGAGCGAGTGAACGTGCAGATCGCATCTCATTGTGAAAAAAGTCTGACAAGAAAACTTTTCTGATTTGTTACACGACGTTGAACAAATCGTAAGAAACGTCTGTTACTGATAGAGCACAAATCGGTTAGCGCGATAGGGGGTGCAACGGTAGATGGCAGACGGAATGTCTGGCCCGCAGGATCTGAGACGCCACATCCATCTGGTCTTCTTTGACGCTGGCGGGGGCCACCGCAACGCCGCCACGGCGTTGCAAGTGCAAATCGAACGGGAACGTTTACCCCTCGAAGTGTCCCTCGTGAACCTGCAGGAAGTTCTGGATCCGCTCGATATTCTCCGCAAGCTGACCGGCATACGAATTCAGGACATGTACAACAAAATGCTGCGCAACGGGTGGACCCTCGGTAGTCCTCAGCTGATGCGTATTCTGCAGCTCGTAGTGCGGACGTACCATGCCCCTGCGGTTCGCGTACTCGAAGGGTTCTGGAAAGAGCACGCGCCGGACATGGTCGTTTCGCTCGTGCCACACTTCAATCGGGCGCTGAAGGAAAGCTATGAAAAGGCGTTCCCGGACAGGCCCTTCGTCACGGTCCTGACGGACCTCGCCGATTACCCGAAGCATTTCTGGATTGAGAGCCAGCCCCAATATCTCGTGTGTGGCACGGACCACGCGGTCGAGCAGGCTCGCTCACTTGGCCATCTCGACGGAACCGTATTCCGCACTTCCGGTATGATCCTTCATCCGCGCTTCTATGAGCCTGATCCGCTCGACTTGGCCGGAGAGCGGAAGAAGCTCGGGCTCGACCCAGAGCTTCCGACTGGCATTGTACTCTTCGGCGGGTACGGCACCTGGAAGATGCTCGACATCTTGCGGCAGCTCGACCAGTCCCCGTTGAAGCTGCAACTCATCCTGATTTGCGGACGGAACGAGAAGTTGGCGCAAGCCCTGCGGGGGGAGCGCACGAGGGTTCCGATTCATGTCGAGGGTTTCACGACGCGAATCCCGTACTTCATGGCACTCTCCGATTTTTTTATCGGGAAACCCGGTCCCGGAAGCATCAGTGAAGCCCTTTCGAAGCACTTGCCTGTGATCATCGATTGCAACGCGTGGACGCTCCCCCAAGAGCGCTACAACGCCCAATGGGTTCGCGAACAGAAAGTTGGTTTGGTGGTGCCGAGCCACCGTCAAGTGGCTTCCGCCGTGGCGCAACTCTTGAAGCCGGGCGAGCTCGTACGGTTCCGTGCCCGCACAGCCGAGATGCAAAACCGCGCCGTCTTTGAGATTCCCGCCATCTTCGAAAAAATCTTGGGCTAGCAGCGCGAAAATTCATCACACTTCCAGGCCTTGGGATTCGGAATTTGAGATTTCAGATGTGAGATTTCAGCTCTTACGTTATGTTACGTTGCGTCCAATGGATCCGGATTCGCAGGCGGGACGTGAACAACACCTCGTCCATATCGTTATCTCTTGCTATCTTTGGTTTCCAGCGTCTTTGTTCGATGGGACTTCTCAGTGCGCCGGGCGGCGGTTGTAAAGCGCAGCCGCCGTCTTGAGCATTCCGTCGCGGTCGGAAGAGAGCAGGTAGCCGCCGGCAATGAGCTTATCGATCGATGCTCCGTACAATTTCACGTAGTTGGCTTCGCCTCCGTAGCGCCTCGCCAGTTCCTCCGCGGAGAATTGCTGCCACTCGCCGAGATTCCCGCACGTCCCGCTGATGGAAGTCGTCACGACGGGCGGCAAAGAAACGGGAGTCGGCCGGCCCACTGGATGATCGGCGTCCGGAAAGCGCACACCGCCGACGGGCTGGTCGTCCGCATCGGTCACGGGGACTTGCAGGGTTACACCAGGCAGTGGATTAAAGTTTGCCGAGCTTGCAGGTGCTGGTCCGAGCTTGAACAGTGCCGTTGCCGGAAGCGGCGAGGCGCGGCGAGCGGATGGAACCCCGAGCGTGCGCTCGAGCCCCAGGGTCACGGCGCGCAGGTACGGCGTGTACGAAATTGGGTTGAGGTCCACCCGCACGCCGCCGTTGCATTGGCTGGCGCGGCCAAGGCCCGCGCTTTGGTCGATGGGCGCTGTCCCGTGAGGACTTGGCCAGTCGTAGCGCCGCACTCGCGCGCTCTGCGGCGCCACGTCCGTCAAGCTGGCGCGGAGGCGGTAAAAATCCGTGTAATTCGCGATATCGATATAAACGGGATCGCTGGCGGGCCTTTTTAAGATCGCCGACGCAGAGAGCGGTTTTCCGTCGGGCACCACGTACGGCAATTCTTCCGATTCGGCGGCGGCGGCAAGCTCGTTGAGGGCAAGCCAATTGCCGGTACCGTCGACGGCGATTGCGCCGTCAAACACGGGATGGCCATTCACCGGGTCCGCATTGAAGCCCTCTGCAATAAATGTGTCGATGAAAAATCCGCTCAGGCTGATTCCGCTCAAGATCAACGTGTGGTACGGGCCCATCTCTATTGCGGGTCTTGAATCGAGCGGTGCGCGCCCCGCGAGTAGGCGGCCAAAATCGCGCATGATGATCTCGCCCACACCCTCGGCTCCCTTGGGCACGCTCGCGGCGATCCCGGTTTGCCATTGGACACGCGCATAAGACGTTGCGTGCTCGAAAAGGAATCCGTTCCCGTAGCCACTCCGGTACGGCGCCGCCGACGGCGCTCCAGCGCCGGCCATGCCATGCAGCGAATCGAGAAAGACCGGCATACCGCGATTTTCGGCCTCCACAACAATCACAGAATTCGTTCCCGGTTTCTCCGGCGCGATGATTTCGAACTCGGTCTGATACGCGTAGTTGCCGTCCTGATCGTGCGGCAGAGTTTCAAAACCACGCACGCTCTCGCCGGGCGCTACAATGCCGGTCGCTGTGCCCCAGGTCCGCACGTACGAGATATCGCCGAACGTGCCGATCTTTTCCGAACCTGAAATGGAAATGCCGGTAATCTTCGAACGATGATCCAAATCCGCGTTGCGCGAACGAGGGCCGTACGACGGCGAAGCGGTTGGCGGTCCGGAAATCACGCCAGAAGCGAAAGCAGCGAGCGCGGCTAGCAGGGCGCATGCCGGCCAAAATCGTTTCCAGCTTGAGAAGGCCATCGAGTTTTCCTCCGTTTCACTTTCGCGCAAGAAAAGCACCTTGCCCAGTGGCGCCAGTCTACACCATCGACTTGAAATTTTTTAGCTGCGGCGTGAAGTTCCCGACGGCCCGGGCCGATGACCAGGAATATGCCGCGAAACGCCAAGCTGTGGTAGATTCTGCGATTACAAGCCTGCAGAACGAGAGGAGCATCTCTTATGAAAATGAATCGGGCGTTTGGTTTGGCCGCGCTGATCGGTGCGGCATTGGCTTTGCCCGCGGTCGCCGCCGCAGCGAACTCCTGCGAGAGCCTGTCCTCGCTTTCGCTTCCGGACACCACGATCACCATGGCCACTCCGGTTGCGCCGGGTGCTCTCGATCTGCCGGCTGCGGGCGGCGCATTTGCGCCTGCTGCGCTCACGCCCGTGGCGCTCAAAGATCTTCCCGCGTTCTGCCGCGTAGCACTGACCATCAAGCCGACAGCGGATTCGGACATCAAGGTCGAAGTGTGGATGCCCGCCTCGAATTGGAACGGAAAATTCATGGCCATCGGCAACGGCGGCTGGGCGGGCACAATTTCTTATGCGGTGATGACCACGCCGCTCGCGCGTGGCTACGCGACCGCGTCCACAGATACCGGACACGAAGGCAAAGGATTCGACGGCAGCTTCGCAATCGGGCATCCCGAGAAGTTCATCGACTTCGGCTACCGTTCGGTCCATGAAATGACGCTGAAGGCCAAGGCGGTCATCTCTGCCTATTACGGTTCGGCTCCGAAGCGTTCCTACTGGAATGGCTGCTCGACCGGCGGGCGCCAAGGGCTCATGGAGGCCCAGCGTTTTCCCGCCGACTTTGACGGCATCGTGGCGGGCGCGGCCGCCAATAATTGGGTGCGTCTTGCGGCGCAATCGATTTGGGTCGGCCAAGCCGTGAACAAGGACGCCGCCAGCAACGTCCCAAAGACCAAGTATCAGGCGATCCACGACGCGGTGATGAAGATGTGCGACTTGCGCGACGGCGTGAAAGACGGCGTCCTCGAAAATCCGGTGCGCTGCAAGTTCGATCCGAAGGTCATGCTTTGCAAGGGCGCGGACGGGCCGGATTGCCTGACGGCTGCGCAAGTGCAATCGGTTCGCGCCATCTATGAGCCTGCCGTCAATCCTCGCACCCACCAGGAAGTCTACCCGGGCCTGATGCCTGGAAGCGAGTTGGGTTGGGGAGTGCTGGACGGCCCGCAACCGAATCCGATTTCCGTCAACTATTTCATGTATGTGGTTTTCAAGGACAAAAACTGGGACTACAAATCGTTGAACCTGGACACCGACGTAACGCGGGCTGAGGAAATGGACAACGGCACGCTGGTGGCGACGAATCCTGACCTCAAGGCCTACTTCGCCCATGGCGGAAAGCTTCTGCAATACCACGGCTGGGGAGACAACCAAATTGCTCCGCTCAACAGCGTGCACTATTACGAGAGCGTGGCGGAACTTCTGGGTGGCGCGGGCAAACTGGACGATTCATACCGGCTTTTCATGGTTCCCGGCTTGTCCCATTGCCGTGGCGGAGAAGGCATGAACAGCTTCGATTCGATCAGCGTGATGGAGCAATGGGTCGAAAACGGCAAGGCACCAGCCCAAATCATCGCGTCGCGTATGCAGGACGGTCAAGAGCAACGCACACACCCGCTGTGTCCGTACCCGCAAGTTGCAGTTTATAAAGGGACCGGCAGCACGGACGACGCCAAGAATTTTGTGTGCCGTGCGCGGTAGCGGAATCCGCGGCTCGTCGGGCCTTGGGCGTCGATTTGGACGCGGTAGCTTCCTGGGCGAGGTGTTCTTCACCTGGGCACTTCTCTGAGGGTGAGGTTTGCTCCCGCGCCGCAACCCCGCTACAATGAAGTTTCGCACCGCACCTGCTCTATCCGTCCCGTTTATCGAGAAAGGCATTATGACTTCCAGGACTGTCTGGTATTTCGCATACGGCAGCAACATGAATCGCACGCAGATGCTTTCCCGCAGCGGCAAAATTCTAGAAGAACGCACCGCATCGCTACCGAATTACGAGATGCGCTTCAACAAGAAAGTTCGAGGCGGCACGGCGGGCGCGAACGTTCAGCCTGCCTCGGGGAAAATCGTCCACGGCGTTTTGTACAAGATTGAAGAAAGTGCGTTGCGGACTCTCGACCGTTACGAGGGCGCACCCGACCACTATCGCCGCATCGAGGTACAAGTGACACCGGACGGGGCAGGTCCAGTTCCTGCGCAAGTCTACATCGCCTCAAAAGTGGAAAAGGGCCTGCGCCCTTCCGCTCCCTATCTGCAAGCGATCCTCGATGGCGCGGGTGAGCACAACCTGCCCGCATCCTATATTGGAGAGATTAAGACCGCTGCCGGCGCGGCCTAATGGCCGCCGCTGCGAAATAATTTCCGTACGGGAGGGACCATGGCCACAACATCATTGCCGCGAACCGCGTCTCGCGGAGGAAGTTTCCTGGTCGAGTCGTGCACCCCGGAAGAGGTGTTCTCTCCTGCGGAACTGACCGATGATCAAAGGCTCATTGGCCAGACGGCGGAAGAGTTTGTTCGCAACGAAGTGGTTCCGCTGATTTCAGATCTCGAGCAGCACAAGCCGGGCCTCCTGCCGCAACTGCTCAAGAAGGCTGGCGAAATTGGTTTGCTGAGCAGCGGCGTGCCCGAGGAATATGGCGGCGCCGCGCTCGACAAAGTATCGAGCGTGCAGCTGGCCGAAAAACTTTCGGCCTACGCTTCCTTTGGAGTGAGCCACGGCGGCCACGCGGGCATCGGCACGCTCCCAATCGTTTTCTTTGGCACCGAGGAGCAGAAGAAAAGGTATTTGCCCTTGCTGGCCACGGGCGAAAAGCTTTCGGCGTATTGCCTGTCGGAGCCGCAAGCCGGCTCGGACGCGCAAAACTCGCGGACGCGCGCCGTGCTTTCTCCCGACGGGCGCTCATGGATTTTGAACGGGCAGAAAATGTGGATCACTAACGGCGGCTTCGCCGATGTATATATCGTTTTCGCCAAGGTCGACGGCGAGAAATTCTCCTGCTTCATCGTCGAGCGCGGATTTCCGGGATTTTCGACGGGCGCGGAAGAAAAAAAGATGGGCCTGAAGGGCAGTTCGACCACGGCTATCTTCTTCGAGAATTGCCGGGTGCCCAAGGAAAACCTGTTGCACGAAATTGGGCGCGGGCACATCGTCGCGTTCAATATTTTGAACGCCGGGCGATTCAGCCTGGGCGCTTACTGCACGGGCGGCGCCAAGGGCACGCTTGAGACTGCTTCCAAATATGCAAAAGAGCGCGTGGCCTTCGGCAGGCCGATCGGAGATTTCGGCTTGATTCGCGCCAAGTTGGCCGAGATGGCCATTCGGATCTTCGCCGTCGAGTCCATGATTTACCGGTCCGCAGGACTCATGGACCGGGCCATCGCGGCTGCGGGCAGCACGGACAAATCGCAGCAATCGATGAAAGTATTCGAGGAATACGCCATCGAAAGCTCGATCAGCAAGGTGTATGGTTCCGAGCTGCTCGATTTTGTCGTTGATGAGGCTGTACAAATTTTCGGCGGCTACGGCTTCCACGAGGATTATCCTGTCGCGCGCTCCTATCGCGACTCGCGCGTCAATCGTATATTCGAAGGCACGAACGAAATCAACCGCATGCTCATCATCCAAATGCTGATGAAGCGTGCCACTTCTGGTGTCCTGCCGCTGATGCAGGCGGGCGCGAAGTTGCGCGAGGAAATCATGGCCGGGCCATCCTTCGAAGAGCCGCCGGCGGGCGCCTGGGCGGAGGAGGAGCGTATCCTGGCGGGTGTGAAGAAGGCGTTTCTGCTGGTAGCGGGCGCGGCGCTTGAAAAATATCGCGAGCGGCTCGCGGATCAGCAGGAAATCGTCGCCGCGCTTTCGGACACTGTGATGGAGTGCTACGCCATCGAATCTTCCTTGCGGCGTGTGCAGAAGGCGGAAGCGGGGCGCGGCGGCGCCAGCACCGCCGTTATGGCGGACGCAGTGCGTGTGTTTCTACACGATGCTGCTGACCGCGTCGAGGTGGGAGCGCGCACGGCCCTGGCGGCAGTGCTTGAGGGCGACATGCTGCGCACGCAACTTGCCGTCCTGCGCCGGGTCCTGAAGAGAGATCCAGTCGACACGTTCGCCATGCGGCAACGAGTCGCTGCGGCCGTGCAGGCAGGCGACCGCTACCCATTCGAGGGCCGCTGACCGAGGCGGACCGCGCAAAACGTCACGTAAAGCGTCCGAAGCCGGATTCGACCGCAGGATCTGCCCCGAGACCGCCGCACTTCAGGGCGAGCGGCTATGAGAAATGCAAGAGCCCGCTCCCATTTCCCGTAGAATTCTTCCCTAAATTTGTACTAGGCGTCCTACAACCCTGGTCCTACCGTTTTTCACCCCCGCGTACCATATGAAAAGGAATGGCTTATAACTTAGGATCGCCTTGTGTCCTGTGGGTGGGGAATTGCATCTAAGATTTTGTTAAGGGGGCCATCCAAAGTGAAGGCTAGTGGGGTATTCAGCGAACGGAAAGCTCGGAAGTGGCTGTGGATTGGGCTCGGGGCCTTTCTTGCATTACAGATTTACTTCGTACAGGAATTGTTCGTGGCCCTCATGTTGTTCACCGGCATCTTTGTTGTTTGTGCGATCGTTGCCTTGGCGTTGTATCTGGTTGATCGAGCAGGCCAGTGGGGGCTTGGCTGGGCCGGAGACCATGCGAAACGCGCCGTTACGGCGGCCGAGGAGATCAGTAAAAAGCAGCTCCGCCGTCCACGTTCAGAGCCTGCCCGGTAATGGCGCTGGCTTGATCCGAGCAAAGAAACAGAGCGGCTGAGGCAATTTCGTTCACCGTTTGGCCGCGCCCCTGAAGAATCGTGTCCAGAAACCCTTTGAGCTGATCTTCCTTTGAAAGCCCCAGGCGTTCCGCGAGTGTCTGGCCTAAATCCTTTGACATCTTTGTCTCCGTGACTGGCCCAGGACATATGGCGTTCACGCGCACGCCTTTGCGGGCGGCTTCCGCCGCGACGACGCGCGTCAAGCCCAACATTCCTGCCTTGGCGGCGGCGTAGGGCGAGCCCCAGGCAAACGCCGACTTCGCCGACAGGCTCGAAATGTTCAGAATGACTCCTGTGCCGCGCGTGTACATTCCGGGGAGCGCGAGACGCGTCAATAGGTAAGCGCCGCGCAGGTGCACGCCGATCACGCGGTCCCACTCCGCCGGGCTAATTTCCTCGACCGGCTTCACGGGGCCGTAGTCTCCCGCGTTGTTCACCAGGAGATCGACCCTCCCGAATTGCGACGTGGCCGCGTGAATCAGATACTCACATTGCTTTTCGTCGGCGACATCTGCGGGAACGGCTGCGGCGCGGCCACCCGCGCCGTGAATCTCATGCGCGGCCGCTTCGATCTCGGATTTGGTACGCGCCGCAACCACGACCGCGGCGCCTTCTCCGGCAAACCTCAGCGCGATCGCGCGTCCGATGCCGCGCCCGCCTCCCGTAATGACCGCCACTTTGTCTGCCAGCAACATGAACGCCCCCAATACAGTGTCAACTCTAAAATCGTAATCGCCTTGCAGATCGGTCGATCACGTTAACTGAACCGCGGGCCGAAATCCACCGGAGTCGGACAACCTGCATCGCGCCAAAAGGTCGCATAAGCTTGCCTGCCCGTGATAATGTAGGAGGGCAATTTTGAGGCTGCTAAATGAGCAGGCAAACGCAACCCCCGAGTGAGAGCAAAATTTTGATCCGCGTGCGCCCACGTGGTTTTTGCGCGGGCGTAGTGCGCGCGGTGGACATCGTGGAGCTGGCCCTGCAGGCCTATGGGCCGCCCGTGTATGTCCATCATGAGATCGTGCACAACCGGTACGTCGTCGAGCAACTCCGGCAGAATGGCGCCATTTTTGTCGAGACGGTTGAGGAAGTGCCGCCGGGAGCTGTGCTGGTATTCAGCGCGCATGGCGTGCCGCCCACTGTGCGCGATGTGGCGCGCTTGCGCCAGTTGCGCGTCATCGACGCGACGTGCCCGCTCGTCACGAAAGTGCATCTCGAAGCGCTGAAGTTTGCGCGCGAGGGACGCACCATCATTCTGATCGGCCATCGCGACCACCAGGAAATCGTCGGCACCTCCGGCGAAGCACCGCAGCAGACGGTCGTGGTGGATAGCGTCGAAGCGGTGGATGCGCTTAGAGTCAGCGACCCGAACCGCCTGGCGTTCCTCACACAAACGACGTTGAGCCTTTATGACACGCAGGAAATTGTCGCGCGTCTCCGCGAGCGGTTTCCAACCATCGAAGGGCCGGCATCCGACGACATTTGCTACGCGACGCAGAACCGGCAGGAAGCGGTCGAGCAGCTTGCGCGCGAGGTGGATTTGATTCTCGTAGTCGGTTCGCCGAACAGCTCGAACTCGAACCGGCTCGTCGAAGTCGCCAAGCGCTCGGGTGTCGCGGCGGAATTGATCGACGCCGCCAAAGATATCGATCCGAGATGGCTCGAAGGGGTGCGCCGGGTGGGTCTCACGGCGGGCGCGTCGGCGCCGGAAGTTCTGGTCGAGCAGGTAAGCGAGCGTTTGGCGGGTCTCGGTTACACGAATCAGCGCGACATGGACCTGATTCGCGAGGATGTGCGGTTCACGCTTCCGCCCGAGCTGACGACGATCGCGCCGGCGTCGAACTAGGAAAGCCCCGGTTGGCGAAGCCGTTATGCGCGCAGTTGTGATCCAGGGGAACAAGTCTCCAATTTCAGGAGAACGACTTTGGCGGTCAAGATCACCCGTCAGCCGAGAAATATTGCCTTGCTCGGTGCGGCCACGAGCGCCGCGGCTCTTCGCGCTGGGCATGAGCGCGCCCCCGCGTCGCTGCGCGCCGCCGGAATCGTGGATCGGCTGACGGCCTCCGGCTTTCGCGTCTCCGATCAGGGAGACGCGTCAAGCTACACGTTCCAGCAGGACGACGAACATCCCCGCGCAAGGAATGTCCCCTCGATTCTGAAGGCGCTGAACGAACTGCGCCCACGCGTAGAAGCCGCGGTGAAGTCCGGCGCACTCCCGCTTGTTCTAACCGGCGATTGCATTTCGATCATGGCGGTGATTGCCGGAGCGCGGCGCTATTTCCGCAACGTCAGTCTGATTTATATGGATCGCGATGTGGACCTCAATGTGCCCGCGACGACTCCCTCGGGATGCGTCGACGGTATGGTCATTTCGCACATCATCGGGCGTGGCGCGCCGGAGCTCGTCCGCTTTTGGGGTGAGCCACCGCTTGTCCGCGAGCCGGACGTCGCGCTCTTTGGATTTGAGCGTTTGGATCTACCGGAGGAACAGTATCTCCTGGCGTCGCCTTTGCGGCGGCATGCGGCCCTGGAGGTCACTACGCTCGGGGCAGGCGCCGCTGCACGCCTCGCGCTTGACCGCGTGCACGCTGCAAGGCACGAGTTTGTCCTTCACTTCGATGTGGACGTGATCAACAGCGACGAGGTTCCATGGACGAATTTTCCCGGCGCGGGCGGCCTTAGCTTGAATGAAGTACGCGACGCGTTGCGCGTCTTCGCGAGCCAGCCGAATCTCGCCGCGTTTGTGGTCGCTGGCTACAACCCCGATCTCGATCCCGATGGAGCCGGCGCGCGGTGCCTCGTCGATTTGCTCACCGAAGTACTTGCCGTGCGCATCGAGGAACAGCCCGCCGCGGTAGCGGAGCAGCCACCGGCGGCGGAACAGCCCGCTGCTCCCGTCGTTTCCGAGCCTGCCTCGCCGGAGGCATTTCCATCAGCCGCCGCGGAGATGAACGGCGGATCGGCAGATTCCTCCCCGGCCGATTCTACGAGCGCCTCTGAAACCGATACAACTCATTCCTGAAATCTGGTCACACCCTTGCGCTTTTTTCTGTGCCATTATCCGGCCACGCTTGACCCGAAGCAATTTCCCGACTCGCTCAATCGCAACATCTACGCGCTAGCCGCTGCCAGAAGGAAGCAGTTCTGTCTTACGAGCTGACGCGGAAGAAAAAAACGTCCGAGCAGATTCGCGCCGCCATCATTCGCCGAGATTGGCGCGCACGGAGCCAATGTGAACCTGAATCTTTATGTCGTTGAAGCGCACGGCCGCTGGTCGCTTCTTCAGGCGATTTCTTTTTGCGGGGCCCGGAGCAAAATTGCCGGCCAAAAAAATGCCGGCGCCATAGGCTCGCTTCAAAATTGTGTTTCGGCTTGCCGAATGCGTTACACTTCCCCCGATTCAAAAGCAATCCAATCGTTGGCCGGACAAAACGCGGGGTGAGACATGGCGGACAGCGGCAATTCCGGTTCCGATAAAACGCAGGGCGCGATCCTGGCGATCCGTTTGCTCGTGGGCGCCGTATTTTTTATGGAGGGCATCAAGAAGTTCATATTTCCTGTCCAATGGGGAGCGGGGAGGTTTGCCGGGTTCGGTATTCCCGCGCCCAACGTGATGGGTCCGTTCGTGGGAACATTCGAGATTGTGTGCGGGCTGCTCGTGATTTTCGGTCTTTGGACGCGCCTCGCCTCTGTGCCTCTCTTGTGCGTGATTTCCACGGCGATCGTGGTCACCAAGTTTCCGATTTTGTTCAAGGCCGGATTCTGGCGCATGGAAGACGTAGGCCGTACCGATTACTCGATGTTTATGGGCCTCATCTTTCTGTTGTTCGCGGGCTCGGGAAGCCTTTCCGTGGACGCGTGGCGCGCGCACGGAAGAACGACGGCGGATGGCTGATCTCGCCCAAGACGCCGACGGTTTCCCCAACTCCGGTAGGAAGGGTTCGCTAGGTGAGCTGGCGGTTTTCTTTTTGCGCTTGGGAGTGACGGCCTTTGGCGGGCCCGCGGCGCATATCGCCATTATGGAGGACGAACTCGTCCGCCGCCGGAAATGGCTCTCGCGCGAAAAATTCCTCGATCTGCTCGGAGCCAGCAATCTGATTCCCGGGCCTAGTTCGAGCGAGCTCGCCATTCATATCGGTTATTTGCGCGCCGGCTGGGCGGGACTTGTGCTCGGCGGCGGGTGCTTCATTCTTCCCGCGGCGATCCTGGTGAGCCTCATCGCTTGGGCGTACGTGCGTTTCGGTCAGTTGCCGGAAGTGATGGCCGTGTTGTACGGCGTGAAGCCCGTAGTCATCGCCGTCATTTTGCAGGCTCTGTGGGGGCTCGGTCGCACGGCGGTCAAGAGCAAAGTCTTGGCCGGGGCCGGAGCAATTTGCGTGGTGCTGAGCGCCGCGCAAGTCAACGTGCTCCTGACTTTGTTTGGAGCGGGCGCTGTCGTTGCCTGCATTCACGCGCTCGCACGAAATCGGCAGGGAAATTCGGTGGCCGGGCGCCCGGCGCTCGTATCGGTGCTGCGCGGTGCGCAGGCAAGCCTGGCAAAGATTTTCCCGTGGATCGGAACCGCGGGCGCCACGGCAGCCGTCCCGGGCATGTGGCCGCTGTTTTTCGTGTTCCTGAGACTCGGTTCCATCGTGTTTGGGAGTGGATATGTTTTGCTCGCGTTTTTGCGCGCCGATCTTGTCGTTCATCGCGCGTGGGTGACGGATGGACAGCTCGTGGATGCGGTCGCCGTTGGGCAAGTGACACCGGGGCCCGTATTCACTACGGCGACCTTCCTGGGCTACTTGTTACGCGGACCGATGGGCGCGCTTGTGGCGACGGTGGGAATTTTTTTGCCTGCGTTTGTTCTCGTGGCTGCGAGCGGACCGCTCATTCCGATGGTTCGCAAGTCTGCGACGGCCGGCGCCTTTCTGGACGGCGTCAATGTGGCGTCCCTCGCGCTGATGGCGGTTGTCAGCTATCAGCTCGCGCGCTCTGCGATTGTGGACTGGCTCACGATTGGCCTGACCCTCGCGAGTGTTGTGCTTCTTCTCCGCTTTCGTGTCAATTCCGTTTGGCTGGTTCTCGGTGGCGCTGTCATTGGCATCGCCGCGCGGCTCCTCCGAGGCGGCTAAGATATTTTCTTGGAGGGGACGTCCGGCTGTCTCGGCTTTACCCAGAAGTCTAGCCCCAGCCAGAAGCTATAGGAATGCCGCATGAGAAGGAGGGACAGCGCGATGGCAAACGCCATCCAAAGCAGGATTTTTGAATTGGTCGAGAGCGGAGTGAAGTCCGGAAAGAGCAGGGAAAACAGAAAAATCGCGACGATGCACGCGGTCGTGACCGCGTAGTTGATGATCATCGCTCCGATGTAATATCCCTGTTCGGGAAAATAGGAAAGGCCGCATTCCTGGCAACGCGGCAGCATGCGGAAAACGCCGCGAAACAAGATGCCGCGGCCGCAATTCGGGCAGCGCCAGTGCGCGGCGCGGCCCACGATTTGCCCGAGCGAAGGTCGCCACATAGGTTGACGGCCGTTTAGTGTCACACAAACGCGGATCGGCAATCATCGATATTCTTCGAAGAGCTGCCGGCGATTTTGCAGGGAGGCGGCGCGGGTGAACCCCGGGTGCGGCTCGCTATCGGAAGAGTTTCCTGAGCAATTCTTTTCCTTCCGTTTCCGTCAAGACTTTCTTTTGCATTAGCCTCATGATCAGATCGCTCAAAACAACATTTTTCAGGGTATTGGTGTCCCCAGGCGCCGTTTCGGGTTCATCCTGCTCCGGAATAGGAGCGGATTTTCCGCTGATTTCGAGGATCCATCTTTGGAAGAGGCGAACCTGCTTTGCGTGGGCAGAGACGAAGGCAACGCCCATGCCCATGCCAATTTTAGAGTAAACCACCCTCACCTGGGCCTCGAATGATTCGTTGTTCCTCACAATCCGTAGCTTGGCTTCGGTGCCTTCGGGAAACGGGCTAAGCGTATCGATATAACAGCCACCCAGACCCAGATCGCTTGTGCGCCCGGTACACCTTGCGCCGGATTTGGGTTCGATCGCTTCTACCGTGGCCGAAAAGGGAAATCGGAGGTTGCGCCGCCGTTCGCCAGGGCTGGCCACAGCGGAATCGTTGGAGTCGGTCGGATTGGGCGAGGACATGATTCAGAGCCCCTAAACCCTGCTTTGGCACATCGCTACCGCCGCGACATGCCTCTCGAACCTCAACAAGGGAAGTCTGACCTACAAGGTATCGCAAGGCAAGGCTCTGCTCATTCTGTGGTGTTTAGCAAGTACCTGCACGTCCCGCGGGGCGCTCCGCGCCCGGAAACCGTCATTTTTTGGGCATAGACACGGCCCAACCGCTGCTTACTGATGGTTTTACTGTATTCCGTTGTAGAAACTCGCAGGCCAAATCCGGTTGCTCCATTCCGGCACATGATTTTACGATGAATCTAGGGCTTCCAGGATTTTCTTCCGGTGCGCCATTCCAGGCCGAACGAGGACTAGACCGATGCCATTGGACACAAAGGATCCCAAACAGTCTCCGCAGGAGATCGAGCGGCTCGAACGTAAGGAGAACGAGGTCTGGCGCCTGGCGATCTTCATGCTCGTCGTCCTTGCCGTTGGAGTGGCAGTCCTGTCTCAGCAAGCAATTCAGACGAGCCAATGGCACCTTGAGGCCCTCCCGATTGGCGCGGGTGTTCTCATCGTTCTGTTTGGGGCCTATGTCTGGAAGAGGAAACGTGAGATCGACGAATTGCGCGGCTTTGTCCGTGGCTTCCAGCAGGTCCAGGATTCTCCTCCAAGCGCTGAACAGCTCGAGCGGCTTGCCGAAGTCATTGCCGCATCCCGGCAAGGCTATCGCGACCTGATCGACAGCCTCGATCATTTGGTTTTTACGACCTCCCTCGATGGAGAAATCAGAGCCGTCAACCAACGCATTACGCAGGTGTTCGGGTATTCCTACCCGGAACTCGTGGGGCACCGCCTCGACGAGTTTTTCGACGAGCCGCGATTCGGCGATCTGAAGGATTCTATCGCCTGGTTTGTCGAAAGAAGGCACTGGACGGGCACCGTGCGGGCGCGCCTCAAGAAAACGGGCGGCGTGCACTATTTCGATTGTGTTTTGCAGGCGATCATCAAGGACGGCAAAGTCGTCGGGGCGAGCGGGCTCGCACGGGATATCACCGCCCAGCGCGAAAGCGAGACGCGCTTTACCGAGCTGTTCGAGACACTGCAGGAAGGCGTCTATTTCTGCGATCCCGATGGAAAGCTGTTGGATGTGAATCCCGCGATGGTCCGCATGCTCGGATATACCCACCGGGACGAACTGGTCGGTACAAATATCGGGCAGCTTTATTTCGATGTGCCGGAGGACGCGTTCCCGGAGCGGAAGCGGGCGCTCAACTCCGCATCGCTGACGCGTGAGATCACCCTGCGGCACAAGGACGGGACACCGATCATCTGCCTCGACAATTCAAGCGCTATCTGTGATGCGTTCGGCCACATGGTCCGCCATCAGGGAACGCTGGTGGACATTACGGTGCGGAAACGGTCGGAGGGAGAGCTTCAGAAGGCCAAAGAAGCCGCCGAAGCGGCCAACCTAGCCAAGAGCGCTTTTCTCGCCCACATGAGCCACGAAATCCGGACGCCGATGAACGCCGTGATCGGGATGGCCGAGCTGACTCTGGATACGGAACTAACCAGGGAGCAAAGAGAATATCTCACGATGGTCCGGGATTCAGGCAAATCCCTGTTGACCTTGATCAACGACATTCTAGATTTTTCAAAGATCGAGGCGGGAAAACTCGATCTCGATATCACTGATTTTTCCCTCCGGGACGCTATGAACGACATGGTGAAAATCCTCGGATTGCGGGCGAAGCAGAAAAAATTGGAGCTTTCCAGCCATGTCTCCCCGGGCGTGCCCGATGCCCTGCTCGGCGATCCGGGGCGGCTGCGGCAGATCCTCTCGAATTTGATCGATAACGCCATTAAGTTTACCGAGCGCGGCGAAGTGGCTCTCCGGATCGAGCTGGATTCCCGGTCCGAGCGAGAGGTGCTCCTGCATTTTTCCGTCGCGGACTCCGGCATCGGCATTCCTCGCGACAAGCAGGAACTCATTTTTGAAGCTTTCGCGCAAGCCGACAATTCCACGACGCGAAAGTACGGAGGAACCGGACTCGGACTCTCCATTTCCTCGCGCCTCGTCCGGCTCATGGGAGGAGAAATCTGGGTTGAAAGCGAGGCCAATCGAGGGAGCACGTTCCAGTTCACGGCTTGTTTCGGCCTGCAGAAGCAAACTGCGCGCCGGAAATTCTTGGAGAACGGTTCTCAGCCGAACGCCCGGAAGGGTCAGCGCTCTGTCCGTGATGGGAGGCAAGAACTGCAGATTCTGTTGGTCGAGGACAACACGATCAACCAAATCCTCGCTGAGCGCCTGATTCGTAAGCGGGGCCACAATCTCGTGGTGACCAATAACGGGCGCGAAGCCCTCGCCGCCTTGGAAAAAGAGCCGTTCGATTTGGTTTTGATGGACGTCCAAATGCCGGAAATGAGCGGCCTCGAAGTGACGGCGGCGATCCGCGAGAAAGAAAAGCTGACCGGGGATCACATTCCGATCATTGCCACGACTGCCTCCGCGATGAAAGAGGACAGAGAGCGGTGTCTGCAGGCAGGAATGGACGCCTACCTCTCGAAGCCGATCGAAAGAGAAACCCTTTATAAGGCGATCGACGACCTGACGGGCCACTCGAATGAGACTCAATCGGGAGGCGCGGGCACCGCTCGTCCGCACAATTCGGTGTTTGATGTGATCGCGGTCCTCGACTCTCTTGGCGGAGATTTCGAGCTGTTGCTCGAAATCTCGGGAATCTTCCTCGCGCAGTCCCGGGACCACATCGTGAAGATTCGTGAGGGAGTGGCAGTGCAGAATGCGAAAGTGCTTGAGTATTCAGCGCACGCGCTGAGAGGCGGAGCGGCGAACCTTTTGGCTCATTCCGTCGTGGAAACGGCTTCCCAATTGGAAGACATGGCGAGGGCCGGCTCCCTTGCCGGGTCGAAAGAAGTTCTCGCAACGCTCGAAGAAGAGCTCGGGAAGCTCCAGCAAGCGCTGGCAGAAATAGAGAAGGAATACGCCAAGCCCTAAGGCGATTCACTCACGCACGGGGATCACTCGAAAATATTCGGCGAAGATCGGACTACGCAGAGACCGGCGTCAGCATTTGCACGATGTTGACCAGCTTGTCCGGTTTGAGCGGCTTCACCATATAAATGACCGCGCCCAGTTCGTGTCCTGTTTTGTAGTCCTGCGGAGTCCCTCGAGAAGTCAGGAAGATAACAGGCACATCCTGGAGCCGCCGCTCGCGCTTGACCACGTGGCAAAGATCGTAGCCGGAAATTCCCGGCATCATAACGTCCAAAATCAACACTGCCGGCGTCAAAGTTTTCAGAATCTGGAGCGCTTCTTCGCCGCTGCTCGCCGTCTTCACGACGAAATCGTGGCGTGCCAGTTGGGATTCAATGATGCGAAGCACGGCAGCGTCGTCGTCGACAGCCAGGACGACGGGATTGGTTCGCGCTGGAGGTTGTTTATTGTCCATACCTTAATGGAGGATTGCTATTGGCACCGGGGGCTGGGACTTCTTTGCGGTCCCCAAGCGGTCCTCGTTCCTCGCACAGCTAAGGATTACTACTGATGATAGTTTGTGGGAGTGGGTCGTACCGGGTCAAGCCAAACTCCTTAAATGAGTTCGTGGTAAGAAACACTGGCTGGCGAGCGCCGATTTGAAATGTGCCATCGCGGTACAAGCGCGCGCCTTACCCGGTGGAGAGGTTTGCGCGCGGCCGTTCAGCAGGGCCGCGCGCAGGTCGTTGGCGGGAAGCAGTGGATTACTGCATTTGGAAGTTGACCTCGACTTTCAGGTCAACCGGCGTGGGTTCTCCGTCGAGGATCGTGGGTTCATATTTTCTTTCCGAAACGGCTTTGAGCGCCGCTTGCACCAGCAAAGGATGTCCGCTGATGACTTTTTCTTCGATGACGTTCCCATGTTCGTCGATGATGGCTTCGATCACGACCGTCCCATGAATGTGTGACTGACGCGCGAGGACGGGATAGGCCGCCGCCGGGCCGTAAATGAGGCGGGGCGGTTTGACGTCACCCCCGACGCGAACGGGCCGCCTGGGTCCTTCGGCAGCGGGCACCACGGCCGCGACGGGAACTGAAACGCTCGGCATTCCACCGACGATGCCGCCGATTTGTCCTCCGGGGACGCCACCCGGTACGCCCGCCACGGCTCCGCCGAATGCTTCTTCCGGAGGAGAGGCGTCGCTAGAAGCCGCTGGAACCACTTTTGGAATGAACGTTGGCGCCGTCAGCTTCCCCGGCGTGAAGACTCTCGGGACGGCGTGGACGACGCGCGCGACCGACGGTGGAGGTGGTGGCGGCGCCGCTGCGGGTGGCAGCGGCGCTACGAGGAGCGTCGTTTGCAGTTTATCCATATTGAGTCCCTGGGAGAAATACAGGGGTAACAGTAACAGTGCGAGTAAGACGGCAATATGAATGAAAAAAGAAATGGCCCAGTCCAGCGGACTTCTGCGTTGGCGCGTCGACGAATTCTCGAGCATCGCCTCGGCAAGAACACGGTTTTGCGGTGCAGCCTTCGGGGGAGGCAGGACCACACTTGTTTTTGGCCTGCCGCCCGGATACACGTCTTCCAGAAACAGATCTTGCTCACCAAACATGAAGCCTCCTCAAATTTTGTTTCTTGCGAAATCCATCAAGCAAATGAAGACATCGAAAGAACTTCTCGCGAAGCTCACTTGCAATCGGCCGTCAATTGCTTGGACACGACGCTGTGTCTCGCGCAGGACACCGGCTGAGGAAAAAACGGGGGACGTTCCCGTTCGACGTGGAATGCGGAGAATGAATCCAGTTCTGCAAGGCCTTTTTCTCCTGATTCATCTTGCCTTACCCATGCGAGGAAGACAAATTCAAAATTCAAATCGGTGTCTTCCAAACGCGTGATGCAAAAATGTTTACCGGAAAAAACGTCGGCGGACGGCGAAAATGAGTCACAACAAAACGTAGTCGCCCGATGAGATGTTGCCATCTTCAAGAAAGGCGGCTATAACTTTTGTCTTCCGGACTTTCGCGCCGCCCATTTGGATCGCCGCCGGAATGCGCCCGCGCTTGAGGCTCGCAATTTGCGGGTATCCGGTGGCAGAATAGAGTGGAAACACTGGGGCTGGACCGAGCTTTCATCGCCGTCAACGGGAATGACTATGCGAAAATCCAAAAAAGATGCGATCGATCGCCGTAAATTTCTGAAAGGGGCTGCGGCGGGCGCCGCTGCGCTCGCGGCGATTCCGGCGGTTGCGGGCACGAAGCCACCCGAGGTCTCCCGTGCGGCGACTGCTCAGCCGATGCCGAAGGAGGCTGAAGCCGGCACGCCGCCCGAGATGGACGTTCTGACGACGGCGCGCTCCGGCTCCGATTTCATGGTCGATGTGATCAAGTCGCTGGGCATCGAATATATCGCCGCGAATCCCGGATCGAGTTTCCGAGGCATTCACGAATCGGTGATCAATTATGGCGGAAACGAGAAGCCGGAGTTCATCACCTGTTGCCACGAAGAAGCATCCGTCGCGATGGCCCACGGCTACGCGAAGATCGAAGGCAAGCCGATTGCCGCCTTGCTTCATAGCGACGTGGGCTTGCAGCACGGCTCGATGGCCATTTACAACGCGTTTTGCGACCGCGTTCCCGTCTACTTGATTGCCGGCAACGTGCTGGAAATTAATAGCCGCCGGCCTGGAGTGGAATGGGTCCACAGCGCGCAGGACAACGCGGCGATCGTCCGTGACTGCTTGAAGTGGGATGACCTGCCGATTTCCCTCGATCATTTCGCGGAATCGGCCGTGCGCGCTTATAAGATCGCGATGACGCCGCCTATGGCTCCCGTGCTTCTCATTGCGGACGGCGAACTGCAAGAGCGGCCGATTCCCGACGACGCCAAATATCACATTCCCAAGTTGACCTTGGCCGTACCTCCGCAGGGCGACTCGGGCTCGATTGCGGAAGCCGCGAAGATGCTGGTCGCGGCCGAGAATCCGGCCATCCTGCTCGACCGCACTGCGCGGACGGCCAACGGCATGAAGTACACGGTCGAACTCGCCGAACTGTTGCAGGCTCCCGTGGTGGATTTGAATGCGCGCATGAATTTCCCGTCGCAACATCCTTTGAATCAGACCGAGCGGACGCGCGCGGTGATTAGCGGCGCGGACGTGATCCTCGGCTTGGAAACACCGAATCTGTGGGGTTCGATCCATTCCTACCGAGATCAGCTCGAGCGGTCCTCGGCCTCGATCGTGAAAAAAGACGTGAAGCTCATCAGCATTACCGCCTCAGATCTCTATCTGAAGAGCAACTATCAGGACTTCCAGCGCTACACGGAAGTGGACCTGGCCATGGCGGCCGATGGAGAATCGACTCTCCCGCCGCTGATCGAAGCCGTCAAGCGCCTGCTGACCGACGATCGCAAAAGGATGTACGAGGATCGAGGCAAAAAGCTCGCCGCACAGCATGACGAAGCTTTGCAGCGCGCGCGCGACGAAGCGGCCTACGGCTGGGACGCGAGCCCCATTTCAACCTCGCGCCTCTGCGCGGAAATCTGGGGAGCGGTCAAAAACGAAGACTGGTCCCTCGCATCCGACGTGACCCCATGGGTGAATCGCTGGCCACTGCGCCTGTGGAATTTTGACAAGTATTACCAGTACATCGGCACATCGGGGGGATTCGGTGTTGGCTACGGCGCGCCGGCCGCGCTCGGGGCGGCGCTCGCCAACAAAAAGTATGGAAGGCTTACCGTTAACATTCAGAACGACGGCGATTTGATGTATTCGCCGGGCATTCTGTGGACAGCGGCACATCACCGCATTCCGCTCCTGAGCGTCATGCACAACAACCGTGCATACCACCAGGAGGTGATGCACGTACAGCGCATGGCCAACCGGCACAACCGTGGCATAGAACGCGCTTCGATTGGCACGACGATTACGAATCCCAACATCGACTACGCCATGGTGGCCAAGGGCATGGGGGTATATTCCGAAGGGCCGATCTCGGATCCGAGCCAACTGGGTCCGGCCATCAAGCGCGCGGTGGAAGTGGTCAAGCGCGGCGAGCCGGCGCTCGTCGAAGCCGTCACGCAGCCGCGCTGAGAAATTTTCCGGGGCATTCCGCTACCACAACGAGACTCCGTAACGCGCTATGGCGGCTGACAGGGGCCGCCTCAGCATTTCATCTCATCTAAAAAGCGGGAGTTTAAGACCAATCGAGCAGACGTCTGCCCGGCTACTGATTCAGTAACGGAATATTCTTGGAAGAGGGAGGTTTCGGTCTCGACTGCAAATACGCATAGATGTCAGCGAGTTCCTGGTCCGACAGGACTTTGTTGGTGTACGGCGGCATTTGCCCCGTGGGATGGTGGAGATACTTTGTGAACTCCTCGAAGGAAATGGGTGGTGGCCCGATTCGCGGCCCGGCCGCTTGACCCGCTCCTTGCCCTTCGCTGCCATGACACTCATAGCAGCCGACTTTCAGGAAAATTTTCTTGCCGGTTTCGGCGTTCCCTGCGGGAACGGCGTCACGCTGTTCGCCCTGCTGTGAGGCATTTTGTGCGCGCATCCCTGTGCCTGCGAGCAGCAAAAACGCGCCAATCGCGGGCAAGACGAGCCAATGGACCATGCGAGATCGGCAAAACGGAATTTCCTTCGCGGACCGGGAAGACATAATAGCCCTTTCTCGATTGTATCTGCGTTTGCGCATCATTGTGCCACAGGACGGAGATTCATTGCGGAGAGAAAAGCGTTATGAAGCAAACAGGGCCGTCAACCGGATGTAACGGCGGCCGCACTCGCTCTGACGGACATTCGCAGAACAAGCACGCCCAAGATGCCGCAAGCAAGGATTATTCCTACCATTGGTAAAGACGTCCCGTTATCGAACAGACTTACGAGCAAGGAAGCGATGCACGCGGCTCCCCATTGAATCGCGCCGAAAAGAGCCGAAGCGGAACCGGCTCTCTTCTCCTGTTGCGCGAAGGCTCCCGCGGACGAGTTTGGAAACACGAATCCGAGCGTCGCGATGTACAGGAATAATGGAAGGAGAAACAGGAACAGCGAACGGTTCAGCAGCGCCGCTACGAAGAGACCGGCCGCGAACAACCCTGAGAAACAAACGACGATACTCAAAATGGATTCGAAGCCGTACGTCTTCAACAAGACGCGATTGATTTGTGAAGCTGCAATAATGCCCGCCGCGTTCATGCCAAAAATCCAACCATAGTGTTCCGGCGCAACACCAAACAGGACAATAAAAACAAACGGCGATCCGGCGATATAGGCAAACATTCCTGACTGAATGGCCGCGCCCATCAAGGTATATCCGAGGAATTCCTTATGTTGGAGAAGGGCGCCATAGGTTCTCCAAACGGGATCGGAAGGGGGCGCGTGCACGGACGGGTGATGCGTTTCAGGAAGGAAGAAGAAAGAGCAGGTCACACTCGCGAGGCTCAACGTCCCCAGAAGCACAAAGATCATTCGCCAACCGAAATACTTGGCTAGGTAACCGCCAATCAGCGGGGCCAAAATCGGGGCCAGGCCCATGACCAACATCAACAGCGAATAAATATGGGCCGACCTTTGGTTGTCAAATAGGTCTCTGACGATCGCTCGCGTGACCACCATCCCGGAGCATCCCCCGAGAGCCTGAAGAACTCGAAATGCAATCAGCATGTGGATTCCGGACGAAAAAGCGCATCCCAGCGAAGAGAGACAGTAAAACGACATGCCGATCAGTAACGGCTTCTTCCGCCCGTAACGGTCCGAAAGCGGACCGTAGATGAGCTGGCCCACCGCGAGGCCAATGAAAAACGTAGTGAGAGAAAGCTCCACTGCCGCGGAGTTGACTCGGAAATCCTTCGCGATATCCGCGAACGCCGGCAAATACATGTCAATCGAAAGCGGGTCAAAAGCAGTCAGTGCTCCGAGCAGAATGATGAACGATACGCTTTTTTCAAGTGAACTCGACTGGACCAATTCGGTTTTCATCAACGCAAAGCTTGGGAAGCCGGAAGGTCACTTCTGAGCCAAGATTGCCCTGTTCCAGAGGCTCCTGCGGACGAGACACACCCTATTTGCATTTCTTGGTCTCCCGAATTTCCGATTGACCCCCCACCTAGCGCACAATACACCTCTCCTGCTCACCCGCACAACTTCTGCTTTGTTGCACGACGGACGTTCCGCGAGGCGCGCCCCGGAATTGTCGCATTTTTGTATCGGGCCTTGACGTAGGCGTCTGTTTAGAATAAACCCTATTCCACTGGAACATGCCGAAATCAAAATCGAAATCTTCTGCACATTTTCTTCGCGACTGGGAACTTTCGCCCATCGGCCGCCGCATCCTTCGGGAAGGGCGGCAATTCTCTACGGTCCGGCGTATCGTGGTTGCCGCGCGAAAAGTATTCGCGCTCCGGGGCCTTGCAGGCGCGCGAATGGACGAAATCGCGCGCTGCGCAGGCGTCAACAAGGCCCTTCCGTATTACTACTTCCGAAATAAGGAAGAGTTGCACCGCTTCGTGCTGGAGACGATGATCGCCCAGATGTCCGCCCAGATGGACTCTCCCGCGGTGCTGTCGATGAATCCGCCCGAGCGCGTGCGCGCCCTCGTGAACACGACATTCGATTTCGTCATGCGCAACCCCGCATATCCCCGGCTGATCCAGCGGGAAATGATGTCGGACCGGCGCCCACTGCACTGGATGGTAGTGACGTATCATCGTCCGCTGCACCAACGCGTTGTTAAAACGATCCGGGAAGGAATTGCGCGGGGCGAGTTTCGGAACGTCGATCCCGATCATATGGTCTTCTCTATTTTTGGTATGATTTTGTACTACTTTGCGACCGGGCCACTCGCCAGCCAAATTTGGAACCGCGACGTATTGCACCCCCGGAACGTGGCCCAGCGGCGGCGCGCGGTCCTGGATTTTCTGGAACACGGGCTCTTTTTGCCTCACATCGCCGGGTCTTAGTTAGGAAAGCAAGGCGCTCGTTTTGGATGGTTGGGATTCGCACTCGCCGCGAATCCGCAAGCGTTTGCGCGGGTCGTCATGCGGCAAAAAGCGCCTTGACATGGCTTTTTTACGCGACTAAAATTTGGTCGTAAGTTAAATCATTTCTTAATTTTGTCTCCGACTGGGTTGCGTATTTATTTTAAAAGCTGGTTCAATTAATTTGCCATCTTTTGCGGCCGGAAGCGAGTTTTGTCCTGGCGGAAGCGCCCGCATTTGGGCCGAGGAGGATTTGTGATCCGCACGTGTTCCATGTTCCTGGCTGCGGCGGGCTTTTTCCTTGGACTGTCGGTTCCGATGCGCGCCCAGCAATCTTCCGCCGCACCGCTTACAGAAACGCAAAAGGAAGGACGGCGCATTTTCGAGCAACGCTGCGCTGTTTGCCATACCCTTCCGACGGTCATCGCAAAGCGCTACGGCCCCGCCCTCTACAAAGGAATCGTTGAAGACAACGAAGACAACATCCGAGACACCATTATGGAAGGGCGAGAGGGCATGATGCCCGGGTTCAAATATGGGCTTTCGCGCGCGGAAATCGATTCGATCATTGAGTACTTGAAGACGGTGGATCGACCGGCGCGTCCGAAGGCCGCTCGGGGAGGACCCTCGGGAAGTCCGGGAGAGTAGTCGCAATCTATCCGCATCAAACTGGGATTGAGGAGGAGCCATGACGAGCATCAAGCGGCTTTTTGTGATCACGCTGATTTCGGTGATGACCTTGGGTGCGGTACTGCTTGCCGTGAACACGAGGAGCGCCGCTGCGCAGCAGGCGGGCGTGTTGTTCTCGGGGTCGGTAAAGTCCGATTCCGGCGCCAAACTCGACGGCGTGACCGTGTCCGCCAGGGCCGTGGACGCGACGATCACGACCAGCGTGTTTACCGACGAAGATGGCAACTTTTATTTTCCCCGGATGGCCCAGGGAAAATACCGCGTCTGGGCTCAGGCGGAAGGGTTTGCGGCGGACAAGGCCGAAGTTAGCCTGGACGGAACGACGCGGCACCAAGACTTCACGCTAAACGCCCTCAAGGACAATTTGGAAATCGTCAAGCAGATGACGGGGCAGGAATACGTCAGTTCGTTGCCCGAGGACACCCCGGAGCATCGCAAAATGAAGGACGTCTTCTATAACACCTGCACTGGTTGCCACGAGCCGAACTACATTTTGCAGAACCGGTTTGACGAAAAGGGTTGGGAAGCGATGCTCAACCTGATGTCCCGAGTCGGCAACGGCGAGGGCGAGTTCGCCGGCCCCGACATGGCGCCCTTCCCCGTAATGGTCTATTACAAAAAGGAACTCGCGACCTATCTCGCGGAGGTGCGCGGCCCAGGACCCTCGACGATGCAGATCAAGCTGCATCCGCGGCCTCGTGGGGAAGCGGCCCGGGCCATTGTTACCGAATATAGCGTTCCGGTTGTCGACGTAGATCCGTCGGTCACGGACGGGGGCTCCCCGAGCAATGACGGAACGCTTTGGTCTCTGGGAACGCCGTCCGCTTTGAACGGTTCGCGCGGCCTGCACGATTCGCAAAGCGACATGAATGGCAACATTTGGTTCACAACGTCGGAGCCGAGCTACACGCGAAGCGTCAGCATGCTCGATACAAAAACCGGGAAAGTAACCGATATCAAAGTGGCAGGCATGAATGGTTTGGCGGCGCCAACGCACGGTCTCACGATGGATCCGAAGGGAATTCTTTGGGCCACTGTGATCGGCGACCCACGAGGCGGAGGCGGGAACCTACTGCGTATCGATCCGGCGACGATGAAGTACGATGTGATTCAGCCGCCGAAGGGCATGGCTGGCGCCAGCACCAGCATCGACGTGGACACCAAGGGCAACGTTTGGGCCACGACGGGAAGTGGCGCATTCCGCTACGACCCGAATGCGCGCGAATTCAAGGAATTTAAGTCACCCACGTTGACCGAGACCGGTCCAGGCCAATCATACGGTGTTGCCGCGGACCGCATGGGCAACGGCTGGTGGACGCAGATCAACGATGATCGCGTCAACCGCGCCGATATGGAGACCGGAAAGGCGCAGGAGTTTAAGGAGCCGCCGCGTCCGGCGCGCGCCGATGGAGCGATTACGGCCGATGACAAAAAACTATATGAACTTGCGGGAACGGAACTCACTGATTTCTCCGCGTGGTGGTCCGAAGGCCCGCGGCGCATGGGCGCGGACAAGGCCGGCGACGTGGTTTGGGTGTGCGATTATTGGGGCGGAAATTTAGCCAAGTATGACATTCACACGCTGAAGTCCACCTTCTACAAGTATCCCACGCCGGAATCCGCTCCCTACGATGCCACCGTAGACAAGAGCCACAATGTCTGGGTCAACCTCACCAACGGTGACTCGGTGGCCCGATTCGAGCCCAAGACGGAGCAGTGGACCGAGTTTCCGTTGCCGACGCGGGGAATCGCTTTGCGACATATCTCGCTCGACGAGCGGGGTGGCGTGACGCGCATCGTTGTCGGATACACGCGCAACAGCAAAATCGCGCGCATGCAGATTCGCTCCAAGGAAGAACTGCAAGCCCTGAAGACGCAGGTGCAGGACTTGTCGGCGCAGGCGGGCAAATAGCAGCGAAAGTTGCGCGAAATCACCGCAGCTTGTACCTGGGACATTTCGCGCTCCCCGATCGCGGGGGGGAGCGCGTCTCTCTTCGGAGTGTGTATGAGGAAAGATAGGGCGACGCAAGGGTTCGGCCGGGATGCGCGGCGGTCTACGATGGGCAATCTATTTGCACCGGCGCTCGCTGCGGCGGTTTTCTTCGCGGGCTCGCTTTTTGCTTCTGCTACTGCGCCACCGCTTCCTTTAAAACGGTCGCCGGCGGCCCAGGCAGCGGGCAGTACAGATACGATCCACTATGACTCAGGCGGATTCAACATCGAGGCGTTTGTCGCCATGCCGTCTGGCGGCGGAAAACATCCTGCAGTGATCGTGATTCACGACAACCAGGGGCTCAACGACTCGATTCGCGACATCGCCAAGCAATTTGCCGACGCTGGATTTGTCGCGCTTGCGCCGGATTTTACATCCCGTCTGGGGGGCAACCGCGCGCCGGACCAGATGATGCAGGCGGTTGGCCAGCTGTCTCCGAATCTCACCGTTCAGGATGCCAAGGCGGCGTTCGCATACCTGCAGAAGGATTCGGATGTCGACGCGACGAAGATTTCAGCCGTGGGTTTCGGATGGGGCGGATGGCGGGCCTTCATGCTGGCTGTTTCCGTGCCCGAGCTTTATCGCGCCGTCGTATACAGCGGCGCGACGCCATCGCAGAGTTTCGACTCAGTCCACGCGCCTGTCCTCGCGAACTACGCTCAATTTGATTTCCGCGTCACGGGCAACGCGCTGTGGACCGAAAAAACGATGGCGGAAGCAGGGAAGAAATTTACCTACTACGTCTATCCCAACGTCTATCATGCGTTCTATGCGCCGGGCATGCAATATGACGCTGAAGCAACCAAACTTGCCTGGTCGCGAACAATGGATTTTCTGCAAAAGTAAGAACCGCTGCGCCTTCTGCGTGGGATTTTCAGGTCCGCGCGTGTCTTCCTGCGGGTATCCGTCGACAGCAGTCTAAATCCTGCCTTCGCACGGTTGCTCTGGGTCGTTTCCTGGACGAACTTAGTTCTTGTTTTTGCGAAGCTTGCGGCGCAGGTCGGGCCAAAACTCTTTCGCAGCGAACGTCAACGTATCCCAGGTCAGGTTGGTTGCCCAAACGCTCAAAGTGTTCCTAAAATTTCGATCGCCGGACGGGTGGTACACATTGGAAATCCCGGACGAAATCGCGCTGCCCGCGATCTCGGAATAGTTAAAGGCGCTACGGCCGGAATCCGTGCGGATGACGAAGGTACGGCTGATCGCGTACCCGGTGCGGTGAAGAAATCCGCCTTTGCCCAGCTGATAGTAGCGGGGATCCTGATGCAGAAGCGATGGAAGAATGGCGCTGGTCATGAAGTTATCGATAGTGCCGTCAGCAAAAAGAGATCCATACCGCTTGGCGTAGCCTCGCGCCCCTTGTCCGTATCCCGGCTCGCTGTTTTCCGCCTGACTCACGCCGGCGAGAACACCAAACCAGGGAAAGTTGACGTAATCAAACGAAGTTCGCGCCACCACCTTGAACTTTTGTCCAGTCGTGAGAGCGGGAATGTGGCCGGCGTTCTCCACCGTCAGGAAGTTCGGCAGGGTAAAGAGGAGCCGGTCGTTCGATGTGCCACTCGGCGGTTCCTTGCTTTTCGTGTCTTGGTCATCTTGTTGATTCTTACGTTCCGGCTGGGATAACTGACCGGTCGAAGAACTGGAAGAAACTGAGGATGAATTCTGTTGCCGGGCGAAAGCCGGCACGGAAATGCCTGCGATCGACACAGCCACGAGGAATGCAAAGCGCCGGGAGGGCCGCAAATATCGACGTCGCCGAATCATTCCAACCCATTTCTCTCACACTTCTCACAGATTTGCGAAGGCGCTTACGAATGATACGGGTGAATCAGTCACTTTGAGTCGCCAGCACTTGGATTCCGACTCCACGCGAACAGTTTTCCTAAAGGTCGATCTTGGTTCCACATGAACGCGTCGAGGTTATCTTCCGGCTCAAGGATCCGGCGCTGTGCCACAAAGTATGCTCTGAAATCGTGTTGCCCTATTTTGCCGATACGGAGAAGGCACGGTTTCTCCTGGCGAGTGGGCAATACGCGAGCGCACGCAAGGACCGTGTTCGCACCCCGGACAACGGAACGCGATTCAACGTGCAAGAATTTTTTGTGGACGTCGCCGAGAATCGCGAGGGCCGTGTGGGATCTTTGCCAGCGCCGCTCCTTCAGAAGCTTCGGAACTCGCCAATCTACGAGGCTTTGTTAGCGCAGAGGGGCGAGACAGAAACCGGAGCTACAGAATCTGGGCAAACGGTAAGCCGCAGCACTCGCCAGCGTCTGGCAGAAAACGCCGTCTAGCGCGAAGGCGCAGCGGAGATTGTCTTTGCCGAATCGGAGATTCCTCCTTCGCCCGCGCTCGCAGGACTAGGACGGGGCACGCGGCCAAACGCACGACTTTTTCCGTCACGGAACCAAACCCCAGCTTGCGCCAGCCGGTCAATCCATGCGCCGCGATCACGATCAGGTCGAGGCCGTCGTGTTCTGCAATGCGCAGCAGTTCCGTGCTGACGTCGTTTGCGGTGCGGCTGGCTTTGTCCAGCGGCGGCGAAACTGGCCCCGCTGTGTTACGGGCGCAGCAACGGCAGGCAAACTTTGGCTCGGCTGACTGAATGTGCGGCGGGGAAAGGAGGTAGGATCGAACGATGGTGCCACTCTCTTCTGATCCGTGACAACCCCGCCGGGACCGTTGCAAACTGATCGGACGGGGTGTACATTTCCCGTTCCCGCAAAGTAAAAACAGGTAGCTCCGGCGTATATTGCGCGTTGCAATCTGTTACGGATTACCGGCTGCCAGCGACGCGGCCGGGATGGCAAGGGGAACCTTTCGGGAAGCAGGATGGGAGTCGTAAAACGACGGAGGGGCAATGGATCCAGCAATGGGTCGGCGTATCGAAAGCGGACGCACCGGTGATCGCGAGACGAAGCCTTCGCCGTCCTTGAGCGAAAAGGCCCGACAGATGGTTTCTTTTTTTTCCGAGCTGGCGGCCCGGAATGAGGATCAAGGCCGGCTGACCGACGAGACCCTGGCTGGCCTGCGCGAGGGCGGCTTCTTCTCCTTGTGGATTCCCACTTGTTTCGGCGGCGCGGAGGCGTGGCCTCTAGAAGCCCTGAAGGTAATTGAAACGCTGAGCTATGCGGACGGTTCTACGGGCTGGGTCCTGATGGCATCGCAGGTCGCCATGGGATCCGCAGCGGCGTTTCTCCCGCCCGCCACGGCGAAAGCGATTTTCTCCGAGCGCCTGCCCGTGATTGCCGGGCATGGGATGGCGCGGGGGCGCGCCGAGATCGACGGCAAGGGATTTCGCCTCACGGGAAATTGGCAGTACGCCAGCGGTCTCCTGCACTCGGAATACATTCATACGGGCGGCATCGTATATGAGAACGGGGCGCCGCGGACAATTCCCGGCAGCAAGTCTCCGGATGCTCGGATCTTCATCCTTCCGGTCAGCGAAGCGAAGCTCCTGGGCAACTGGGACGTGATCGGTCTGCGTGCCACGGGCAGCGTCGATTATTCCTTGACGGATGTGTTTGTGCCCGAGGATTTCACGCACAGCATGGCGGCCAAGGTTCCCAACCACGGCGGTAACCTGTATACGCTCGGAATTCCGAATATGGGGACGATTTGTCACACTGCCTTCGCCCTGGGCATTGGGCGTCGCATGCTGGACGAAATTGCCAGCCTCGCCCGCGCCGAGTCCGGCCGTCCGACCTCCCTGCCACAAATCGGCGGCGGAGAAAGCTTTCAGGAGCAGTTCGGCGTCGCCGAAGCGAAATACCGCTCTGTCCACGCTCTCGCCTACGATACGTGGGGGGATATTGAGGAAACATTGCGGCGCGGTGATACTGTAACCACGCGCCAAGTCACGCTTTTGCGGCTGGCCCTGAACTATTTAACCTCTGCCACCGCCGAGGTCTGCACCTTCGCCTACAAATACGCCGGAGGAAGGGGGCTGCGCGCAGGCACGATACAGCGCTGCTTCCGGGATATGTACGCGGCGACACAGCACATCTTGGTCGGACCCGGTCTCCTGCGCGAATGTGGCAAGGAACTGCTCGGCGTGGAGCCGGGGAAAGTGTGGGGGTTCGCCGGGTTAGTCGATCCGGAGCCTGGCCCAGCCAGTTCCTCGGCCTAATTTTGCGTCGAACACCGATTTTTGAGAAACGCGGCTCAGGCAACCTGCAAAATCTCCCGGCTGCCGGACGCCCACAGTTCGGTATAACCCTTCATTTTCGCGCGGAACGCTTCGTCCGTGGCGTACTGTTTCATGGTGGCTTCGAATCCCGCGATACTGTCCGTTTCGTATTCCAAAATAACGCGGTTGAAGTCCCCCGTAAGGTCGGTCAGGATACGATGGCGCGGAAGTTTTGCGGTTGCCGCCGCGTCCTTGAGTTGCGCGGCCAGCTTGCTGGCCATCCCCGGCTTTGCCACAAAGCAATTTCGAACGACGAACATGGACGATCCTCCTTGGAATTGTTTTGCCGTGCAACGAACCCCGCGCGCCATCTGAAGCCGCGAGCCGTCATTTTGGAAGCAATTGCTGCAGACTGCCACTCCTCGGCGATCGCTGTCAAGGCGAGAGCGAAGCGCGCGCCTTGCGAGACCGAAGAGCGAGTACCTTTAGGGAATGGCGATTAGAAACTGCTAGAAAAACGACGTTTGCCCGCAAACCTTTTGTGGCCTGTGGGGTTGGCATGCGTGAGACAACGTTGTCTTGAGATTCGAGTTATGCAAAACTGAAGCGCAAATAAGGGCTTCATGCATCGGCCGAGAGAGGGTATGGACCGGAGGGTATTTTTGGAATTGTTGAGTGCCGGGGTGGGCTTGGCTGCCGTGCGCGGTTTGGCGGCGCAGGGCCTCGCCGGCGCGGTTGACGCCACCCTGCACATCTCACCGGTAGAAATAGAAATCGCGCCCGGGAAAACGATCAAAACAATTGGATATAACGGACAGGTTCCGGGCCCCTTTTTGCGATTTCGGGAAGGGCAGCGTTTGACCATTGATGTGTTCAATGACACAAACGAGCCGGAGTTGGTTCACTGGCACGGACTGTTCATCCCGTCGGATGTGGATGGCTCCGCCGAAGAAGGAACCCCGTTCATTCCACCGCACCGTTCCCAGCGATATTCGTTTGTGGCCCGCCCGTCAGGCACCCGTTGGTATCACACCCACGTCTCAGCCGGCCGAAACCTGAAGCGAAGTACTTACACCGGCCAATTCGGTATGCTCTACATAGAACCTCGGAGCGAACCGGCGCAGTATGATTCTGAAGAAGCTCTTTGTTTGCATGGATGGCAGCCCTACTTGAAAAGCGCGGGCGGCGAGGGATCGTTGGAAGCGGTCTACGAAAGTTTCACCGTGAATACGCGTGCCATGGGCCACGGAGAACCGATTCGCGTGCGTGAAGGGCAGCGGGTGCTGTTCCGCATCCTGAATGCAAGCGCCACATTACACCACCAGATCGCGCTGTCGGGACACCAGTTCACGGTCGTGAGCCTCGACGGAAATCCGGTGCCTGTCCGTCGCTTCGTCGATGTGCTTTCGCTCGGACCGGCGGAGCGTGTGGACGCGGTCGTCACCATGAACGCGCCGGGCGTATGGATTCTCGGCGAGCTGGACGATGGGATACGGAACAAGGGACTAGGAGTGATCGTCGAATACGAAAACCGAAGTGGCACGCCTCGATGGATCCAGCCCGCGAACACTTCCTGGGATTACACTGTATTTGGATCGGACAGTAAGGCCGCTGATCCGTCCGGCGCGCCCGAGATCGTTCCCATGGTCTTTCAACGGAAGTTTGCCGGAACTAACTGGGTGGATCACTGGACGATCAACGGCAAGGAATATCCCAAGGCGGATCCGATTCCGCTGCGCGAGAATCACAACTACCGGCTTCAATTCATCAACCAGAGCGATGACGATCATCCCGTGCATTTGCACCGCCACTCCTTCGAGATCACCAATTTTGCAGGCAAGAACACAGCGGGAGTGATGAAGGACGTCGTCGTCGTGCCACGCCGCAGCAAGGTGGAAGTGGATTTTCTGGCCGGCAATCCGGGCCCAACGCTCTTCCACTGCCATCAACAGTTGCACATGGATTTCGGTTTTATGACCTTGTTGCGCTATGCCGATACTTAGTTTTCGTGCGGAGCATTTCGATCGCGCTGTTTTGCTTGGCGATCCCGTTCAAACGGATGGGATGATGCGCCCAAGCCTCCCCTGCGGTGTCGAACGGTTTCTCCGCGACATTGTCCGGCGATGCGCGCCCGTGGTGTGCCTTGTCGGCTTTTTGTCCTGTGCCCCCCGCGCCCGGGCGCAAGGCAACTACGAAATACAGGTTTACGGGTCCGATACCGTCGAGCCTCAGAGCACCATGGTGGAACTGCACAGCAACTTCACGGGCCAGGGCTTCACAACGACGGTGGACGGCGTCCTGCCGGACAATCACGCATTGCACGAAACCATTGAGGTGACGCACGGTTTCAACTCCTGGTTT
>Ga0335085_10000774_pt1 | contig 81123 bp, 73 predicted proteins | sample Lox_Sample_45_FD_206712 | JGI IMG/M metagenome (GOLD analysis project Ga0335085, IMG submission 206712) | Soil microbial communities from Loxahatchee National Wildlife Refuge, Florida, United States - Lox_Sample_4.5 | ecosystem: Environmental > Terrestrial > Soil > Wetlands | place: USA... | reverse complement strand
ATTCACCTTCTGCCCGCCTATGCTCTTGGGCAGCAGCGCCACGGTGTTCTTTTCCGGAATGCCCAGCGACGCCGCCGGCCCCGTGGTCGACAGGGTCACGCCTACGGTCAGGTCGGCAAGCGCGGAAGTGGCCACGCCGGCCAGGGCCAGCGCCAGCAGGGCACGCAAAGACTTGTTCATGGAAAAACCCTCCTCAGATGATTGATTTTCGATTTTACCCGCGGGACACGGCTGACAGCGATAGTACTCCCGGGCCGCTTGCCAATTCGCGAATCTGCATTATAATGCCTCAAGTTGGTTTAGCAAGCATTATAATGCAGGTCTGGATGGGAACCGGCAAAATAAGTATGGGTGCGCGCGAAACTCCGCAAAAAACAAAATCGCCCGCTACCGCGGACGACGCGTTCTTGCGCGCGCTGGGCGAGCGGGTGCGCGATGCGCGCGCGCGCCGCGGCATGACGCGCAAGATCCTGGCACGCGACTCCGGCGTCTCGGAGCGCTACCTCGCCCTGCTCGAGTCCGGCCAGGGCAACGCGTCGGTATTGCTGCTGCAGCGCATCGCCGCCGCGCTCAACCTGTCGCTGACCGAATTCCTGCAACTCGGGCAGGAGCAGCAGGTGGAACTCGCGCTGATCTGGCAATTCCTGCAGCGCCTGCCGGCCCAGCAATTGCCGCTGGTGCGCTCGCAGCTGCTGCGCGACTACGGCACCGCGCACAGTGACCGCATGAAACGCATCGCGCTCATCGGCCTGCGCGGCGCCGGCAAATCCACTCTGGGCAACCGCCTGGCGAAGGAACTCGACGTCCCGTTCATCGAACTCGACCGCGAAGTCGAGCGCGAGGCCGGTACCAGCCTGTCGGAAATCTTCCTGCTCTACGGCCAGGCCGGCTACCGGCGCTACGAGCGGCGCTGCCTCGAGAACGTGGTCAGGAACAGCGAGCGCGCGGTCATCGCCACCGGCGGATCCATCGTTTCCGAGCCGGGCACCTACGACCTGCTGCTCTCGACCTGCCATACCGTCTGGCTCAAGGCGCAGCCGGAGGAACACATGGCGCGGGTGATCGCGCAGGGCGACACCAGGCCGATGACCGGCAACCGCGAAGCCATGGAAGACCTGCACCTCATCCTGCGCGGCCGTAATGCGCTCTACCGCCGCGCCGACGCGGTCGTCGATACGGCCGGCAAGACCGTCGAGCAAAGCCTGCGACAGCTGCGGCTGGCCGTTGCCGCTTGAAATTCCGCGGCAGAGCGCACGCTGCCGCGGCCACCTGAGGGGAACCCGGGGAAAGAAACATTTCCATTTCCCCGCCATCGGAATTACTGTAGTACGTTGAAACAGGAGAAACCATGCAAGCAACCATGACCAAGAACGCCGCTCCGGAACGCGTCAGTTTCGGCACCGACCCGGACCGCTACGTGCATTGGCGCATGAGCGTGGAAGGCGCCGTCGCCACGCTGGCGATGAACGTGAACGAGGACAAGGGGCTCAAGCCCGGCTACAAGCTCAAGCTGAATTCCTATGACCTCGGCGTGGACATCGAGCTCTACGACGCGCTGAACCGCATCCGCTTCGAGCACCCGCAGGTGCGCTGCGTGGTGCTCACCTCGGCGCGCGAGCGCATGTTCTGCTCCGGCGCCAACATCTACATGCTGGGCCAGTCCACGCACGGCTGGAAGGTGAATTTCTGCAAATTCACCAATGAGACGCGCAACGGCATGGAGGATTCAAGCCGCCACGACGGGCTCAAGTTCCTCGCCGCGGTGAACGGCACCTGCGCCGGCGGCGGCTACGAGGTCGCGCTCGCCTGCGACGAAATCCTGATGATCGACGACCGCTCCTCCACCGTGAGCCTGCCCGAAGTGCCGCTGCTCGGCGTGCTGCCGGGAACCGGCGGCCTCACGCGCATTACCGACAAGCGCAAAGTGCGGCGCGATCTGGCCGATTTTTTCTGCACCACCAGCGAAGGCGTGCGCGCCGACCGCGCCAAGGAATGGGGCCTGGTCGACCACAGCGCAAAGCCGCAGGCGTTCGCGCAGGCGGTGCAGGAGCATGCCGCGCGCCTGGCGGCCGCGAGCGAGCGCCCCGCCGACGCCAAAGGCGTCGCCCTGACGCCGCTCAAATGCAGCTACGACGAGCGTGGCTATCACTACGCGTTCGTGGATGTCCTTGTGGACCGTGCCGCGCGCAGCGCCACGCTCACGGTCAGCGGGCCGGACAAGGCGCAGCCCGACAGCATCGAGGGCATCCTCAAAGCCGGTGTCGCCTGGTGGCCGCTGCAGATGGCGCGCGAACTCGATGACGCGATACTCATGCTGCGCACCAACGAGACCGAAGTCGGCACCTTACTGCTGAAAACGCGCGGCGACATCGACAGCGTGCTCGCCGCGGACGCGGTGCTGGCGCGCCACCGCAACCACTGGTTCGTGCGCGAAACCCTGGGCCTGCTGCGGCGCACGCTGGCACGGCTCGACGTCACCTCGCGCACCCTGTTCGCCATCATCGACCAGGGCTCCTGCTTCGCCGGCACGCTGGCCGAGCTCGCGCTCGCCGCCGACCGCGGCTACATGCTGCAGCTGCCCGACCAGGCGGATAAGGCGCCGCGCATGGCGCTGTCCGAGCTCAATTTCGGCACTTACCCCATGGTGAACCGGCTCACGCGCCTGGCCACGCGCTATTGCGGGCGCGAGGAGCCGGTGGAAGAGGCGCGCCAGGTCATCGGCGAAAAACTCGATGCGCACGACGCGGCCAAGCTCGGCATCGTGACCTTCACACCGGATGACCTGGACTGGGACGACGAAGTGCGCATTGCGCTGGAAGAACGCAGCAGCCTTTCGCCCGACGCGCTCACCGGCATGGAGGCAAACCTGCGCTTCACCGGCGCCGAAACCATGGAGACGCGCATATTCGCGCGCCTGTCGGCCTGGCAGAACTGGATATTCAACCGCCCCAATGCAGTCGGCGAGCAAGGCGCGCTGAAGGTATTCGGCAGCGGCTCGAAAGCGAAATTCAACTGGGAAAGAATTTAGAACACGGCGAGGGGACACATCCCCTCTCGCTCCCCTAACTCGGGCGCCTGTCGAAAGTCCCGATAAGCGCCTATTGCACTAGGAGAAACACATGGCAATCAACTACAGCGAAAAAATCCCCAACAACGTCGACCTTTCCGGCAACAAGACGCTGCAGCGCGCGCTGGAGCACTGGCAGCCGGGTTTTCTCAACTGGTGGTCGGAGATGGGGCCGGACGAGTCGAGCAATGTCGATGTGTATCTGCGCACTGCGATCAGCGTCGATCCGAAAGGCTGGGCGCATTTCGACTATGTCAGGATGCAGGATTACCGCTGGGGCATTTTTCTCGCGCCGGCCGAAGCCGGACGCAAGATCAATTTCGGCGAGCACATGGGCCAGCCCGCGTGGCAGGAGGTGCCGGGCGAATACCGCTCCACCCTGCGCCGCATCATCGTCACGCAGGGCGATACCGAGCCCGCGTCGGTGGAACAGCAGCGCCACCTGGGCCTCACCTGCCCCTCGCTCTATGACCTGCGCAACCTGTTCCAGGTCAACGTCGAGGAAGGCCGCCACCTGTGGGCCATGGTGTACCTGCTGCACGCCCACTTCGGCCGCGACGGCCGCGAGGAAGGCGAGGCGCTGCTCGCGCGCCGCTCGGGCGACGCCGACAATCCGCGCATACTCACCGCCTTCAACGAGAAGACGCCGGACTGGCTGTCGTTCTTCATGTTCACCTTCATCACCGACCGCGACGGCAAGTTCCAGCTCGCGGCACTGGCCGAATCCGGCTTCGATCCGCTGTCGCGCACCTGCCGCTTCATGCTGACCGAGGAAGCGCATCACATGTTCGTCGGCGAATCCGGCATCGCGCGCATCATCCAGCGCACTTGCGACGCGATGAACGAGCACAAGACCGAAGATGTGTCGAAACTGCGCGGCCTGGGCGTAATCGATCTGCCCACGCTGCAGAAGTACCTCAACTTCCACTACAGCGTGACCAGCGACCTGTACGGCTCCGAGATTTCCTCCAACGCCGCCTCGTTCTACGCCAACGGGCTCAAGGGCCGCTTCGAGGAGACCAAGCTCGCCGACGACCACAAGCTGCATGGCTCCGAGTATCCCTATATGGAAGTTGCCGGCGGCCAGATCGTGGTCAAGCATGCCCCCGCGCTCACCGCGCTGAACGAGCGCCTGCGCGACGACTGGGTCGCGGACGTGCAATCCGGCATCAATCGCTGGAACAAGATTCCGGAGAAAGCCGGCATCGCCTTCCGCTTTACGCTGCCGCACAAGGGCTTCAATCGCCGCATCGGGCTGTTCACCGAGCACCATGTCAGCCCCGACGGCAAAATCCTGAGCGAAGCCGAGTGGACGCGCGCGCACGGCGCCTGGCTGCCGACAGAGGAAGACCGCGCCTACGTGTGTTCCCTCATGGGCCGGGTCACGGAGCCGGGCAAGTTCGCCAACTGGATCGCCCCGCCCGCGCGCGGCATCAACAACCAGCCGGCGGATTTCGAGTACGTGCGCTTCAACTGAAGCCAGGGACCTGGCACAAAGCGATGAACGCACCCGCCGAGCTCAAGCGCCAGCACCTCATCGATCCGGCCTATTCGAACAAGGGGGCACGCCCCCTTGTCCCCCGAGGGGACTTCCTTCAGGGCGTTGATCACCCATGTCAGCGATGAGGTGACCGTATGAACGCACCCGCCGAACTCAAGCGCCAGCATCTCATCGATCCGGAGATCTGCATCCGCTGCAATACCTGCGAAGAGACCTGCCCGAAAGATGCGGTGACGCACGATGGGCGCAATTACGTGGTGAAGGCGGAATTGTGCAATTTCTGCAACGATTGCATTTCGCCCTGCCCCACCGGCGCCATCGACAACTGGCGCCGCGTGGCCGTGCCCTTCAGTATCGAGGAGCAGTTCTCCTGGGACGTGTTGCCGCCGGACACCTCGCCCGAGGTCGAGGCGGAGAGTGCGCTGCCGGAGGACGTGCAGCGCATTACCGACATCGCGACCCAGGGCCAGGGCGGCACCGCAACTCCGCCTTGGTCGGCGGCGCACCCTTACCTCAATTTGTACACCCTGGCGCGCCCGGCGATCGCCACCGTGGCCGGCAATTACCGCCTGACCGCGCCGGAAACGTCGAATGAAATCCACCATATCGTGCTCGATTTCGGCGCCACCGCCTTCCCGGTCCTGGAAGGCCAGTCGCTGGGCATCGTGCCCCCCGGCGTGGACGCCGCCGGCAGGCCGCACCATATCCGGCTCTACTCGATCGCGAGCCCGCGCGACGGCGAGCGCCCGGGCTACAACAATCTCGCGCTCACGGTGAAGCGCGTCGTCTCGGACCGCGACGGCAAGCCCGTGCGCGGGCTCGCCTCGAACTATCTGTGCGACCTCAACAAGGGCGACAAGGTCAGCGTGGTCGGTCCCTATGGGGCGAGCTTCCTCATGCCCAACCACCCGGGATCGAGCATCATCATGATCTGCACCGGCACCGGCTCGGCGCCGATGCGCGCCATGACCGAGCGCCGGCGCCGGCGCATGGGGCTCAAGGAAGGCGGCGAGCTGTGGCTGTTCTTCGGCGCACGCACGCCGGTGGAACTGCCTTACTGCGGACCGCTGCTGAAACTGCCGAAGGAACTGATCGAGGTGAACCTCGCGTTCTCGCGCCAGGCCGATGCACCCAAGCAGTACGTCCAGGACCTGATCCGCGCGCGCGGCGACGACGTCGCGCGCCTGCTCAGGGACGAGAACAGCTATATCTACATCTGCGGCCTCAAGGCCATGGAAACGGGTGTCGATGCGGCCTTCGCCGAGGTCTGCCGCAGCCACGGCATGGACTGGACGCAATTGCTGCCGCAACTCAGGGCGGCAAGCCGCTATCACGTCGAAACCTACTAGCGCGGCAGGCCGCCCTCCCCGACCGGCGCGGCACTCGCGGCGGTCTCAGCTTTTCGCCTCGAAACTAGGCAGCGTCAGGCGCCAATGGATCGCCGCGAGCCGCGTGACAAAGATCGCCGCCATGGCGAGCAGCGCCGCGCTCGAGCCCGAGATACCCGCGCGCAGCAGGCCGATGAACAGCATCGCGCCGGCCCAGGACGCAGTCGCATAGAGTTCGCCGGTGAACACCAGCGGCACCTCGTTGCACAGGATGTCGCGCAGCACGCCGCCGAACACCCCGGTGACCACGCCGAGAAAGCCGGCGACGAACCAGGGCGCGCCATAGCTCATCGCCGCTTGCGTTCCGATCAGGGTGAACAGGGCCAGCCCGAGCGCGTCGGGCACCAGGAACAGGTTCGCCGGCAGGCGCACCAGCCGTACCAGCACGAAGGTCGCCACGCCCGCCGCGATCGCGACAACCAGGTAAGTCTGATCCGCCACCCAGAACACCGGCCGCTCCAGCAGCAGATCGCGCATGGTGCCTCCGCCCAGGGCCGAAGTCAGCGCTACCAGCACCACGCCGAACAAGTCGATGGGCTTGCGCCCGGCTTCCAGCACCCCGGTAATCGCGCTCACCCCGACCGCGCACATGCCGATTGCAAAGATCAGATCGCCCATCGCCAGACTCCGTCGCTAGATTGAATGACAATGGTATTCTAATGACACCATGAATGACGAACTGCGGATAGAAAAGAGCGGCGCAGTCAGCACGCTTACCCTGAATCGCCCGGACAAAGCCAATGCCCTCAATGCGGACCTGGCCGACGCGCTCGCTGCCGCGGTCGAAACCGCACACTACGACGGCACGCGGCTGCTGGTACTCAAGGGGAACGGCCGCCATTTCTGCGCCGGCTTCGATTTCGGCGGCTTCGAGGACGCCTCCGCAGGCGACCTGCTGCTGCGTTTCGCGCGCATCGAACTGCTGCTGCAGGCGCTGTACCACGCGCCCTTCGCCACGCTGGCGCTGGCCCAGGGCAGGAATTTCGGCGCCGGCGTGGACCTCGTCCTCGCTTGCGGCGGCCGCGTCGCCGCGCCCGATGCGCAGTTTCGCATGCCAGGTTTGAAGTTCGGTCTGCAGCTGGGCACACGGCGACTGGCCGCGCGCATAGGCGGCGACACGGCGCGCGCGCTGCTGGCGGCGAGCAGGACGTTCGACGCCGCGGAGGCGCTGCGCATTGGATTCGTGCACGAAACGGCTGCAGTCGACACCTGGCCGGCGCTGATCGAACGCGCCGCGAGCGCCGCGCAGCAGCTTTCCCCCGCGGCCGCGGCGCGGCTGTATGCCGCCACCGTGAGCGATACCCGCGCAGCGGATCTGGCCGATCTGGTACGCTCCGCAATCGAACCGGGTTTGAAGGAACGCATCAGTGAATACCGCAAGAGCTGAACTCGGCGCCGTCACGCTGGAGCAATTGCGCTTCGACAACCGCTACGGCACGCTGCCGCCGGCGTTTTACACCAAGCTCGCGCCCACCCCCCTGCCCGATCCCTATCTGGTCGCCTTCAATCCGGCCGCCGCGGCACTGATCGGCCTCGCACCCGAGGAGTCACTGCGCCCCGAGTTCGCCGAGATTTTCTGCGGCAACCACCTGCTGCCCGGATTCGATCCGCTGGCCGCGGTGTATGCAGGCCACCAATTCGGCGTATTCGTGCCCCAGCTCGGCGACGGCCGCGCCATCCTGCTGGGGGAAGCCTCGGGCGCGCAGGGCCGCTGGGACCTGCAGCTCAAGGGCGCTGGAATCACGCCCTACTCGCGCATGGGCGACGGCCGCGCCGTGCTGCGCTCCTCGATTCGCGAATACCTCGCGTCCGAAGCCATGCACGCGCTGGGCATACCCACGACGCGCGCGCTCGCCATCGTCGGCAGCGACCAGCCGGTGATCCGCGAAAACATCGAATCCGCAGCAGTGCTCACGCGCATGGCACCCAGTCACGTGCGCTTTGGCACATTCGAGTTGTTCGCCTCGCGCCGGCAACACGATCATGTGAAGACGCTCGCCGATCATGTCGTCGACCAGCATTACCCGCAGCTGCGCGAGGCCGAGAATCCCTGCCTGCAACTGCTGCGCGAGCTGATCGCGCGCACGGCAAGGCTCATCGCGCAATGGCAGGCGGTGGGCTTCTGCCACGGCGTGATGAACACCGACAACATGTCCATCCTCGGTTTGACCATCGACTACGGCCCCTACGGCTTCATGGAAGGCTTCGACTGGGGCCATGTCTGCAACCACTCCGACGACAGCGGACGCTACGCCTACAACATGCAGCCCGGTATCGCGCACTGGAATCTGTATTGCCTGGCCGAGGCCCTGCTGCCCCTGATCGATGCCGATGAAGCCGAATCCGCCCTGCAGGAATTCGGGCCGCAGTTCGAGCGCAGCTATGCGGCGCTGATGCAGGAAAAACTCGGGCTGGCGACGGTGAAGCCGGAAGACGCCGCGCTGCTGCAGGAGACGCTCAAGCTGCTGCACGACAATCGCGCGGACTACACCAATTTCTTCCGCCGCCTGGGAAATCTGCCTTCCGCCCCCGGCACCGACTATGCACCGCTGCGCGAATTGTTCGCCGACGGCGCGACCTACGCGGCCTGGGCCGGCCGCTACCGCGCGCGTCTCGCACTGGAGCCCGGCACGGACGCCGCCCGCAGAGTGCGCATGCACCGGGTCAATCCGAAATACGTGCTGCGCAACCATCTCGCCGAAACGGCCATACGCAAGGCCGCGGATGCACGCGACTACAGCGAGATCGACCGGCTGATGCGCGTGCTCGCACGGCCCTACGACGAGCAGCCCGGGATGGACGCCTATGCGGAGCCGGCGCCGGACTGGGCGTCGGGGCTCGCAGTGAGCTGCTCTTCCTAAACTCGGAGACGATACGAGGGGACAGCTCCCCTCGTGCTCCCCTAAGTCGGCCCGTAGCGCTGTGGCCTTCGCTACGGGTTCCTAGGGGAAGGCCTTGAACTGCGGATCCACCGGAACCTGATAGCCGTTGGCAAGCCGGTTGGTCTGGTTGGCCATGCCGGCGACCGCCAGCACCTCGCCCAGCATCTCGTCGCTCATGCCCTTGGCCCGCGCCGAAGCGATATGCGAGTGAATGCAGTACTCGCAATTGTTGGTGGCGCTGACCGCGACATAGATCATCTCCTTCATCAGCGGATCCAGCCTGCCCGGGGCCATCACCTCCTTCACGCCGGCCCAGATGCGCCTGAGCGTGGGCGGATGGCTGGCCAGGGTCTTCCAGAAATTGTTGACCCAGTTGATCTTGCGCGTCGCCATGATGTCCTCGTAGACCGCCTTGACCTCGGGCGCGGCATTCTCATATTCGACCATCTTGACCATGGGCATGCGGAATCTCCTTTGCTGTGAACCTGGCGATTGTAATGCACGCGTTCCAGCGACGGATTCTTGGCGAACCTGCAACCATGTATGATTCCGGCTGTCGAACCGGACCAAGGCGGCTGGTCCGCCGCGACGAAACGGGAACCCGATGGCGGCGAAAATAGTCAAATCCGATGCCGAGTGGCGCAAGCAGCTCAGCGACCAGCAGTTCGAGGTGACGCGCCGCAAGGCGACCGAGCGCCCGTTTAGCGGCAAGTACAACGACTGCAAGGACAGCGGCACTTACGTATGCGTCTGCTGCGGCGCGCCCCTGTTCAGCTCGGCGCACAAGTTCGATTCCGGCTCGGGCTGGCCCAGCTACTGGCAGGCCCTTGCGCCCGATGCGGTGAAGACCGCCGAGGATTTCAGCCATTTCATGCGGCGCACCGAGGCCCAGTGCGCCAGTTGCGATGCCCACCTGGGCCATGTCTTCGACGATGGCCCCGATCCCACCAGACTGCGCTATTGCATCAATTCGGCGTCGCTGAAACTTGAAAAATAGCCATATAAGTCACACGCTTAGAAACCGCATTCGGCGCGCCCCCCGTACCCCTTGTCGGGCCGGTGCCCCCACCCAAGCCTGTTATAATCCACGCCCATGAAATTTCTCTTCGATCTGTTTCCGGTCATCCTGTTTTTCATCGCCTTCAAGCTGCAGGGGATCTACGTCGCCACCGCAGTGGCAATAGGCGCGAGCTTTGCCCAGATCGGCTGGCTGTGGCTGCGCGGACGCAAGATCGACGCGATGCTGTGGGTAAGCCTGGCCATTATCGTGGTCTTCGGCAGCGCAACCCTGCTGCTGCACGACGAGACCTTCATCAAGTGGAAGCCCACGGTGCTGTACTGGATGTTCGCGTCCGTACTCAGCGTCAGCGCGCTGCTGTTCCACAAGAACCTGATACGCTCCATGCTCGGCGAGCAGATCCAGATGCCCGATCCGGCCTGGAGCAAGCTCAATTTCAGCTGGGCAGGGTTTTTTGCCTGCATGGGATTTCTCAATCTGTACGTGGCATTCAACTATCCCACGGACACCTGGGTCAACTTCAAGCTGTTCGGCGGCATGGGGCTCATGCTCGCGTTCGTGATTGCGCAGGGACTGTTCCTGGCGAAGTACGTGGAACAGAAGGAAACCGAGTGAGCCGGCCATGAGCGTGTCCGAAGCCATCGAGCATAAGCTCGCGGCGCTGCAACCCAGCCGGCTCGAACTCCGGGACGACAGCGCCCTGCACGCCGGACATGAAGGCGCAAAGGGTGGCGGCGGCCATTTCTCGCTCACCATCGTTTCGCCGCAGTTTTCCGGGAAGAACACGCTGGCGCGCCATCGCCTGATCTATGCGGCGCTCGGTTCGATGATGCAGCAGCAAATCCACGCCCTCGCCATCCGCGCCTATGCGCCGGATGAGCCGAAAGATTCTTGACCAACGCAGCAAACCTTAGAGGAACAAGCATGCACCCTACTCTCTCCCGCCTGAGCTTCGTCCTAGCCGTGGCGCTAATCATTCCAGGCCTCGCGCAGGCGCAGGCCGGCGCCGCAAGCGCCAAGATCGCGACCGTCAACGGCGTCGCCATTCCCAAGAGCAGAGTGGATGCCATCGTGCAGGCGCAGGAGGCGCAGGGACAGAAAGACACGCCGGAGCTGCGCGATGCCATCCGCGATCGCCTGATCACGCTGGAAGCCATTGCGCAGGAAGCCAACCGCAAGGGCCTGGGCAAGAGCGCCGACGCCGTCGCACAGCTGGAACTCGCGCGCGCCAACATCCTGGCGCAGGCCTTCCGCAACGACTACATCAAGCACCACCCGGTCAGCGACGATGCGCTGAAAGCCGAGTACGAAAAGATCAAAACCCAGATGGGCGACAAGGAATACAAGGCGCGCCACATACTGGTGGAAAAGGAAAGCGAAGCGAAAGACATCATCGAGAAGCTCAAGAAAGGCGAGAAATTCGAGGACCTGGCGAAGCTCTCCAAGGATCCGGGCTCCAAGGACCACGGCGGCGATCTGGACTGGAATCTGCCGAGCGGCTTCGTCAAGCCCTTCTCCGATGCCATGGTGAAGCTGGAAAAAGGCAAGTTCACGCTGACGCCGGTGCAGTCGCAGTTCGGCTGGCATGTAATCGAGCTCGAGGATGTGCGCCCGGCGAAATTCCCCGATTTCGACCAGGTCAAGCCGAAGCTGGTGCAGCGCATGCAGGAGGCCAGCTTCGAAAAGGCGGTGGCGGAGATTCGCGCCAAGGCCAAAGTCGAATAGTCCAGCGGACCATCGCCGCAAACCCTTAGCGCCCGCGACTACCTGGCACGCAGCGCGGCGCGGGGCAGGCGCGCTGCAGCAGCCCCTGCCAGATTCAGGCGCGGGCATTCCAAAAAACGGGGGCGCAAGCCCCCGTTGCCGTTTCTGCCAACCGACAGGCAAGCCCATGGCACTCAAAGCAACCATCTTCAAAGCCGATCTGCAGATCGCGGACATGGACCGCGGCTATTACCACGACCACGCGCTCACCATCGCACGCCATCCGTCGGAAACCGACGAGCGCATGATGGTGCGCCTGCTCGCCTACGCGCTGCACGCGAGCGAGGCCCTGGCCTTCGGCAAGGGACTGAGCACGGAGGACGAACCTGATTTGTGGCAGCGGGATCTGACCGGCGCCATCGAGCTATGGATCGACGTCGGCCAGCCCGACGAGAGACGCATACGCCGCGCCTGCGGCCGCGCCCGGCGGGTCGTGGTCTACGCGTACGGCGGCCGCGGCGCCGACGTGTGGTGGGATCAGGTCGGCGGCAAGCTGGAGCGCAATCGCAACCTGAGCGTGATGCTCGTACCCGCAGCCGCCAGCCGGACCCTGGCGCAATTGGCGCAGCGCAGCATGCAGCTGCACTGCACGATCCAGGATCAGCAGGTATGGCTGGGCGATGCGGCGCAGCGGGTGCAGGTGGACCTGGGCGCGGTCCTCGTCAGCCCTGCCGGATAGCGTCGTTCGCCAGGCCCTTTTCAAGCAAATCCGCCACCAGCTCGTTCAGGTCGGTCTGGCGCGCCTCGGCCAAGGCCCGCACCCGGCGCACCAGCTCGCCGTTCAGCTTTAGCGCGAACGGCACCAGGCCGCGCGCCTGGTCCAGCTTGCGCTGCGCGCGCCGTTCCGTCACGCTGCCCGCATCCTTGCCGTAACGCCCGGGCGTGCCGAAGCGGTTGACGGCGGAGTTGATCTTCAACCCCTTGTTTTTTTCCAGATCGGTCTTCTTCATGTCTGCATGCCCCGGCTTTGACGAGGCCGGATTTTACGCAGTCTTGAGCCATCCTGCAGGAAAATGGCGCCGTGCACCGGCTCGAACGGGCGCGGCAGCGCAATGTGACCGCTGCCATCCCGGCCCGGCGCATTTGACCCAGATCAATGCTGCCGTGGCCCATGGCCACTACAGTACTTACCCTGTGCGGCCGCGCAGCCGCTTCGAGTGCGTTTGCAAGAACCAGAACATGACCATTCCGGAATTAGTCTGCCCCGCCGGCAACCTGCCCTCGCTCAAGACGGCCGTGGACAATGGCGCCGACTGGGTCTACATGGGGCTCAAGGACGAGACCAACGCGCGCAATTTCGCCGGCCTCAACTTCGATGCCAAGAGCGCGAGCGAAGGCCTGCGCTACGCGCACGCCGCCGGCGCGAAAATGCTGCTCGCCATCAATACCTTTCCGCAGGGACGGGCTGCGCCGCGCTGGCAGCGCGCCATCGACGAAGCAGCCGGACTGGGCATCGACGCGGTGATCCTGGCCGACGCCGGATTGATGAAATATGCCGCCGAGCGCCATCCGCAGCTGCGGCTGCACCTGTCGGTGCAGACTTCGGCCACCAACTACGAAGCGATCAATTTCTACCACGAGCGCTTCGGCATTGCGCGCGCGGTGCTGCCGCGCGTGCTCTCGCTGGCGCAGGTCGCCGACGTAATCAAGAACACGCCGGTGCCGATCGAAGTGTTCGGTTTCGGCAGCCTGTGCGTGATGGTCGAGGGGCGCTGCGCCCTGTCCTCCTATGTCACGGGCGAGTCGCCGAACACGCGCGGGGTGTGCTCTCCGGCCAAGGCGGTGCGCTGGGAAAAGCACGGCGACGTGCTGGACGCGAAGCTCAACGGCGTGCTCATCGACCGCTTCGCCGCGGGGGAGAATGCCGGTTACCCGACGCTGTGCAAAGGCCGCTTCGACGTCGAGGACGAAACCTATTACGCCATCGAAGAGCCCTCGAGCCTGAATGCGATGGCGCTGCTGCCCGAACTGGCGAAAATCGGCGTTTCGGCGATCAAGATCGAAGGCCGGCAGCGCAGCCCGGCCTACGTCGCTGCGGTCACGCGCATCTGGCGCGCCGCCATCGACAGCTACGCGACGCGCCCGGAGCGCTTCTCCATTCAACCGGAATGGGCCGGCGGCCTCGCGCGCGTGGCCGAGGGCCAGCAGCACACCCTCGGCGCCTACCATCGCAAGTGGAAATGATATGAAGCTTGCACTGGGCCCGGTGCTGTACTACTGGACGCGCGAAGCCTTGATGCAGTTCTATGCAGGCGTCGCCGACTCCGGCGTGGACATCGTCTACCTCGGCGAAGTCGTGTGCTCGCGCCGGCACAATCTGCGCCTGGACGACTGGCTCGGCCTCGCGCGCGACTTGAGCGCCAGCGGCAAGCAGGCAGTGCTGTCCACGCAGGCGCTGATCGAATCCGAATCGGACCTGAAGGCGCTGCGCCACATTGCCGCCAGCGGCGATTTCGGCGTCGAAGCCAACGAGATGGGCGCGGTGCGCCTGCTCGCTGGCAAAGTGCCTTTCATCGCCGGGCCGCACCTGAACATCTACAACAACGAAACGCTGGCCTGGTTTGCCGAACTCGGCGCCACGCGCTTCGTGCTGCCGCTGGAATTGTCGCGCGATACGCTGCGCGAACTGCAGGCGGCGCGCCCTGAAAACATGCAGACAGAGGTGTTTGCCTACGGCCGCATGCCCCTCGCCTTCTCCGCGCGCTGCTTCACCGCGCGCCACCACAATCTGCCCAAGGACGACTGCCAGTTCCGCTGTCTCGACGATGCCGACGGCCTCGCGCTGCGCACCCGCGACAAGGACGAATTCCTGACGCTGAACGGCATCCAGACCCAATCCGCATTGGTCTACGACCTGTCGGAATCGATGGACGAACTGCGCGAGGTAGGCGTCGACGTTGTGCGTCTGTCGCCGCAGTCGCGCAACATGACCGAGATCATCGCAAGTTTCCGCGAACGCTGCGACGGACGCACTGGCGCGCCGCTCGATGGATTGCGCGTCGCGCCTCCCTGCAATGGCTACTGGTACAACCTGCCAGGCATGGAATACCGGGGGCGCGCATGAATTCGGCGCAATCCGCACCGCCGCTGCTGCCGGCCCGCCTTGCCAACCTGGTCAGCCGGCTGCCGCAATGGCCGCCTTCGGCCGTGCTGTGCGCAGGGCTCAATCTGCTGTTCCTGCCGACGCTGGACCCGGATACGAAGCAGCGCCTGCTGGGACGCATCGTATCCATCCAGGTGAGCGACGCCGGCCTGGACGGCCGCATCCGCCTTTCCTCGTTTGGCTTCGTGCCCGCGCCGCAGCGTGCGCCCGAAGTCACGATTCGGGCTTGCGCCTGGGATTACTACCGCCTCGCGCGCCGCCTCGAGGATCCCGACACCCTGTTCTTTTCGCGCCGCCTTACCATCGACGGCGACACCGAACTCGGCTTGCTGGTCAAGAACGCACTCGATGCGATCGACTGGAGCCGCCTGGGCGGCCGGCTGGCGCTGGTGATCGAACGGCTGCGCCGCCTCGCCGAAGCCCGCGGCGCGCGACACAAGCCCCATTCCTGAGACTTCGTCCGGCAGCAAGTCCGCGCGACACACAAAAAGACAAGGACCACGACCGGCTCATTTTCCCACCACGTGCCCTTTTGACCCCTGGCGCCTATCACGCTGGCCACGCCAAAGAAAACCGGTTTGAAGACCTCCGGTAGAATTCGACGGCCATAATCACCGGAACGGCGATTGGCCTTTTGCTTTGCGCGCACGTGGCCCCGGGGATTTCTTACCCATTTTCTTTCAAGACGAACGACACAGGCGGACCGACATGAGTAAAGACAAAGCACGCATCATCTACACCCTGACCGACGAGGCCCCCATGCTGGCCACGGTGGCGTTTCTGCCCCTGGTTCGCAGCTTTGCGGCCCAAGCGGACATTGACGTGATCCCCAGCGACATTTCGGTGGCGGCGCGCATCCTGGCTGAATTTCCGGACTATCTGACGGACGCGCAGAAAGTGCCCAACAACCTGGCGGAACTGGGCAAGCTTACCCTGCAGCCGGATGCCAACATCATCAAGCTGCCCAACATCAGTGCCCCGGTGGCCCAGCTGGTGACTGCGATCAAGGAGTTGCAATCCAAGGGTTACAAGATTCCGGACTATCCCGAATCGCCCAAGACCGACGCGGAAAAGGCCATCCAGGCGCGCTACACCAGGTGCACCGGCAGCGCAGTGAACCCGGTGCTGCGCGAAGGCAACTCGGACCGCCGCGCCCCCCGCGCCGTGAAAGAGTACGCGCGCAAGAACCCGCACTCGATGGCGAAATGGAGCCAGGCCTGCCGCTCGCACGTGTCGCACATGCACCATGGCGACTTCTATCACGGCGAGAAGTCGATGACCCTGGACAAGGCCCGCGACGTGAAAATGGAGTTGATCACGAAGAGCGGCAAGACCATCGTGCTCAAGCCCAAGGTGGCCCTGCTCGACAAGGAAGTCATCGACAGCATGTTCATGAGCAAGAAGGCCCTGCTCGATTTCTATGAAAGCGAGATCGAGGACGCCTACAACACCGGCGTGCTGTTCTCGCTGCACGTCAAGGCCACCATGATGAAGGTGTCGCACCCCATCGTGTTCGGCCACTGCGTGAGGATTTACTACAAGGACGCGTTCGCCAAACACGCGAAATTGTTTGAAGAACTGGGCGTGAACGTCAACAACGGCATGGTCAATCTCGAAGAAAAGATCGCCACCCTGCCGCAAAGCAAGCAGGAAGAAATCAGGAACGACCTGCACGCCTGCCACGAACACCGCCCGGAGCTCGCGATGGTGGATTCGGCCAAAGGCATAGACAATTTCCATTCGCCCAACGACGTGATCGTGGACGCGTCGATGCCGGTCATGATCCGCAACGGCGGCAAGATGTGGGGCGCCGACGGTCGCCTGAAAGAGGTCAAGGCGGTGATGCCCGAGTCGACTTTTGCGCGCATCTACCAGGAGATGATCAACTTCTGCAAGTGGCACGGCGCGTTCGATCCAAAGACCATGGGTTCGGTACCCAACGTGGGCCTGATGGCGCAGCAGGCCGAGGAATACGGCTCGCACGACAAGACTTTCGAAATCCCCGAAGACGGCGTGGCCAATATCACCGACCTCGCCACCGGCGAAGTGCTGCTCAGCCAGAACGTGGAACAGGGCGACATCTGGCGCATGTGCCAGGTCAAAGACGCCCCGATCCGCGATTGGGTGAAGCTGGCCGTGACGCGCGCGCGCAACTCGGGCACGCCCGCCGTGTTCTGGCTCGACCCCTATCGTCCGCACGAAAATGAACTGATCAAGAAGGTCAACGCCTACCTCAAGGAGCACGACACCAAGGGCCTGGATATTCAAATCATGTCGCAGGTGCGCGCGATGCGGTTCACGCTGGAGCGCGTGGTCCGCGGGCTCGACACCATTTCGGTCACCGGCAACATCCTGCGCGACTACCTGACCGACTTGTTCCCCATCATGGAACTGGGAACCTCGGCCAAGATGCTGTCGATCGTGCCCTTGATGGCCGGGGGCGGCCTGTACGAAACCGGTGCCGGCGGCTCCGCGCCCAAGCACGTGCAGCAGTTGGTGGAAGAGAACCACCTGCGCTGGGATTCCCTGGGCGAATACCTGGCCCTGGCGGTGTCTTTCGAAGACCTGGGCATCAAGTATGGCAACAACAAGGCCAAGATCCTGGCCAGGACGCTGGATGCCGCTACGGGCAAACTGCTGGAAAACCGCAAGGGCCCCTCGCCCAAGACCGGCGAGCTCGACAACCGCGGCAGCCAGTTCTATTTGGCGATGTACTGGGCCCAGGAACTGGCCGCGCAGAAGGAGGACAAGGCGCTGCAGGCCAAGTTCGCATCACTGGCCAAAACGCTGGCCGACAACGAGAAGAAGATCATGGCCGAGCTGGCCGCAGTACAGGGCAAACCAGTAGATATCGGCGGCTACTACCTGCCCGATGTGCAGAAGATGAATGCGGTGATGCGCCCCAGCGCCACCTTCAACGCCGCGCTGGAGAGCTTCACGGCGTGATCGCATGCGCGTTCGGAAGACCGCGGACCTGAGCACGCCCGTGCTCAGGTCTTGGCCGCTCTTGCGCGCTTCACGGCAATAAGGCCGCCTGGATTGCGTCGATAGTCGCGGCCGCGCGCCCTGAACTTCGGCCTGCCCGCGCCTGCCGCCCCGAGCGGGAGTGCGGGCCTTACTTGTGCAGGCCCTCGGCCTTCATCGTCTCCTGCACCGCGGGCCGGGCGCCTACCCGGGCCATGAACGCCTTGATGTTCGGCCATTTGCCCAAGTCGATCTTGTGCAAACCGGTCCAGTTGAGCACGGTAAACAGATAGGCATCCGCCACGCTGAACTTGTCGCCCATGGAATACTGCTTGCCATCGAGCAATTTCTCCAGTGCGTTGAAACGCCGCTCGATCACGCCCAGCTGGACTTCCTTCATATCGGCGGTCATCTTCGGGTTGAACAGCGCGCCGATCTGCTTGTGGATCTCGCTCGCGCAGAAATTGAGCATTTCCATCAGCTGATAGCGTTCCATGCCGCCGAGCTTGGGCGCGAGGCCCGCTTCGGGCTTCTGGTCCGCCAGGTATTGGCAGATGACGCCGACTTCGGTAAGCACCTCGCCGCTGTCGAGCTTGAGCGCCGGAACGTAGCCCTTGGGATTGATCTTCCAGAAATCGTCGCCGCCGGCGGTCTTCTTGTTCGGGATGTCGACTTTCTCAGCGTCGAATGTGTAACCCGCTTCGCGCAGGACGATGTGCGGCGCCATGGAGCAGGCGCCCGGCGAATAGTAAAGTTTCATGCGTGGTCCCTTCTGCCGGCTTCCAATGAATAGAGGCCGTTTCGCGATTACCGAAACGGCCTCCCGACGGCGATCGAATGTCGCCGCTACAGCTTACACGCGTTCGAATATTCCGGCAGCCCCCATCCCCGTGCCCACGCACATGGTAACCATGCCGTACTTGAGGTTTTTGCGCCGCAAGGCGTGAATCACCGTGGCCGAGCGGATTGCGCCGGTCGCGCCCAGCGGGTGGCCTAGCGCGATGGCCCCGCCCATGGGATTCACCTTGGCCGGATCGAGGTTCAGGTCCTGCATCACGGCCAGCGACTGCGCCGCGAACGCTTCGTTCAGCTCGAACCAGTCGATCTGGTCCTGCGTGATGCCTGCCGCCTTGCACGCAACCGGGATCGCCTCTTTCGGGCCGATGCCCATGATCTCGGGCGGCACGCCCCTGACCGCGAAAGAAACGAAGCGCGCGAGCGGCACCAGATTGAACTGTTTCAGGATCTTTTCGCTCACCAGGATCAGCGCGCCGGCGCCGTCCGAAGTCTGCGAACTGTTGCCTGCAGTGACCGAGCCCTTGGGCGCGAACACCGGTTTCAGCTTGGCCAGCGCAGCGAGATTGGTATCGGCACGGGCGCCCTCGTCCTGGATGACGCTGCGCGTCCTGATGTCGATCTTGCCGGTGGCGAGATTGGGGAAGCGCTCCACGATCTCTACCGGCGTGGTCTCGTCCTTGAACTCGCCGGCGGCCTGCGCCGCGATCGCCTTCTGGTGCGATTTCAGCGAGAACTCGTCCTGCGCCTCGCGCGTAACCTTCCATTGCTGCGCGACTTTCTCCGCGGTCAGGCCCATGCCGTAGGCCATGCCGATGTTCTCGTCCTTGAATATGCCCATGTTCATCGACGGGTGGTAGCCCATCATCGGCACCATGGACATCGATTCGGTGCCCGCCGCGATCATCACGTCGGCCTGGCCGACGCGGATGCGGTCCGCCGCCATCGCCACCGCTGTGATGCCGGAGGCGCAGTAGCGATTGATGGTCACGCCTGCCACCGTCTTCGGCAGGCCGGCGAGCAGCACCGCCATGCGCGCCACGTTCAGGCCCTGCTCCGCTTCCGGGAAGGAGCAGCCGACGATGGCGTCCTCGATCAGCTTCGGATCCAGCCCGGGCGCCTGGCACAGGGCCGACTGGATCGCGCGCACCAGCAGGTCATCGGGCCGTACGTTCTTGAACATGCCGCGCGGCGCCTTGCCTATGGGTGTCCGTGTCGCGGCAACAATATACGCGTCCTGCAATTGTTTGGTCATTTTCAGTCTCCTAGGGGGCCGGCTTAATTGCGCACCGGCTTGCCGGTCTGCATCATGCCCATGATGCGTTCCTGGGTCTTGGGATGGTTCAGCAGTTCCATGAAGGCCTTGCGCTCGTAGTCGAGCAACCATTGCTCGCTCACCAGGCTGCCAGCCTCGATTTCGCCGCCGCAGACGACCTCCGCGATCATCGCGCCGAGCTTGTAGTCGTGCGCCGAAATGAAACCGCCGTCGCGCATGTTCACCAGCTGCGCCATGATGGTGGCCATGCCGTAGCGTCCGGCCACCGGCACCTGCGCCCGCAGCGGCGGCCGGTAACCCGCGTCGAACAGCGCGCGCGCCTCGACCTTGGCCACATGCAGCAGCTCGTAGGGATTGAACACGATGACGTCGCTGGCGCCGAGATAGCCCATATTCCTCGCTTCCAGCGCCGATTTCGAAACCGCCGCCGTGGCGGCGTTCATGAAATAGTTCTTCAGGAACTGCAGCAGGTCGTTGCCCCTGGCGTCCGCCGCCGCGCGCACCGCCGCCTCTTTCAGGCCGCCGCCCGCCGGAATCAGGCCGACGCCGACTTCGACCAGGCCGATATAGGACTCGATCGAAGCGACGCGCTTGGCCGCGTGCATCAGCAGCTCGCAGCCGCCGCCCAGCGCCAGGCCGGCGACTGCGGCGACCACCGGCACATTGGCGTATTTCATCGCGAGATGCGCCTGCTGCAGCTCCGCCACTGCCGGCTCGATCGCCTTGACCCCGCCCGACATGAACAGCGGCAACATCGCCTGCAGGTCGGCGCCGACCGAGAACGGCCCGCCGGCAGCTGCATCGGCGTTCCACAGCACCAGGCCCTTGTAATTTTTTTCCGCCTCGGCAATCGCCTTGGCCAAGCCGGCAATTACGCCCGGGCCGATCGCGTGCATTTTCGTTTTCAGCGACAAAATCAGCACCTCGTCGCCCTGGTGCCAGATGCGCACCGAGTCGTCCTCGAATAGGGTCGTGCCCGCCTTGCTGCCGTCGGGCACCCCGTCGCCGGCTACCGGGGAGCGGAAGGGCTGGCGCTGATAGACGGCGAGCGTGGAGCGCGGCACATAGCACTTGCGCGCGGGCGACCAGGAGCCCTCGGGTGCGTGCACGCCGCTGCGGCCGTCGAGCACCCAGGCCGGCAACGGCGCCTGGCACAGCGCCTTGCCCGCGTCTATGTCTTCCTTGACCCAGCCGGCGACCTGCTGCCATCCGGCGTTCTGCCAGGTTTCGAACGGGCCCACGCTCTGGCCGAAGCCCCAGCGCATGGCGAAATCGACGTCGCGCGCGTTGTCGGCGATGGTCTCGAGATGAACCGCGATGTAGTGGAAGGTGTCGCGGAAGATCGCCCACAGGAACTGCGCCTGCGGGTTCTTCGATTCGCGCAGCGCTTTCATGCGCTTGGCCGGATCCTTTTCCTTCAGGATGCGTGCCACCAGATCGTCCGCCTTGCCGCCGCCGGCGACATACTCGCCTATGGCGAAATCCAGGCGCTGGATTTCCTTGCCGACTTTCTTGTAGAAGCCCGCGCCGCTCTTCTGCCCCAGCGCGCCCGCCTGCACCAGCTTGGTCAGCACCTCAGGCGTCTTGTACACCGCGAAGAACGGATCGCCGGCGAGCGTGTCCTCCATGGTCTTGATCACATGGCCCATGGTGTCCAGGCCGACCACGTCTGCAGTGCGAAATGTGCCGGACTTGGCGCGGCCGAGCTTGGCGCCGGTGAGATCGTCCACCACGTCGCAGGAGAGGCCGAACTGCTCCGCCTCGTGCATGGTCGCGAGCATGCCGAAAATACCCACCCGGTTGGCGATGAAATTGGGCGTGTCTTTGGCCCGCACCACACCCTTGCCCAGCGTGGTGGTAAGGAAGCCTTCGAGCTGGTCGAGGATCTGCGGCGAAGTCGCGGCGGTCGGAATCAGTTCGACCAGGTGCATGTAGCGCGGCGGATTGAAGAAATGAACGCCGCAGAATCGCGCCTTCAGCCCGGCATCGAAGCCTTCGGACAAGGCCGTGATCGACAGGCCCGAGGTATTCGAGGCGAAGATCGCGTTCGGCGCGATGAAGGGCGCGACCTTCTTGTACAGATCGTGCTTCCAGTCCATGCGCTCGGCGATCGCTTCGATTATCAGGTCGCAGCCCTTCAGCGCTTCGAGGTGTTCATCGTAGTTGCCCGCTTCGATATACGCCGCCTCGTCCTTGTTTCCCAGCGGCGCCGGGCTCAGCTTCTTCAGGTTCTCGATCGCGCGCAGCACGATGCCGTCCTTGGGGCCTTCCTTGGCCGGCAGGTCGAACAGCACCACGGGCACGCGCGCATTGACGCAATGGGCGGCAATCTGCGCGCCCATCACGCCGGCGCCGAGGACGGCGACTTTCCTTACAATAAAATTGCTCATGTGATTCCTTTCCAATTAAAACGATTCAAGCGTATTACATGAGGAACATTGCGAACTTGTCATTCCGAGGCCTCAGGCCGAGGAATCTGCTTTTATTCACTTGGAAGAAGCAGATTCCTCGCGATGCTCGGAATGACAACACATTTTTGCAGCGGCAACTCAGAACAGTTCGGCTTCGAGTTCGAGCAGACTCGCGGCGCCGGAACGCGCCTGGCGGATCAGCATCGCGGTTTCCGGCAGCAGCCGCGCGTAGTAGAAACGGGCGGTGGCAAGCTTGGCCTTGTAGAAGTTGTCGCCGGAATCGAGTTTTCCCAGCGCAATCTTGGCCATGCGCGCGAAGAAGTAGGCGTAGACCAGGTGGCCGACCACGCGCAGGTAGGGCACTGCGGCGGCGCCGACCTCGTCCTGGTTCTGGAACGCCTTCATGCCGATCTCCATGGTGAGCTTGGTGAGCTTGCCGCCCAGCTCGCCGAGCGGTGTGACGAACTCAGAGAGCGCCTCGTCGGTGCCGTTCTCCTCGACGAAGGCCTGCACCAGGGCGCCGAACTTCTTCAGTTTGGCGCCGTTGTCCATCAGCACCTTGCGTCCGAGCAGGTCGAGCGACTGGATGGTGTTGGTGCCTTCGTAAATCATGTTGATGCGGGAATCACGCACATACTGCTCCATGCCCCACTCGGCGATGTAGCCGTGGCCGCCGTAGACCTGCATTGCCTCCGATGTGGCAACCCAGCCGTTGTCGGTGATGAACGCCTTGACGATCGGGGTGAGCAGCGTGACCAGATCGGCCGCATCCTTGCGCACGGCCTCGTCCGGATGATGCAGCTCGCGGTCGATCTGCAGCGCGACGAAGGAGGTGAAGGCGCGCCCGCCCTCGGCGTAGGCCTTGGCGGTCAGCAGCATGCGGCGCACGTCCGGATGCACGATGATCGGATCGGCCGGCAGGTTCGGCGCCTTCACGCCGGAGAGGCTGCGCATCTGCACCCGGTCCTTGGCGTAGACCAGCGCGTTCTGATAGGCGACTTCGGTCTGGCCCAGTGACTGCATGCCCACTCCGAGGCGCGCCGCGTTCATCATCACGAACATCGCGTTCAAGCCCTTGTGCGGCTGGCCGACCAGCCAGCCGGTCGCCGCGTCCATGTTCATCTGGCAGGTCGCGTTGCCGTGTATGCCCATTTTTTCCTCGAGCGCGCCACAGGTGATCGCATTGCGCGCGCCCACGCTGCCGTCGGCCGCAGGAAGGAACTTGGGCACGATGAACAGCGAGATGCCCTTGGTCCCGACGGGCGCGTCGGGCAGGCGCGCGAGCACCAGGTGCACGATGTTGGCGGCCATGTCGTGCTCGCCGGCGGAGATGAATATCTTGTTGCCGGTGATCTTGTAGGAGCCGTCGGCCTGCGGTTCGGCCTTGGAGCGCAGCAGGCCGAGGTCGGTGCCGCAATGCGCTTCGGTCAGGCACATGGTGCCGGTCCATTCCCCCGAAACCAGCTTCGGCAGGTACAGCTGCTTCTGCTCCGGCGTGCCGTGCTCGTGCAGGCACTCGTAGGCGCCGTGCGACAGCCCGGCATACATGTACCAGGCCTGGTTGCAGGCGTTCAGCATTTCCGAGAGCGGGTTGTACAGGATCACCGGCAGGCCCTGCCCGCCGTATTCCGGATCGCAGGTAAGCGCGGGCCAGCCCGCCTCGACGAACTGCTGGTACGCTTCCTTGAAGCCCTTGGGCGTGGTCACGACATGGCTGGCCTTGTCCAGGCGGCAGCCCTCCCGGTCGCCGCCGTGATTCAGCGGGAACAGTACTTTCGAGGTGAACTTGGCGCCCTCCTCCAGCACCTGGTTGATGGTGTCGGCGTCGACCTCCGCGTACCTCGGAATCTGCTTCAGTTCGTCTTCGACCCGCAGCAGCTCGTGCAGCACGAATTGCATGTCGCGCAAGGGTGCGATGTACTGGCCCATGAATCTTCTCCTTTGAAACCTTGTCGTGGTTGAATGTCTGCTGCGGCCGGTGACCCGGCTCAGGCCACCTTCTTGACGCGCGGCCGTTTCGCCGACGCGCTGCCCAGTTCCGGCAGGGGCGCACGCAGCCCCCCGAGCATGAAACTCATCAGGCGTGCGTACAGCGCTTCCGAGTCGCTGTCGTCGAGCGCATCTTCGGCGACGATGTGCAGCGCGTCGGTGCCCGACAGGGCGTAGGACATTGCGCCCATCATGAAATGAAAGCGCCACAGGATTTCCTCGCCCGGCACGCCCGGCAGCGCCTTGATCAGCGCCGCCTTGAAGCGGGCGATCACGGCGGTGTATTCCTCAGCAAGGAAGCTGCGCACGAATTCCGGCGGCTTGCGATAGGTGTTCCCGAGCAGGCGCATGAAGCTGCGACCGCCGCCCTGCGTATCGGCGGCCATCTTCAGCGCGATGCCGAAAAACACCTCGAGAATCCGGCTCGGCTTCAGCGGCCTGCCCCCGGCCTCGGCTTCGAGGCGATCGAGTTCGAGCAGGCGCTGCTGATTGAGCCAGGTCAGGCGCCGGCGGAACACGTCGCGGATCAGCTCTTCCTTCGAGCCGAAGTGATAATTGACTGCTGCGAGGTTGACCTCCGCGGCGCCGGTGATCTGGCGCAGCGTCGTCGCCTCCAGCCCATATCGGGTGAACAGCGCTTCCGCCGCATCGAGTATGCGCACCCGGGTGTCGATTTCAGCCATTGGTGTTCGTACGCCTGTTTCAAACGCGTGTTTGAATCATACAGCACATCGGCGCCGACGCGCAAGTGCGCGAAAACCGGCCTGGATCAGGGATTCAGCGCGCGGGAAAAATGCTGCGCGCGATCATGTTGAGCTGCGCCTGGGAGGTGCCGCCACCGATCTGGAACATGCGCACGTCACGCAGCATGCGCTCCAGCGGCAAATCGCGCGAGTAACCCGCGGCACCGAACATCTGCAGCGACTCGCTCACCACCTCGAATGCCGTGTGGCCGGTGTAGGCCTTGGCGATCGAGGCTTCCTTCATCTGCGGCAGCATCACGTTGTTCGCCAGGCGGCGCGCATTGCAGGCGGCGCGGTAGATCAGCAGGCGCGCCGCCTCGAGCTTGATTTCGCTGTCGGCCATCATCCAGTTCAGGCCCTGGAAGTCCTTCAGCTTGTGGCCGAAAGCCTCGCGCTGGCCCATGTAATCCAGCGCCAGGTCGTGCGCGCCCTGCGCCAGCCCGAGCGCGACCGCCGATGCGCCGATGCGCTGCGCGTTATAGCCGTTCATGAGCTTCTTGAAGCCGTCCTTCGGATCTCGCACCACGAGATTGGCCGCAGGCACCTCGCAATTGTCGAAAATCAACTCAGCCTCGGGGATGCCGCGCAGCCCCATCGCGTCCTCGACCCGGCCAATGGTGAAACCCGGCGTCCCCAGATCGACCAGGATGCCGCCTATGCCCTGGTCGGTGCCGCTCTTGTCGACGATGCGGGCGAAGATCAGGTTGGTCCTGGAGATGCCGCCACCGGTGATCCAGTGTTTGGTGCCGGTCACGCGATAGCCCCCGTCGAACTCCACCGCGCGGGTCTTGAGCGCAGTCAGGTCAGTGCCCGCACCCGGCTCGGTCATGCCTATGGCTGGTTTGTCGCCGTCCTCGAGCACGCGGCGCGCGATTTCGCGCTGCTGCGCTTCGCTGCCATAGGCCATGACGCAGCCCAGTGCCCCCATATTGGTTTCGACCACGATGCGTGCGGTCACGCCGCAGTATTTCGCAATCTGCTCGATCGCCAGCACCACGTCGATCAGCGGCCGCTCCGGCCCGCCGAATTGCTTCGGAACGGTCATCCCGAGCAGCCCGGCGCGACGCAGCGCCTCCACGTTCTCGTGCGGATAGGCATGCTCGCGGTCCCAGCGCGCGGACCTGGGCGCGAACTGCTCGCGCCCCATGCGGTCGGCCAGATCCACGAGCAACTTTTGCGATTCGTTCAGCTGAAAATCCATGTGTCTACCTTTGCATTTGGATTGAACCCCCGGGCGACGACCGAGACCAGGCGATTTTGCCACGATATTTTGTCCCGCATCGGAGTGTCAGGCTGCAATCAGCGGATCGCGGCGCGGTCCTGCAGCACCCGCTAGGCAGCTTCTCCATGCTGAAACACCATCAGCAATGCCACCTATGTCGCCGAGATGCGCCCGGCCTGCCGGAGGCTGCGCGAACAGGCGGACGCCCTGCTCGCGCGCGCGTCCGGCGCCGGCGATGCCCCCTGGAGGCGATGCTGCAGGAATAGACCTGCCGCGAGCGGTCCGCCCGGGTCGAATCGGCCCGCCGCCGGGCACCCGCCCCCTCCTGCCGGCCTCAGGCCTGCGGTTCGCCGCCGGGCGGGCCAAATGCAGTCCTGTGTGAAACATGATTGATCCTCGTCAACAAGCGGGCGCGGAAAGTCGGCACCATGGAACCCTGCCATATCAATCGGCAATCAGCCTGCAGGGGTAGCGTCGTGGAAAACCGAGAATGGGAAATCCGCTGGAGCGACAGCCTGAGCGTGGATGTCCCCGAGATCGACGCCGAGCACAAGCAATTCGTCGCCCGCATCAATGAATTGAACCACGCCATCGTCGAAGGCCGGGACAAGGCGACGGTGGAGCGTCTGCTGGACCTGATGCTCATGGAAGCAACGCATCATTTCTGGCATGAGCAGCGCCTGCTGGCGCAGTGGAAATATCCGCAGCGGGCGGAGCACACCGCCAAGCACGCGCAGCTCACCGCGCAGTTCGATCGCATCATGAAGGAATTCGAGCAGGCCGACGTCAGCTTCACCTGGGCGCTCAAAGGCCTGTACCTCAAGCAGTTGCTGGTGGAACATTTGCTGCGCGAGGACATGAAATACCGCGATTTCCTGCGCCAGCAGGCGCATGCCGGCGATTGCGGCGGCGAAGAGCGGAAAGCACCCGCCCTGGCGCACTAAACCGGGGCGGCGCAGCGCGCCCGATCCGAATGTCACGGGTGCAATGGTCTAGGCTCGGCGTCGCAAGCGTGCCTGCGGCGGCCGCTGCCTAAACAATTGGCACACCCGAAAATGCGCTGTTTCCTTCCAGCCAAAGCACGCGCGCAGCACCGCTTTGTCCACAGGATTATCCACAAAATCTGTGGATAATCGCGGCCGCGACCTTGGCTACGGCCTCAGCTGCACATCAGCTTCCGTATTTTTTGTAGATGGCGTAGCGCGTGGGACAGGTGCACAGGTAGGCCGAGCCGAAATCGAAAAAATAAGGACAGCCGGGAGACTGCCTGTTGCGCAGAAACAGCGCGTTGATCGCGTTTTCGCCCACAATCTCGCAACGGGCGCAGCTGTCGCAGTGCCCTTGCTGCAAACAGATATGCTCCTTCTCGCACCATATCGTTCTGGCGACGGTATCGGGAGCGATGCTGTAGGCCATGCGCTGATCCTTTGTGCGCCGCGGCGGACGCGAAGCCGTGTCGCTCAAACCACGATAGCAGCAGCGCATCGCGAAAGTCAAACCGCAATGCAACGCAGTGCGTTCAGCCAGTTTGGCGCATGCGCGCGAATCCCTGCTCCAGATCGCGGATCAGGTCAGCCGGGTCTTCGAGCCCGATGTGCAGTCGCAGCAAAGGCCCGCCCGGGTTCCAGCGCGTAGCGGTCCGGATCTTGCCCGGATCGGCGCGAATCGCCAGGCTTTCGAAGCCGCCCCAGCTCGAACCGATGCCGAACAGGGTCAAGGCGTCGATCAAGGCCGCGACGGCCGCATCGCTTGCCGGCTTGAGAATCACGCCGAAAAGCGAGGCCGCGCCGCTGAAATCACGCTTCCAGATCGCGTGCCCGGGATCGGATTCTAGCGCCGGATAAAGCACGCGGCCGACCTCCGGCCGCGCCTGCAGCCAGCGCGCGACCTCGATCGCGCTGCGCTGCTGCTGGCGCATACGCGCGCCTATGGTGCGCAGGCCGCGCAGCGCCAGATAGCAGTCGTCCGGACTCACGCAGTAGCCGTAGTCGGCGACCGCGCGGCGCAGCTTCAGCCAATGCTGTTCGTTGGTGACGACGAGGCCCATCATCACGTCCGAATGGCCGGAGATGTATTTCGTGCCGGCGTGGATGGACACGTCGACGCCATGTTCGAACGAACGGAAGAAATACGGCGTGCCCCAGGTATTGTCCGCCAGCACCGGTATGCCCTTGGCGTGCGCCGCCGCCGCGATCGCAGGGATGTCCTGCATCTCGAAACTGAGCGAACCGGGTGCCTCGCAGAACACCACAGTTGTATTCGGGCGGATCAGGCCGGCGATGCCCGCCCCGATCAGCGGATCGTAGTATTCGGTTTCAACGCCGAAAACGCGCAGGCGCTTGTCGCAGAAATTGCGCGTCGGCTGGTAGACCGAATCCGAGACCAGGATATGGTCGCCTGCTTTGACGAATGCAGCCAGCGCGGCGACGATCGCGGCCAGACCGGATGGCAGCGCGACCGCGGCGTGGCCGCCTTCGAGCTTCGCCACTGCTTCCTCCAGCGCAAAGGTGGTGGGCGTGCCGTAAATCCCGTAGCGCATGACTTTGTAGTCATCGGGGTCGCGGTTCTCGTAGGCATGGACATCCGGAAACAGCACGGTCGAGCCGCGGAACACCGGCGTGTTTACCAGGCCGCTGAATCGCTGCGGATCGCGTCCGGCGTGGGCGGCGATGGTGTCAGGCTTCAGTTTCTTGTCGCTCATGTGCTCCGGTCTCTGTTGATAACTGTGTGTGCGCCCGGCGCAATCAGAAGCGCCGGCCCCGATCCAGGCCGCAGGCGATTTTCCACAAGCGCTCGCCTATGGTCCCCAGCAGCACCGGTTGCCACAGGCCGGGAACGGCATTGCTGCCGACTATCCTGCCTTCCCCCATATTCTCCGCATGCCACGAAATGTACAGCAGCCGCAACTGCTGCTTGCTGCAGTCATATTGCCGCTCCGCCTTGAACGAGCGCGCCTGCCTTACCGGCGCAAGCGTCGTTCCGGCCTTGGCATCGGACAGGTCCCACATCTGCACGACGTCCCCCAGATTGCGTATGGTCGCGGTATCGGCGTATACGACGAAGGCGTCGGTACGATCGACCATTTCCCAGTTCCCGAAATCCGCTGCAGCGCTGCCGCTCGCCGCAGCCAGCATCAGCATTGCAATTGTCCTGCGCATTTGCACTCCGATGACGTTCCGGTCCGGAACGGTTCTTCGATTTTGACCCATGTTAGCTGATGTAGTGCCCTTGGAAAGTTTCTCGCGAACAGCGCGGCCGGTTCGCGCTCGAGCCTCGCGACGGCCAGTAGCACCGGATTTCACGCCCGGCTTGCGCCGCCGGATCGCCCGCATGCGCGAATTTCGCGGCCGGTTTGCGTTCAGCGACGATGCAGAATCCCTTCGAAATCGTCGTCGACGCCGAGCAGGTAACGGGCGAGCTCGTCCACCACATCGTCGAGTTCATTCGGCCCGATGCGGCAACGAATGCGTCCTGGATGCCTGACATTGACCAATTCGATCTCTATCGACGACTTGTCGTAGTCCGCGCGGATGTTGATTTCGCAGGGCAGCGGCGCTGCAATCGTGAAGGTCTCGCGTGTCGCCTGGCCGAAGTCGTTTTTCGCCTCGGTCTTGGCCTCATAGGGCAGGTTCAGCCGGCGCAGATACTCATGCAAGCGGGCAATATCCGGTCCGCGCAAAGTCGTCTTCGCCGGGCTTGCAGGCCGTGCCAGGAAGCGGAAGAACAGGTGGTTGCCATGGTCCTTTCCATTGATCTTCTGGCTGCGCAGGTCCACGAATGCGGCTGACAGGACGACGGCCGGCAGGCGCCCGATGAAGACATAGTCGTAGGGGCGCTCGGACGTCGGATTCACGCTGTTCAACTCGCGCGTCACCTCCGCCAGGTAACGCAGGGCCGCGCGCATGCTCTCGTCGAGCTGGGCGTCGGCCTTGGCCTTTTTCACCGCCGGGTCCTCCGTGGGCGGGCGCGCCGACGCTTTTTTCTTCAGCATATCCAGCGCACCCCGGCGCGACCCGGTGTCCGCGCCGGCACCCGCGGCAGCGCCGCTCTTCTCGGCCTCGCGCTTGCGCTCGAATTCTTCGCGCTTGCGCGCCTCGGCCTCGCTCCAGCGCCGCAGCTCCTCTTCCTTTTTCCGGCGCTCTTCCTGTTCGGCCAGCAGGCGCGCCTGCTCTTCGGCCTCGAAGTTGCGGGCGAAGGTGTCCAGGTCCAGGACAAACTCGCCTGCCGGACCGCCCGCCGCGCGTGCCGGTTCCGTTGCCGGTTCCCCCGCCATGGGAAGGATCACCGTATCCTGAAACTGCTGCGACTCGGCCGCCGGAGTCATCAGACCGCTTACGGTCTTGTCGGCATCGGCCGCCGCCGGCATATCCGGGCGCGCCGGGCTGCGGAAATTGCGCAGGTCACGCGCCAAATCCCCCGCCCGCTGGTAGCGATGCTCCGGCTTTTTCGCCAGCGCCTTGGACAGGATGGCCTCGAATGCTGCGGGCACGGACGGATCCCGCTGCGTAACCGGAGGATGCGGCTCCGCCGCGATCCGGTTGATCAGGGGAAAGATGGTGGTGTCCCCGGCCTGAACGAAGGGTGCCTGTCCGGTCAGCATTTCGTACAGCACCACGCCGAGCGAAAAGATGTCAGAGCGCGGATCGATCGGCAGGCCCAGCACCTGTTCCGGCGACATGTAGCGGGGCGAACCTATCATGGTACCGGTCTGCGTCATGGTCGACGCCGGTACATAGGCAACGCCGAAATCCGTGAGCTTGGCGTGCCCCGAAGCCGAGATGACGATGTTTGCCGGTTTCACGTCCCGATGCACGATCCCCAGCTGCTGCGCGCGATCGAGCGCATCGGCGATCTGGGCGATGATGTCCGCAATGGTTTCGAACGCCAGGCGCGCGGACTCTGCAAGGATCTGCTGCAGCGTCCGACCCTCCAGAAGTTCCATCGCCATGTAAGCGACGCCATCCTCCTCGCCCACATCGAAAATGGTCACGATATTGGGATGGTTCAGTCGTCCTGCGGATTTCGCCTCGCGCAGGAAGCGCTCGCGTACTTCGACGACGACGTCATCCGGGAGGCTGGGATGCAGCGTCTTGATGGCGACTTCGCGCTCGATGAGCGGGTCGTGGGCGCGATACACGGTGCCCATGGCCCCGCGTCCCAATTCACCAAGAATGCGGTAGCGACCGAGCTTGGCGGGTATCATGTATCGTGGCAGCCGGACAGCATCGAAAGGCTATTAGCTTCCTAGAATCCCGCAGGGTTTGCAAGCAGTTAGGGCAGGTCCGTTGACCGCGGTCAAATGCCCAATGGGGCCGGTATGCCAAATAGTACCGGTATCCGCCGCCAAGGCCGTCCTCAGGCGCAGAAATACTCCACGATCTCGTCCGTTTCCGCCCGCGGCTGCCCGAATGCTATCCAGCCGTGCTTGCCCAGCCGGAACTCCTCGCGCCGGAGCAGAATTTCGTTCGCCCCCTCGGTGGTGAGGTAGGTTCCGTTGGTGCTCCTGTCGGCAAGCACAAACGTGTCCTGGCGCCGTTCGATGATGCAGTGCATGCGCGAGGCCTTGTTGTTGGCGATGACGATGGTGCAGTCCGGGGCGCGCCCTATGCTGATCGTGTCCTTGTCGCGCCGGCGAATGATTTCCTGCTCGCGGTATTTCAGGCGCAACTCGAGCGGCCTGGGCTCGACGCTCGCATGCGCCGCGGTGAACATGGTCACGTCGTCGGCATGGCGCCAGATGAGCTCGCACAGTTCGACTTCATCGACCTTGCCCTTGACATGGATCGCATACAGCGGCCGCTTGAAACTGCGGAACGCCGGTCCGAGCAGGTCCGCCGATTCGCGCGAGGTGATGATCTGGCCCCTGCCCGCCTGTTCCACCAGCCGCGCAGCGAGGTTTACGGTGTCGCCGAAGATGTCGTTGTCCTGCTGGATGACCGGCCCATGATGGAATCCGATGCGGATGCCGAGCCTGGTTTCCTTCACCGGCGCCAGCGCGTCGATAGCTGACTGCATGTCGCTGGCGGCGATGCCAGCGGCGTCGGGAGTCGAAAACACGGCCATGATTTCGTCGCCGATGGTCTTTACCACGCGCCCGCCCGAAGATTCCGTCGCCCGGTGCATTTTTTCAATGCACCTGGCGATCGCCTGCACGGCGACGATGTCGCCTTCGGATTCGTACAGTTTCGTGCTCTCGCATACGTCGGCGAACAGAACGGTAATCTGTCTTGGCTGTACCATGGCCTTCCATAATCGCCGAATCCCGCGGGAACGGGTCATACCCCCGCGGCAGCGTTCAGAACATTGCGTAGATGCAACATCCGCCAAACCGGGGAATAGTCTACCCTGCGGGCGTGGCTGTCGCAAAAGATACGATGCATCCAATCGTCGGAGCGAAAGCTCCTGGCCCGCCGGCGCCGGGCGTCTGACGCAGGCAAATTGTACCCCGGTATCGCAACCAGACTGTAATATGGCTATCGGGCCGGGCGTGCCGCATCGAATCGCTGGCTCCGTCCGGGTACAATTTCATCATTTCTTTAATCCGGCCGAGTTTCAATCTCCGCATCATGACGGACCAAAGCTACGACGTCGTCGTGATCGGCGGCGGCAATGCTGCGCTGTGCGCCGCGCTGAGCGCGCGCGAATCGGGCGCCGGCGTGCTGCTGCTGGAAGCGGCGCCGCGCGCCTGGCGCGGCGGCAATTCGCAGCACACGCGCAACCTGCGCTGCATGCACGACGCACCGCAGGACGTGCTCACCGATGTCTATACCGAGGAAGAATACTGGCAGGACCTGAAGAAAGTCACCGGCGGGCTCACCGACGAGACGCTGGCGCGCCTCGCCATCCGTGATTCGGCCCATTGCCGCGCATGGATGCGCCGCCACGGCGTGCACTTCCAGCCCTCGCTCTCCGGCACCCTGCAGCTTTCGCGCACCAACGCCTTTTTCCTCGGCGGCGGCAAGGCGCTGCTGAACGCCTACTACCGCAGCGCCGAGCGGCTCGGCGTGCACATCCGCTACGAGGCGCCGGTGGACCGGCTCGAACTCGATCGCTGTCGCTTCGCCGCGGCCTATGTGGGCGCCGAGCGCATCGAGGCCAAGGCCTGCGTGGTCGCGAGCGGCGGCTTCGAGTCGAACCGCGAATGGATGCGCGCAGCCTGGGGCCAGGTCGACGGCGAGTGGGTGGCGGACAATTTCCTGATCCGCGGCACGCGCTTCAACATGGGCGTGTTGCTTAGATTCCTGATCGATGCCGGCGCCGACGCCATCGGCGATCCGACGCAGAGCCATGCGGTGGCCATCGATGCGCGCGCTCCCCTGTACGACGGCGGCATCTGCACCCGCGTCGACAGCGTGTCCCTGGGCATCGTGGTGAACAGGAATGCCGAGCGCTTCTACGACGAAGGCGAAGACTTCTGGCCCAAGCGCTACGCCATCTGGGGCCGGCTGGTGGCGCAGCAGCCCGGGCAGATCGCCTATTCGGTGATCGATGCTAAGGCGATCGGGCGCTTCATGCCGCCGGTGTTCCCCGGGGTGAAGGCACAATCACTAACCGAACTCGCGCGTGCGCTGGGTCTCGACGCAGCGGCGCTGGCGCGCACGGTCGGCGATTACAACGCCGCCTGCCGCCCCGGCAGCTTCGATCACACCGTGCTCGATGACTGTGGTACGACCGAGCTAACGCCGCCGAAATCGCATTGGGCACGCCCGATCGACACCGCGCCTTTCTACGCCTATCCCTTGCGGCCGGGCATTACCTTTACCTACCTCGGGCTAAAGGTCGACGCGCAGGCTGCGGTGCATTTCGCCGGCGTACCCAGCCCCAATCTATATGCCGCCGGCGAGATCATGGCCGGGAACGTGCTCGGCAAGGGCTATACCGCCGGCGTGGGCATGACCATAGGCACTGCCTTCGGGCGCATCGCCGGCACCCGGGCGGCCGCGGCCGCTCTCGCAGAAAAACCACATGCAACCGCCCGATAATGCGGCGCGTACCGCCGCAATGACCATCGACGACGCCGCCACCGAGGCCGCGCGCCAGCTGCAGATCTGCAACGCCTGCCGCTACTGCGAGGGCTTTTGCGCGGTGTTCCCGGCGATGGCGCGCCGGCTCGAATTCGGCAAGGCGGAGGTCGATTACCTGGCGAACCTGTGTCATAACTGCGGCGCCTGCCTGCACGCCTGCCAGTACGCCCCGCCGCACGAATTCGCGGTCAACGTGCCGCAGGCCATGGCCAGGCTGCGCCTGCAAACCTACTCGGACTATGCCTGGCCTCCAACGCTCGGGCGCCTGTATAAGCGCAACGGCCTGACGCTGGCGCTCGCGCTGGCCGCGGGCCTGACGCTGTTCCTGCTGCTGGCGCTCGCGCTCGAGGGCAATGTTTGGCGTGCGCCGCTGGCCGGCAATTTCTATCGCGTGTTCCCGCACAATCTGATGCTGGCCCTGTTCGCGCCGGTATTCCTGTATGCGCTGTTGGCCATGGGCCTGAGCCTGCGCAGATTCTGGAGCGAAGTTTCGCCCCCCGACCGTGCGCGCGACGCTGCGTCCCGCGCGGCTGCGGAAGCCACGCGCGACGCGCTGAGCCTCAAATACCTCGACGGCGGGCATGGCCTGGGCTGCAATGAGGCCGACGACCGGTACACGCTGTGGCGCCGGCGTTTTCATCACTGCACTTTCTACGGCTTCATGCTGTGTTTCGCAGCGACCGCGGTGGCGACGCTGTACCACTATCTGTTCGCCTGGTCCGCCCCCTACGCGCTGAACAGCCTGCCGGTCTTGCTGGGCACCGCCGGCGGCATTGGGCTGCTCGTCGGGCCGGCCGGGCTGCTGTGGCTGAATCTGCATCGCCATCCGCTGCACGGCGATGCCGCGCAACAGCCGATGGACCGCGGATTCATCGCGCTGCTGCTATTGGTCAGCGCGAGCGGCCTGGCCCTGCTCGCCTGGCGCGACAGCGTCGCCATGGCGCCGCTGCTGGCGCTGCACCTCGCCATGGTGATGGCCCTGTTCCTGACGCTGCCCTACAGCAAGTTCATGCACGGCATCTACCGCGCAGCGGCGCTGCTCAAATGGGCGATCGAAAAGCGCCAGCCGAATCGCCTGCAGCTCGGTTCCGAATAAGGCCCGGCGCGCGCTATTGCTTCAGGATCGCATTGCCGAATCCCTTGCCGGCCTGTTTGTATTCGGCGCGCGGCGGACTGAAGATATCGAGGATCAACGCCCCTTCTTTGCCGGTGCGCACGCCGTGGCTGACGCCGCCGGGCGTGTGCCAGAACTCGCCCGCGACCGCCTCCACTTCCTCGCCGTCCTGGATGCGCGTGCAGCGCCCTTCCAGCAGCACGCCCCATTGCTCTTCCGGGTGACTGTGTACGCTGCCCGTCGAATTCGGATCGACGCGCACCACTGAAAGCATCACGTTCTCGCCGGGAAATATGGAGGTGTTGACCCCTTCGGCGAGCGTGCGCGCGATGCCTCTTGCGTCGCCGTGCAGCTTGAACAGCCAGTCTGGATTGCTCATGTGCATTACCCTCAAGTCTGGATCATTTGCGATCGATCAGATTGTATCTGGCTTGCCCTGGAGCGATCCAGACATACCGAAGCCTGAAGCATCGAACCGATGGCAAGCCCCGTCCGGGAGGGATTGTGCCGGGCTCGCCTTAGGGCGATCCCGGCATCCTGCACGGCGTCCCCCGGACGCCGCTGGTCGAACCGGAGGGTTCTCGAAGTACTCTCCATTTTGGCCAAATAAAAAACGGGCCGTTGGCCCGTTTTTTATTTGGGGGAGAGGGAGTCACGCTACTCCTGCAAGTAACCCTGAGAAAGCGCCAGCAATCCAAGGCAATCACCACAACGCTGAATTTTCCCTGACCGGTTGAATATTATGGGTATTTGCTAGCAGCCACCTCGTCACCGCTCTTCTCAGTCCTTACAGTGCTTGCTGAGACTGTGTTTCCTCGCCTCAGAACCAAACGAGGGAATAACTGAGGGAACGGAGGCAATATGGCAAACCAACTTACCGATGCCAGAATCGCAAAATTGACGACGCCGGGGCAATATTTCGACGGCGGTACCGGGTTGCACCTGCTGATCAAGTCGGCGACGAGCAGATACTGGGTGTTCCGATTCACAATCAACGGCAAACGGCAGGACATGGGACTGGGGGTGTTCCCCCGGGTATCCCTTGCAGATGCGCGTTAAGCGGCGCAGGAAGTGCGTGTTCTGCTGGGCAGTGGCGTCAGCCCATTAAAGAAGAAGGTAGCGGCGCAGGCCGCCAATGCCGATGTCGAGGCCAAACGGATTACGTTCAAAGGGTTCGCCATTGAGTATGTCGAAGCCAAGCGCCGGGAGTGGCGAAACCAGAAGCATGGCGACCAGTGGGTCTTCACTCTGACCGAGTACGCCTTCCCGGTGATCGGCGATATGCCGCTGGACGAAATTGATACCGAGCATGTCCTCAAAATCCTCCAACCCATCTGGAAAGACAAAACAGAAACGGCATCGCGCCTGCGCGGCAGGATCGAACGTATCCTACCGGCTGCGACCACTATACGACTACCGTCCGGCAGCAACCCCGCACTTTGGCGCGGCCACCTCGACGCCCTGCTAGCTCAACCTAGGAAGGTGACCCGGGTGAAACACCACACCGCCCTACCATTCGCACAGATTCCAGAGTTCATTAGAGTTTTGCAGGATCGGGAAGCAGTGGCAGCACTGGCACTGGAGTTCACAATACTCACCACCGCGCGTACAGGTGAGGTATTGGAGCTTGGGGCGATGTTGTACTTCGGCTTGAACGCGGGAACGATCCCAAGCCCGAACTGGAGCGCGATGATATCCGGGTTGCCGTGAAGAGCGTAGCGGCCATACATGACCAATATGGTAGCAAAAGCGGCGATGCCACCAGTTCTGCCGTTACAAATGCTTACTGGCTTCAGCGCCGCAATTTGCTAGTCTGAACCATGGAAACGGCGGGGAGCAGTGTCATGAGACTTTACCTGAAAGTGATTACGGTGTTGGCCCTGCTGGTGGGCGGGGCGGTGGCGAGTGAATCTGCGATGGCCCAACATGTGCGCTTCGGCGTGAATATCGGCATCCCGCTATTCGGGCCGGGCTATCTCCCGCCCTATGCCTATCCTGCACCTGCCTACGCATATCCCGCGCCTGCCTATGCCTACCCTGCACCTGCTTACAGCTACCCGGCACCCGCCTACTCGTATCCTGCGCCTGCGATGGCAGCTGCTGTCCCGTATGCCCAGCAGGGTTATGCTCAGGCGGCACCTGCGCCGCAGCAGGACTGGTACTTTTGCGCGGGTTCAAATGCGTACTACCCCTATGTCAGGGAGTGCCCCAGCGGTTGGCAGCGGGTTCCCGCGCAGCCGCCTTCTCGCTAATTTCCGGAAGCAGTCAACAATCATGTTCAAATTTATGCGTCTTTCACCCCTTGTGGCGCTGCTGATGCTTGGCGCATGCACGACCATTCCTACCGGGCCGAGCGTCTTGGTGATGCCGGGGGCAGGCAAGAGTTTCGATCAGTTCCGCGCCGATGATGCCGAGTGCAGGCAGTACGCGCAAAGCCAGATCGGTGGCGCGACAGCCAACGACGCAGCCATCAAAAGCGGTGTGGAAAGCGCTGCCGTCGGTACCGCAGTGGGCGCGTTGGCTGGTGCGTCGATGGGTGGACATCAGGGTGCCGGGGCCGGTGCGGGAGTAGGATTACTGGCAGGCAGCGCCATGGGTGCCAATGCAGGCCAAGCATCTGGGAATGCTCTGCAGCGTCGTTACGACATTGGCTATATGCAGTGCATGTACGCGAAGGGCGATAGCGTCCCTGATATGCCACAAGCCACATCTCGGCGTCGTCGGTGGTAAAAGGCCGAAGGCAATCAGTTCTAGCGATTCCGTGTAGTTCTTAGCGTCATCTTCGCATGAAGTGCAGCCTGCTCACCCTGCCGCGCCATGCGCGCAGTTCCATGTGCGGCGCATCCGCACGACACTCTTTATCTGTAGCACGGAGGGGCATTATGTTTCGTGTCAATTCGATCAGCAGGCGGGGTATAGGCTGATAGAAACAAATTGTTACCATTACATTGTCGACCCTAGGCGCGACGAAGCGTTTTTGCAGCTGCATGCGCAGAATTGATTAATCACCTTTTTAGGAGACACACCATGAACCTGAAACCTATCCTCGCCGCCGTTTTAGTTGCATTTTCCGCGTCGGCCATGGCTCAAACCCCGGCAACGCCACCGGCAGCGCCTACCGCTGGCGCGGGCAAAGCGGATCGTGAAGCAATCAAGGCTGACCGCGAAAAGCTGAAGGCGGACCGTGAACAGTTGAAGGCCGACCGCGAAAAGGCGCGTGCCGACAGGCGGGCGGCCAGAGCAGCCAAGGCAGGAACAACGAAGCCGGCGCCGGGCGCCACCCAGTAAGCCCGTCTATTGATGCCGTGCGAAGCCCGGTGAGCCACAGGGTCACCGGGCGTCTTTATGGGTACGGAGCCGAATACGCCGTGATTGGACGCGCAAAATAGAAAATCAACAATTTCTGCTCGAAGCGCTGCGATCATGTGTGTTCTGATCGCAGGCGGAGTAGTCGCGTTTCCTGCGGTCACCCACGCTCAAGTCAGCTTGATTATGACCATTGGCGTTCCCTCGCAGCCGCCACGCTGATCGCTGCTGATGCTGTGCGTGGGCGGCACGTTGAGCCGCTCACCCGGGGCCGTGGGTCGATCCTGCGCCCGGGCCGCCTTGGGAATGGCGGCGACCGGTTCCCGAAGGGGCCGGCCGACCTCATACCAGTGAGCAATGAGGGAACAAATGAGGGAACAGCACCGTCAGGCTAATTTAACCTCCTGACAGGACTTGACATTTGGCGGAGAGGGAGTCCGCCTTGCGCTTGTCCGCAATCGTCCAAAGAAATCTAATTTGCGTGCGTTTCATAGAGTGAAAATTCAAAGAATCGTCTTGACTGTTCCGTTACAGTCCACTACTATCCAAATATCAAACGTGGGTAGAGACGGGGGTTGCGATGAAACGCCAATTGCTCAGGCTTTCCCAAAAGGAAGTAGTCAACAAACGTAAGCCGGGATATTACCCGGACGGCGGCGGGCTGTATCTGCAAGTGAGCGAATCGGGTAGCAAGTCCTGGCTGTTTCGCTTTGCCCTGAACGGCAAGGAAAGGCAAATGGGGCTAGGCCCATTCCATACCGTTACGCTTGCCGATGCGCGGGCCGCTGCCGTTGAATGCCGCAAGCTCCTACTTGCCAAGATCGACCCGATAGAGGCCCGCAAAGCGAAACTGGCGGGCGAGGCGCTAAATGCGGCGCGGTCTATTACCTTCAATGAATGCGCGACGGCATATATCAAGGCGCACCGGGCCGGATGGAAGAATGCCAAGCACGCCGACCAATGGACTAACACCATTGAAACCTACTGCGGGAAGGTATTCGGATCGCTGCCGGTTCAGGGTGTAGATACTGCCCTAGTACTAAAGGCGCTTGAACCGATCTGGACGGCAAAGCCTGAAACAGCAAGCCGGTTGCGCGGGCGCATTGAATCGGTACTTGATTGGGCCACATCGCGCGGCTATCGCACTGGCGAGAATCCGGCACGCTGGCGCGGACACCTTGAAAACCTGCTACCGACGATAAGCAAGAAACGCCGGGTAAAGCATCATCCTGCCCTGGCCTACGATGAACTAGGCGCGTTCATAGCTTCCTTGCGTACTCAAGAGGGCATCGCTGCGAAGGCGCTGGAATTCACGATCCTCACCGCAGCGCGTACCGGCGAAGTGATCGGCGCTAAGCCGGAAGAATTCGACCTAGACGCGGCTTTGTGGACGATTCCCGTCGGACGCATGAAGGCAGACAAAGAACACCGCGTGCCGCTGTCGCCTAGGGCCGTTGCGATTGTCCGCGAAATGCTAGAGGCGCACAAAGGCGATTATGTATTCCCCGGCGGCAAGGAAGGAAAACCGCTATCCAATATGGCGATGCTGGCGCTTCTAGAGCGTATGGGGCGCGACGATCTGACGGTACACGGCTTTAGATCAACCTTCCGCGATTGGGCATCCGAGCGCACCAATTACCCCCGCGAGGTCTGCGAGATGGCGTTGGCGCATACCGTAGGCGATCAGGTAGAGGCAGCCTATCGTCGCGGCGACCTGTTCGAGAAACGCGCCAATCTGATGAAAGACTGGGCGAGATTTTGCGATATGCAGAAGGTAAGCGCCGAAGTCCTGCCAATCTCGCGTAAGTCGGCTTGATGCTACCAACTCTCTAGGAGATTTCGATGCCTAAAGATTTCGACCAACTGATTGATCGAGACTTAGCTCAGCAGAAATTCCACACTGAAATGCACCAGAAGGAACGCGAGGTTCTATTTGAGAATGAAGCCCTTGTCATAAAGGTTCTTCAAGCTGTGTCTGGCGCGTCCCTAGTAGCGGCCTTCGCACAAGCGAAAACGTTAATTGAAATGGCCAGCCGCATTTCCTTCCTGCTTTTTCTAACTGCAATGACGATAGCCCTAGTTGCTGCCGTAGTCGCCGCCCATTGGAAACATCAGTACAAAATGTGGGATGTCAAAGCCGCTGCATCTGAGGATGTCGTGGAGCGTGACGCACGACTAACTAAAGCTGGAGCCTACCTAACCGGGATGAGGCGATTGATTTGGACTTCACTTATCTTGTTTGGCTCGGGCTTTGCTCAACTACTCGCCGTTCTATGGTGGGTAGTTTTCATACCTGGACATAGTTAATTCCGTCCTCGATGCGGTTCATCGAGAAGCGGCAGGCGAAGGTGCTACTGCACCCCGCCCGCCTAACCACGAAGCACCCATATAGGAGATGCAAACATGGTTGCAAAGAGTGTATCAAAAGATAGAACGGCATCGACACTACCACCCGAGGCAAGACGCCATCTTGCGCAGGATAAGATTGACCCTGTATTGCTAGAAATGCTGGCGTCAATGAAGAAACTACCACCGAAACTGCGCAGCTTGGCATTCGCTGACTTCATGGTGCTTGCGACCATGCTGCCCGGCATCACTTCGCCGACCGGGAAAGGGGCGCACCACGGCTGAGGCGTAATAGAGAAAATGCTGCACCTAGTCCGACGGGGCGAAAACCGAGACCCTTTACCCGGCAGGCGCGGCATCCTGATTGCAGGAGAAACATGAATGGTCAGTAAATGGCTTGCGTCTCCACTTTCGGAGGAGTCGGAACCGCCAACCGAAGGTGACTATGAGGCGATGTGTGATTATCTCCTAGCCCTATCGGAAACGATTAGCCAGGGTATTCCACTAAATTCTGCAAACACAGCATTTCTTGCGAGCGCACTGCGCGACATCTCAGAAGGTGCAGATCCCAAAGCGGCGTTTCGATTTCCCAAAAGAAAGCGGGGAGAAAAGGACACGCGAGAGGCGGTTTCTAAGGCTGTCAGGCGGGCCTGTAAGGTCGCGTTTCTGTTGCAAGAGAAAAGAAACAAGAACAAGAAATTCTCCGTAGAGGAAGCAATTGGAGAAATTGCAGCAGACGAACAAGCGCCAGAAGAAACTATCAAAGCGGCTTGGAGAGACTACGGAAAGTACATCGAATTGTCTGACTCCGGATGGGCCTTTGTGTTTCATAAGAAGATGAAGTAACGCATAGTCCTATTGCATTAGGAGTAGAGTAATTCGATTATCGTACTGTGACTTGAGGAATCCGGGGGCATATTGTTAGCGTCGTTTTCATCCATTGTCGAGGTGACAAATGACGCAGCAAACGCGGCGATTCCTTCGCCTTCCTGATGTAAAACACCAAGTCGGCCTAGGTCGAAGCGCGATCTACGGAAAGATTAAAGCGGGTGAATTTCCTAAGCCGTATCCGCTTGGGCCAAGGGCGGTCGGCTGGCTATCTGATGACATTTCCCGCTGGATTGATTCGCGCGTTGAAGCCGCTGGCGGTGCAAGATGATCGGCACCAATAAAAACGCCGGGGTGCAACCCGGCGCGGATACTATTGAACACTTCAAGCCGAATTATACCCGATCCGAAAGTTACCCGGCAGAACTGCATCGCATCCTGCACCTTGTCGCAGATTCAGCCATAGACGCCGACGATGCTTATTCCCGGCGAGATGCTGCCGGACTAGGCAGGGCCATATCCGCCCTAACGCTCAATGCTGGCCTTGCCAAGTCATTGTCTGACGCGTGGAGGGCCACTCAATGAACGGCCTGCAAACTTATGAGCGGCTATTTAGCCGCAAACCGAGCGCGGCTCGCAATTCTCTTGACCGCCAATCCCTGCCGACACCGCTGCAATACCTGACAGAGCGCGGCCTGTTGAAAGGCAAGGCGCGGGGCGAGTGGGCGGCCATCGTTTGCCCGGCGCACAAGAGCGGCGCTGAGAAGAACCCTAGCCTGCGCGTTAGTCTAATAGATGGGCATTTCCGCTGCATGGCCTGTAACGCATCCGGCGGCGATGTTGTATCCCTGCATCGGCTTATAACAGGCATGGGCTTTAAGGATGCTGTCCGCGATCTTGGGGGGCGCTTCCATGCTTGAGACACCGAAGGAAGCCGCAAAGCGATTCGCGGGGCCGATGCTCGATAAGGGCTTTAAGCCGTCCGCATTGCATACATACACCGATGCCGAAGGGAATCCGCTTTACTGGCGCATTCGGGTGAAGCACCCCGAGACCGGCGACAAGTGGATACGCCCGATGTATTGCAACGGCAACGGCTACGAAATGGCCGAGCCAAGATTTCCTAACGGCAAGCCCCTATACGCCCTGCACCGCATCGCCAGCAATCCCAATGCGGTCGTTTGGATTGTTGAGGGCGAGCAAAAGGCCGATGCGCTCAATAAGCTCGGGCTAGTCGCAACGACAAGCGGCGGGGCAACAAGTGCCGATGCTACTGACTGGACACCGCTACGCGGGCGCACGGTGAAGATATGGCGCGACCATGACGATCCCGGCAAAGAGTACGCGGGCGCGGTAACAAGCATCCTGCTCAAGCTCGGCGGCGCTGTTTCCTGCGTGGATGTGGACAAGCTCGGGCTAGGCATCGGCGAGGATGCAATAGACTGGCTTGCGGCGCATCCTGAGGCCGTTGCTGGCGATATTGAAGGCCTGCCTATACTCACCCCCAACCCCGAGCGGCAGAATGCTCTATCGGGCGATTTGGCGACCTGGCCCGACCCGCTGCCGTTGTCTGATGCGCTTCCGCCTGTCGCGGCGTTCGACTTCGATCTACTGCCCGATTCCTTGAGGCCGTGGATTCAGGATATAGCCGACCGCGTGCAATGCCCGCCGGATTTTCCCGCAGTCGGCGCGATGATCTCGCTTGCCGCTGTAGTCGGCAGGAAGATCGGCATCCGCCCGAAACGTCAAGACGATTGGCTTGAAGTACCTAACCTATGGGGTGCTATTGTCGGAAGGCCGGGTGTAATGAAGTCGCCAGCTCTGCGCGAGGCCATGCGCCCGCTGCGAAAACTTGAGGCGGAAGCATTCAAGGGTTTCGAGGATGAAATTGCGGATTGGCAACGAAAGCAGGAATTAAACAAGATTAGGCGCGAAGATAAACGCTCGAAGATCGCCAAAGCAGTAAAAGCCGGGGATGCCGTTGATTCTGACGCGCTCGCCGACGACTTCGCCGAGAATGAGCCGCAAGCCCGGCGTTATGTGGTCAATGATTGCACGGTAGAGGCGCTCGGGGTAATTCTGCAAGCCAATCCAAACGGCACCCTTGCGTATCGGGATGAGCTTATCGGCCTGCTCAAGTCTCTCGACAAGGAGGGCAACGAAGGTGCAAGAGGCTTTTTCCTGTCCGCGTGGAGTGGCACAGATTCCTATACCTTCGACCGCGTTACACGCGGCTTGAATATGCGGATTGATGTCTGTTGCCTTTCCCTGCTCGGAAGCATTCAACCTGCCGTTATCGGCGGGTATCTGCGACAAGCTGTAGCAGGCGGCGGGGCCGATGGATTGTTATCTCGCTTTCAATTGCTGGTATGGCCCGACGTAGCAGGTAATTGGAAAGATTTTGACCGTTGGCCCGATACTGATGCGAAAGCGGCGGCGAATGAGACATTCGAGCGCCTAGACAAGCTCGACCCCGCCAGTATCGGCGCAACGGTAGAAGAAGGCGTGATTCCGTATCTGCGCTTTGATCCTGACGCGCAGGCATTGTTTTCCGAATGGCGGGCGGACTTCGAGCTACGCATCCGGAGCGGCAACGATCATGCGGCATTCGAGGCGCACCTATCGAAGTATCGCAAGCTCGTACCCGCCCTCGCGCTGTTGATCCACCTTGCCGACAATGCAACCGGCGCTATTGGCGAGATTGCGTTAAACAAGGCTCTGGCATGGGCCGAGTATCTCGAAAGCCATGCGCGGCGAGCTTATGCCAGCGTTACCCAGGCCGAGGCCGAAAGTGCGCGGGCTTTGCTACAACGCATCCGCCGGGGTGAAGTGCCCAATCCGTTCGTGCCGAGGGATGTTTATCTCAAGCATTGGGCTTACCTGTCGAAGCCCGAGGAAGTGCATGAGGCGGTCCGACTGCTCGCCGATCTGGACTATCTGAAGATTGAGGAACAGCCGACCGGCGGCAGAACCAAGCGCCCAATCTGGATCAATCCGAAGGTGAAGGCATGAGCTACCTTGACCGGCTAAAGCGGAAAATTCTGGAACAAACGCCAGAGTGCGAAGCTACAAAAGGCACAAAAGGGGCTTTTGTAGCCCCTGGGGGTACTTATGTTCCTTTTGTAGCCCCCGAGTTAGCACCTATTCGCCAAATTTCAGCGGATAGCCTCCCCATTGATACCGAGGCCGAGGTGCGGCGGCGGCACGTTCTAGGAATGCTCGCCGAAACTCCAGACACCCGCTATGCGGTGGTCGTGGTCAACCCGGATGCTGACCCGGTGCGTCTAACTATCGGCATTCGGAACATAGGAACCTTTGAGGTGGAAATCCAGAAGGCGAGATTCGACGCCTTCCGGCTGTTGGATTTGATAGAGCGACACGGCATAGCCGTGCATTGATAGGAAATTGACTATGGAAACAAAACCACCAAGCCGAGGCAGGCCGAAAGGCGCCAAGAACAAACTCGGCAGAACCGCCCGTGAGAACGTTCAAGCCGTGTTCACCCGATTGGGATCGACTGCGGGCATGGCGGAATGGGCCAGGGAAAATCGGACCGAGTTCTACCGGCTTTACGCCAGATTGATCCCCGTTGAAGGCGACGTAACTATGAACGTCAATAATTCGCTGGTAGCGATCCTCTCGGCGATGCCTCGTAGCGATTACATACCCGCTCTAGAGACGAAGGCTAAGCCGCTGTTGTTAGAAGATGCTGCCACGGATGTTGAAGAGATCGCTGTAATTAATACACCGAAAACAATTACCCGCAGTCCCTGATTTTGTTAACACTTTAGTTCACCGCACCTGCACGGACAAACGATCAAAGCCCATGCCGCAATCAGCGCGCGTCGGGGGCTGGCTGCAGGACTCCATAGGTGACTGCGGGTTCGACCCATTCGATATCCGGTCTGCTTTGGAGCAATTTTGTTAATGCAACGAACTCAGTAGGCGTCCTCGCAACGACGATGTAGACATTCGGATTAGTAAGTTTCGCAAATCCAGGGAGGCTCGCTATGTCGAGATTGTCCGTCGCCTGAAGCCTACCTTTCATTTTGAAAGCGATTTCGCCTGTTATATAACCTTGTACTTGCATTGCGTAGTTGAATACCACGCCCAGCTGTTGATGACTGATGGTCTCAGTCTGGCTCGCCGAGAACACGGAATTAAGAACCCGTTTTCCAGAAGGTGACACGCTTTGAGTAGCCCGCAACGTCGGAAACACTTCCAACTGGGAGCCTCGATCGTCTATTACCATAGTCGGATCAGCTACCTGTTGGATCACGCGTGGGAGCGGCTGAAGTTGCGCAAAACTCACCCCTTCTGAAAGCGCGAGCAGGAAAAATATGATTAGGCGATACATGAAACGCCTCCTATGCAATCAATGGCCAGCAAGCAGGAGCACCTGAGGACTCGTAGTCGAAAGCTTCGTTGATGTACTGCTAGCAGGACAAAAATCGAAGAAGGTTAGTGTCCAATTGCCGTTTAATGTTTCACCATAGAATGCATTCGTCAAAAATCGTGAATTAACGATGCTGGCATTCGAGAAACCGTTCGCAGCGTGCATCAGAATAGATTTCGTCCCAGATGGCGATTTCAGTTCAACTTGGTTACAAGTTGGACTTGGCGTCGATGCAATATTGAGGAAGACGACTACGAACTCGACGGTATTGATGGTCTCCGCGACCGTGATGACGGCCGAATTCCCCGTCGCGGAATACGGCGTTATGGTTGCCGGGGCCGCAGCCAAAAAAGTATAGTTTGTTGAATTTTGGATTGGCGGGAGGTATGCCGTATATGACTTGGCCATCGCAACGGCGGCCGCTGCATCGACAGCCCCAAATCCGTATCGGTTACTAAATGACCATCCCGCGCTATTAGTGACCCAGCCTTGCTCAAGAACAACCGTAGATCCTGGAATAATGGTATTTGAAGACACGCCGGGGAAACTGGCGTCAATCTTCTTTGCAGTCTTAGCAAGAATATATTTGATGTCTCGCACGCTCAGCTTTGGATTGGCCTCAAGCATCAGGGCGACGACGCCCGCTACGTTCGGAGTCGCTGCGCTGGTGCCGTTCATCGTAGCTGTGTACTGGCAGTTGGGAGCAACGGAGTTCACCCCTAGGTCATCTAGAGCATTTACGGCAGTCGGGTAATTGGCGTTGGCGCAGCCAGTTCGGCTTGTAGTGACGATAGCCGGATCATAGTTTGTGCCTAACGTCGTGATGGACGAATTGAACCCAAACTCCCCACCCGGCGCAGTAATCCACAATGAGGAACCCGTGTTTGAATAGCTTGAATGTTTACCGTTTGCGTCGATTGCCCCCACGATGATCGGTACATCCCCACCTCGCCGTTCATCATTCGCAGGATCGCCACAACTGACGCCGTATAAATTCGCGGCTTTGCACAATCCAGTTCCAGGTGAGGCCTCCCAATCTTGGAAATCGTTTCCGGCGGCATTCACAATTGCCGCGCCGAGCCCCCCGCGAAGAGTAAGGGAGGTGGTCGCGATCGCTTGGTACACCCCGCTAAAAGGCGGCAGAGCAGTGGCGCCCTTACCAAAACTCACATTGAACAAGTCGTTGTCTGCGGAGATCGAAGCGCTTCCTAGCGAGGCGGCCATATTTGCAAGGGATTCAGCACCGGGAGCGAGGAAGTTGTAGCCGCGAAGACGGGCGTTATAGGCGACACCTCGCCCGCCTTTTCCATTGAATGCCACCGCCCCGATGATTCCGGCAACCGCAGTTCCGTGGTCGAAGCCGGGGTTGGACGCCGCTCGCGACGGGTCGTTCTGCCCGGTAAGAAAGTTGAAGGAATTACCAACATCGACGTTGGCAGCAAGGTCCTCATGTGTGGCTTCTAACCCGCTGTCCACAATACCGACCTTGACACCTTTGCCTGAATAGCCAGCGGTCCACGCGCCAGTCACATCCATGTCGTTTCCCGCAATCGGTAACGTCGATGCAAAAGCGTCCTGACCAACATTTTGAATGTGCCATTGATTTTGTAGCAGTGGATCAGCGGCTAATTGCACGTTCACGTGGGCTACTGATTGAGCCAGCCCGTTTGACACCGCTACGGCGAATGAATCACTTGCGGCCTGAGTATTGCCGGGGATCGAGTAGGTGAAAGCACCCGTACTTGGTATAACTGAAGCGCTACCCAATTTCGGCATCGTGGAGATCGAAAAAGTTAGCGAAAGACCATTCGGGTCAGTGGCGGTCACTTGCCCAGTCCCGGTCGTGCCGGCAACGCCTAACACATTTACAACGATCGAAGCGTCAACAACGGTCGGCGGCTGCGGTGGTGGCTGTTGGCTAGTAGTCCCCCCGCCACCACCACAGCTCGCAACGCCAGTTAGCAGTGCAGATCCCCCGCATGAACCTCCGCCACCACCGCATCCCGAAATCAAAAAAGTGATACTCGCAATTAGCAGTACGTTGCAAAGTCCGCTTTTAGAGATAACGGGTTCGGTCATTTCGCTTCCCCCTTTGATGCGGGCAAAGGATTGACGTCCCTTGTCGCGTCGCGCCAACTACTGAACGGATTCGTAGCGTGGATTCGGTATTACGTAAATCCTAGGTGACCGAAACACATCGGCTTCAGGTTGTATTGCATTTGGCGGATTCGCAGGAGGTTGGGGTGTCGCCGGCTGAGTAGCAAATGGTTGAATTGCGCCAGTCTGAACAATTTGGTCACCTCCCGCAGGCTGTTGTGCGACCGGGTTAGGCGCTTCAATTCTTGTGAACGCCCCCATTACCACGTGAATGAATGCGGGATACTCGTAACCAGCCCCAGTATTGTAGTCAACAATCGCTCCAATACCGCCGCCTAGTAGAACGTTTCCAAACATTGCAACTTTAGTTCGTGAGACAACGCTGGCTCGACCTGGCTCACTGCCTTCCTTGTTACAAAAGACTTGCATATCGTCATTTGATGCGGTCACCGTCACCGAGCCGGGTGAAGTAACAAACCACTTACCTTTGTCATTCGATAGCTCACACGCTGCATCTCGTATGTCTTTGCCTTCCTTTCCTGACGTTTGAACAGAAATACTCTGATGTGCAGAACTCGTAATAGACGCGCAACCGCTCGTTAGGGCTGTGACTAGAATTATTATCAACGGCAACAAAGATGCCTTGAGGTTCATATTTGCCGATATATCCGATAAGGACATCTTGTCAGTTTGGCACAAATGCCCATCACCGGCGAACCGGCAGAACCGCCGCGAGGGTGGCACAAGCGATTTCCTGCGTGCAAGTCACAAGCTAATGTGGTTCCTAATATTGCCACTAGTTCATGAGGTTTCGAATGACAGAGCAGGAAACACGATTCGCTGCCGCCTTCCAAGTGTAGTTAAGCGTTTCATCCGGAAATTTTCGGCATGGAACCCCATTGAACATTCCGTCTGGATTTGTATTGAACTTTCTTTCTGTATATATCCAAAATCGTCGCTCCGACGGATCATGCGCCAATGTGCCGACCGAAACGCGTCCGCATGTTCCGGTTGGGCCTTCCTTTGATGTCCAGGCCTGTATCGCCTCGCCATAGCTAAACTTGCTTTCCGAATAATCATTGACTACCGAACAGGTCGATGATTTCGGATCGACAAAGATTAATGTCTGAACTATTGAGCAGTCCATAAAGCTGCCCGATTGATAGCAATGGAAAAACAGCCAGTTAATGCCCGCATCGTTTGTCGCTTCTAAATGACCAATCCGCACTTCCTGCGCTGCCGCGATACTGCTCGCCATAGCCAGCAACAGCATCAAGATTGCTTTGCGCATTGCGCCTCCCATATCCTCTACCAAGTCGTAGGGCCGGACATATCGCATATCGCTACCCAATTACCCCCTTGATCCTGTTCGATGGGACTTATCAGTTTCGCGCCCGTCTGCGACAACTCTTTAATCTTGCCCTCGACAGCGGCAACACTCGGGCCGGAAATCATTATTTGAGAGCCAAAGTTATCAATGCGGCATTGACTCGCACCAACTTTCGGATTCTCGCAGGAAGCTATCCATAAGTCGCCATTCCGTCCGATAGCCGAGAAATTTCCCGCGCCCTGCTTTCGCAAATCAGCCAGTGCAGCCTGCACAGCTTCGGCAGATTTACCGGAAATAATTAGGTGATTGCCCGCTTCATTGATCTTAACCGATCGCAGCACGGCGTTTTGCGTCGCCTCACCGACGTTGTACGCGGTCGGTAATGTTCCGTCTTGATAGCCTACCGGCTTCGTACATGAGGCGGTCCAACTACTGCCAAGGCGGGAGGGTCTTGCAACAATACTCGCGCCGCGCGAGACCAATTCCTGAAGAACGGCATTAACCAATTCTTCAGCGGGTCCCGTAACTAGTAGGTTAGACCCCGTATCCGATACTCTTGCGCCCGCCATGGTTTGTTCCCCAAAGAGCGACGCAATACCATGCGCCCGTTGTTGGTGGCAGTCAATCAGCCAAATGGTCTGATCTGGTCCGATAGGCCAATTTTTTGGAATTTTTTTGGGAAAATTTTTGACACCCTTTTTCGGCTTTGCGGGAAGTCTCGAATGGGACTCAGAAAAACCTACCGGGGGGCAGTGTCGGAATGCTTTGGAGGGCCGCGCCTACGGTACAGCAGGGGCTAGGCGGCTAGAGAGCGGACTTGTAACGCCTCGCGCGGGCCGCCCGCAGCGCAAGCGAGGACGGACGCGCGAGCGTTCATAGACTTGACTAGAGGACATATCTCGACTGCCACATGGACCGCGTTGGACGGCTTGGGCGTGATTCCCCCCTCTAGTAATACGGGGGGAAAGGTCAACAAAGAAACGGATGCCGATCACGAAAACGGGGTGCGCGGCCTTGTAACACAGCACCCTATAAATACAAAGCTAGGATAGCCAACCGCTAGTAACACTATGCGGTTCAGTCCCAGTGTGGGACGATTGGCGATGACGCGCGCATCTGGCAGCAAGGCTAGGCGCTAGCGAGGTTGAGGATGTCGCCGGAGGGTAGAAAAAGGCGGGAATACCTATCTTGAACGTAGGTAAATACGTGGGTAGATTATGGAGTAGTTTGAAAAAGCGAATGTAATCAGGAAATTAAGTGTAATACTGGCGGAGAGGGAGGGATTCGAACCCTCGATACGCATTTTGTGCATATACGCCCTTAGCAGGGGCGCGCCTTCGACCACTCGGCCACCTCTCCGGATCCGGGTGAAACTATATCACGAGCTTCGGCCCGGGCGATGCGTACGCCGGATTAGTCAATTTCGATATGAGGGGATACCTCCCCTCATACTCCCCTATATTTGGCGTCGCAAAATTTCATTTTGCGACGGATGCTTACTGCGGCTGGTCCAGGTCGAACGCCTTGTGCAACGCGCGCACCGCGAGTTCCATGTATTTCTCGTCGATCACCACCGCGATCTTGATTTCCGAGGTGGAGATCATCTGGATGTTGATGCCCTCCTCCGCCAGCGTGCGGAACATCTTGCCCGCGACGCCCGCATGGGTGCGCATACCCACGCCCACCAGCGACACCTTGCACACCTTGGCGTCGCCGCGGATGTCGGTCGCCTTGATGTGCGCCTTCACCTGCTTGTTGAGCACGTCCATCGCCTTGTTGTACTCGCTGCGGTTCACGGTGAAGGAGAAATCGGTCATGTTGTCGACGCTGGCGTTCTGGATGATCATGTCCACGTCGATGTTGGCCTCGCCGATCGGCCCCAGTATCTGGTAGGCGATGCCGGGGCGGTCGGGCACGCCCATGACGGTGATCTTGGCCTCGTCGTGGTTGAACGCGATGCCTGAAATGAGCGCTTTTTCCATTTTGGGATCTTCCTCGTACGTAATCAGCGTGCCCGGGCCTTCCTTCTCTTCGAAGGAGGACAGCACGCGCAGCTTCACTTTGTATTTGCCGGCGAACTCCACCGAGCGGATCTGCAGCACCTTGGATCCCAGGCTCGCCATCTCCAGCATTTCCTCGAAGGTGATGGTGTCCAGGCGCCGCGCCTCGGGCACGATGCGCGGGTCGGTGGTATAAACGCCGTCGACATCGGTGTAGATCTGGCATTCGTCGGCCTTGAGCGCGGCCGCGAGCGCCACCGCAGAGGTGTCGGAGCCGCCGCGACCCAGCGTGGTGATGTTGCCGAGCGAATCCACGCCCTGGAAACCGGCGACCACGACGACATAGCCGGCCTCGAGGTCGGTGCGCATGCGGTTCTCGTCGATGCGCTCGATGCGCGCCTTGGTGAACGCGCTGTCGGTGAGCACCTTGACCTGGCCGCCGGTGTAGCTCTTCGCCTTCACCCCCAGTTCCATCAGCGCCATCGACAGCAGGCCGATGGTGACCTGCTCGCCGGTGGAGGCGACCACGTCGAGCTCGCGCGGATCGGGTTCGGGCGAAATCTCCTTGGCCAGCGCGATCAGGCGGTTGGTCTCGCCGGACATCGCCGAAGGGACGACCACGATCTGGTGCCCTTGCGACTTCCAGCGCGCGACGCGCTTCGCGACGTTCTTGATGCGCTCGGTGGAGCCCACCGAGGTGCCGCCGAATTTCTGGACTATCAGTGCCATAGTGCTGCGCAGCCTGTCGGCCTAAAAAGCGGTGATTTTACCGCATTGCAGCAGAAATATTTCCCCTATTTGCCGTCCAGAAGCAGCTTCGGCGCAAACACGAATCCCGTGGGCTTGAGCTTCTCCGGCAGCACCCGCCCGGTGCGCGCGCGGTGGCCCAGGTGATGGCGCAGCTTTTCACCCTTGATTTCGATGGATTTTTCCTTGCCGCCGCGGCCGATACCGCTGACCGTGACCGTGTTCAGCGTGGTGACCGCAGCCGCGACCAGTTTCTCGCCTTTATCCAGGTTCATGACGATGACGCCGCGTCCCCTGGACATGGTGCGCATTTCCGCGATGTCGAAGGCGAGCAGCCTGCCATTGGCCGACAGCGCGACCACGTGGCTGCCCGGCAGCGCGTCGTAGGCGCAGGGCGCAAGCGGGTTCTCGCCCGCCTCCACGCTCATGAATTCGCGACCGGCGCGGCGGCTCGATACCATGTCGCCTATGGTGCACAGGAATCCGTAGCCGCCGCTGGAGGCGATCAGCACCTTGGTATCCGGCTTGCCGGCGATGCAGTGCATGATCTTGGCCCCGTTCTGCACTTCCACCAGCGAGGAGGCCGGCGCGCCGTCGCCGCGCGCCGACGGCAGGCCGCCTGCGTCCACGCTGTAGGCGCGCCCGGCCGAATCTATGAAAATCACCGGGTCCACGGTGCGACATGGAATCAGCACCGCGAGGCTGTCGCCCTCCTTGAACGACAGCGTGCTGGCGTCGACGCCATGCCCCTGGCGCGCGCGCACCCAGCCCTTGCTGGAAAAGATCACCGTCACCGGCTCGTCCAGCACCGGCGTCTCGAGCACCGCTTTTTCCGATTCCTCGATCACGGTGCGGCGCTTGTCGCCGAAGGCCTTCAGGTCGGCCTCGATCTCTTCGATTACCAGCGCTTCCAGCGCCTTGCGGCTGAGCAGCACTTTCTCCAGGCCCTTTTGTTCCTTCTTCAGGCCGCCGAGTTCCTGTTCCACCTTGATGTGCTCGAGCTTGGCCAACTGGCGCAGGCGCATCTCGAGGATGTCCTCGGCCTGGCGCTCGGTGAGCTTGAACACGCGCATCAGCTCGGCCTTGGGCTCGTCCGAATTGCGGATCAGCTTGATCACCTTGTCCACGTTGAGCAGCACCAGCAGCCGGCCTTCGAGCACGTGGATGCGGTCGAGTACCTTGTCCAGGCGGAATTTCGTGCGCCGCGTCACCGTGGCGAAACGGAATTCCAGCCATTCGGCGAGGATGTCCGTCAGGTTCTTGCCGGTGGGCCGGCCGTCCAGGCCCACCATCACCAGGTTGATCGACGCGTTGGTCTCCAGGCTGGTTTTCGCCAGCATGAGATTGATGAACTCGTTCTCGTCCTGGCGCGAGGACTTGGGCTCGAACACCAGGCGCACCGGGTGCGTGCGGTCGGATTCGTCGCGCGCGCGGTCGAGCATCGACAGCATCAGCTGCTTCTCGCGCTGCTGCTCGGGCGTGAGCGATTTCTTGCCCGCGCGCGGCTGCGGATTGGTGATGGCCTCGATTTCCTCCAGCACCTTGCGCGACGATGCGCCCGGCGGCAGTTCGTGCACCACCACCTGCCACTGCCCGCGGGCCAGGCGCTCGATGGTCCATCGTGCGCGCACGCGCACGGAGCCGCGGCCGTTGGCATAGGCCTCGCGCATTTCGGCGCGCGGCGTGATGATCTGGCCGCCGCCGGGGAAATCCGGGCCCTTGATGTATTTCATGACCCCGGCGAGCGTCAATTCCGGATCGCGGATCAGCGCGATCGCGGCGTTCGCGACTTCGGTGAGGTTGTGGCTGGGTATTTCGGTCGCCATGCCCACGGCGATGCCCGAGGCGCCGTTGAGCAGCACCACCGGCAGGCGCGCCGGCAGCAGCTGCGGCTCCTGCAGGCTGCCGTCGTAATTGGGCGCGAAATCCACGGTACCGCTGTCGAGCTCCGCCAGCAGCACTTCCGCGAACTTGGTCAGGCGCGCCTCGGTGTAGCGCATCGCCGCCGGCTCGTCGCCGTCGCGCGAGCCGAAATTGCCTTCGCCGTCCACCAGCGGATAGCGCAGGCTGAAGTCCTGCGCGATCCGCACCATCGCGTCGTAGACCGAAGCGTCGCCGTGCGGATGGAATTTGCCGAGCACGTCGCCGACCACGCGCGCCGATTTTTTCCGCGGCGTGCCGGCGCGGCCGCTCATCTCCCACATGGCGTAGAGGATGCGCGCCTGCACCGGCTTCTGCCCGTCGGCGACGCGCGGCAGCGCGCGGTCCTTGACCGTGCTCACCGCGTACTGCAGATATTGCAGCGCCGCGTATTTCGCCAGCGGCAGCTTGTCGCCGAATTCGCCAGAGAGCGGCGCAAAATCGGGCGGCTCGCCGCTGCCGCCGCCGCCGCTCTTCACCGGCGGCACGCTGGCCGCGTCGTCCTTGCTGCCGGCCGCGCTTGCGGGGGCGGCACCGAGGCTTGCTGCCGGCTTCAATGCGTTTTCCGCCGCGGTCATCGCGAGCCCTTCAAACAGATCGTTCTGATTTCCCATACGCATTATTCCCAGTATGGCGAGTAGCGCACATCGTTTCGTTGGAGCGAGCTTGCTCGCGAATCGTCGAGTTCGCGAGCAAGCTCGCTCCTACAAAGGCGTGCGTCCTACTAGCTTATATCCGCATCTACGAGGTTTCCGTAAGTCTCCATCCACTCCCGCCGCTGCGACGCGTTCTCCTTGCCCATCATCATGTTGAACACGGAGCGGTCGGCTTCGAGCGCGACGTCCTCGACCTGCACCGGCAGCATGCGCCGCGTGTCCGGGTTGAGCGTGGTCTCCCATAGTTGCTCCGGGCTCATTTCGCCGAGGCCCTTGAAGCGGCTCACCGCCCACTTGCCCTCTTCCATGCCCTCGTCCTGCAGCTTTTCCTCGATCGCCGCGAGCTCCTGCTTGTCCAGCGCATAGAGCTTGCGCGCCGGCTTGCCCTTGCCCATCGAGGGCACGTCGATGCGGAACAGCGGCGGCTGCGCCACGTAGACGCTGCCGGTCTCGATCAGGCGCGAGAAATGGCGGAAGAACAGCGTCAGCAGCAGCACCTGTATATGCGCGCCGTCGACGTCGGCATCGGCGAGGATGATGATTTTCTTGTAGCGCAGCCGCGCCATGTCCACTGCTTCGCCGCGCGCATGGTGGTCGATGCCGATGGCGAGCGCGATCGCCTCGATCTCCTTGTTCGAATACAGAGTGTCGGGCGAATCCTGCCAGGTGTTCTTCGGCTTGCCCTTGAGCGGCAGCACCGCCTGGAACTCCTTGTCGCGCGCCTGCTTGGCCGAGCCGCCGGCCGAATCGCCTTCGACGATGAACAGTTCGTTGCGCTCCGGGTCGTCCGAAGCGCAGTCGGTGAGCTTGCCGGGCAGCACCGCCACGCCCGAACTCTTGCGCCGCTCCACCTTCTGCGCCGCGCGCGTGCGCGTCATCGCCTGGCGCATCACCAGCTCGGCGATGCGCTTGCCCTCGTCCACGTGCTGGTTGAGCCAGAGCTCGAACGGGTCGCGCACCATCTGCGCGGTGAGCTTGACGCCGTCGCGCGAGATCAATTCGTTCTTCACCTGCCCCTTGAACTGCGGATCGAGCATTTTCACCGACAGCACGTAGGAGGCGCGCGACCACACGTCCTCGGGCACGATCTTGATGCCGCGCTGGCCCATCGCGTGCAGGTCGATGAAATTGCGGATCGCGTTGTACACGCCCTCGCGCAGGCCGGACACATGGGTGCCACCGTGGCGCGTCGGGATCATGTTGACGTAGGACTCGGCCACCACCTCGCCCTCCGGGGTCCAGGCGATCGCCCACAGCGCGCCCTCGCCCTCGGCGAAATTGTCCGACTCGGACTGCGCGGCGATGTAGCGCTCGCCGAAGAAGGTTTCGGCCACCGGCTCGAGCCCGGCCACGGCGCTGGCGAAATAGCCGCGTATGCCTTCGGGGAAATGCCACTCGCTCTGTTCGATCTTGCCGTTCTTCTCGATGCCGAGGGTGAAGCGCACCCCGGGCAGCAGCATCGCCTTTGCGCGCAGCAGCGCCGCGATGTCGGCGGCGACGATTTTGGGCGAATCGAAGTACTTGGGATCGGGCCAGAAGCGGATGCGCGTGCCGGACTCGCGCGCGCCGGCGGCGCCGGTTTTCTTCAGCGGCTCCTTCACCTTGCCGTTGTCGGCGAACACCAGCCTGTGGGCCGCGCCGTCGCGCCTGACCTCGACTTCGAGCCGCGTCGCGAGCGCATTGGTGACGCAGATGCCCACGCCGTGCAGGCCGCCGGCGATGCGATAGGCCGCATCCGCGTCGGTCTTTCTGAACTTGCCGCCCGAATGCAGGGTGGTGAAAATCACCTGCACCGCCGGGACTTTCTTCTTCGGGTGGATATCCACCGGAATGCCGCGGCCGTCGTCGGCGACTTCGGCCGAGCCGTCCTCGTACAGCACGACGGAGATGTTTTTCGCGAATCCGGCCAGGCCTTCGTCCGAGGAATTGTCGATCACCTCCACCAGCGCATGGTTCGGGTTGGACGGATCGGTGTACATCCCCGGCCGGTGCAGGATCGGCGACAGATCCTCCAGGATCTCGATGTCCTCGGCGTTGTAAGCCCTAGATTTTGTTGCCATATAGCTCTTCCCTACTACCTATGGGTGTTTGTCCCAGCGGATTATCATACCGCGGCCGGGGCGCGCTTGTACATCGGCGCGCGTCCTACCTGTATTGAGGGGCTTGAATCGGGGATGCGGCCGGACGGGACATCGCCAGGACCATTGATTGCACCGGCCTGCCAGGCGCGGAATTGTACAGAATTTCGCCGGCCGCGAACGCGTTGCCGAATCCGGACCGAGTCCGGTGCGCCGGCCGCCGAGGATCAGGAAACCTAGAGACAGGCTTTGCGCTTTCGCGTATTTGCTCCGTCGTTGTTTCTTGTTCTAGTCCCCTGCGTGAGCTTCGCGATCGTGCCGTATTCCATCAGGACCGGCGCGGAGTAAGGCTTCCTCCGAGGCGCCGCGCCCGCGGCCTCCGGAGCGCGGTTCAAAACCGGGGTTCTGTCCCCATTGGCGCCGTTCTTCTTCCCTCTCCCGCTATCCGGATTCTGATTCAAGGCCCGCTCCCGTCAAGGGCCATATTTTAATTGTTTTGTACAAGAGTGTCACACGATTTGTATCGCTTCGGCGCCTGCCGACTGGCCCATGTCACGCAGCCGCGCGCGGCAGCGCAGGCGTTGCACTCAGCACCAATTGGTCGGCCGGCATCTCCAGCGCGAGCAGCGCGCGCTTGATTGCCAGACCGCCGGCGTAGCCGGTAAGGCTGCCATTCGAGCCCACGATGCGGTGGCAGGGCACGATGATGCCGATCGGATTGCGCCCGGTCGCCGCGCCCGCCGCGCGCGCGCTGCCAGTGCAGCCCGCCCGGCGCGCAAGCTCCGCGTAGCTGATGGTCTCGCCGTAGCCGACCGTGGAAATCGCATTCCACACCGACCGCTGGAACGGCGTGCCCGCCGGCGCAAGCGCCAGGCCGAAACTGCGGCGCATGCCGGAAAAATATTCATCCAGCTCGCGTTTCGCTTGGCGCAGCGTCGCGTTTTGCGCGTCGCGCCGCGTCGGCGACTCGATCGGCGGGTAATATTTCTGGCCGCGAAAATAGACCCCGCACAAGCCGGCCGCATCCGCCACCAGCAGCATCTGCCCTTGCGGGCTTTCGTAAAAGTCGTAGCAGCGCATGTTGCCTCCCGTCATTTGTCTGCGAGTTTTTGCCACAAATGCATCACGGCGTAGGCGCGCCAGGGCCGCCAGGCCTCACCCGCGGCGAGCACGCGGCGCGCTTCGGTTTCGCCGAGCGCTTTCATCACGCCGAGGTCCGTGTGCGGAAAGGCGTCGGGCCAGGCCAGCGCGCGCATTGCAATGTACTGCGCAGTCCATTCGCCCACGCTGGGCAGCGCGCGCAGGCGCGCCAGCGTCGCCTCGATATCCGCGTTCGGCATCAGTACCAGTTCTTCGCCGACGATCGCACGCGCGATTGCGAGCACGCTGCGCGCGCGTGCGCCCGGCATGCCCAGTCGCGCAATGTCGCCGTAGGGCAAGCTCGCCACCTTTGCGGCAGTCGGGAAGACGGTATTGAGCGATGCGAACGGCGTTTCCACGGGATCCCCGAATGCCGTCGCGAAGCGCCCCGCCACAGTGCGCGCGCCAGCCACGGAAACCTGCTGGCCCAGGATCGCGCGCACCGCCACTTCGAAACCGTCGAACGCGCCGGGCACGCGCAGTCCGGGATGGCGTTTCGCCATCGTCCCCAGCGCCCGCCCCACTTCTGTCGGATGGCAGGCCAGGTCCATCAGCGCCTTCACGCGCGACAGCACCGGCGGCAGAACCTTGGCGAGCGACGCGGAGAGGTTCACGCGCAGCGCCGGTTTCTTGGGCGACGGCGAAACCTCGATCCAGCCCAGGTGTTCCAGTTCGCCCGCTGCGATGCGCACCGTACGCCGATAGCAGCGTGCCTCAACGGCCTCGACGCCGGCGATGGCGCGCGCGCCGAGGAACGCGCACATCGCAGGCCAGTCGTAAGGCGGACGGAAACTCAGTTCGAACTTCAGCACATCGGCTGCGCCGGCTACGGGTGCGCGACGCCGCAATTGTCCCGGCTGCAGCCGGTAGCGCTGCTTGAACAGCGCGTTGAAGCGGCGCACGCTGCCGAAGCCGCTCGCGAAGGCGACATCGGTGACCGGCAGCGCGGTATCCGTGAGCAGGCGTTTCGCCAGCAGCAGGCGCTGCGTCTGCACGAACTGCACCGGCGACACGCCGAACTCGGCGCCGAACGCGCGGCGCAGGTGCCGGTCGGTGATGCCGAGCCGGGCCGCCACACCTTCCAGTCCCGCAGCGTCCAGCGCGCTGTCTTCCATCAGCCCCGCAGCCGCCTGCGCCAGACGCGAGGTGGCGTCGACGCTGGCATTGCCGGGCGCAAGTTCCGGCCGGCAGCGCAGACAGGGCCGGTAGCCGTTCGATTCGGCGGCGGCTGCGCTTGGATAGAAACTGCAGTTCTCGCGCCTGGGCGGCTTGACCGTGCACACCGGGCGGCAGTAGATGCGCGTGGACGAGACCGCGACGAAGAAGCGTCCGTCGAAGCGCGCATCGCGAGCCTTGAGCGCGCGGTAGCAGGTATGCGGATCCAAGGTCATGCTGCGCAGTATGCGGGCCGCGCACAGCGTTGTCTCGCCGTTTTCGGACATCGCACCATCGCTCCGGTGGAACGTGCCGGCGCTTCGACCGCTGCGACGATCAGTGCAATGCGTAGCGCTGCAGCCAGTCCTCGGGCACCGCGACGGGGAAATCCAGCAGCAGCTGCGCATAGCCCTTGGCCAGCGGATCGACGCGCAGCGAGGCCATGCCGCCGCCGCCGAGCGCCTGGTACAGCAGGAAATTGAGCGCGTGAATGCCGGGCACCTCATGGCGCTGGACCTCGCCCTGCACCAGGTGCGCAAAATACTGCTTCACCGCCGCCGGCGTGAGCTGCGCGCGCAGCAGCGGCAGGAATTCGGGCCGGCGCGCGATGATGCCGATGTTGGCCGTGTCGCCTTTGTCGCCGCTGCGGCCCCAGGCCAAATGCAGCAGCGGCACGGACCGGGTCGGGCCTTGCGCGATCAACGTGCCGCCCTGCGCCGGCGCGCGGCTGCGCGGATGGCCGGGATAGCCGCCCGCATGCGGCACGACGACCCGATGACGCTCGCCATCCAGCGTAAAGCTGATGTTGAAATCCGCCTTGTCGAGCAGGAAGAAACAGGGCTTCACCGCGGGCGCGACCTTGGGCCGCCCGCCGCCCATGCCGGTAGTGCCGGGCGACCAGGACGTGCCCGCCGGCGCGATTTCGCGCGAGAAGATTTCCAGCGCCTCGCGCCGCGCATGCGCCACGGCGAGGCGCATCACCGCCTCGCGAGTGTGCACGCTGCGCGCGTGCGGCCCGTACACCGTTTCGGCGCCGAGCACTTCGATGCGTGTCGCGGCGTAATCGGGCAGGCCGAGTTCGCGGAATATCGCCCTGGTGCGCTCCAGGATCGCCTCGGCCGTGCGCCGCGCCTTTTTCGCCGCATCGATGCCGATGATGTTGAGGATCGCGGTGCAGCGGTAACCGTCGGGATACGTCGCGCAGACTTTGTAGCTCGGCGTCGGCGCTTCGCCGCGTGCACCGCTCACACGCACTCGGTCCGGCCCGATCTCCTCGATATCGACGCCGGTGAAATCGCACACCACGTCGGGGAGCACGTAGGCGCCAGGGTCGCCCATTTCGTAGAGCAGCTGCTCCGCCACCACGGCGCGGCTCACCAGTCCGCCCGTGCCCGGCGCCTTGCCGACGACGAAGCTGCCGTCGGCCTGGCATTCGAGGATCGGATAGCCGATGTCGTCCCAGCGCGGCACGGATTCCCAGTCGGTAAACAAACCGCCGGTGGCCTGGCAGCCGCACTCGGCGATGTGGCCTGCGAGGCTGCCGGCGGCGAGCCGGTCGTAGTCGTCTTCGCGCCAGCCGAATTCGTGGATCAGCGGGCCCAGCACCACCGCGCTGTCTACGCAACGCCCGGTGATGACCACGTCGGCGCCGGCGGCGAGCGCCTGCGCGATCGGCAGCGCGCCCAGATAGGCGTTGGCGGACAATATTTTTGGCGGCAGTTCTGCGCCGGCGTACATGTCGCGCACGCCGCCCGAACGCAGTTCGGCAATGCGCGGCAGCACGTCGTCCCCCTCGACGATTGCGATGCGCAGTTTCACGCCGGCTTCCACGGCGAGCCTGGCGAGCGCCGCGGCGCAGCCGGCCGGGTTCACGCCGCCGGCGTTGCTGATCACCTTGATGCGTTTCTGCGCAATGTCGCGGATCACGCTTTTCATGGCGACGTCGACGAAGTCGGTGGCGTAGCCCGCGTCCGGCGACTTCGCGCGCGCCACCGACAGGATGGACATGGTCAGTTCGGCGAGGTAGTCGAACACCAGGTAATCGACCTGACCGCGGCGCACCAGCTGTGCGCAGGCGACCGAGCTGTCGCCCCAGAAGCCGGACGCGCCGCCGATGCGCACGATTTTGTCGGTCATGACGGCAATCTCGGAAATTGTCGTTCCGAGCGGAGCGAGGAATCTGCTTCCCCGCTAAAGGCCAAAAGCAGATTCCTCGGCCCATGGCCTCGGAATGACATAACTATATTTGCTGGGCGCGCACTCATGCCTTGTCTTCGGGCAGACGCTCTATTTTCTCCGCCCAGGCGGCGTCGCGCTTGTCGCGAAACGCGGCCACGCCTTCGGCGCCTTCGCCGCGCATCTGGCGCGCGAAGGCCTGCGCGGCCCCGTCCAGGATGGCGGCGAAATCCTGCTCCGCGCAACGGCGCAGCAGCGCCTTGGTCTCGGCGTTGGCGCCCGGCGCGCACCGGGCAATGCCCTGGAGAACGGCCACCAGCTTGGCGTCCAGGGCAGTTGCATCCGCGGCGACGTAGTCCGCGAGGCCGATGCGCAGCGCTTCGGCGGCGTCGATGCGCTCGCCCGTGAGCGCGAGCCGGCGCGCGCACGCCTGGCCGATGCGCGCCACGACGAAGGGCGCGATCTGCGCCGGCACCAGGCCCAGCGTGGTCTCGCTCAGCGCGAATTTCGCATCGCTGCGCGCGAGCACCACATCTGCCGCGCAGGCGAGGCCCAGGCCGCCGCCCATGGCGGCGCCCTCGACCACCGCCACCAGCACCTTGGGCAAGCCCGCCAGCGCGATCATGAAGTCGCCGAAGCGCCGGTTATTCGCCGCGATCGGGTCGGCGCCGCCCGGTGCTTGCGCGCTCTTCATGCTTTCCTGGAAATTTCCCATACTGCCACCGGCGCAGAAGAAGCCGTTCGCGCCGCGCAGCACCACGGCGCGCACGCCCGCATCCGCGGCAGCCGCGTCGATCGCCGCCTTCATTTCGGCCACCATTTCCGGACTCAATGCATTGCGGGTGGCCGCGTCGTCCATGGTCAGGAACAGAAAGCCGCCCTGGCGCTGGCTGCGTACCTTGGCCATGGCTAGTCCTTGCGCGGCAGGATGCCCATGTACTTGGAGATGATGCCGAGCATGATCTCGTCGGCGCCGCCGCCGATCGACGTCAGGCGCGCATCGCGATAGGCGCGGCCGATGGGGTTCTCCCACATATAGCCCATGCCGCCCCAGAACTGCAGGCAGGCGTCGGGCACCTCGCGCGCGAGCCGCCCCGCCTTGAGCTTGGCCATCGAAGCGAGCTCGGTCACGTCGTTCCCGGCGATATAGAGTTCGGTCGCGCGGTAGACCAGCGAGCGCAGCGCCTCGACTTCGGTCTTGAGTTCGGCCAGGCGGAAATGCACGTACTGGTTGTCCAAAATGGGCTTGCCGAAGGCCACGCGCTCGCGCGCGTACTTCGCCGTTTCGTCGACCAGCCGCCCGATCGAGCTGCTGCGCGCCGCTGCCCACAGGCGCTCTTCCTGGAACTGCAGCATCTGGTAAGTGAAGCCCATGCCCTCCTCGCCGATGCGGTAGCGCTGCGGCACGCGCACGTCGTCGAAAAAGATCTGCGCCGTGTCGGAGGACCACATGCCGAGTTTCTTCAGCTTGCGCGCGATGCTCACGCCCTTGGCCTTCATCGGCACGCAGATCAGCGACTTGTTCTTGTGCGCCGCGCCCTGGCCGGTGTTGGCCAGGAGGCAGATCCAGTCGGCCTGGGTGCCGTTGGTGGTCCACATCTTGCCGCCGTTGATGACGTAGTCGTCGCCGTCCTTCCGCGCCGTGGTCTTGATCGAGGCGACGTCCGAGCCCGCGCCGACTTCGGACACGCCGAGACAGGCGACGTAATCGCCCGCGATCGAGGGCGCGAGGAATTCCCTGCGCAGCTCGTCCGAACCGAAGCGCGCCAGCGCCGGCGTCGCCATGTCGGTCTGCACGCCGATCGCCATCGGGATACCGCCGCACTGGATGTGCCCGAGCGCCTCGGCCATTGCCACCGAATAGGAGTAGTCGAGCGCCTGGCCGCCATATTCCTCCGGCTTGCACACGCCGAGAAAGCCGAGCCGACCCATTTTCTTGAACACTTCGTGCGCCGGGAAGATTTCGGCCTCCTCCCACTCGTCGACATGCGGGTTGATTTCGGCTTCGATGAATTTCTTCAGCTGCCGCTGCAGCTCTTCGTGCTCGTGGGTGAATAGCATGGTCCTCTTCCTTCGTGTCGGTATGTTTCTATACGCGGCGATCTTGTATAAAGGCGACACTATGTCGCATTTGCTTTTAACCATAACCGCTTTTCAGGTGCGGATGTGCCTTTCATCCGTACCTGAAAAACGGTTGGCGCGCGCAGCGCGCAGGTCTTGCCAAAACTTGCGCGGACGGCGGCCCGTCCGCGCGGATCATCGATCGTGCACGGATGAACAGCACATCCGCGCACGATCGATGATCTTTGATTGACCCCTCTTCCTCATTTCGAATAGAGCCCTCAGAGGCGTGCTACGCCGAACTGGATGTTCTGCACGCGCCGCGCCTCGGCTTCGGCGCAGATCGCCAGCGCCGCCGCGAGCACCTTGCGCGTATCGCGCGGGTCGATCACGCCGTCATCCAGCAGCAGGCCGCTGGTGTAGAACGCATCCATCTGGCTCTCGAAATTGGCGACGATCGCCTGCTTCATCTTTTGCAGCGCTTCCTCGTCCAGGGGCTTGCCTTTGCGCGCCGCGGTGCCTTCGGCCACGATCGCCATGGTCATCGCCGCTTGCTCCGGCCCCATGACCGCGGTCTGCGCGTTGGGCCAGCTGAACACGAAACGCGGATTGAAGGCGCGCCCGCACATGCCGTAATTGCCGGCGCCGAAGGAGGCGCCGCACATGATGGTGATCTGCGGCACGGTCGCGTTGGACACCGCCTGGATCATTTTCGAGCCATGCTTGATCATGCCGCCAGCTTCGGACTTGGTGCCGACGAGGTAGCCGGTGGTGTTCTGCAGGTAGACCAGCGGGGTCTGCGACTGGCAGCACAGCTGGATGAACTGCGTCGCCTTGGTCGCGCCCGCAGGATCGAGCGGGCCGTTGTTGCTGATGAAGCCGACCTTGTGCCCGGCGATCGCGCCCAGGCCGCAGACGGTGAAGCGGCCGTAGGCGGGCTTGAATTCGAGCAGCTCGGAGGCGTCCGCAATGCGCCAGATCACTTCGCGCATGTCCACCGGCTTGCGCATGGACAGCGGCATCAGACCGGCGATCTCGTCCGCATCGAGCCTGGGCGCGGGCGCGGCCGCGGCGGCGGCGCCGGCGCGTTCCCATTTGAGCTTGGCCAGCAGCTCGCGCGCGATGTCGATCGCGCCGGCATCATCCTCGGCGACGAACTCCGCCAGGCCGGATACGCGCGCATGCATGTCGGCGCCGCCGAGGTCTTCGTCGGTGGCGATTTCGCCGGTCGCCGCCTTCAACAGCGGCGGCCCGGCGAGAAAAGCCTTGGCCCGGCCGCGCACCATGATCACGTAATCGGACAAACCAGGCAGATAGGCGCCGCCCGCAGTGGACGAGCCGTGCACCACGGCGATCACCGGCAGGCCCGCGGCGGACAGACGCGCGAGGTTGTAGAACAGGCCGCCGCCGGCGATGAAACGCTCGACCTTGTAGGTCAGCAGGTTGGCGCCGCCCGATTCCACCAGCTGCACGAACGGCAATTTGTTCTCCAGCGCGATTTCCTGGCAACGCATGACTTTGCGCCCGCCCAGCGCGGAGAGCGCGCCCGCGCCTATGCCCGAATCGTTGGCCACCACCATGCAGCGCACGCCGGAAATGATGCCGATGCCGGCGAGCACCGCAGCGCCGGGAATGCTGCTGTCGCGATCGGCATCGTCGGTGCAATAGCCCGCCAGGCTCGCGAGCTCGAGGAACGGCGCGCCCGCGTCGAGTAGCCGCGCCAGGCGCTCGCGCGGCAGCAGCGCGCCGCGCTTGTCGAAGGCCGGCTTGGCCGCCGCGGATGCAGCAGCCGCGCGGGCTTCCAGCGCGCGCAGGCGCTCGATCAGTGCGAGCATCGCGCTGCGCTGCTGCTTGAACATATCGGACTGCGGGTCGATGCGGGTCTTGGGCGGGCTCATTATTGTCGGATTTGCAAGTAGACCGAGCTATTATGCCCTGCTCCCGCTGCCGCTGCGCGGGCAGCCCCCGCTGGTTCTACTTCAGGCCGAAGTAGGCGCGACGCAGCGCGTCGTTCTCGTGCATCGCCTCGACCGAACCCTCGAAACCGATGCGACCGCCTTCGAGCGTGTAGACGCGGTCGGCGAGTTCAAGGAATTTCACGTTCTGCTCGGCGATCAGGAACGACAGCCCCTTGCCGCGAAAACCCGCAAGCGCGCGGATCACTTCCTTCACGAACAGCGGCGACAGCCCGGCCGAGGGTTCGTCCATGACCAGCAGGCGCGGGTTGCCGGCGAGCGCCTTGGCGATACCGAGCATCTTCCGCTGCCCGCCCGAGAGGCTGCTGGCGAGCGCTTTGCGTCGCTCCGCGATCGCCGGGAATATGCCATACAGTTCCGCCATGCGAGCGCGCAGCGCGGGCGCCGTCATGAACTGGCCGCCGATGCGGATGTTCTCCTCCACCGTCAGGCCGGGGAAACAGCCGGTCTCCGACATGTATGCGATGCCCGAGCGCACGCGGCGGTCTGTGCGCGTGCGCGCGATATCCTGGCCGAGAAAGCGCAGTTCGCCGCGCCAGGCCTGAATCAGGCCCATGAGGACCTTGAGCAAAGTGGTTTTGCCTGCGCCATTTGCGCCTAGCAGCACCACCGTCTCCCCCTCGCACACGCTGAGTTCGGCGCCCCAAAGCACTTGCACACGGCCGTAGCCGCTCTCGAGTCCGCGCGCGCGCAGCAGCTCAGCCGACATGCTCGCTCCCGAGGAATACTTCGACCACTTGGCGGTCCTCGATCGCAGCCGCCAGCGCGCCCTCGAATATCTCCCTGCCCGCGTTGAGCACGATGACGCGGTCGGTCACCGCTTCGATAAAGCCCATGAGGTGCTCGACCACCAGCAGCGCCATGCCGGTGCGCGCGAGTTCGCGCAGGCGCAGGGCGACACGCTCGAGTTCGGCCGGATTGAGACCCGCAGCAAGTTCATCCACGCACAGCAGATTCGGCTTGGTCGCGAGCGCGCGCGCGAGGTCGAGCATTTTCTGCTGCACGCTGTTCAATTCCGCCGCCGGCTTGTCGGCGACGCGGTCCAGTTCGAGCGAGGCGAGCAACGCATTGCGATCGAAATCCGCGCCGTTGCGGCGGCCGTAGGTCGCGGCGATGGCCACGTTCTCGCGTACCGTAAGCGACAGGAACGGACGCGGTATCTGGAAAGTGCGGTTGACGCCCAAGTGCACCAGCCGGTGCGACGCCAGACCGCCGATCGCACGCCCCTCGTAGATCACCTCCCCGCCATCGGGCTGGTGCAGCCCGGTGATGACGTTGATGCAGGTGGTCTTGCCAGAACCGTTGGGGCCGACGAGGCCGAGAATCTCGCCCGGCAGCACATGGAAACTCACGCCGTCGAGTGCGCGAAAGCCACCGAAGCGCTTGACCAGGGCGTCGACGCGCAGCAGTTGCTGCGGTGGCACCGCGATGCCTGCGATTTCAGGGGACATCGATCCCCCAGCGCTTGAACAGGGACACCAGCCCGTTGGGCAGGAACAGCACCAGGCCCATGATCAACAGGCCGTAGAGCAGCTGGAAATACTGCGGCGTCGAAATGCCGATCGCGTTGTAGACGCCGTAGAGGATGACCACGCCCAGGATCGGGCCCGTGACCGTCGCCACGCCGCCGAACAGCGCAAACACGATGGCGAAAATGCTGAACTCCGAGCTGAACACGGTCTCAGGATAGAACACCGACACGTACCAGGCGAACACGCCGCCGATCAGTCCGGCGATCAGGGCCGACAAAAGCCAGGCAAGGGTGCGCGCGCGCACCACGTTGATCCCCGCCATGCTCGCGCTGATGGCGTCGTCGCGAATCGCCTGCAGCGACAGGCCAAAGCGCGAATTGCGCAGGTAGACGGTGAGGCAGAGCGTCGCAGTGAGTATTACCACAGCCAGCGAATAGCTCAGCGCCGGGTTGAACACGCCGGCGAGGCTGATGCCGTAGGGCCCCTTGGTGATCTGCTCCAGGTTCGGGTTGGACACGACCTGGTACACCGCGAGCGAGGCAGCGAGGTTGGCGATCGCGAAATAGGCGCCCGAGAGGCGCAGCAAAGGCGTCAGCAGCAAGGCGAGCAGGATCGCCACGGCGGCGCCGGCGCCGAGCGCCGCCAGCGGCGCCATATGCAAATGGAGCACGCACAGCGAGAAGCCGTAGGCGCCGGCGCCGAAGAATCCGACGTAGCCAAAGGGCAGATAGCCGGTAAAACCGTAGATCAGATTCACCCCTTGGGCGAGCGTCAGGAACACGACGAAGTTGAACAGCAGCAGCTGGTTCGAATAGACGAAGGGCAGCAGCGCCGCCGCGGCAACCACGGGCACGACAGTGAGCAGCATATGGCGCAGCCACCTACGCACTGCGCACCTCCCGTCCGAGGAGCCCGCTCGGGCGCACCAGCAGGATGAAAATCAGCAGCACGTAGGGCAGCAGATTCGCCCAGGAACTGAAATAGGTCTGCATGAACGTGAGCGAAATGCCGTAGACGATGCCGCCGAGGATCGTGCCGAGCGGATTACCGAGCGATCCCACCACGATGACCGCGAATGACTGGATGTTGATGTCCACGCCCATGGAAGGCGTGACGCTGCCGAGCATGAACGGCGCGAATATGCCGGCGACCGCCGCCAGCGCGAGGCCGATGCCGAATGCGATGGCCGAAACGCGATCGACGTCGATGCCGGTGGCGAGCGCCTCTTCGCGATGCACCATCACCGCGCGCGTGAGGTAGCCCAGGCGCGTGCGGTAGAGATAGAGGTAGATGAAGGCCACCGCGGCGCCACTTGCGATCGCGCTCACCACCCATGCTGCCGGCAGGCTCTGTCCCAGGATCAGCACCGGCCCGCTGCCGAAGACGCGTCCCGGGATCGAGCGCTCGCCCGGCCCGAACACGATGGTGGCCAGCGCCTCGATCACCTGCGACAGGCCGAAGAACAGGATGATCGACAGCATTTCCGGATCCTTGGCGCGCTGCAGGCGCGGCACCAGCAGGTAGTAAAGCGGCACACCGAGTACGGCAAACAGCGCGAACGCCAGGAACCCCGTCCAGACCGGGTTGAGGCCGAGCAGGTTGAACAGCCAGAATGCGCCGAAGGCTCCCAGCATGAGGAAGTCGCCATGCGCCAGGTTGACGATGCGCATGACGCCGAACACCAGGTTGAGGCCGAGTCCTACCAGGCTGAAATATAGGCCGAAGACCAGCCCTGCCACCAGTGCGTATTCGAGCATGGTTCAACCCGCCGGGGGGCGCCGCTGCCGCGGCGGCCCGAAATTTGCAGGAACTGGTCCTTGCAGTCAGGCCGGACTCACTTCGCCGGATAGACCGGCTTGCCGCTCGCTACATCATGCGGATAGACCACCACGAACTTAAGCTCGTCCTTGCCCTCGGGCACGATCTGGCCCAGCGGGGTAATCTCGCCAATTTGCGCGCCGGTCTCGTCGAGTTCGAAGGTGCCGTCGATGGTCTTCAGCTTGCCCGACAGGGCGAAAATCGCCTTGCGCAGCGCAAGCTGATCCATGCTCTTGGTCGTCCCGAGCGCCTTGTCCAGCACCAGTCCGGTGGTGTAACCCGCCACCGAATTGAAACCGAACTCGACCTTGCCGTCGCTATATTTCTTGTGCCAGGCATCGCGGAATGCCGGCAGCGACATGCCGAATTCGGGCTTGTACTCGATCACCGAAGACGGCACGTAGGTAAACACGTATTCGAGGCCTTTCGCGCCCACGGTCTTCTTCAGGTGTTCGATCTCGAGGCCCGGGTAGATATTGAATTGCCACTTGAACTTGACGCCGCTGTCCTGCAGGTTGCGCAGAAATGAAATGTCGTTGTTCGGGTATCCCAGCGCGATCACGGCGTCCGGATTGGCGGCGCGGATGTTGTTGATTATGACGGTGTAGCTGGTGGTATTGGTCGGCACGCCCTGGTCATACACGATTTCGACCGGCGCCTTGGACGCCTTGATGAAGCCGCGCACCGCATTCGCCTGGGTGCCGGTGAAGTCGTTGGTCGAATACAGAATTGCGATGCGGTTGATGCCGAGCCTGGGTCCGTCCTGGGTGAGGAAATCGGCGATGTATTTCGGCCAGATGCTGGACACCGGGTCGGACATCAGCACGATATACGGGTTGTCCTTGGTGAAGAACGCCGCGCCCGTGCCGGTTTGGTCGATCAGCAGCATCTTGTGCTCGCGCGCGATCGGCACCGCCACCGAGGTCAGCACCGAACCCGAGTCGGACACCAGGATATCGACCTTGTCCTGGGTGATGAGCTGGTTATACAGCGTCGCCGCGGTCGCCGTGTTGCTTTGGTCGTCGTAGGCGATCAGTTTGATCGGGATTTTCTTGTTGTATGCTTTCACGAACACGCCGCCTTCGGCGTTCTTCTGGTCGATCCACAGCTTCAGCCCCAGATGCACCGGCATCGAAATCGCAGCAAAAGCGCCGGAGGCCGCGTACAGCGTGCCGATCTTGATTTCGGACGGCGCGCTGGCCGCGCTGGCCGCGCCGGCGAAAACTGCAAACATTGCAACAAATAGCGCGACGGTCAATTTACGTATCATTGTGCTCCTCCGGAATTGCACGAAAGCTCAGGAAATGACTGGGCAGCGCGATCGTCACCCGGACATATTTCGGCAGCAACTTATTCGGCGGCCTTCACCAGAAAGTCGTAGGGCTTTCCGACCACGGTCCACAAATCGTCCAGCTTTTGCGCGTGGGTCTTGTTGCGTGAAAAGCGGTCGATCATCCTGGCGATGCTCATGGAACTTGTGAACAGGACGACGAATGGAAAAATACCCAGGCAAAGAACCAGGAGCAAGGTGCCGTACAGCACGTAATGCATCAGGAACTTCTTGATCCATTTGCCCATTGCCCACTCCCCCGGTTACTGAGAGTGCCGCCCTGCACACGCTCAAGTCCTTGCTGCAAGCATCGCGGTTTATGGGACCGAGTCTAGGTACCGCCATACTTCAGCGGAATAGGTATTAACCCGTACATGCGGTCAGCGGCGCTGCGGTTTCGCTCGCTGATTTGGCGCCACGCACAGTCACTGCCATAATGCGGGCGCTTTTCGTCCTCCATTCGCATAGAACCGACGCATGCCCCCGCCCCCTGTCGAAGACAGCATCCGCCCCAATCCGAGGAACATCGGACCGCTGGATTTGTTCCGCACCTTCTCGCAGCTCGCCCTGTCCGGCTTCGGCGGCGTGCTGCCCTGGGCGCACCGTACCCTGGTCGAGAGGAAAAGCTGGCTCACGCCGCGCGAGTTCGTCGAGACGCTCGCGCTGGGACAGCTGCTGCCGGGTCCAAACATAGGCAACATGGCGGTGATGATCGGTTACCGCTACGCCAGCTACACGGGCGCTTTTGCCGCTGTCGCCGGATTGGTGGCCGGGCCCTTCGCGCTGATGATTGCGCTCGGCCTGCTCTACAGCAACTACGGGGCCTTGCCGCTGGTGCAGCAGGCGCTTTCCGGCATGTCCGCCGTAGCCGCTGGGCTGGTGCTCGCCACAGGGTTCAAGATGGCAGGCAGCCTGAAACGGCACTGGCGCCCCTGGCTGTTTGCCGCGCTCGCCCTGCTCGGCGTCGGCGCGCTGCGCTGGCCGCTGCTCGGCGTCGTCGGCGCGCTCGCACCGTTCGCCGTTGCGGGTGCCTGGCGCGAGGCGGAATGATGAACGCAGGCGATCTGGGCGCGCTGTTCACGCATCTTGCGCTGCTGTCGCTGATGGCCATCGGCGGCGTCTCATCGATCCTGCCGGACATGCAGCGCTACGTGGTCGAAGCGAACCAGTGGCTGAGCGCCACGCAGTTCGCCGATATCTACGCGCTCGGCCAGGCTGCGCCCGGCCCTAACATGATGTTCGTGACGCTGTTAGGCTGGCAGCTGGCCGGCTGGACCGGCGCGATCGTCGCCTCGATCGCGATCATCGTTCCGCCGGTGCTGCTGACGCTGGCAGTGACGCGCCTGAACGCGAACAAGCCCAACGGCGCACTGGGCCGCGCCATCCGCGGCGGTCTGAGTCCGATCACCATCGGGCTGACGCTCTCCAGCGGCTGGATCCTGGCGCATACGGCCGACCACGACTGGCGCGGCGCGCTGCTCACGCTGCTCACGGTCGCGCTGATGCTGCGCACCCGGCTCAATCCGGTGTGGCTGATACTCGCCGGCGCGCTCGCCGGCATGGCCGGCATCCTCTGATCCACGGCGCGCGGCTGCAGCGCGCCGGCCGCCTCAGCCCCGGCCGAAGGTCGAGGGTCGCACCGCCGGCACCGTCGCCGCGCGCCGTTCCAGCCAGTAGCGGTAAGGCGGCGGCGCGAGCGTGAACTTCGGGTCGCAGCCGAGTTTTTGCGCCGCGTCCATGGCCCAGCTCGGGTTGTAGAGCATTTCGCGCGCGAGCGCGATCAGGTCGGCACGGCCTTCCTGCAGGATGCCCTCTGCCTGCTCGGCGTGCACGATCAGGCCGACCGCCATGGTCTTGATGCCGGCTTCCTTCCTGATGCGCTCGGCATAAGGCACCTGATAGCCGTAAGCGGGCTTTGCCGCGCCGGCGGGCGGCTTGCCGAGGATGCCGCCCGAGCTGCAGTCGATCACGTCCACGCCCATCGGCTTCAGCCGCTTCGCCAGCGCGGCGCTCTGTGCCGGCCCCCATCCAGCGTCGTCTTCGGCCGACAGGCGCAGGAACAGCGGTTTGCCGGGCGGCCAGGTCGCGCGTACGCACTCGCACACCTCGAGCGCAAAGCGCATGCGCTTTTCCTCCGAACCGCCGTATTCGTCGCTGCGCTGGTTCGCCAGCGGCGAAAGGAACTCGTGCATCAGGAAGCCGTGCGCGCCGTGGATCTCGACCACATCGAAGCCGGCGGCCTGTGCGCGTGCGGCGGCCTTGCCCCAGGCTTCGGCCACGGCGCGTATCTCTTCGCGCGCGAGTTCGCGCGGCAGCGGCGCGCCCTCGTCCGCGGGCAGCGCGCTCGGGGCGACCAGCTCCCATGCGTCCCAGTCGTCGACGCCCGCTTCCTCCGCCTCGGTGCGCGTCAGCGGCCGGCCGCCCTCCCATGGCCGCTGGATGCGCGCCTTGCGCCCCGAGTGGCCCAGCTGTATGCCCGCTGCTGCCCCGCATTGATGCACGAATTCGGCGACGCGCGCGAGCTTGGGCACGAAAGCGTCGTCCCAGATGCCCAGATCGCCCACCGTGCCGCAGCCGCGGCGCTCGACCTTGGTCGACTCGAGGATCACCAGCCCGGCGCCGCCCGCGGCGTAACGGCCGGCGTTCATCAGGTGCCAGTCTGTGGCATAGCCCCTGACCCCCGAATACTGGTGCATGGGCGCGACCACCACGCGATTCTTGAGCGTGAGCTCGCGCAGGCGCAGCGGCGTGAACAGCAAAGGCTGGGTCATGAAAAGTCCCTGTCAGGTTCGCGGCGCGGCGCCGCCGGTCGCGTTGCTGGTTGGCTTACCGGCGCAAGCCTACCCAAATACAGGAACTTCGTCGAGAAGTGCGCGCTTCACGCGGCAAACCGATCGCACGCACATGCTCGCGCATTATTGCGTGAATTGTGCCGGAGACACCCGGGGATTGGAAGCGGGTCCGGCCAGCGCACACAATGCAGCGATCGTATTGGCGCTTGCAGGCGGTTGCGCCGGACGCTATATTGCGCACCCATGCGCTTCAAATCCGTCCTTCGGGCGAGCCTTATCGCCTGCGCCTTGGCTGCGTCCCGCGCTTTCGCCGGCGAAGCGCCTGCCATGGCGGCGGACACTGAACCCGGATATACGGGCACACGCGACGGCATCCAGCAAATCATCGATCGCTCGCGCGATCTGATCGGCATTCGTTACCGCCGCAATGGCGACAAACCCCAGACCGGCTTTGACTGCTCGGGTTTCGTCGCCTACGTCTATCGCGAAGGCCTGGGTCTGATCTTGCCGCACCATTCTCGCGAAATCAGCAAAGCGGGCACGCCGGTCGCCAGCGACGACCTCGAGCCGGGCGACCTGGTGTTTTTCAACACCATGCGCCGTACGTTCTCGCACGTCGGCATCTATCTGGGCGACCATATGTTCATCCACGCGCCGCGAACCGGCGAGCGGGTGAGAATCGACGATTTGCAGCAGCGCTACTGGGCCAAACGCTATAACGGCGCCAGACGCGTATCCGCAGCAGTGGCGGGCGCGGGGATACAGTAAGGGCTGCCGGTGTCCGGGATGCTGCGGCTGCAAGGCCGCAGCGAATAGTGTTCCGCACCATGCCTGCCAAGGCCGCACCCGCATGCGCCGGCATCGAAATGCTTTTCCTTTGCCCCGCATATTGCTATTGTCGCTGCTTCCGATTACACCGGCGCATCCGAAGTGATCAGAGTCACATTCATTGCACACGACGCGAGCAGTAAGGTGGTCGAAATCGAGCCGGGCGGTTCGCTGATGCAGGCGGCCAAGGCGAACGCCGTCCCCGGCATTGACGCCGATTGCGGCGGCGCCTGTTCCTGCGCGACCTGCCACGTGTTCGTGGACCAGGACTGGTTCGGCCGGATCGGCAGGATCGAGCATTGGGAGGAATCGATGCTGGGCCTTACCCCGGATCGCCAGGCGAATTCGCGCCTCGCCTGCCAGATCAAACTCAGCGAGGCGCTCGACGGACTGGTGGTAACGACGCCGGAGTTTCAGTATTAACCTGGACCTGCGATCGAATAGGATCGGCAGGCTCAGCGGAGGCCATGCATGACCGAAGCGCAGCCGACGGGGAAGAAGAACTGGAGCATGGTAGGGCGCGATCCCTACGCCATGCCGCTGGAGGAAATCGACCTGTCACATCCGGGCATCTGGCAGGCCAACGAATACCTGCCCTTCCTGGAACGCCTGCGCAAGGAAGACCCGGTTCACTATTGCAGGCTGTCGGCGGTCGGCCCCTACTGGTCGGCGACCAAGTACGCCGACATCATGCAGGTGGATACCTCGCCGGAAATCTATTCCTCGGAGCCCACCATCGGCATCCTCGATGTCGACGCGGACAATACCTTTCCGATGTTCATCGCCATGGACCCGCCCAAACACGACGAGCAGCGCAAGGTGGTGCAGGGCGTTGTCGCGCCGACGAATCTGAAAAAACTCGAAGGCCTGATCCGGCAGCGCGCGTGCGCCATACTCGACGGCCTGCCGACGGGTCAAGAATTCAACTGGGTGGAAAAAGTCTCCATCGAACTGACCACGCAAATGCTCGCCACCCTGTTCGATTTCCCGTTCGAGGACCGCCACAAGCTGACGCGCTGGTCGGACGCGGCCACCGCGATACCCGGCAGGGGCATCGTCGAATCCTACGAGCAGCGGTCGGCCTTGATGCAGGAATGCCTCGCCTATTTCACGCGGCTGTGGAATGAACGCGTGAATCGCGAGCCCGGCAACGACCTGATATCGATGCTGGCCCACGGCGAGGCGACGCGCAACATGTCGCCGGCGGAATACCTGGGCAATGTGCTGTTGTTGATCGTGGGCGGCAACGACACCACGCGCAATTCGATCTCCGGGGGCGTGCTCGCGCTGAATGAACATCCCGCCGAATATCAGAAGCTGCGCGACAAGCCGGAGCTGATTCCCAACATGGTATCGGAGATCATCCGCTGGCAGACGCCGCTCGCGCACATGCGCCGCACGGCGAAAGTGGATACGGTGCTGCGCGGCAAGACCATCAAGGCCGGCGACAAGGTGGTCATGTGGTACGCCTCCGGCAACCGCGACGAGGAGGCGATACCGCGCGCCAACGAGTTCCTGATCGACCGCCCCAATGCGCGCCAGCACCTGAGCTTCGGCTTCGGCATTCATCGCTGCATGGGCAACTGCCTGGCCGAGATGCAGCTGCGCATCGTATGGGAGGAAATCATGCGCCGCTTCCACCTGATCGAGGTGGTCGGCGCGCCGAAGCGCATTTACTCGAGCTTCGTTAAAGGCTATTCCGAACTGGCGGTGGTGGTGCACCCGCTGTGAAGAGTGGCGGAGGTGTGCCTTTCACACTATGCCCGCAGAACCGCGTCAATCCTTGCTCTAGGCAATGTGGCCATTGCAAGTTACCACACTTCTTACCACGTCTCCTTCGTCGCTGTCCGCCGAACCTGCACGCTGCCGCACCATGTCCTTGATTTAGGTTAGTCTCAAGTGGCGGCGCCGCGCGCCCGCCCGCAGCGCGAGCGAGGACGGACGCACGGCAACGCCGCCCCAAGACTTCAACGAGCGGACACGCCTCGATGGAGCAGCCCTGCAATGGGCTCGACACGGAACGTTCCCTCCGTATAGTAATACGGAGGGAAACTAACAGAGTCTCTATTGCCGTTTGCCAATCAGGGGCTTAGGCTTGCAAAGATTTTTACCGCTGGCACGATTCGTAACGGATCGGTACATTAGGTACCTTAAAGTGCCTTTGGGAAATCGGACATGGCTGAATCGGTACGCGTGAACCTGAGCGTCCCTAGAGCGGTAGACGCGGTGTTGAACGAGTTGGCGACGGTAACCGGGCGGAGCAAGGCTTCGCTTGTCATGGAAGCGGTCCGTTATCAGTTGCCTGCATGGCAGCGTTTCCTTGAGCGTGGGAGAAGTGGAAAGATCGCACCAACGCGCGACGAGCGCCGGGACCTTGAGCTCCGCGAAACGCCCCCACTTAGCCGCCAGCAACGCCGGGCAGCCGACCGCGCCCAGGCCAAAGCGCGTGCTCGCGGTCGATCGTGAGCGGATACCGGCGCCACCGAACGGCCGCTTACGGGCGCGTCGAGGAATTCACACTTTCGGCCACAACCGGCCGGCCAAGGCGGTCACCCAATTTGAATAGCTAAGGCGCCCCCTGACCCCGCGGAATGTCCGCTACCCGGCGAGCAAACTGACGTCCACGTTGCCTGGACCCGGCCATGAGCGGAAGTTCAGCATGGCAATGCACCTGGTCCCCTGTTCGGCACATAGCGGCCGTTCGAGGCACGCGTCAGCTCGCGTAAGGAACGCCTCGATCAGAGGAACGGCAATCCCACGAAAAGCAGCGCGGCCAGGAAAATGATTCCGTAGATCGTGCCGTTGCGCCAGAACTCGACGGACTTGATGTACCCGCTGTTGTAATAGGGAAGCGCGGCTCCCGTGGCATAAGGTGAGATCACCCCCATCAAGCCCGTCGTCAGCGCAAGCCCCAAGGCGAGCTTTTCCGCTGCCAGCCCCGGCACCGCCATTCCCACTCCAAGCATGATTGGCATCATCGCGCTGGTGTGCGCGGTCAAACTCGAGAAAAAGTAGTGCGAGAAGAAATAGACGGTGATGAGGACCATGAGTACCGTTCCTGGCGGTAGGCCGCCGACATGAGAGCCGACGTAATCCGCGAACCACTTGATGAAGCCGGTCTTGCTCAAGCCTTCAGCCATCGCGACGAGTGTGGCCAGTAGGACGATCGTGGTCCACGCGGAATGATACCGCGCCATGTCGTTCCATTTGAGGACACGGAGCACGAGAAGCGCGGAAATCACCATGAAAGCGACAATTGCGGCGTCGATGTAGTCGCCAGCAGTAACCCACAGCACGATGGCAAGGATTACCATTGCGCCGAGAATGATCTCGTTGCGTGACAGCGGCCCCATTTCAACCAACTTCTCGCCTGCCCATTTCGGAATCTCGGGGCTCTTTCTCAGTTCCGGCGGATAGACCAAGTAGCCGATCACGGGCAGCAGCAAGAGCAACGGGATCGCGAAAGGCGCAGCCGCCATGAACCATTGTCCGTACGTCAGGTTGACATGCGCGATCTTCCTGATGAATTCGATCGCCAGGAAGTTGGGTGCGCATGCCGTCATGAACAGCGAGCTCGTCACGCAGCTGGCGGCAAAGGTCGTCCACAGCAGGTAGCCGCCGATGCGGCGGGCCGACGGATCGTTCGGCAGCGAGTCATAGATTGGCGGCAGATTGATGAATACCGGGAACATCGTGCCGGCACTGCGCGCAGTATTCGACGGCGTGAATGGCGCCAGCACCGTATCGGCCAGGACCGCCGCGTAACCGAGCGACAATGAATTCTTGCCGAGTAGCCTTACCAGCAGCAGTGCGATGCGCTTGCCAAGTCCGGTCTTCTCGTATGCAAGAGCGAACATGAAGGCCCCCCCGACGAGCCAGACCGTGTTGCTGCCGAATCCGGAGAAAGCCCACTTCACCGTTTCGCTGGCAGCCTTAAATTTCGGATTTGCCAGCTCCTCCGGGCTGAATAGTGTCCACCGCGACAGCAGCGCTGCGAGAGTGATCGCAATCACGCCGGTGGCCGCCGGTGGAACCGGTTCGAGCACGAGCGCCGCGACGATGCCGGCAAACAAGGCGAAGAAGTGCCAGGCGTTCTCCTTCAAGCCGGCTGGCGCCGGAATCAGTGCGAGAACAGCCGAAACTGCGACGGGAATTCCCCATCGCCACAGGAGTTCGCGCGGCGAACGCCCGTTGCCTTCGCTTTGAATTTTTGCTGTTGGTGTCGCTGCTTGTGAGTCCATGATCCGTCCATGATTTTGAAGATCTCGAGAGCCCGGAAACGTCAACACAGTCAATCGGCCTTGCCCGAATGATCGTAAAGTGAACGGCGGCGCGACAGTTTGAGCAAACGCAAACGAAGCCTTGAATCCGGAGTCGTATGGGCTTTGTTGCGTTCAAGCAGTGGCAAATCCAGCGAATCTACTACTCGGTTGCGCGCTCCACGGACGCTCGTCGGGCTGCGGGGAAAGCCCCCAATTTAGAACCATGGCACCTTGAATGTCCGGAAAGGGCCGAAGACCCGCCCCTTGCGACAACTTCGCTGTGCGCCTGCTCTGGGTCGGGAGTGCTCAGTGACGGTTGGCCGCTTCCAGGAATCGGATTCTCACTGACCGCTTTTCGGCGATGAATCCGAAGAGCGGTCCGTCGCTTCACGACCCGTTCCCGCCGCTTGACAATATTGGGACCGGACGTTCGCCGCGGGTGCCGAAAAAGGAAAAGCCGCCGCTCGCAGCGCAAAATCCATACTGTTCGCTTCGAGGGCAGCTGTGCAGCGTAAACGGTCATTCGCGCTACGACGGCGAACTCACCCTGCCGGGCCTTGAGCGGACGGTCGCCGATCGCTGCAGATGCATTCGCTGAACTATGACTATAATGCTGGCGCCGTACCCGCCTAAGCGGAGAAACGGTTCGCAGAGCACGCGGCCATACTGCGTGCCAAATGTAGACAATCTTCAGGAGGATACCCATGAAGCCAGTCAAGATTATTCTAGCCGGGGCATTAGTCATTGCCACTCTCGGCACTGCTGGGGTCACGATGGCGCAGGCTCCCGCACTCACGCGCACGATCGTTACCACCGCCGACGTTTCGGTCCCTAATCGCGAAGCCGTCGTTGCTCGCGTGGAGGTCGCGCCGGGTGGCGTGGCCGGTTGGCACACCCATCCCGGTGACGAGATCAGCTACGTAACCGAGGGTGAGGCGACGTTGATGATCGCGGGCCAACCGCCACGCAAGGTCGCGGCCGGGCAAGGTTTCGTGATTCCCGCCGGCGTTGTGCATAACGCAAAGAACGAAAGCGCAGCACCGGTGAAGCTCGTCGGTGTCTACGTTGTCGAAAAGGGTAAGCCGCTCGCCTCCCCCGCGCCCGCGCCCGCGCCCGCGCAGTAGCCTCAATCGGTGTCATCGAGGCGGAGCCACCGGCTGCACAGCACACGCCGCCTCGCTTGAACGGTTTTAGTCGTGGCATCCGCCTAAGGTGGCCGGATACCCAGCCACGCATTTATGCGGTTCGTGGTCCGGTTTTGTTGCGACAGGGAATATAATCGCTGCCGAGACGGCGCCACTTCCAAACGATGCCGTCGAACGCCTGCTTCCGGAAGATGGTAATGACCGGTGTGTGCCGACTCCTGCCGCTGATCCCAAAAAGTTAAGCGGCCGGTGACAGTCTAGAGCTGTCCCTGCCTGCACCGCTGGAGCCGTTTCAGCTTAAAGGACCGGAAAAGACTGTAAGCGGACGCCCGTGGTTTTACCGCGACTGGCCGTAGCCGACCTTTGCAACGCAGATCCCCACAGGATCAAGTCGTTCGGGCTTTCGTAGCGACCTAGAATCATCTCAAGTAGCAAGAGCCTATGATGTCCTGGGCCAAAGATATGCAAATTGACCTGATCGGAATAGGCTGAGTACTATCTGCGGTTGAACAGCGCGGATTCGCAGTAGCCTTTTGCTAACCCTCCTAAGACCGATCAGCCAGAACGAAATACCTGGAAGAACCTTCGACAAACAATGACAGAACTGGAAACAATTGTGGCTGAAGTGGAGCGAGCGCGAATGTCAAAAAAGACGATTGCGCTTGCAACTGTCGTCGGCACAGAGGGCTCTACCTATCGGCTACCTGGTGCCCGTATGCTGATAATCAACAGCGAGTGGATTGCAGGATCAATCAGTGGCGGTTGTCTTGAAGATGATGTTGTTCTACGCGCTGGTGAGGCAATCCGAAATAACGCAGCGATTGTCATTACCTATGACACCACGAGCGACGATGATATCGTCTTCGGCGTAGGACTCGGCTGCAAGGGCGTTATCAGGACACTTATCGAGCCGATAAGGCTGGCAGGACAAGGGCTCGATTTCGTTGGATTTATCAGAACCTGTCTAAAAAACCGGACAACCGGAGCAGCGGCTACGGTTGTCCACGTTCAGGGCCAGCTGGACGCCAAGCCCGGTTGCCGAATGGTCTTGCATGCAGATGCAGTCGAAGCAGATTTTGACGATAATGAACTAAAGGCGAAAATCAAAACCGTCCTAGAGCAGCGAAGGACACGGACTGCGTCATTAATTGCAGTTCCACTCGAGCAAGGCTCTGCGGACGTCTTCATTGAGCTTATAGAGCCACCTACACCTCTCGTAGTATTCGGTGCTGGCCATGATGTCATGCCTGTCGTCCGATTAGCGAAAGATCTGGGCTGGCACGTTACTATTGTTGATCATCGCCCTGCCTACGCCACTTCTGCTCGATTCCCTCTCGCCGATCAAGTAGTCCTGGCCGCACCCGAAGACGCTCGCTCGCAACTCAGGCTGGCTAATGATACGTTGGCCCTAGTGATGACCCATAATTATCTACGAGACCTGAAGCTGCTCGAAATTCTATTGCCCTCACCAGTGCGATATCTCGGTCAATTAGGTCCTCGGAAGCGTACTGACCAGCTCTTGGCTGAACTTAGACAGCGAGGAATCTATCCTGAGCCAAATCAGTTAAATCGCCTCTATGCTCCGGTGGGTCTGGATATAGGTTCCGAGAGTCCAGCCGAGGTAGCCCTATCCATACTGGCGGAAATGCAGGCGGCCATCACAAATCACCGCGGTGGCTTCATTCGTGAGAGAAACTCCCCCATACATAGCGGAAATATCCAGCCATTGACCACAGGATCCACATAATCTGTACTGCGGTTCCCACGGGGGAATATTTTTTGGTGAGTGTGACGATTCAGCAGATTACCTGCTGCGGGGGACGAAATACATTTAGCGTTCCGCAGAATTGGAACTGCCTTGATGTAATGCCTGATCGAAGAATTTCACCACAATTCCGGCAAGTTCGTGTTCCTTGCCTTCAAAAAAATGGCCAGCGCCTGGCAATAGCACCTGCTCTGAGTTTTTGTTTTTCATGATCTGCAGTTTGCGCTCTTCAGCGCCCC
>Ga0335085_10000773_pt1 | contig 81133 bp, 76 predicted proteins | sample Lox_Sample_45_FD_206712 | JGI IMG/M metagenome (GOLD analysis project Ga0335085, IMG submission 206712) | Soil microbial communities from Loxahatchee National Wildlife Refuge, Florida, United States - Lox_Sample_4.5 | ecosystem: Environmental > Terrestrial > Soil > Wetlands | place: USA... | reverse complement strand
CCGAGCAGAAATGAAGTGACGACGAAAGAATTGAAAACGAAATTCTGTGGGTTGAACAAAACATGAACGACATTGAATGCAACTGTTTTCGGAATGTCACTCCACGCAGCAAACTTTTGCGCCGATTCATTCTTCATCACGTAATCGAAGATGGCCCAATGCGGCAAATACCAATTGATAAAATAGATGAAGGAGAAAACCGTGAGCCAGAGAATGCAGAGAGCAAAATTTTGCAAGGTGAGATACGAGAGTTTCAGGAGATGAGCAAGAATTAGCGCGAGCGGAATTAAGACGATGACGTAGGCAAACTGAATCTTTGCGAAGTAAGCAGCGCTCAGGAAAAATGCTGCAAACAAAAGTTGCGATGACTCTTGTTGCCTCAAGAATTGAAAGAGAAAAAATATTCCGGCAATGATGAACGCGACGCAAAGCATTTCAGCCAGGCTGAAATGACTGTACTGAAAGACGTAGTACTGAGTGAGTGTGGTGATAAAAAGTGCGGGAATAATTTTTCCGAAGCTCTCATTCATAGAAAGCAAAAACAGAATGATCAGGTAAGAAATTAAGATGGTGAGCCGCGCAACAAACAAATGTGTTCCGAAAAATTTGAGAGGGAAAAACAGAAGGAGATTGAACAGCGGCGATTTGATGAGATTGTCGGATTCATCGAAAGACAGGTAATCATGATTAATGTAATTGCGGAGCTGACTGGTGTTTAATCCTTCGTCAGTAAATGCATCGCGGCCGATGGAAAGATTGACATCGGGATCAGAATGAAGAAAAGGGAAATGCAAAGCAAACAGGGCAACAAGGCAGATGAATGCAATAAGCGGTGTCTTGTATTTCACTATCCAAACCTAAATGAAATTTTTATTGGAGCTTTAAATTTTATGGGCGAAAGCTCAGAAAACTTTGGGCAACTCTGCGATCACTTTTTCAATCATCACATCATCCACATCGAGATGCGTCACCATGCGCACCTGATTTTTCCCTATGGGGATGCAGAGAATTTCTTTCTCCTTCAACTTCGCAGAAAAAATTTCCGCGGAGAAATTATTTTTCAAAGAGAAAATGATGATGTTCGTGTCAACCGGCATAAGCGATTCGAGATAATTGGTTTTACAAAGTGCTTCGCCAATTTTTTTCGCTCTGCGATGATCGTCTTTCAATCTTTCGATGTGGTGATCGAGTGCATAAATTCCTGCTGCAGCGATAATGCCTGCCTGCCGCATTCCGCCGCCAAAAACTTTTCTGTACTTCCTTGCTTTCGCAATAAAATCTTTATTCGAAACAATGAGCGACCCGACGGGGCAACCCAATCCTTTCGAAAGACAAAATGAAACGGAATCGAAAAGTTTCCCGACTTCATTTGCTTTTGCATTCAGCTCAACAAGAGCATTGAAAATTCGTGCACCGTCGAGGTGAATTTTCAAACCAAGATCGTGAGCCGTTTTGCTCAGGGCTGCCATTTCTTCGAGTGTGTAATAACTTCCTCCTCCGCGGTTCGCTGTATTTTCGATAGAAACCAGTCGTGTAACGGTATTGTGAATGTTGTCAGGATTTATGTTTTCAGAAATATCTGCCGGACGAATTCTTCCGCGATCGCCATGGATCAATCGCACGGAACATCCCGAATGAAAGGCAATTCCTCCGGCTTCGTAGAAGTAAGCGTGATTGGTTCTTTCGATGATCACTTCATCGCCGGGCTGTGTGTGAGTTTTGATTGCAATTTGATTCGTCATCGTTCCCGAAGGACAATAGAGTGCGGCCTCCATACCGAAAAGCTTCGCTGATTTTTCTTCCAGCGCATTCACTGTGGGATCATCATTGAAAACATCGTCACCCACTTCGGCATTCATCATGGCTTCGCGCATGGCGCGCGTCGGGCGTGTGACCGTATCACTTCGCAAATCAATCATGATTCAATATTGAGAAATCAGTTTGTGAACGAAATCAACAGCAAACTCAGGGCGCAAAGCAAGTGTGTAAATCAAACCGAAGAGTGCTCCATAAATGTGCGCACTGTGATTTATGTTGTCGCCTCCGCGCCGCGCCATGTATTGCGAGTATACGAGATAGCCAACGGCCCAAATGATTGCGGGCAAAGGAACAATGCCCATCAGGTAAATCATGCTACGGGGCTCGATGAGTACTGAGGCAAATGTGACTGCGGAAACCGCTCCCGAAGCACCAAGACTTGCATACCATGAATGTTCGCGGTGCTGATAATACGTTGGCACGTCTGCAATGATCATTCCTCCCAGGTAAAGCATTATGAAATAGAAAACTGCTCTCGTTACGAAGTAATAAGCGTAATACTGATAAACAACTATGGCAAAGGAATAGAACACGAGCATGTTGATGATAAGATGCGACCAGTTCGCATGGATAAATCCTGAAGTGATAAAACGATACCACTGATTGCGGTACTTCACATCATATGGCCGCATGATCCAGCGATCCATCAATTCCGACGATTGAAAGGCGGTGACTGAAGCAAGTGCTGTGATGATGATGATAATGTAGGTGATGCTCATTGCGGATTCAGTTTATTCATCATTCACCGTGGTGATATTTTTGATTGCGAAGGATGGTAAATGCGCGGTAAATCTGCTCGGCAAAAATAAGTTGCGCCAGCTGATGAGGTAATGTCATTTTTGAAAGGGAAATCAACCGTGAAGCTTTTTTCTTCAAATCATCATCGAAGCCATATGCGCTTCCGATCACAAAGCAAATATTTTTTGAAGCATTCATTTTCTTCCTGAGGAAATCTGCAAACTCCAGCGATGAAAACTGGATACCGGATTCGTCGAGAAGAATCAACTCATCATTGTCTTTCATTTGCTTCAGCACCGCAGCCGCTTCTTCTTTTTTCTGTTCTGAAATATTTTTCTTCGAAGAAGATTTGAGAGAAATCTTCTCTGCCTTCACATAATGCTGAAGACGCCTGAAATATTCTGCGGATATTTTATTGATTAACGGACTTTCATTTCCTGAAATAGTGATCACTCTGATTTTCATTGGATGTAAAAATAGCAGGGAAGATGCGGGCTGAATCGGCGGGTTAAAGAATTTATGTCATCCTCTCAAAACAAGTTTACTTTTGGCGGGATTATCTTTGTAAAAACATCCTGAATAATGAGCTGGTGGGCCGTTCTTCTTATCCTGATTGCGGGCTGGATATTGGTTTTCCTGGAGCTGTTTTTCATTCCCGGCACCGTAGTTTTTATTGTGATGGGCACCCTCACTATTATTACCGGCGTAGTAATTTCATTTACTTCCTTTGGAGCCATTGGCGGTTCCTTGACCTTAGCAGGAACAGCGATTCTCGGCTTGGTGCTGGTGATTTACGGATTCAAGAAAGGGCCGCTTAAGTTTCTTACGCTGCGCACTCGCAACGAAGCAAAGGTGAATGAAATTGATGAAAGCAAAATCAAAGTAGGTGATGTGGGTACAGCTATGTCGAAGATCGGACCGATTGGCAAAGGATTGTTTCATGATGAAACCTACGAAGTGCAATCGCAGGGTGAATGGATTGTTTCGGGAAAACCCATTGAGGTGATTCGCATCGCCTTGAATAAAATTTTTGTGAAAGAAAAAAACAAGTAACATGGATCAGACAGTATTTCTCGCTATTGTGGCCGTGATCGTAGTCATCGCCATCTTTTTGTTTCTCTACATTGTTCCGCTGAATCTTTGGATTACGGCGTGGGTTGCAGGCGCACCGATCGGCATAGGACAATTGATTGCAATGCGCATCAGAAAAGTGCCGCCGGGTTTAGTGGTGAATGCGTTGATCAATTCTACGAAAGCCGGACTGAAGGTAACAGCCAACGATATTGAGACACATTATCTCGCGAGCGGAAATGTAAATCAGGTAATACGAGCGATGATCTCTGCGGACAAAGCAAATATTCCTCTCGACTGGAAAATGGCTACCGCCATCAATCTCGCCGGAAGAGAGGTTTTCGAAGCCGTGCAGATGACGGTGAATCCAAAAGTGATTGACACGCCGCCGGTAACAGCCGTGGCGAAAAACGGAATTCAGTTAATCACCCGTGCGCGCGTCACGATTCGCACAAACATCAACAAACTTGTTGGCGGCGCGGGAGAAGAAACAGTGCTGGCCAGAGTGGGTGAGGGCATCGTTACATGTATCGGCTCCGCTGCCGATCACAAGCACGTGCTGGAAAATCCTGATTCAATTTCAAAAGTTGTTTTAGCAAAAGGCCTCGATGCAGGAACGGCATTTGAAATTCTTTCTATTGACATCGCTGATATTGACGTTGGAAAAAATATTGGCGCACAGTTGCAGATGGATCAGGCGAACGCTGATAAAAATATTGCGCAGGCAAAAGCGGAGGAACGCAGAGCAATGGCAGTTGCACTCGAGCAGGAAATGAAAGCGAAGGCACAGGAGATGCGTGCGAAAGTGATTGAAGCAGAAGCGCAAGTGCCTGCAGCTATGGCCGAAGCATTTCGAACCGGCAATCTCGGAATTATGGATTATTACAAGATGAAAAATATTCAGGCCGATACAGGCATGCGTGATTCCATAGCTGGAACAGAAAAGAAAGAGTGATTGCGTACTTCTTTTCTTGCTGAAAAAGTTCTTTTAAATTAGAAATCAATATTTCACCTGAGATTTAATCGCCCGTTTCTAATGTTGCGGAGAATGTTATTTTCATCCGCACACAATATGAAATGAAAAATATTCAGATGAAAAATATTCGTGCTTCTGCAAAGTTTATCTCTCTCTTTGTTTGTTTTCTGTTCACCCAGAAATGTTTGATTGCTCAGAGCGATGATTCGTACAGCAGCGTCTACATCACAGCTACCCGCACTGTTCGCATAGTTCAGGACGAATCAAAGAAGGTGGGCGATTGTAACCAGACACAAAAAGGAAATAACGAAATCAATCTGCAGCTTTCATTAAACTGCGATAAAATTTATGTGACCAACCAGAGTGATTATTTCAACATCGATGTGTCGGGAGGTCAGGTAGAAAAGCAAAGCCTGCCGTTTTCAGGAGGCGGAACTATCAATGCATCTTACTCTTCAGAATTAAACGAGTGTACGAGTTCAACAACGAGTTCAGGCTCTGGAAGCCTGAAGCTTGAAATGAATGATTATCATTTCAGTTTTACTTATGACCGTTCGAAGAAACAAGGTGACTATGCATTGCAACCATCATGGGGCGGAGTGACCGGTTCAGGCACCCTGGTGACGCGAGACAAAAACGGATCGCAAACGGCAGATGCTTCAGCAGTGGTTCGTGCCGAAACAAATTTATTGGGAAATACCTACGGACAATTCTCATCGAGCAATTATTCGCAGTATGAAAAGCTCGGACTATCCCCGCAAGTCATCGAGCAGATGAATAAGGGTTTGTTCATGGGTGGCAACGGCGACTTGTGTAGCATCTCTGAAACTAAAACAGGATTTGAAGTTGGCTTCAGTGCTTCGCATACATTCAACAAGGATGAATTAAATGTGGATCAGGATTGGAATGGAACTTACACGATCACGATCACCACACAACTTCACATCAGCGTTGGTGCAAAACCGAAACAGTATGATGCGATTCTTGAACCTTTCTCAATACCGGGCACAAATATTTCCGGCGATTATGAAAACTGGATTCCGCAAGGGCCGCCGCCGCCTTCCGCGACAAAAGGGGCCCCATCAGCACCTCAGAAAAAAGGAAACAGCATCGGCTTTAAGGTTTACATCGTCGACAAGAATAATCCGGATGAAAAACAACCCGATGTAAAGTTTGATGTGGATTACACTCTGTCCTCTTCGCATGAGCCTGGCTATTGCAATAATTATCCGCTCAGCAATCCTGATGAAAGCCCTGATCTTAGATTTGATTCCATCATGCAAAGTATGAATGGCATTAGCACCATCACCCAAAGCGAAGCCGCATCAAAAGGATTGAATGGCGATAAAGTGCAGGCCATCATTACCAGTTATGATTACGGAAGTTTTGGAAAACTGAAAGCTGTTATTACTCTCGAGAATGGTGGCGACCTGGTCGCACATTTCAAGAATGATACGAAGACAGAAATTTCATTGCCTAAAGACGAGAACAATAATCAGATTGCTGATGCCTGGGAAAAGCAGCGAGATCTTTTGGAAAAAGATTATGGCCCCGACTATGACAGTGAGCATCAGGATGGAAATGATCACGATGGTGATGGGCTCACTTACTATGAAGAATATCGCGGATGGCTCGTCAAAAACATGCACACGCGCCTGGATCCGAAACAGAAAAAAATAATAATAGGAAATGAAACCGGTCAAAACCTTGATGCAGCATATTCATTGTTTGAAAGCGCATCAGGCATCAAATGCATAGAAGTAATTCCCGGAAAAGAAATAGATGAAACAAATGCGGTTGCGAATAAAAACTCTGCTTATGCTCATGACGGAGATCAACATGGAATCATTGTGAAAGCATTGCCGATTGAAGGTGACACCAGCAATCCTGTATTGGGCCAGGTGTTTGTCAAATCCGGAGTGCCGCCGGCTGTAGTGGAGGGAAGCCACATTCCAAGTGAGCCGATTGCTACTTCACCGAAGGAAGTGGACTACCTTGATATTAATAGTAAGGCAATAAAGTCTGCCGGTGATTTCAACTACACTTTTGCGCATGAAATAGCGCACTGTTTCGGTGTGCGTCATCATGGTGACAGTAAACCCTATTTCCTGATAGGAGCAGACCGCTATATGATTCAGGACACAAATTTCAAATACATTAGTGAAGCCGGTGTTCCGCAGGATAAACAAAAGCTGATTGAATTGATTTCAAAGACCGGACAAGAAGCAGCCCTGCCATATTCTCAATCGAGCGGCAATGATAACTGCATCATGTGTTACAACCAGGAATATGAATTCAGTTTTCCATTGGGGGTGAAAGGCAAAGTGCTCGTTGTAACAAACCTCAGCCATCCCAACGGAATAACATTTTGCAAATCATCAGCAGGTACAGGACGCAACGATGCCGAGCGAGATCCCGGACCTGTTTTCGGCGATGCTGAAAAAGGAAATTGTATGTCGCAGTTTCAGGTGAAGGATTACTGAGGAAAATAATTGTGATGATAAAAAAAAGTCAATCACCAATTGAAAGCATATCGCTTTGTGAAAGGGAAATCAGACAAGATAACGGGTCCTGACCTGCCCATATTGGAATTTGCAGAGCCGATGGCCTGGAGAAAATGGCTTGCAAAAAATCATGCCTCTTCAAGCGGAGTCTGGATCAAGTTTCACAAGAAGCATTCAGGCTTGGCCTCGATCACGTATCAAGAAGCACTTGATGAAGCGCTTTGTTACGGATGGATTGATGGTCAGCTGAAACCGTTCGACAATAATTCGTGGCTCCATAAATTCACTCCGAGGAGAGCGAAAAGTATTTGGTCAAAGAGGAATACTGAAAAGGTGATGAAACTTATTGAAGAAAAAAGAATGCAGCCGGCGGGCTTCAAAGAAATTGAAAGAGCAAAAGCAGACGGACGCTGGCAGCAGGCTTACGATTCACCCGGCACCATGAAGCTGCCGGAAGATTTTCTGGACATGCTGAACAAAAACAAACAAGCAAAATCATTTTACGAATCTCTGAACAAGGCAAACAGATATGCGATTGCATGGAGATTACAAACGGCAAAAAAGCCGGAGACAAAACAGAAACGAATGAAAATGATATTTGAAATGCTGTTGCGCGGCGAAAAATTTCACTAAGCGTTCACGCGTTGCCCGATTGAAATTGTGAAGGGGTGAATCAATTCTCTCGGGCAGCCTGAGCTTCTTCCGTCTTGTTTTCTTTTTTCTTCGAAAGAATTTTCCTGAAGAATTTAAATGACCAGGCAACCACTAACGCCTCGGTAATCTGAAGAATATTTTTTGTCCAGCTGTCTTTTCCTTTCTTGAAAGTGGCACCGAGCACTACGGGAAGAATGGTATCATTCACCAATTCAAGCCCCATCATTACGCCGCTCTTTACCCGGTCTTCAAAGGGCAGAATCGAATTGACGGCCATTTTCACCGGATTGTGTTGAATCGTCTGCAGATGTCCCATCAACTTCCGTTCATATTCTTTGCACTCGCGAATCAACAATTGCTTTTCGCGCTGCATTGATTCTACATCGTAAGACTTAGATTTTTTCGCCATCGGAATCAGATTGATTCTTGTCTTCTAAGAAATCTTCTTCTTCGTAAAGTGCCGTAATTACTCCGCGTGACACCGGAATCTCGAGCATAGTTTTTCTTTTCAGGAGCAGAAAAACAAACAGTCCAACAACCAACAATGCTACAGATGAAAAACCGATTGCAGCCGAGCCGGTGAGGTCGTAAATCCAGCTTCCAACCATGATCAAAACAAAAATGATCACGAACACTACGATAAAAGCAAGAATGATGAATGATACCATCACGCCGGTGATCTTTGCGATTTTTTCGTAGGCCTGAATCTTGGTGAGCTTACCGCGTGCCTGCAGATAACCACTCAGGTCTTCTTTTACTTCTTCCCACCAGGTAGAGAAATCATTCGCCATGAATTGAAAATTTGGATTCGAAAAAAATCAAATCATCGTTGTCAGAGATCGGTGCTCTCAAGCAGATCATTTGCTTTTTGCCTGAGATCATTCACGAGCTTCTTCCCTTTTTCAATCTGTCCTTCCAGATCATCTTTCACCTTGTTTACTTTCTCCTTCACATTGCTGATGATTTCTTCTTTGTTATCTGAGGCAAGGAAGTAGCCAACAGCCACCCCCACCGCTGCTCCAAGCAGGAACATCAGAACACCTTTTGATTGCTCATTCATTTCATTCCGGATTTTGTTCCAAAGTTAACGCTTCAAATTCAATGGATGTGAATGATGAAACTCAGGTGTCGCATTTTTAGCCATCATTATTTCCCGGCTCTGAAAGGAGCCGGAAGGGGACTGATTTCAAGTAGTTTGCCGACGTTAAATAAATTAAGGGGAGAATTTGAGTTCAGAAAACAGACCTCTGCAAAGGGCAAATTAATTTTTGCACAAAAGCAGAACAGATGCTGTGAAAAACTATTTTTTCAGGACACCAAATCAAAAAGCAATCTCACGGTTTACTTTTGCAGCGGGCAAGCCTTCTACGACCAGCTCCTGCTGAACTCCCCCAGGGTCGGAAGGCAGCAAGGGTAGGTGGTTGTAGCGGTGCGATAGAAGTAACTTGCCCACCTTTTTTTGAGCAAGAGTTCACGATTCTGCATTCATAAATTGCGGAAGTAAAAATCAGATGGAGTAATGAAATTTTTTATTGATACAGCTAATCTAAAACAGATTCAGGAAGCGCATGACCTCGGCATTCTCGACGGAGTTACAACCAATCCGTCATTAATGGCGAAGGAAGGAATTAAGGGTGAAGAAAATATTCTCAAGCATTACGTCACGATTTGCGACATGGTGGGAAAGAATGTGAGTGCCGAAGTGATCTCCACCGATTTCGATGGCATCGTGAAGGAAGCAAAAAAACTTTCTGCTCTTCATCCCGCCATTGTGGTGAAGGTGCCGATGATTAAAGACGGAATCAAAGCTTTGAAATGGTGCAGTGATAATGGAATCAAGACGAATTGCACGCTGGTGTTTTCCGCAGGGCAAGCAATTCTCGCTGCGAAAGCAGGCGCCAATTTCGTTTCACCGTTCATTGGGAGAATTGATGATGGAAATTGGGACGGCGTGCAACTGATTGAACAGATCGTTCACATCTATGGCAACTATGGTTACAAGACCGAAGTGCTGGCCGCCTCAATCAGAAACCCGTTACACATTGTCAAGTGCGCAGAAGCAGGAGCCGATGTTTGCACGAGCCCGCTCGAATCAATCATGGGATTGCTGAAACATCCGTTGACTGATATCGGATTGGAAAAATTCATTGCTGATTACAAAAAGAGCCAACAGTAGAAAAAGAAAATTCAAGATCTTCACAAATAGCAAAACTTCCGAAACTTTGTAGCCATAGTTAGGAAGTTGCTCCCCCCGATTCTTCGGGGGGATTTTTTTTAGCTGATGCAAACCTGTTTTTCAAAAAGAAGACAACTATTCCGGAAGCAATCATAATCCCCGCCGCCAGCATAAACTTTACGTCAGTCGAAATGAAAATATAACTCCACACCATCACCGCCATGAGGATCGGCAGCGGATAGAGCGGCATTTTAAATTTCAAGTGCGTTCCCTTTGTTCTCCTGCGAAGAAGTATGATTCCGATTGCCTGGCCGATAAACTGCACTACGATCCTCATGGCGAGCACGGCCGTGATCACATCAGAAAGCCGGAACAGCAAGCTGAAAATAAATCCCATTCCTCCGAGAGCAAGCAAAGAGATGTACGGAAAATTTTTCTTCGGATGAAGTTTTGAAAACACGGAGAAGAATTGTCCGTCAAGTGCAGCAGCATATGGAATTCGCGAGTACCCGAGAATGACGGCGAACAGCGATGAGAATGCAATCATCAAAATCAAAACGGTAGCAATGGTGGCGGCTTCACTACCATAAATTTTATTGATGAAGGAACTCACAATAAAATCAGAGTGCTGCGCATTCTGCCACGGAATCACGCGCGTTATGCTGAGGTTGAGAAGAAGATAGAGCGTAGTAATTCCTGCAATGGAAATGAAAATGCTTCGTGGAATATTGCGTTCGGGATTTTTGATTTCTCCTCCGAGATGACAAACATTGTAATAGCCGAGATAACTGTAAATGGTTTTCACCGAGGCATGACCAAGCGCAACGAAAAACAACGAACTCCATTGAGGAATTTCAGTCGCAGACGAAAACCAATTTGCAACCGGCGAGCTGTAACTCATTCCTCCGAAAATGATCCACACAATTGTAATGAGGACGCTGATCCAAAGCATCACGCTGATTTTTCCAATGGTTTTTATTTCGCGATAGAGAAGAATCACCAGCACGATCACCACACTTCCGGAAAGAATTTTTTTTCCCGCATCACTCAGTGGAAGCAGGTATGAAGCATATTGAGAGAAACCAATCGCACCGCTGGCAATCACCAGCGGCGCCTGAATAATGGTTTGCCAGGTGAAAAGAAAGGAGAGAAGCTTTCCCCATTTCGGTCCGTATTCTTCTCTCAGGAAATTGTAGCTGCCGCCGGCTTTCGGAAATGCGGAACCCAATTCACTCCAGATAAATGCATCAACGAAAGAAAGGAGCGCTCCGAGAATCCACGCCCACAAAAAATTGGAACCAAGCTGCCCGATCACGAGAGGGATGGTGACGAAGGGGCCAATGCCCACCATGTCAATCATGTTGATTGATGTCGCTTGCAATAAACCAACTTCTCTTTTTAATTCATTACTCATATTCTATTGCCTCCCACTTCTCACTTCTCATCATTCACTACCTTCACCGTCTAAATGTAAATGAAACCATGAATAAAATTTTTTCACTCATTTTAATTTCGATGCTGATCGGTGGAACAATTTCAGCGCAGCAAATCAATTTTCCGGCGGCGAGTCCCACGGAAATTGTCTCCCAAAATTTCGGGACATCAAAGATTGTGATTGAGTACAGTCGTCCGGGCGTTAAAGGAAGAACCATTTTCGGAGGACTTGTTCCGTATGATTCCGTGTGGCGCACAGGCGCGAACTCATGCACAAAAATTTCTTTCGGTGATGATGTGCAGTTGGAAGGAAACAAAGTTCCGGCAGGGAAATATGCACTTTACACCATTCCGGGAAAACAAAGCTGGACCATCGTTCTTTCAAGTGACACTACGTTGTGGGGCGCATTCGGCTACAGCAGCAAAAGTGACTTTCTGCGATTCAAAGTGAAACCGCAATCCATTCCCAACACGGAAGAAACATTTCTGATGAACATTGCCAACATCAAAAACAACGAGTGCGACATACAGCTGATCTGGGAAAAAACAAAAGTGAGCTTCAACGTTACGGCTGACATCGATTCAAAAATCATGTCGCAGATTGATGCAGCGATGAAAGGAGACAAGCCACCCTATTGGCAAGCGGCTTACTATTATTTTGAAAATGGTCATGATGTGAACCAGGCTTATGAGTGGGTGAACAAAGCAATTGCCGCAAGACCGGATGCCGATTTCATGTATACCGAAAAAGCAAAAATGGAATTGCAAATGGGCAAATATTCTGATGCTGTTGCCACTGCGACCAAAGCGCTCGATATGGCCAAGAAAGCCGGTGACACCGGATTGACTTTCACGAATGAACAAACAATCGCCGCCGCAAAGGCCAAGAGCAAATAATTTTTTTCGGTTAGAAGTTTAAAAGAACCGCTGAATGGAGAAGCGAAAATTTTGCTTCTCCATTTTTTATTGGCTAATCATTCTTCGAAATCAAATTCACAAATAATCGCACTGCTCCGGGAACACCCGCCGGCAATTCTCTGAAGAAAGCAAGAGAAGTGTATACATATTTTCCTTTCCCATAGTTGGTAACAATGAGTGAACCGTCGAGAGGATTCTCTCCTTTATCATTCATCGTGAAAATTTTACGGTAATTGCTGTCGACATTCGAAACGAAATACAATCCGCGCTCCTGTATCCATCCTTCAAAATCTTTATCACTGATTTTATTCGGCGAATTGAGAATCGGATCTTTCGGATTGATGAAATTCACTTTTGCATTTTCATCCGTCACGCGGTCGCGTGAAAGTTTGAAAGGATAAGGACCCACTTTGTCAGTTACTAAATCACCGGCTGTGTTGTATTGAACAACGAGCGTCCCGCCGTTCTTCACGTAATCGAGCAAATGTGGTTGCGAGCGTTTCAGCCAATCATCAATGTTATACGCGCGCACACCAACCACAATGGCATCGAAAGATTGAATGTTGGTGTTTGAAATCGTGGCTTCATCGAGCATCGTCACTTTGTAACCCATGTTCTCAAGCACGCCCGGAATTTTATCGCCGGCACCTTTGATGTAGCCGATATTCATTCCGCCAAACTTCACGGGCACAGTGAAAATCCTCGCTTGTGCAGGAGGGAAGTACGTGATCGATGGAATATGGTCGTAAGAAATATTTACGAGTGACTGATTCCAGGTTTCGCCGTTCACATTTATTTCAGCTTGAATTGTATCGATCATCGGCTCATTAAATTGCGAAGGCGGCGTGATGTTGAATACAACTGTGGTGTCATCACCTTTATGATGGAATGAAAAATTAATTTGCGACGGAGAAATTTTCCAATCGGATTTAGCAATCAGCTTCACGGTGCCGTTGGCCTGTGGAAGGAAATCATTCAGCATCACTTTTATTTGTTTTGAATTGGTGTTGCTGAAGCCAAGCACATTGCTGCTAAGATTCGCAGTGACAGGTGGCGCAATCACGAGCGGGTCATAAATTTCTCCTTTCGCCGGATCAACGGTTTTGTAAACGAGAGGACGATCAAAATCAAAATTGACTCCGCCGATTTTGAAAATGAATTTTACTTCAAGCGGAGGAACATTCTCTGCGTCACCCACCTCATTCTGCTTAGCGCTTACAAACATTCCTGCCGAATGCGGCTGAAGAAGCCAATAGGGTTGCGTGATGGAAATATCCTTTCCAATATTTTGCTGATGCTTGTAATTCATGAGTTGATTGTTCGCAAGCTGAAAGTTGAAAGTGGAATCAAAGCCATTCAATGAAACGGCAGCAAGAGTGACAGGAATATCACTTCTGTTTATAGCCTGAAATTTCCATCCGAGATTTTCACCCGCACAATAAGTTCGTTCATCGGAGTATGCTTCAAACCATAATCCCGCGCACTCGGCGATTAATTTTTTTATCTCGTCAAGCTTTTGCGACTTCCAATATCCGTCTGGCAAATTTTTCACTGAAAAATAAAGATTCACTAAACCCGGCACGGATGCGGAAGGATTATTGGGCTCGTAACCCGATATGATTTTGTCGAGGAGTGCCTGAATGCTTTCTGTCCCCTGAATTCGTGACCATGATGTAGTTACTCCATCCATCAAATCATGTTGCGGAGCATCTCCTGAAATCGTTTTGAAATATTCAATCTGCGAGCCGCGGCTCTTTGCAATTCCAAAACCCTGGCTCTTGTGATTCGATCGGCTCTCGGCCGCGATTTCTCCGTAACTTTTTCCGAGCAGAGGATTATACAAACCCACATCAAGTTTGAATTGATCTTCTGAAGTGGTGTTTGTTCCTCCGAAATTGAATGTATTCCACAACAATCGTTTTGCCTGCCATGGTTTCACATATTGCAATTGTTCGGGAAAACGATTCGGATCGGCGGCGGCGGTGAATGCTTCCACAGCAAGAATAGCAGAAGCGGTGTGATGTCCGTGACCGCCTTCACCTGTGGTGGGAAACCGCATGATGATGATATCGGGTTGAAATTTCCTGATCACAAAAACAACATCGCTCAGAATTTTTTCTTTGTCCCAGAATTGAAATGTTTCTTCCGGATTTTTCGTGTAGCCGAAATCATAAGCACGAGTGAAAAATTGTTCGGCGCCGTCAACTCTCCGCGCAGCAAGAAGTTCTTGTGTTCTGATCAAACCTAATTGTTCGCCTTGTTCATCACCGATTAAATTTTGTCCGCCGTCACCTCGGGTGAGAGAAAGATATCCGGTGCGGTAATGTTTTTCATTGGCGAGATAAGCGAGCAACCGTGTGTTCTCATCGTCGGGATGCGCAGCGATATAAAGAACGCTTCCAAGCACGTCCAGTTTTTCAAGCTCGCTCTGAATTTGCGCAGCATCGGGTGAAGGTGAAGTTTGTCCGAATGAAATTTGAAAAAGAAGAAGCGAAAAGAAACTGAGCAAAACTTTTTTCATGTGTTGAATTGATCCGCTAAAAGTAGAGGACAATTCGAAATCGCAATTTCATCGGTTCCTTCTAAGCAGCTTAAGAAGATAATAAAATGGCAACCCGGAAATCAAAACCAGAAATCCGATGCCTGCATTTTTTGGATCGCTGATCGTGACGCTTGCGGTAACATACAACGTGATCAAAATAAAAATAACCGGAAGCCAGGGATAGAAAAATATGCGAAAGCCGCTGTAGTCTTTTTGTTTTTTCCGAAGGAAAAAAATGCAGGCCGCCGCTGCGGCCAAAACGATTGTGTCATTAAACTCAACATAGTTGAGCAGATTTTCGTACGTCTGAAGAATGATGAAAAAGAAAACGATGATAAATGTGAAGAACATCAGTGAAAATTCCTGCACCTGATTCTTTTCATTCGTCTTCATGAAAATTTTCGGAAGAATTCCTTCTTCAGCCATCGCATAAAACACACGCGGGTTGAACATGAGTGAGGCATTCAGGATTCCGAGAATGGAAATGAAGATTGCGACAGAAGCAATTCTTGCGCCGGCATCTCCGAATAGAAGCTTCGATAAATCGGCTGCGATCAGAGGAGAATTTTTCACTCCTTCAAAACCAAGAAGACTAACGTAAACAAAATTGATCAGCAGATACAAAGCGAGAATCAGCGTGGTTGCCGTAATAATTGCGCGTGAAATGTTCTTTGTCTCCTTCACGTCGCCGCCAAGATTTCCGGTGTTTTGATAACCACCAAAAGTGAAGAAGACCGGGATCAGACTTGTTCCTAAGGCCAGCCAGAAATTTTTTGTAACAGATTGAGCAATCACGGTTGCGTTACCATCCGAAGGTTTTGCAAACAAAATCGCTGAGCAGAATATCAGCATGAGAACGATTTTGATGCTGCTTAAAACATTTTGTGTTCGCGATCCGGATTTTATGCCTGCATAATTCAGGAAGAACAAAATTCCTATGATGATGAAGAACATGATCTTTCTTCCGGCTTCATTATTCAGTGAAGACGGAAATAACACCGGCGTGATGTATTGTGCGCCCGCATAGGCAACGGCTGACATCGCGCCGGCATTCAACATGAGATAAGTCCAGATGAGGGTGAACGCGATGGGAGGCGGATAGCAGAATGCAAATGTTTTATAGAAGCCGCCGGCCTGCGGCAACCGTGATCCGATCTCGGCGAACGTAAGCGCCCCTACCAGGCTGATCGTACCGCCGGTGATCCAGGCGAGAAAAAAAATCGAAGGTGTTCCTGCACTCTGCGCAATGATGGATGGATTTCGGAAGATTCCGATTCCGATCACCATCGAAATCACAATCATCGTGAGATCGAAATAGCGCAACGTGGGCTTGATGGTCACAGCGGCAAGATAGAAGAATTTGAACCATGTCAATTTCCTTTTGGAATAGGTTGAGGACGAAAGGGTACGTGAATTTATTCTGAAAGCAAACCGTGTTATTTGTTTGTTTTCCTTTTAAGGTCTCACGTTTCCTTGCTTATCTTTGTGTGCCAATTTGAAAGCGATTTTGATGTTGTTAGAGATTAATTCAGGACAAACCTCCACGGCAGTAAATTATTTCCCCGTCGTCATTCAATTCATATTTGCCGGAGGGTTTGTAGCGACAACCATGTTTGTGACGCACATTCTTGGCCCACGGCTGAAAACAACGAAGAAGCTGAAAGCATTTGAAAGCGGAATAAAATCAGTGGGAAATGCACGCCAACCATTCGCAATAAAATATTTTCTCACGGCGATTTTGTTTGTGCTGTTTGATGTGGAAGTGATTTTCCTGTATCCATGGGCGGTGAATTTTTTCGAACTGGGAACAAGAGGATTGATCACCATGGCTTTATTCATGGGGTTGTTGCTGGCAGGATTTTTCTACATCATCAAAAGCGGCGCGCTCGATTGGGAATAGAAATTTCGAAATTCGGATTGTCAATTTCGAATTGAAACCAGAAGAATGGAATTGTTGTTGATTCTGTTTGTGATTAAATGATTGTAAGATGGAAACATTAATAGAAACTCCGCCGCGTAAAGTCAACATAGCTGATCCGCCCGAAGGTCATACCGGCGAAGGATATTTTGCAACGCGGCTGGATAAAGTGATTGGACTCGCGAGAAAAAATTCCATTTGGCCGCTGCCGTTCGCGACATCATGCTGCGGCATTGAATTCATGGCCACGATGGCTTCTCATTATGATTTCGCTCGATTCGGAAGTGAGCGCGTAAGCTTTTCACCGCGTCAGGCAGACTTGCTGATGGTGATGGGAACGATTGCGAAAAAGATGGGACCGATTCTCAAACAAGTTTATGAGCAGATGGCGGAGCCACGTTGGGTGGTGGCAGTGGGAGCATGCGCATCAAGCGGAGGAATTTTTGATACGTATTCGGTTTTGCAGGGAATTGACCAGATCATTCCTGTAGATGTTTATGTTCCGGGCTGTCCGCCGCGACCGGAACAAATCATCGATGGGTTGATGAAGATTCAGGATCTCGTGCACAACGAATCACTGCGCAGAAGAAATTCTCCCGAATACAAAGAACTTCTTGCGTCGTATGGAATTAAAACAGTTGACAATTGAAGGTTGAGATGATCACGAACGAAACCATTCTCAACAAGCTCAAAGAAAATTTCGGAGAGAAAATCACGAATCCCGATCTGCAATACGGCATTCTGAGTGTTTCCACCGATCACGAACACATCATGAAAGTGATGGAGTTTCTGAAGAATGATCCCGAGCTCGATTTCAATTTTCTCACGGATTTATGTGGCGTGCATTTTCCGCATCGCGATCACCAATTTGAAGTAGTGTATCATCTCCACAGTTTCAGAAACAACATTCGATTAAGAGTGAAGTTGCCGTTATCAGGCGATTCGCCTCATGCGCCATCGATGATTCCATTGTGGTCCGGCGCGAATTGGATGGAAAGAGAAACCTATGATTTCTTCGGAATCATTTTCGAAGGTCATCCGAATCTGAAACGCATTCTGAATGTGGATGAGATGACGATTTTCCCGATGAGAAAGGAATATCCTTTGGAAGACAACACAAGAAAAGACAAGAACGATGAGATGTTTGGGCGAGATCCGAAATTAATTCGCGCAGACATTTAAATAAAATGAAGACAGACGGTCAACATATCGTATTGCAGGAAGATGGACTCGAAAGAGAAACCATCACACTGAATATTGGACCCACACATCCTGCCACGCACGGCGTGTTTCAAAATATTGTTGAGATCGACGGCGAAAGAATTGTCAGCGGCGATTCAACGATCGGATACATTCATCGTGCATTCGAAAAAATTGCCGAGCATCGTCCGTATTATCAAATCACGCCGCTCACCGATCGGTTGAATTACTGCAGTGCTCCCATCAACAACATGGGCTGGCACATGACGTGTGAAAAACTTCTCGGAGTGAATCTGCCAAAGCGTGTGGAGTATTTGCGTGTCATCATTATGGAACTTGCGCGTATCGCTGATCATCTCATTTGCAATTCAATTCTTGGTGTCGACACCGGAGCGTATTCAGGATTTCTTTACCTGATGCAGTATCGGGAATTGATTTATGAAATCTGGGAAGAGATCTGCGGATCACGGCTCACCACCAACATCGGACGCATTGGCGGATTGGAAAGAGATTTCAATGATATCGCGTGGCGCAAGCTCGGAAAGTTCATGAAAGAATATCCGAAGGCACTGAAAGAATTTGAAAAACTTTTCACGCGCAATCGAATCTTCATGGATCGAACAAAAGGCGCTGGGCCCATCAGCGCCGAGCGAGCAATGAGCTACGGATTTACCGGACCAAACTTGCGTGCTGCAGGAGTGGATTATGATGTTCGTGTTCAGCAACCTTATTCTTCTTATGAAGATTTTGATTTCATCGTTCCTGTCGGAACAAGAGGTGACACGTATGATCGCTATCTTGTTCGGAATGAAGAAATGTGGCAATCACTGAGCATCATCAGGCAGGCGATAGAAAAGATTGATAAACTCGAGGACAAAACATCTTATCACGCTGATGTGCCGCAATATTATCTTCCTCCCAAAGAAGAAGTGTACAACAACATGGAAGCACTCATTTATCAATTCAAGATTGTGATGGGTGAAATCGATGTTCCTAAAGGGGAAGTCTATCACGCAGTGGAAGGAGCAAACGGTGAACTCGGATTTTATTTGATTAGCGAAGGAGCACGTTCGCCATATCGATTGCATTTTCGCCGTCCGTGTTTTATTTACTATCAGGCATTCACTGAGATGGTGAAAGGACAATTTGTTTCTGACGCGATTGTAACGCTGAGTAGTTTGAATGTGATTGCAGGAGAATTGGATGCTTGAGCATTAGGCTGATGAGATAATGTGAAAATTTGAAAATGAAAAGTTCGAAATAGAAATGCTCGCGGTAAAAACAGGAAAGCAGGTTGAATTCGATGCATCAGCATTGGAGAAGGCGAATGAAATTATTGCGCACTATCCTGAAGGCAAACAAAAATCGGCGATGCTTCCTATTCTTCACCTTGCACAAAATGAATTCGGTGGTTACTTGAGCGTTGAGGCAATGGATTACATCGCGCGCCTGTTGCACATTCAGCCGATTGAAGTTTATGAAGTGGCGACATTTTACAGCATGTACAATCTTCAGCCGGTTGGAAGATTCATGCTGGAAGTTTGCCACACCGGCCCGTGTGAGATTCGAGGAGCAGAAAAACTGATTGCCACTCTTGAAAATAAATTGGGTATTAAAGTCGGCGAGACAACTCCTGACGGATTGTTCACGCTCAAGAGAGTAGAATGTTTGGCGGCATGCGGTTACGCGCCAATGCTGCAATGCGGCGAACGGTATTATGAATTTCTTGATTCAGAAGAAAAAATTGACAAGCTGCTTGATGAATTAAGAGGCAAAGCAGCGAAGGAAAATTAATTATGAGCCGTAAACTTCTTCTTGATAAAATAAATGTGGAAGGCATTAAGTCCTTTGATGTCTATCGTGCGAATGGTGGCTATGCGTCCGTGGAGAAAGCATTGAAGACAATGTCTCCTGCCGCGGTGATCGAAGAAGTGAAGAAATCAGGATTGCGCGGTAGAGGCGGTGCAGGATTTCCCACCGGAATGAAGTGGAGTTTCCTCGACAAGAAATCAGGACGACCGCGCTATCTCGTCGTGAATGCGGATGAATCGGAGCCGGGCACCTTCAAGGATCGGTTCCTGATGGAATACATTCCTCATCTGCTGATCGAAGGAATTGTCACTTCCAGTTTTGCTCTTGAAACCAATCTTGCATTCATATATATCCGTGGTGAATTCAAATGGATTGTCGGCATTTTGTGGAAAGCAATTGAAGAAGCGAAGGCAAATGGCTTTCTCGGGAAAAATATTTTAGGAACAGGATACGATCTTGAAATTGTCGTGCATCCCGGTGCGGGTGCTTACATCTGTGGTGAAGAAACAGGATTGCTTGAATCACTCGAAGGCAAGCGCGGGCTTCCGAGATTGAAACCACCCTTTCCTGCAGTGAGCGGACTCTACAACAATCCCACGGTAGTAAATAATGTAGAGAGCATTGCCGCCGTTTGCTGGATCGTGAATAATGGCGGCGAAGAATATGCGAAGATCGGAACGGCGAAAAGTGCCGGAACAAAATTGATTTCCGCTTGCGGGAACATTAACAAGCCGGGCGTCTATGAAATTGAACTCGGACTCCCGGTCGAAGAATTTATTTTCAGTGATGAATGGTGTGGCGGAATTGCAAACGGAAAAAAAATGAAGGCAGTTGTTGCCGGCGGTTCTTCCGTTCCCATTCTTCCGACAGAATTGATTTTGAAAACCGCAAACGGCGAACCGCGCTTGATGAGTTATGAATCGTTGCAGGACGGAGGATTTCAAACAGGAACCATGCTGGGTAGTGGAGGATTTATTGTGTATGATGAAGACCAATGCATCGTTCGCAATACGATGAACTTTGCACGCTTTTATCATCATGAAAGTTGCGGACAGTGTTCGCCATGCAGGGAAGGAACGGGTTGGATGGAACGCATTCTTCACAAGATTGAATACGGACACGGCACGATGCAAGACATCGACTTACTCTGGGATGTGCAGAAAAAAATAGAAGGCAATACCATTTGTCCGCTTGGAGATGCTGCCGCATGGCCGGTGGCTTCAGCGATTCGGCATTTCAGAGATGAATTCGAGTGGCACGTCACACATCATGAAGAATGTTTGACAAGAAATTTTGGAATCAGGGAAAAGAGTTTGGTAGAAAGCTAAAAGTGATAAGCCAAAAGCCAAAAGCACTTGACATTGGAAGACATAAAGTACAGGACATACAAATTTTCTGTTAACGTGATAAAGTTTTTAAAGGAACAAGATTGGAATAACAGAGTCAATGAACCGTTTTTCAGGCAACTGATTCGATCATCAACTTCTATAGGAGCGAATGTGGTCGAGGGAAGATCAGGAAATTCAGATAGAGAAATGGCGAAGTATTATCGCATCGCACTGAAGTCTGCGAATGAAACAAAATATTGGCTTTGTCTTATGAGAGATGCGCTTGAAATAAAAGACAAAAGACTGAGTGAATTGTTGAATGAGGTGACAGAGATTTCAAAAATTCTTGGTGCAAGTATTATTTCAATTTCTAAAAAGCTAAAAGTACCAAGCCAAAAGCCAAAAGAATAGAGTGATTTTCAAAAATGTGTTCTTTGCTTTTGACTTTTGGCTTATAGCTTTTGACTTAAGTTAGCTTTACACTTTTCAAAGATGGTTAAAGTCACGATAGACGGAATCGAGATCGAAGTAGAAGAAGGCACTACGATCATGAATGCTGCCCGTAAAGTGGGAGGCAAGATCGTTCCGCCTGCTATGTGTTATTACACTTCATTGAAAGGAAGCGGCGGAAAATGTCGTGCATGTTTGGTGAAGGTCGCTCAGGGTTCTGCGAAAGATCCGCGGCCGATGCCGAAGCTGGTTGCATCATGTTGCACCGCCGTTCAGGATGGAATGGTAGTTCAGAATATCACTTCTCCTGATGTGCTTGAAGTGCGAAGAGGAATTGTTGAATTGCTCTTGGTGAATCATCCGCTCGATTGTCCTATCTGCGATCAGGCCGGTGAATGTGAGCTGCAGAATTTTGCTTTCGATCATGGCTTGCAAAAAACGAGAAGTGAATTTCATCGCAGAGAATTCGACATCATTGACATTGGTCCGCACATTAAGCTGCACATGACGCGATGCATTCTTTGTTATCGTTGCACAATGGTGGCTGATCAATTGACCGATGAACGGGTGCATGGCATTTTGTGGCGTGGCGAAAAATCTGAAATCTCCACCTACATTCAGAAAGCGATTGAAAATGATTTCAGCGGAAACATGATTGATGTTTGTCCGGTGGGTGCATTGACTGATCGTCATTTCCGTTTCCGAAATCGCGTGTGGTTTTTGGCGCCCTACGATGCGCATCGCAATTGTCCGAAGTGCAGCGGAAAGGTGACGATCTGGATGCGCGGTGAAGAAGTTTACAGAGTGACCGGAAGAAAAGATCAATACGGGGAAGTGAAAGATTTTATTTGCAATGAATGCCGCTGGGATCACTTCGACAAAAATGATTGGGTGATTGAAGGCCCGCGAAAATTCGAAGAGTGGTCAGTGATCAATGCGAATAAATACGAAAAGGATGCGGTTGAACTTCCTGATCAGCTTTATTCAAAACTCGATAATAAGAAGTGGGAATCATTTGAAGGAGTAACGTGATTTCGAATTTCGGATTGTCAATTATGATTGAAATGAAAAACATCTTGTCTTAAGTCCACGAGTCTTATGTCATTAGTCTCATTACTGCCAACGATTATTCTCATCGTCGTGATTTTCGCACTCACGATGCTGGTGGCATTGTATTCAACCTTTACAGAGAGAAAAGTCGCAGCATACATTCAGGATCGCCGCGGTCCGAATCGCGCTGGCCCGGGAGGAATCTTTCAACCGATTGCTGACGGCGTAAAATTTTTCATGAAGGAAGAAGTGATTCCTGTTCTCTCAAACAAATTTCTTTTCATCCTCGGACCGAGTGTTGCCATCACTGCATCATTGATGACGGGAGTTGTTGTTCCGTGGGGACCAGATATCACGCTCTTCGGAAAAACATTTCCGCTTCAGATTGTTGATCTCGACATCGGAATTCTCTATGTGTTTGCAGTCGTTTCTGTCGGCATTTACGGAATCATGATTGGCGGATGGGCCTCGAATAATAAATTTTCACTGATGGGCGCGATCCGTGCTTCGTCGCAGGTGATCAGTTATGAATTGAGTATGGGATTAGCAATTGTAGCGCTAATCATGGTGACAGGAACATTGAGCTTGCGTGAAATTGTGCAGCAACAACACAGCTGGCATTGGAATGTGCTCTATCAGCCGGTTGGATTTCTGCTCTTTCTTATCTGTGCATTTGCCGAAGCGAACAGAACGCCGTTCGATCTTCCCGAATGCGAAACAGAATTGGTCGGTGGTTACCACACAGAGTACAGTTCGATGAAACTCGGCTTTTATCTTTTCGCAGAGTACATCAACATGTTTATTTCCTCAGCAATTATTTCTACAATTTATTTCGGCGGATACAATTATCCCGGTATGGATGCCGTGAATGCAGCAGTGGGTCCTGTGATTGGTCCGTTGATAGGATTCATTGTGTTGTTTGCAAAAACCTGCTTCTTCATTTTCTTTTTCATGTGGGTGCGCTGGACGATTCCGCGATTCCGCTATGATCAGTTGATGAATTTGGGATGGAAAGGATTAATCCCTCTGGGCATCTTGAATTTGATCGGAACGGCAGCCGGATTATTATTTTTCAAGCATTGATCGAAATGGAAGCATTAACCAACAGAAGAAAAGTTTTAGAGCAGAAAAGAATGACGCTGGGTGAGCGGTTGTACATTCCGGCTATTGTAACGGGCATGTCTATTACACTTCGTCACTTCTTCAAGAAAAAAGCAACCATCAATTTTCCTGAGGAAAAACGGCCTGTGCCAAAAGTATTTCGTGGTCTTCATGTGTTGAAGCGCGATGAGAAAGGAGCGGAGCGTTGCACTGCGTGTGGACTTTGTGCAGTGGCATGCCCTGCGGAAGCGATCACGATGGAGGCGGGAGAAAGAAAGCCGGGAGAAGAAAATCTTTATCGGGAAGAGAAGTACGCAACAAAGTATGAGATCAACATGTTGCGCTGCATCTTCTGTGGATTTTGTGAAGATGCGTGTCCGAAAGAAGCAATCTTCCTCGAAACAACTTTTGCTCCTGCTAACTACGATAGAAACAGTTTCATTTATACGAAAGACAGATTGCTTGAAGGAGCGAAACGAGAAGAGATTGTTCCACCGCTCACGAAATAGACGATTGACTTATGGACTTAAGACTTGTTGACTCAAATCTGAAATCATAAATTTGAAATGCTAACATCCGCATTTTACTTCCTTGCATTTGTAACCATCTTCTTCGCTGTGATGGTCATTACGGCAAAAAATCCGATTCATAGCGTTCTTTATCTCGTTCTAACCTTCTTTGGAATTTCTGCGAATTACATTTTTATTCTTGATGCACCGTTTGTGGGAATCGTCAACATTATTGTTTACGCAGGCGCTATCATGGTATTGTTCCTCTATGTGGTGATGATGCTGAATTTGAATGCGGACATCGAGCCGAAGAAATCGAATCTCTTTAAAGTAGGAGGAGCTATTGCCGCAGGAATGCTGCTGCTGATCATTGTTGCGTCCGTCAAGCAGGCGAATTTGCAGATTGTCAATAATAAAATGATGACGCAGACTCCTATTGGATCCATTAAAGTTTTGGGAACGGTGTTGTACACTGATTATATTCTTCCTTTTGAGGTAGCATCGATTCTTTTTTTAATTGCCATGGTAGGGGCGGTTATTTTAGGGAGAAGAGATCGCGCAGAACTTTCTGTGGGATCACAGCCGCTGAATCCGAAAACAACTTCAAACTCTAAACTTCAAACTCCAAACTGATTTTTTGTGTCGCAGATATTTCAAACAGTTCCACTCAATCATTTCATTTACCTGTGCTCGATTCTTTTTGTCATCGGTGTCATTGGTGTGCTCACCCGAAGAAATGCTATCATCATTTTTATGAGCGTGGAATTGATGCTGAACTCAGTGAACTTATTGTTAGTGACTTTCTCTGCATATCGTCATGATCCTTCAGGACAAATATTTGTGTTCTTTGTGATGGCCGTAGCCGCGGCAGAAGTAGCCGTCGGTCTCGCCATCATCACCATGATCTATCGCAACATTCATTCGGTAGATATTAATGAGTTGAGCAGAATGAAAGACTAATCATTTACAATTCCCTGCATTCCTCCTATGAAAACAGTCATTATCACCGGTGCCGGCGGAAATCTCGGAACGGCTGTCGTCAAAAAATTTCTTGATTCAGGTTACAGAGTAATTGGCGCCGATGCTCATGTTCCTTCTTTGAAAACCGGCAATCCGAATTTCGAAAGTGTGCAGGTTGATTTGTCGAATGAATCCGAGGCAAAGGCGTTTGTTGGTTCATGCATCAGCAAATACAAAACGATAGAAGCGGGATTGCTGCTCGTAGGCGGATTTACGATGGGCGATATTGGGAATACTTCCGCAGACGATTTGAAAAAGCAATTCACGCTCAATTTCGAAACTGCGTATAACATGGCGCGTCCGCTTTTCACGCACATGATGGAAAATAATTTCGGCAGATTGATTTTTGTCGGTGCGCGGCCAGCTCTGGATTCTATCGCTGGAAAAAACATGATTGCGTATTCACTCTCAAAATCACTTGTACTAAAACTTGCAGAACTGCTCAATGCTGCCGCGAAAGGGAAAAATGTGGCTGCTACGGTTTTTGTAGCATCAACCATTGATACACCTCAAAATCGCGCCAGCATGCCTGATGCAAATCCGGATAACTGGGTGAAGGCATCGCAAATCGCCGAATTGATGGAAATTATTTGCTCGGAAAAAGGATCGCCATTGCGCGAAACAGTTCTTAAGGTGTACAATAATTCCTGAAGAAAGTAATTTGAAATTGTTCCTTTAACTTTAGTGTCGTTGTCTTACTGAAACCGAATGGAAGAAACCACAGTACTTGAGAAACCGGCTGACACCGGAATTGATACTTCAGGCGGTGCTCGTGTCATTCTCCTGAATGATGAGGTTCATTCGTTCGACGAAGTGATCGCTCAGCTAATCAAGGCCATCCACTGTACACCGCAACAAGGAGAGAACATTGCATGGACAGTTCATACAAAAGGAAAGTGTGAAGTGTATCGTGGCAACATGGAGGATTGCCTTCATGTAAGCGCAGTCCTCGAAGAGATTGATTTGAAAACGCAGATTGACTTCAGTTAATTAGCAATTCGCGACTATAATATCCTTGTTAACAATGACCTCGGGGTTAAATCTCCCTTAGCTTTCTGATTGTAAAAAAGACGATTCGCCCCTATAAAGATGGCATTTGTCGGATGTCTTCGATTATTGACAATAATTTATTGCCATAGTTTGGAAACTACTTTTTCTTTATTCCGTATTCTATTATATCATTTTAGTCTAACGCCTAAAAAGTCTTTGTATGAAAAAGAATCTCTACGTAGTCTCCGCTTTCATTTTCATCCTGTTTATTCCAGGCATGCAAAATTCCTTTGCCCAAAGAATACTTCAGAACTGGGACAAGCACCTAAAAGCGGTGCCTCCGGCAAATCAGTATTCTGCAATGGCAGGGTATAATTCTGATGGTGATGCCTACTGGTTAGTCAACACTCAGGATTCCGAATCGCTGAAGTACAGCATTCACCTGGTGAAGTACGATACACTTGGCCACCTTAAGTTCATGAACCATTATGAAGGAATCGGCGGATTAAGTATGACTGATTTCTTGACTCTTGCTGATGGCACTACTTATTCCTACGGCGTTGACTTTGGAGGAGGTACGGGTGGCACACGTGATTGCTTTTTGCAGAAGAATGACCCTGATGGTAATGTGCTGTGGTCTGCTGCTTTCGATCCTGATCCAGATCAACAGGAAAACGCTGACCAGATTTATGTGAGTCCTGTTAATGGTGACATTATTGTAACCGCGTACGAAACACAACCGCAGTATAAACTCTTTCTAGCTCGTTATACCAGTGATGGTTATCCTGTTTGGGAAACCAGCGTGCCCGATTACGAATGCGGTGATATAATTGTTGATCCAAATGATAATATTCATCTGCTTGGTACCTATCATTATGGAACCGGTGCAGATGCCATTGAATTCGCTTATCTCAAGTTTGACGGAAACGGCAACATGCTCAACTACTATCAGCATATCGGTGGCGGATCATCGCATGCCCTCAACACTGCCGGTAAAGGCAAAACGATCGGGCTGGATAATGACGGAAATGTATATGCATTGTGCTGGGTTGAAACAATGCCGGGCAGTGATACTGCTTACACCCACATTATGCTCAATAAGTTTAATACTGATGGATCACTCGTGTGGAAAAAGAGACTTGAATGGGTAAAGAAAGGCTATCCGAATGAAGTAGCTACCCTTCTTACAGATGGAACAAGCGGTGAGTCCATCGTGATTGGTGGTTGGGGGTTGTGGAAATACGATACTGACGGAACATTCATGAGCGGATGGTATGACAGCAGAAGAAACTACTATGATGCCTGTCAATATGATCAGCAAAAAATGTTTACAATTTCATCGGGCATACGCACTATTGACGGTGATTCCGGAAAACTTGCCCAATTTGACTGGTCAGATGATCATCCTGAACTCTATCAAAAAGGAAGAGGTAACATACAACCACTTAACTCAACTGCTATCATAGTTCCGGATATGGTTCATAACGCACTTTATGTAACGTGGAGTTTTAATGATTCAGTTTCGCTTCATCGAGTAGTATTAAGAAATGGAGTTGCTACAGGTGTAAATGAAATTAGTGCTCCGGCAAACGGATTCCAGGTGTATCCTAATCCTGCTAATGAAACAACAACAATTTCTTTCAGTGATAATTTGAATTCATCATTTGTGATGGACATTTATTCCGCAGCAGGCATCAGAGTGATGCATAAAGAATTTTCACACCTTGCATCAACTTCTGTCGATGTGAAACAATTAACCCCAGGAATTTATGAAGTGGTTGTTGCTTCAGACGGCAAGCAATACCGTAATAAGTTGGTAGTAATAAGATAAATTGACGAAAGCTGGCCCATGACGAAAGCGCCCTGAATAATTTCAGGGCGTTTTCATTTTCAATGAAGGGTTTCTTTATTTTGCCTGCTCTTAAAAGCGACTATGAGAAGCCTTCAAAAATTTTATTCAACCTTCATTTGTATTTTCATTACAGTTAACGTGCTTAAAGCACAGCAACCCGTCAAAATGCAACCGATGAATCCCGCCGTGCAAAAAAGATTGCAAGCGAACAGCAATTACAGCAATAATGCGAACAACAACAATGCTAACGATTCTTCAAAACAGTTTCAGTTCTTCTCGGAGCAGGTCGCAGATTTCAGAATTCTGCGGTATCAGGTGCCGGGATTCGATCAGCTTACGCTGAAACAAAAGCAACTCGCTTATTACCTCTACATGGCTGCACTTTCCGGTCGCGATATTTTTTACGATCAGAATTACAACAATAATCTTGTTGTACGCAAAACAATCGAATCTATTCAGATGAGTCCTAAAACCGATCGCAACAGCGATGACTTTACTAAGTTTGAAGTGTATGCAAAGCGGTTCTTCTTTTCAAATGGCATTCATCATTTTTATTCCAACAATAAAATGATTCCTGAGTGTTCTAAGGATTGGTTTGCGACACAGGTTCGGAATGCGAATCCTTCTTCAGTTCCTCTTGCGAGCGGTCAATCGGTTGATCAGTTTCTCGATTTCATTACTCCAATCATCTTCGATCCGGCTGTGGCCCCAAAGAGAACGAACCTGGATTCGAAAGATGATCTTGTTAAAACCAGCGCTGTCAATTTTTATGAAAATGTTTCGCAGCCGGAAGTATCGGACTATTACAAGAAACTCACAGCAGAAGCGGGAAAAAATCCGCCGTCATTCGGGCTGAATTCGAAACTGGCAAAAGACAATGGACAACTCGTTGAGAAAACCTGGAAGGCAGGAGGGATGTATTCACCGGCGATCGAGAAAATTATTGAGTGGCTCATCAAAGCTAAAGATGTTGCGGAGAATGATCAGCAAAAAAAAGTGATCGACTTACTGATACAGTATTATCAGACCGGTGATCTAAGCAAGTTTGATCAATATTCGATTGAATGGGCGAAGGACACCGCCTCGATTGTTGACTTTGTGAATGGATTCATTGAAGTCTATCATGATCCGCTTGGCTACAAGGGGAGTTGGCAGGCCTATGTTTCAATTAAAGACATAGAGGCGACCAAGCGAATCAAAGCCATCGGCGATCAGGCGCAGTGGTTCGAAGATCATTCTCCCATCCTTGATGAGGACAAAAAGAAAAACGTGAAAGGTATTGCCGCAAAAGTGATCAATGTAGTTGTGGAATCGGGAGATCTCGCGCCGCTAACTCCAATCGGTGTGAATCTTCCAAATTCAGAATGGATTCGTGAGCAATACGGATCAAAGAGTGTTTCACTCGGAAACATTACCCATGCAATTGCTGAAGATGCAAAAAGCAGCGGCATTGTGGAAGAGTTTTATTACAACGATGAAATCAAAAACCGGCTGAAGCAATATGGTGCGCTCGCCGATGATTTGCATACTGATATGCATGAAGTGATCGGGCATGCATCCGGACAAATAAAGGAGGGGGTGGGCTCTTTCAACCAAACTCTGAAGAATTATTCGAATACGCTCGAAGAAGGACGGGCGGATCTCGTCGCGCTCTATTATATTCTCGATCCGAAACTTGTTGAAATCGGGGTGATGCCATCTATTGATGTTGGCAAAGCTCAGTATGATAAGTACATCAATAACGGATTGATGATTCAGTTGGCGCGATTGCCGGAAAATGAAAATCAGATTGAAGAGGCGCACATGCGGAATCGTCAGATGATTGCCGCCTGGGTGTACGAGAAAGGGCAAAAGGACAATGTGATTTCAAAAGTGACGAAGGATGGGAAAACTTATTTCGTGATTAACGATTACAACAAGCTGCGCGATCTGTTCGGGCAATTGCTGCGCGAAGTACAGCGAATAAAGAGCGAGGGTGACTATGCGGCAGGCAGTGCGCTCGTGGAGAACTACGGCGTGAAGGTGGATCCTCAACTGCATAAAGAAGTGCTTGAGCGCTATGCAAAGCTTAACATCGCTCCGTACAAAGGATTTATTCAGCCCCGGCTAGATGCGGTGAAAGACCAGGAGGGCAACATTACTGATGTAAAGATTGTGTATCCGCCGATGTTCATGCGGCAGATGATGTTTTACGGAAAAACATTTTCATTCTTGCCTGTGGTGAATTGAGGAAAAAGGCTCGGGTAAAAGTGCAAATAAGCCTTTCGCTAATTATTTTATTTATTGCCGGTCTTAAATACTTTCGGTGCGCGCTTCCTCATTACATCCGCTATAAGCTTACTATCGTGCCCCCGTTCATTTAGTTCCTTAATGATGTTGTGGTAGCTTGCCTCATCTCTGTCCTGGCTTAATTTGAAAACATGTTCGATGCTCTGCACTTCAATCTCAAAAGCCACGATGGCTTTCATCAGCGGCTGCTTGTATTCCGCTCGAAGGTTGTCGAAAATGGTAGCGGAGTCCCTGTTATTATTTTCAAAGTGTAATGTGAGTTTTTTCAATACGTTGATCAAACCATCTTCATCGAGGAACTTTATTTTTCCTTTTGCATGCACACTCATGTAATTCCATGTGGATGCCTGATGCGGATTGCTGTACCAGGTTGCGCTTACATAGGTATGAGGGCCTGTAAACACTACCAGCACTTCGGGATTTTTTTGAAATGCAACGTGATGATCTGTTTGCCTCATGATGTGCCCCGTGAGATAATAACCGCCTCCTCTTTCTTCTAGGAATACAGGTAACTGCGTGGCGACGGTTTTTTGATGCTCATCGCAGCCGGCTAAAAAAGCAAATGGATGTTCATGGATAAACCGGAGAATAACTTCTTCGTCTTCTTCTTTGTAGTAGGGTAAATCATACATGTTGCAAAGCTAAAGATTTCCCATTCGCATCGCCCCTGTGCTCTAGTAGAGTAGTGACGATTAAGCCGGGCAGTGGCTTATTATAATTGTCTGCAAAAAGATTCTAAAAAGCTGTTAAAAGCCATCCGGAAATGAATCGCGGCACATCATTCGTCTGTCCATAGTCAAACAAAAAAACAAAACATGAAAAAGAAATTTTTTTTAGCAGTGATTTTTGCAGTTAGTACGGGTGTTGTAATGGCACAGTCCGCTCCGGCAACCACAACCACTACTACCAAATCAACCTCATCTGCCAACGTAAAACAAGTTTCTGCCACGCAAACAGCAACGGTTTCAAAGCCGGCAACAGCCACGCAGTCAGCTCCGACCAAAACGGAAACCAAATCTTCGGCCAAAAAAGATACAACGGCGAAGAAGAAAGAACCGGTGAAAGCGGCTCCGCATAAAACTGTAGCTGCGACAGAAAAGAAAGCGGCGACGCCGGAAAAAAAGTCATCAACATCAGGCAGTTCAACTGCGCCGGTGAGTAATAACGCAACTCCAAAATAATTTTGGGTGATTTAAGTTTAAGAGCCGGAGTTACTGTAACTCCGGCTTTTGATTTTTGCAGTTATTGATTAATGGAATTCTAAGATGCTTATAGAAATGCTTTACTTTGGTAACATCAATAAGAATTAATGAAAAGCACGCACATCTTTTTTACCAGGGAATGTTAAAGAACTAATAAGCTAAAGTTTTTATGAGAGCCCTAAAGCTGAATACACAATAAAATCTGAATGCATAGATACAAGTAAAGCGAACATTAAAAAAGTAATGAGTGATCGTTGCGCAGCATGAGATTCAGCAATCCTTTATTCCACATTTATCAAAGAAAACAGCAGCAGCTTTGTTCATTTTACCATTCACAAAAAATCCGAGGGTCAGAATCTGCTCACCTCTCTGGAGTCATTTAAAAAATTCAATCAGCAATTGAAAGCAGAAGGATTGGTTTCACTATGGCAAAGTACCAAATGGGAGCTAGTGGGGAAATCGTTCGATTTTTTGAAAAGCTTAAAAGCCATTTTCAAGTTACCGCCATATATTGCATTTTCCTCTTGGCAAGTGAGCGCTTGGAACTAAAACATAAAACTAAGCGAACAAGATAATAAGCATTTAGGCTAATTGCTGATGCTCATGACATCCATGTGATGAACAGATTTTAATTGAAGCGTGATGATACATTCCGATAAACAATTCTTATCTGTTTATCTTTTGAGATTGAGATTCAATATCGGCTCAATTAATTTAGTTTATTACGCCAGATTGAACTCCATTCCTTCTTTCGCCAGCTCGTATTGAAACGGGAAATTTGATATCATCCTAAAGTCAGAAAATATTTTTGTGAGTTGTTCATCAGAGTGAGCGGGATCGTGATGCGAGAGCAGGAGATGTTTTACGCCTGCAAAGGAAGCGAACAGTGATGCGTCACTCATCGAAGAATGTCCCCATCCTTTTTTAGTTTGATATTCTTCTGTGGTGTATTGCGCATCGTGCAAAAGCAGATCAGAATCCGCAGCAAGATTACTTCCTGAAATCCATCGCGGGTCCTTATACAGTCCTGAGCGGCCTAAACCCGGCTCATGATCGGGAAGATAGGTGAAGGTTGAATGTTTGCTTGTGATGCGGTAGCCAACCGTGGGGCCGGGATGAATGACATATGAAGAGTGAATAGTAAATGGGCCAATTTCAAACACGCTGTTTTCCACTTCATGAAGAATAAGCTTACATGGTAAATCGCGAATAAGAACAGGAAACAGGGGAGGCGATAAGTACCGGCTTAAACGCGAATGGAGCGAGCGAAAGCTGCTTGCTGGACCCCAAATATGAATTTCCATTGATGGATCGAAAAGCGGATAGAAAAATCCAAGTCCCTGGATGTGATCAAGATGAAGATGGGTTAGCAGAATATCAATTCTTTTGTGGGCAAGCGGCTCTTTCAAAACCAGCTTATGAATGCCAGATCCGCCATCAAGCACGAGTAGCCATCCATCTTCTGACGCATCGCAGCACGAAGTATTTCCACCGTAGCCGGATGTTTCAGGCCCGGTGCATGGAATGGATCCGCGCACGCCCCATAGATGAATTTTCATTCGTCTTTTGATTTCCAAAAAATGGCCACAGCACCGATGAATTTTCCTGATCGCGCAATGATGGGATAGGAAGTGACCGAAATTTTTTGTTTCTCTCCTTTCAAACTTTCAATCCAAAAAGTATTGTGATAAGGGTAAGCATTCTCAAGAGTCTTTACGAGGGGAAGCTCGCTCGGTGCCAGAATATTTCCTTCACCATCCATCGGTTTAAATACTGTGGCCCATTCGGTGGCGGGCATTTCTCCCGTGTCTTCAAAGCGTTTTCCAAGAATATCTTCGGCCGGCTCATTGTAGAAGATCAGATTTCCGTTGGTATCAGTGAGGAAGACCGGCAATGAAATGCAATCGGCAAGTTGGCGATTAAGAATGATCTCGATTTCGTAAGCCATGGCAGAATTTTTAACCGGAAAGATGCTTTACCAAATGTATCAAAAAAAGAATTCGCAAATTGAATTCTTCTGTGTTTGCTTTCTAAACCGGTGAATCCGTTTCTGCTGTTACCACTTTAAAAGCCATTCGATCAATAAACTCAGGAAAAAATTTTCCAAGCCATACAGTCAGCTTGCCTTGTACGGTGAGAAGAATGGTGCGCTTGCGTTTGATTACGCCATTCACAATTTCCTCTGCAACTGCTTCAGCGCTCATGAGTTTGCGTTCATTCAACGGAGTATCCCCTTGCGGCTTTCCGTGTTTGTTTAGTGCTGTGCGCCTGATATTAGAAGCCGTATACCCCGGACAAACAACCAATACATGTATTCCCGTTTTTAAGTTTTCAACCCGTAATGCCTCGAGGAAACCGCGCATGGCAAACTTAGAAGCAGAGTAACCTGTCCGAGCCGGCAATCCCTGGTAGCCGGCAATAGATGACACACCAACAATGCTTCCTTTTGTTTTCAGAATTTCATCAATAGCAAACTTTGTGCAGTAAACTGCGCCCCAAAAATTAATATCAATAAGCTGCTTCATCACTTTCAGATCAAGATCAGCGAATACGGCGCGCATGGAAACTCCTGCGTTGTTGATTAGCACATCGATCCGTTTAAACTCTTTTATGGTTTCATCAATGAGATGTTTGCAATCTCCTTCGGCGCTAACATCGGTTTTGCAGTAAATGGCAGTTCCGCCCATTGCCTTAATTTCATTTACGATTTCGCGTAGTTTATTTTCATCGCGCGCAGCAAGCATCACTCGGCAGCCGACTTTGGCAAATGCAAACGCACAGGCTTTGCCAATGCCTGATGATGCGCCGGTAATAATGATGACTTTGTTTTGAAGTGGATTGCTCATTATAGTGTGCAAAGTTAGAATCCTGTTGCCAAGGTTGTGGCTTCTGTTGTTTGATGAATTTCATGGCTTCAACTAATTTCACCGAATTCGATGCAATGAAAATCTTCTCACGGAATTTTTTTTTGTTCATTGTTGCTGTTGCGGTTATTTCCGGAGTGTCATTTTCTTCCTGCAAGAAACTAATTAATTCCAATCCAAGCTGGGATGCTACTATTCTGGCTCCTCTTCTTCAGTCAACACTTACACTTAATAATTTGCTGGGCGATTCAATGGTGCAAACGGAAGCGGATAGCAGCGTGTCTCTCGTTTTCAGCAGCGAATTATATAAGTCTTCTCTCTCTGATGATGTCTTCAAAATTCCGGATACATCTTTGGCAACTGCATTTTCATTGCAGAATCTGAACCTTGCAAACAAAACGATTATCACACAGGTATCGCTTGGTCAAATGTGTGAGCAACTGGGAGCGCTGGGCGCACTGATTATTTTGTCGAACGGAAATAACATGATCATCCCCCCGCTCACAGGAATCACGACTCCCGATAATGATCTTGATGCCACTCAATTTTTTCAGTCCGCCGACGTGGAGACCGGAAGCATCGATCTCACCCTTAAAAATGGATTGCCGATTGAGATGTCGAAGATGATTTTCCAGGTGAAGAATAAGATTGATCAGGAGATCATCACTATCGATACATTTCTCAATCTTTTTCCTGATCAGCAGCAAACAAAAACGATTGATCTATCCGGCAAACATGTTGAAGGAATTCTTTCGGCATCCATTATCGATCTCGAAAGTCCGGGAGGAAATGTTTTAATCGATACGTCTGATGCGATTATCATAACAATGAAGACGAATCAAATTAAAGTAAGCACAGCCACAGCGGTTTTTCCGTCTCAGGATTTGATTAACCAGAACAACAATATCGTTTACAATCTTAGCGGCGGCGCTGAACTGAACTCAATTCATGTGAAGTCCGGGCAATTGATTTTTGAAGTCGTAAGCACGATTCCTCAATCGTCCAATTTTCAATATACGCTTCCCTATGTGAAAGATTATAACGGGAATTCGATTTCCATTTCACATGCTTTGCCCGCGGCGCCGGTGAACGGAACTAGTTCATTTACCCAAACATTCGACCTGAGCAATTATACATTTGATCTGACCGGGGGAAACAGCAACACGCACAACACAGTCAATAGCATTGTGATTGCATCCATCGATTCGAACGGGCAAGTGGTAACGATTTCGAAAAGCGACAGCCTTCGTATAAACTATCACTTGGTCGGAATTGTGCCCGATTATATTTCAGGATATGTTGGCCAACAAATTGTGAATGTGAATCAGCAAAGTGCTTTTAACGCACTGAGTAAAATTAAAAGCGGAACAATTTCTTTGGAAAATGCGAATGTGAACCTCTCCATCAAAAACGGAATCGGTGTGCAGGGGCGGGTAAATATTTACGATCTCATTTCCATGAATTCAAAAACCGGAAACCAGGTTGCACTCACATGGGATCAACTTGGTAAGCCGCTGAGCATTCCTGCGGCGCAGCAAAATCCGTTTACGCCAGCAGTATCATCCTTTCTGCTTAATAATTCAAACTCGAACATTCAAGCACTCATTTCCAACTTGCCTGATCAGATGAAATATTCGCTCGACATTTTCATAAATCCATACGGCAATTCTTCCAACTATCATGATTTTGCTTACGACTCAAGCGCGCTTAGCACTGACCTCGATCTCACAATTCCGCTATCACTGGTCGCTTCCGATCTTTTGCTAATGGACACACTCAGTTTTTCATTAGGAACTGCAGAGCCGAACGATGCGCAAATCAAGAGCGGAACATTTACGCTGGTGGTGAGCAACGGTTTTCCGATCAGTGCTCAGCCGCAGGTTTATTTCTGCAATGATTATTATGAGGTAATTGATTCGCTTTTTATTGATCCGCAAGCCGCCGCCGCCGCATCACTTAACGATCAGTGCCTGGTGAGTGCGCCCGCGATTTCAAATCTTGTTACTGAGGTGGATGATGCGAAGATGTTGCGCATCAGATCAGCGACAAAAGCCGTGATTGCTGCAAGATTCAACACCGCCACTCATCCGAATTGCGGCTTCATTAAAATTTATGACGATTATTCCATGACTGTAAAACTCACTGGATTGTTCACCTATTTCACAGGCAATTAAAAATTATGATAGAGCGAATTTGCGCTGTGATATCTTTTCTTTTTGTGTCGTCATCATTTTCATTCGGACAGGATTCTCTTTCGGCTCGCACAATCAAATTGGAAGGATGGATGCCCCTTCAGTTTTCACTGTCGAATTCTTTTGCTGATCAGTTGCGTAATGAAGCGGGCGCTTCGATCCAGTCCGTCATTCATTCCAATTCTGTTAATCTTCCGTTCAGCTTTGCCTTGCTCGGCGATAATTTTATTGATGACGGCATGAAGCAAAAAGTTTCTGACAAGCTAAAGAGTAAAAACGTTTTGGAACAAACGTATGATGCCGGATTTTTCTTCCGCTGGACCCGCGACACATTTCTCTTCAAAAGCCCGGCGTTGCTGGGTATCGATTATTCTTTCGGGGGATTTACTTCTTCGGAATTTACAGAGGATGCGTTCAACACGATTTTCTACGGCAATGCTTATTATGCAGGACAAACGGCTTTTTTTACAGGAACAAAAGTTTACAATTACGAATACGATCGCCTTGGTTTTTCAGTTCAGAAAGAATTTCATTCTCAAAAATCTGCTTGGCAAGCTGGAGCAAGAATTTCTCTGATTGGAATTCACACAGCCGTGCATTTACGCATTGATCAGGGAAGTTTATTCACCGAAGAAAACGGTGCATACATCGATGCGAGTTATGATTTTAATTTCAGTGTTTCGGATTCCACCAACCACAGTCCATTTCAAATTGACGGGGTTGGCCCCCTGCTCGACCTCACGGCATCGTGGACAAATTATTTACGGAATTCACGCATTACGTTTTTCATCAGCAATCTCGGCTTTGCTTCATGGAATAAAAACACAAGAAATTATCAAGGTGACAGCACTGTGCATTACGAGGGAATCAACGTGGACAATTTTCTTTCACCGGATAATTCTTCCGCATTACATTTTAACACGGATTCATTGCTTAAGTATACCGGAACATCATTGCAGTTCAGACGGAAAACTTTTTTCCTGCCGGTGAGTTTTTCGTCAATCCTTGATCATTCATTCACAAAAAGAATGTTCTTGCAGGCGGGAATCAGTTATCGCCCGTATCCCGATCTGTTGCCATTATTTTTTGTGAAACCATATTGGAGGTTGACTTCATCATTGCAGCTCGCAGCGATTGCATCTTATGGCGGTACGGCTGAATATGCACTCGGTTTTGAAATGGATGCGCTGTTGATGCACCACATGAAAATAATTCTCGGGTCCGGCAATGTATTAGGAATTTTTATTCCTGAACAAACCACTTCTGCTTCTTTATTTTTGCAGCTCTCATATCAATTCTAAAATCAAAAAATGAAACACAAATGAAATACCTGGTTCTACTTGTGTTGCTTGCAGCATCGCAATTCATTTTCGCGCAAAATAAAAATCAGGTGCCGCAAGTAAATGTGCTGCGCTACGATACGGTGCTCACGCGTGATCCGAATGACGCGAACACAAAACAATTTGCTGTGTACAATCACAATACCGGTTGGCTGATTAAGTCAGGCAAGCTGGTGGATGGAAAAAAGGAAGGAGTTTGGAAGACCTATTATGAAAACGGAATGATCAGCCGCCTGGAAGAATATCATAACGATGAGCAGAACGGAACCGTGATAACTGTTGAAGCGACAGGATATGTTTCGAAGGAAGACAACATTTTCAATGGAGTGCGGCAGGGAATCTCGCGAGAGTACAATCGCAACGGCACACTCAAGCTTGAAGAATATTATGCAGACGGAAAGCTGAATGGCTGGCGCCGTGTCTACAGCCAGGAAGGGAAGCTTCAGGAAGAAGGAAATTGGAAAATGGGCGTTCGCGACAGCATCAATCGCTGGGCATATCCAAGCGGAAAAATTTATGTTGAGTATTTTTATAAGAACGGAAATATTACCGGCCCGGGTAAATTATTTTATGAGAGCGGCGATCTGAAAGCATCCGGCAATTATGTAGAAGGATATGAAGAGGGACCGTGGAAAGAATATTCTGATTCATTGCAGCAGGTGACAGCAGAAGGCAACTATACGCATGGAAAGAAAACCGGAGTCTGGAAAATCTATAGTGACAACGGTACACCGCTCAAGACTCAGGAATATGATGACAATGGCAATGTGGTAAAAGAAACTGCAGCGCCGGCGGCGCCCGCTAAAAAAACTTCAGGCAAGAAATAAATTAATTGTGAAATATCTGTCCTCACGATGGAGTCATGCTATTTTGATTTCCTGATGAAAAGAATTTTAGTGGCAATAATTCTCGCCTTTCCGAAATTCATTTCTGCACAAATCACCATCGCGGAGAACGATATGCCGGCTGAAGGAGCCGTTTATTTTCTTGATAAAGCTCCCATCAATTATTCGCTTGACCTTAGTCAGACGGGCGCGAATCAAACGTGGAATTTTTCTGATCTCACGTACCTGAGTTCAATTGCGGATTCTTTCATTTCAGTGAATGATTTGCCTTTCATTTACCAGGTTGCCTTTTTTTCTTCGAACCTGGCTGAGAAAAGCGGGATCGATCTTTCTTACGGACAATTTGTATTGAGTGACGTTTATACCGTTTATAAAAAGTCATCTTCACAATTCGAGATTGATGGTTATGCGGGAATGCTTGAAGGGTTCCCTCTGCCGATGCCTTATTCATCAAAGGACATTGTCTATCGCTTTCCGCTTGATTATGACAATCAGGATTCAGCCGATGCATCGATCACTCTTTCAGTTCCCGGCATAGGTTTTCTTTCTCAACAGCGGCATCGGGTGAACGAAGTAGATGGATGGGGGACGATCATTACACCCATTGGATCATTTAATGCGTTACGAGTGAAATCAATCATAACTGATGTCGATTCGATTTATGCAGACACAATCGGTTTCGGAACAACTTTCAATCTTAAAAATTACGAATTCAAATGGCTGGCGAATGGAAAAGGAATTCCGGTGATGCAGGTGAATGCACAGGACGTCGCGGGAATTCCTGTGATCTCGGAAATTCTTTTTCAGGATACAATGCTGCAATCAGGAATTTCAGAGATATCAGATCAAAAGGACGTCAAAGTTTTCCCGAATCCGGCTTCAAATTTTTTAAGCATTGAATTGCGCAAATCAAATCCGATTCAAGTTTTCATTTACAACTCCCAGGAAAAACTGATTACAAAAGAAGTCGCTCAAGGTGTATTCATTTTAGATATTTCGCATTGGTCTGAAGGTATTTATTTTGTTCGCTACCAAGAGGGAAACTCCTATTTCTCAACATCTTTCATGATTGCTCATTGACCGCCGTCGAATTGCCGTTATTTTCGTAAATTACTCTCTACTTTTGTTGATCTTAAAAAAATAATTTTTATGCCGACTGTTTTAGTAATTGATGACGAGAAAAGTATTCGCCGCACGCTTCGCGAGATTCTTGAGTATGAAGGATACAAAGTGGAAGAAGCAAATGATGGCGTAGAGGGATTGAGTCTTATGAAAGACAAACAGTTTGATGCGGTGCTGCTCGACATCAAGATGCCGAAGATGGATGGCATTGAAGTGCTTGACAAGATCATGGAGACGAATCCAGAATTGCCCGTGATCATGGTCTCCGGACATGGCACAATCGATACAGCGGTGGAAGCAGTAAAGAAAGGAGCATACGATTTTGTTGCGAAGCCGATGGATTTAAATCGCCTGCTCATCACATTACGTAATGCGTTGGAGAAAGCATCTCTCGTGACCGAGACAAAAGTGCTCAAGCGAAAAGTCACGCGCACTCGAGAAATGCTGGGACAATCTCCTGCAATTGAAAAAATAAAGGAGAAGATTGATAAAGTAGCTCCCACGGATGCAAGAGTGTTGATCACGGGAGAAAACGGAACAGGGAAAGAATTAGTCGCGCGATGGATTCATGAAAAGAGTACGCGCACAGATTCACAAATTGTAGAAGTGAATTGCGCGGCAATTCCCAGTGAGCTCATTGAAAGTGAATTGTTCGGACATGAGAAAGGCGCGTTCACATCAGCTATCAAGCAGCGTATCGGAAAATTTGAGCAGGCCAACGGAGGAACACTTTTTCTTGATGAAGTCGGCGATATGAGTTTGAGTGCGCAAGCAAAAGTGCTGCGTGCTTTGCAAGAGAACAGAATTACTCGTGTGGGGGCTGATAAAGACATCGTAGTTGATGTGCGCGTGATTGCAGCCACCAATAAAGATTTGCTTCGTGAAGTTGATAAAGGGAATTTCAGACTGGATTTATATCACCGCCTGAGCGTAATCATCATTCATGTGCCAACATTGAATGAAAGAAAAGAAGATATTCCCATTTTAGCAGAGAAATTCGTTCAGGAAATTTGTGAAGACTACGGCATGCCTCGAAAAGTGATTACTCCGAAGGCGATGGAAGAACTGATGAACATCAATTGGACGGGAAATATCCGCGAGCTTCACAACGTGATGGAGCGACTTGTGATTTTGAGTGATCAAAAAATTACAGAGCAGGAAGTGCTCGCCTATGGGGTTGCGAATGTTACAAAAGACCCAATGGAGCAGTTGTTCAATCGATTCGAAAAGTTCGGGGACTTTCGTGATGAAATGGAAAAACGATATATCGAATACAAGCTTCGCATCAATGGATGGAATGTTTCTAAAACGGCCGATGAAATCGATATGCAGAGGAGTCATCTCTATTCCAAAATGGAGAAATATGGATTAAGAAGAGAAGAATTGCAGGGCAGTTAATAATTTTTTCTGCAAAATATGATGTAAGGAATCACTTTTCCGGGCAATAAATAATCTCTGATTTTTCCTCGTTGTCCTTCCTTCTTAATTACTTAGGAGTGTTCTAGTGTCCACCAATGGACTCACTTGCAGTTTTGATTGTGTAGAATGACCTGGTGCTGCATAGCGCATTCTTTGTTTTTTGCGCATGATTTTTGTCAGTTATCGTAACCTTTTTTTAAGATGATCATGGCCCTGCATTTTTTCCTAATTGAAAATAACTGGTGTAATCGATTACCAGAATCAATGCAGCTGTGTAATTCCAAACCCAAATCCCAAACCCATGTCACAATTTACCCTAAAGGTGATGCTGACACTCTCCTGCTTCAGTATCACATTTTTCTGCTCGACAGCTGTTGAAGCACAGCAAAACATTTCGATTGGTTTATCGGTGAAGCAAAACCTGCTTCCTGACTGGTATGGTTACAATGCAGATGATGTAACCCGAAACGGAATTTCTCTGGCAAATGGAAATCTACTAAATAATATCCCACTGCTTCAGCCACGAATAATCAGATACCCTCCAACTGCCAATTTCTGGGATTGGAAAACGGGCTGGTATTCGAACTCACCGCTTTTGCCATCGAAATTTAAAAATTTACCACCGCAGCCGGATTATCTAGAAAACCTGAAAACAGCGCTTGCCACCTGTAATGGCGAAGCGCTTTTTACATTGAACCTGATAACAGCAACATTACAGGATCAAATCGCCATGCTGAAGCATGCAGACTCTATTGGAATTTCTGTTCTCTATATTGAGTTAGGAAACGAATTTTATCTCGCCCCCAATGATCCCGATTTGCAGGAAGGAATCACTGTAGTCGATTCCATTTTTCCGACACCGCAGTCTTATGGCTTAGTGGCCAACATATGGATAGACAGTATTCATAAGTATTTTCCTGCGGCCAAAGTTTGTGTTGATGGATCTTATGAGAAAGCAGGAGCGGGGCGAAGAGGAATCTGGAATGATTCAATGCGCTCAGTATTGAGTGGCCGTGAAGATGCATGGAGTTTTCATGTTTATCAATCATCATCATGGATGGACTCAACACAGACAACAGTAGATCTCGCTGCTGAGACTATGGATGAAGTGCCTGACTGGATGTATCAACCTCAAAAAGCAAAAGGAATTCTTGAGCAATCGATAGGAGACATGAATGCGGGAAAGGAGGTATGGATTACCGAATACAATTTAAACGATATGCTCCGTCCGGTACAAGGCTTATGGGGCCACGGCTTATTTAATGCTGCGCTAACATTACAGTATCTCGCAGATCCGAAAATTACCCACATCGCCTGCTATGATCTCGATGGTTCAGCCCTCTATGGGCAATATTTTATTGATAGCACCGGATTTATTTTCTCTGTCAATGACACATTTCCTCAAGTTCCCAATCCACCATCTACTACTCCCTGGGCACTTACTGCCAGCGGTAACACAATGAAGTTATTCGGATTGTGCCTACAGGGCAAGAAAAATTACTGCCAGATGACTTTTAATCCGCTTCCGCAAGAAATGATTGTCGAGAATTATAACAGAGATACATTTTTGCTTAATGGACTTCAAGGCTATTTGTTTGTTAGCCCTGCCGGTTCCAATGCTTATATTATGAACCTGACTGGAGACACATTCAGTTTGAATACTGGAGCTATTTTCCCTGCGGGAAGTAACTATTCACTCAAATATGCTAATCCTCTTTCTCCCATTGCCAATTCTGATTCACTCATTTCAATGAACGGTCCTCTTCCAGCGAATCTTGTTATGAAGCCGTACTCAGTTGCAAGGATCATCAGCAGTTTTGTTCCGCTAAACGCGCCGACAGTGCACATTACCCCGGCGGATTCTACATCATTTTGCGAAGGAGATAGTACTTGGATTAGTGTCAACAATGGTTCTCTTAGCTATCTATGGTCAACAGGTCAAACAACTAAGGGGATTTGGGTAAAGAGCGGCGGAGATTATTGGGTTCATGCTACTTCATCAAAGAAAGCGTATGCCGGCGCGGACACAGTTCACGTTACGATGCATGCCGCCCCAGTCAAACCTATCATCACGCGAAACGGACCGGCGACTTTCTGCGCAGATCGATCAACGCAACTTTCAATAAAGACTCCTATCCCGGATAGCGTGGCTTACAATTGGAGCACAGGAGCCACAACATCTTCAATAAACGTGACGACCTCCGGTAATTATTATGTTACTTTCACCAATATGGAAGGATGTACCTCCAATTCAGATCCTCAAACAATTACGGTAAATCCGCTTCCTCAACCTTCGATCACAACTTCAGGACCCACAACATTTTGCGATGGAGGAAGCGTGACTCTTACAGCTCAGCCATCCGGTGATTCCTATTCATGGTCATCAGGTGGAGGCACTTCTCAGTCGATTACCGTAACCAAATCGGGAAGTTATTCAGTGAAAGTAACTGATGCTAATAATTGTAAGGCGACTTCGTCCTCAGTTGGCGTAACTGAAGTAATATTACCTAATCCGACTATAACGGTGAACGGGCCTGCTACATTCTGCCAGGGAGTTGAATCGACCTATTTGCAAACAATTAGCGGATATGGCTACCAGTGGTTCAAAGGTGCAACTTCAATTAGTGGAGCTACTCAACAAACTTATACACCCACAAGCACTGCAACCTATAAAGTGAGAATTACTGATACTAATGGATGTACTAGCACGACATTGAATGGAAGAACCATTACGATCAACTCTGCTCCTATTGCTTCAATTTCTACTTCATCTCCGACCAATCTGTGCAACGGGCAAACGGCCTCGCTGCATGCGAACACTGGTTCAGGCTTGACCTATCATTGGCAAAAGAATGGTTCGAACATAGGAGGAGCGACGGGAGTGAACTACACAGCTGCTAATGCAGGAACATACACCTGCAAAGTGACTAAGACCAGTACTGGCTGCTCTGCAGTTTCTAATGCAATTATTATTACAACAAATTGCAAGGATGATAACTTTGATCAATCGGCTACCGGAGATCAACTCAAAATGTATCCGAATCCCGCTTCCGATATTTTAAATATTGAAGCAACCTTTGGCGAGCAACCAAGCGGCGATGCATTCCTTGAGATACGCAACATGCTCGGGCAAATAGTTTTTGGAGAGCAGGTTCAAATTAACGATGGAGTTTTAGAATCGACAGTTTCGCTGAATGATTTTACTGCAGGAATGTACATTGTAAGTGTGCGCCTTGATGGAAAAATTGTTTTGGGTGAATTGGAAGTGAAGTAATGAGAATAATCTTAATTAGGCAGTCTGCTCTTCAGGATTATCAAACTTGCCAATCGTTTTAGGAATAGTTCCGAACACATGATCCCACAATGGTGAAGAAACTCCGAATCCCATGTTGGGCTCTTTATAATGGTGCAGGTGATGGTAGCGCCACCACGCTTTCATGAACTTGAATGGCGGTGCCATAGCATGAATGGCATAATGCATGGATCCATAAATAAGATAGCCGCTCACAAATCCGGGAAAGAACATAAAAGCATTGTACTTCATTATTAGAAAGAATACGGAAAATAAAATAGTAGCAATAAGCAAACTTGGCAATGGCGGCATGAACAGGCGGTCCTTGTCACGCGGAAATTCATGATGCACACCATGTGCCGTGTAGGCGATTTTTTGGATTCGCGGATTTTCAGAGTGAAAATGAAAAACAAAACGGTGCATTAAGTATTCGAAGAAGGTCCAGAAGAACATGCCAAAGAAATAGAATCCTGCAGCGCGATACCATGCCGCATGAAAAACTGCTAGACTGTAAACGAGCATGGCAATAATCAGCGGCACATAAATGCTGAAGATCACTTGCGGGCTTGTCTTAGTCAGCACTTCAAGATTCTTCGAGTGGAAGAGGGTAGCTTGTCCTTTATTTTTTATTCTGTATTCTTCCATGACTTTTGATTGCGACAAAGATAAAATTTTTTAGTGAGGCGACCAGCTGCAAAGGTTTTATGCTTTGCACAATCGAAAAATGATTTACATCATGCAGGAACTTTCTCCGCCAAAAGAAGCAATTGCCGATGAATGTCCATGACTTGAGGAATGAGTAAATGTTCGTCATCATTTTTGATAATGAAGTCAGCAATGTCTTCTTTGAGTTTCTGCGGCCACTGATTTTTCATTCTTGATTTCACTTCATCTTCCGAAACATGATCGCGCTGCATGATTCTTCGAATCGAAATTTCTTCAGGTGAGCTAACAACGATCACCTTGTCGAGCAGCCTCTCGCCACCAACTTCATAAATCAGGGCTGCTTCTTTGATTGCGTAAGCGGCTTCATTCAGGTTCTTAAACCAGTCTTCTGATTTTTGAATCACTGCCGGATGAAGAAGCGCATTGAGTTGCTCCAGCTTACTTCTGTCGCGAAAAACAATTTCAGCGATTTTCTTCCGGTCGGGAATACCGTCAGAAAAAATTTCTTCACCGAATATTTTTCTCAATTCAGAATGAACAGATGGATCGTTGGCAAGAATATTTTTCGATTCATCATCAGCATAGAAAACAGGAATACCAAGCGTCTCAAAAATTTTGCACACGGTTGATTTGCCTGTGCCGATATTTCCCGTGACTCCAACCTTAAGCATTTGAGTTTGTCTTAAGCCTTGCGTCTAAGTGCTCAGTCCTTCTTTGCCGGTGCCTGAGCATTCTGCTGCAATGCTTTCGTGTATTCCATGGAAATGCCCGAACGTTCCATGATGATTTTTGTGTTCGTATCGATTTCAACTTCCATGGTTCCGTTTTCATTCAGTTTTGAAATGCGACCGTGCATGCCTGCAACGGTGACAATCTTGTCACCCTTCTGAAGATTCTCAAGAAAATTTTTCTGATCCTTAGCCTTCTTCGACTGCGGGCGAATCATGAAGAAATACATCACCACGAAAATGGCGACGAAAAAAACGAGTGTGGAGATGTTTCCTGAACTCGAACTGCTTCCCGATGGCGGAGCCATCAGCATCACAAGTAATTGCATTGTTGTGTTGATTGGTTTAGTGAGTTATTTTTTGAAAACCACTCCTGTAATTTTCAGGAGCGTTTGATTGGGATACGTATTTGCTGTTACTACAATTCCTTTACTGAACGTACCGGGATGTCCCTGGCTGTTGAAAACAACTTTTATCACATCCGATGCACCTGCCTTAATCACTCCTCGCGGCCAATCGGGCGTGGTGCATCCGCAGGAAGCTTTTACATCGGAAATCAGAAGCGGAGCTTCACCGGTGTTTGTGAAACGGAAATCATATTCCACTTTATCTCCCTCATTCATTTTTCCGAAATCGTGCGATGTTGTTTCAAACGTGAGTTCGGGAAGTTTTTCTTCTGTGCCCGTTAACGTGTTCGGATTCTTGATCAGATTGCCGCTGAGCACGCTGTCTTTTTTCGGAGTTTCTTTCGTTTCAGTTTGCTTGCAGGAAAAGAATGCAAGCCCAATCACTCCGATGAAAAAAATAGTTCTGCTCATCACTTCTTTGAAATCGGGTGGCAAAGGTATGCTCTCGAAGGACCTTTTCCAAAGTTGAATTATTCGGGATTCAAATCCGGGCGGCGTTCGCTTGTTCGTTTAATCGATTGCTCATGACGCCAGGCATCAATTTTCTTTGTGTCGCCCGAAAGAAGAATGTCCGGCACTTTCCATCCATTGAAATCTTCAGGTCGTGTGTACACAGGCGGAGCGATGAGATTATCCTGAAATGAATCGAAAAGAGCAGAAGATTCATCACTCAAAACTCCGGGAATCAATCTTCCAACTGCATCAACCAAAACAGCCGCCGCTAATTCACCGCCACTTAAAACATAATTGCCGATTGAAATTTCTTTTGTAATGAAATGTTCTCGCACTCTTTCGTCAACTCCTTTGTAATGTCCGCAAAGGATGATGACGTTTTTAAGCAATGAAATTTTGTTCGCCTGTTTCTGATCGAGCAATTCACCATCGGGTGACATGTAAATCACTTCATCGTAATTGCGTTTCGATTTCAAATCCTCAATGCACTTTGCAATCGGCTCAATCATCATCACCATACCGGCACCACCGCCATATTGATAATCGTCAACGGTTTTGTGTTTGTCTGAAGCATAATCGCGCAGGTTGACGAGATTCACATCAAGTAAATTTTTTTCTCTCGCGCGTTTCAAAATTGAATGCTCGAAAGGACTACGGAGTAATTCAGGTAGAACAGTGATGATGTCGATGCGCATTGCAAATCACAAAGGTCACTTAAACATTTTTTCAAAAGAAGTAAATTTGAACATGCGTTACATATTTCCACTGTTCTTCGGTTATCTCTGCTTGGTCAATTTTCGAGTCGACGCACAAACCTATCATCCATTTCCAACCGACAGTGCTTTCTGGAAGATTCATGAACAGAATAATGAAGTTGAAGAAAATTATGAGACAATCGAAATGGTTGGAGACACCTTGTTAAGTGGAGTCAGTTATAGTAAACTTTTCAAAACTTCATTTCTGTCAATACATGTTGGGAACTTTGACTCTACCCATTTTTATTCGCGGTCTTTTTATGGCGGATTAAGAGAGGAATCGAAGGTTATTTATTTCTACGATCCCGCTACAAGCCTGGAGAGTGTTGTTTTTAATTTCAATTGGGGTGTTGGTGATACGGTGGGTTACAGTTGGGCTGGCTTTTACCTTACGATTTCCACAATAGATTCCGTTCAAATGTTAGACGGAAGTTTCAGGAAGCGGTACAATTTTCCCAGCGTTGGGTATTCAACTGAATGGTATATCGAAGGAGTCGGGAATGATTGGGGAATTCTTCCCAATTATACATCAGTAGGAGGTCCGGGTGCGTTCTGGAGTGACTTAACCTGTTTCTCGCAGCTAGGTACAGTGGTGTATTTCGATCCGAATACTGGTGAGGATTGCGACATCCTGACTTCAGTCAATTCGAATTATTCAACTTCACAGGGAGTTCAGATTTCTAATAACCCATTCAGCGATAAATGCAAAGTGAAATTCGGAAATCTCATTCATAAAGGCACAATGACTGTTGTGGATGCAGAAGGGAAGATTTTTATTCAGAAGTCTATTCGAGATTCCGAATCGGAAATCATTTCCAAAGAGAATTTAGGCGTGCCCGGAATTTATTTTCTCATTTTCAATTTTGATGGGGAAATATTGTTTCAAAAGCTTGTTTATGTCCAATAGAAATTCATAGATAAACTTCCAATAATCCCTCTGGCAGTTTCAATAGAATTTCTTTTTTCTTCTTATCAATCTTCAAAATCACTTCTTCATTCCACGGAAACAGAATTTCTTTTTCTCCATAGATAAATTGACCTAGCATGTGATTGGGCATTTCAAAAAAATCTTCGAGGATTCCAATGTTACCTAATTTTTCATCAAACAATTTGAATCCAATGAAATCAGCAGCGGATTCAAATTTCTTTTGCTTCTTCAGAAATTTTTCATCAATGAAAATTTCCTTACCCGATAATTTATCAGCAGCGGTTTTGTCTTTCACATCTTCGAAATGAATCATGCCATGACCGGATTCTGTCAAATCCATTTCGTCAATGAAAAAAGGGAGTGGCTTCTGCTGCGAAATGATGAAAATGTTTTTTGGATTTTTCAAACGTGAAGCAAACTGAGGCTCAATAAAAAAACGCAGATGACCTTTCAGCCCAAACGTCTTGTTCAGCTTTCCAATCTTGATGAGTGAATCTTCCATTGATCGCGACAAATGTCGCAATCATTCTGCTTGCTTCAATTTTGACAATGCTACATTCCTGTTCTAAGTGAAAAAATTGAAGTCGCTTTATCTGCAAGCGATTTCTGATTTTCCATTAGCTGTGTTTGTGTTTCAACGAGCACATTATCTTCGACCAGGTGCAGATAATCATCATAAGGCCCACGTTTCGCTAATGCTTTCCATGCAATGGCGAGCGTGTCAATCAATACAAGAAATGCAATGATGAAATATTTCACGCCGCGTGCATCAGAGCCATCCATGTTTTCCAATTGCACGAGCGCATTCTCCCTCGTGATGTAACCATTGCTGTAAGTAGTTTGATATTTCGCAAGCTCGATGTCTCTCAGGTTGGCTTCTGTGATTTTATTCAAACTATCGCGCCGATAAAGATTATTCAACTCACTCTCTGCTTGTAAAAGTTGCGCATTGATTGTCTCGGCTCTTTTCTTGTAGCCGGGAATTCCGGAAGTTGATCCGCAATCCGTGTTGATCTTGACATCAGTTTGCTCATAGATCAAAAGTTTGCGGAGGCACTTGACATAATCTTCCTGCGAAGCAATCGCATTTTGCAACTCATTTGCCTTTGTATCATGTTCAGCCCGGATATTTTTTTCTGCAATCACTTTGTTGCTGCTCATGATTTGCTCAATGTCTTTATGAAAATAGAGAAGAACAAAAGGATGCGCGATGCCGACGCCGATGAAGGCAGAAAGAATTAATCGGCTGATGAATGCAAATGAAAAAATATCATGACGGAGATTGAGCAGGTCGACTTTTCGCTGCGACAAGCCCGGCATTCTCAGATTATTCGCTTTGCGAAATGAGGAGACAAGAAAACGGTCAGCGAAGAAGATGATGGTCGCCCAGCAGATTCCCGCAGGCACATACACATACCAGTTATCAGTAACTGTGGAGAGCGCATACGTCATTGTGAAAAGTGCAAGCACAGCCGGAATCAAAACAAGTGCACCGTAGCCGGCGTGCTTGATGTGTTCGGAGCGCGGACATTTTTCAATAATGTCAGGATTGGAGCCGGAGCACCAAAGGAGAAACTCGAAGATGGTTTGTTTCATGTTTGCAGAGTTGATGAGTGTAAATGTTTGCTATGGCGAAGCAGACAACTTGTTTGTTACTCTCAATGGTTGAAATGAATCAACAGGTAATAAAAAATGAAACTGGTTGGGAAGGAATTGTTGTAAAACGCAGCACGTTAAAAATTATTATGGCAGAGATCAGTCTTCCACTGAATAAATTTTTCTCGTCGTATCGCCCATAATTGTCACGGCAGTTTTTCTTGAGAAAATTTTTTGCATGAAGAACGAAGCCACTCTGTTTCCTCTTCCTGAAATGAATGACGGAACCTTGCCGAGTTTTCTCAAACATTCTTCGGCGACTTCTCCCGGCTGCTGAACTCGAGGCGCAAATAGTCCGGCGCTTTTTGGTTTTGAATTGATGTATCCCGGAGTGGCCGTAGCGCCGGCGCAACATGCGATAACGTCAACTCCTTTTGATTTCCATTCGTACCACAGTGATTCGCCAAGCATGCGATTGAATGCTTTCGTGGCACTGTACATGGCGAGAAATCCGGAGCCCTGAAATCCGGCTAGTGAAGTCATCAGCACGATGGCTCCTTTTTTCTTTTCAACCATTCGCTCCCCGAATGTGCGAACGAATTTCAGTGGCGTGATCATATTCACTGACACTGTTCTCTGCAAATCTTCTTCACTCGATTTCAGAAATGGTCCGATGGGAGAGAATGCTGCATTGTAAACAAGCATGTTCACATCAAAATTTCCGAGTGAAGTTTGAATTTTTTCCAAAACAGTTGCTTCCGCTAAATCACAAGCAACAGGAAAAGCACGGACACTAAATTCCCTTTCAATTTCAGAAGCAGATTTTTCAAGCAGCTCTTTTCTTCTTGCAATCAAAATCAGATTCATTCCGCGTGATGCAAGTGCGCGGGCGAAAGCAACACCAATTCCTTCCGATGCACCAGCAATCAAAGCAGTGTCACCATATTTCTCTCTGAAACTTTTCATTCAGGAAGAATGAGTTTCCACAGCAACAGTGAAAGGATGAATCGATTTCCACATCCTATACAAAAGGAGAATGGGAAAAATCAGCCACGCCGCATTTGCTAAATAAACTCTCATCAGTTCGGGAGATTTGTACGGACCGATTGTTTCTTCAAATAAAATAATTGTGACGTTGGTCATCATCACTGAAGCCCACACAATACTGCCGAAGCGAATCCAATCTTTTCCTTTTGCGAAAGCGTAAATCGCTAAGAGATAAAACGGGCCAAAGAAAAGCGCGTCAATCCAAATCGTCGCGCGCCACCACGGCGGTCGTGCCATTTGCAGCGGATCGAAATGGCTACCGTACCAATGCACGGTGTCGATCATCCACTTGGGCGGCCACAATGGATATTGAAAATTATTCGGATCGGCAATCACCAATTGTTCGAGATCAACCATGTAAGTGATGAAAATAAAATTGACAGCGAAAAAAATAATGAATGCAATGTCGAGCGGGCGTTTTTTGAGAGGAAGGGAAATTCTTTTCATGGAGGATTGAAGAGTGAATTTGAAAACAAATAAAAGCAGAAAAATTTCCTTTCATTTTTCGAGAAAGAAAATCTTTTACACTTCCACCTTCTCCGTCTTAAATTCACTCGTGGTGTGAAAAGTAATTTCAGGATTTGTTTCCTTGATATTTCTCAGCATCCACTCGCTGGGCGCGAGGTAAACGAGATGCTCGTCTTTATCAGAATAAATATTCTGTGATTTGAAACGCGTGAATTCTTCCAATTTCTTTTTATCATCGGCCGTAATCCAAAGCGCTTTGAACACATCGCGCGGAATAAATTCAGCAGCGGCTCCGTATTCATTTAATAAACGATGCTGAATCACATCAAACTGCAGATCGCCGACAACTCCCACCACTTTTTTTCTTCCGTCATTCTGAAAAAATAATTGTGCCACGCCTTCATCGGTCAATTGCTGAATGCCTTTGTCGAGTTGCTTGCTCTTCATCGGGTCGCGGTTGATGAGCTCTTTGAAAAGTTCGGGTGAGAAACTCGGAATACCGCGGAATTGAAGTTCTTCTCCTTCCGTCAGTGTGTCACCGATTTTGAAAGTGCCGGTGTCGTACAAACCGATCACATCACCGGGAAATGCTTCTTCAATCACATTCTTCGACGAGCCCATGAATGAAAACGGCGCAGCGAATTTGATTTCCTTTTTCAGCCGGCAATGCCAGATGTATTTGTTGCGCTCGAATTTTCCGGAGACAATTCTCACGAACGCAATCCGGTTGCGGTGCTTCGGATCGATGTTCGCGAAAATTTTAAAAACAAAGCCGGTAAATTTTTCTTCTTCGGGAAAAACAAATCGGCGGTCGGTTTCTCTTCCTTTAGGAGTGGGGGCGATGCGAATGAATGTGTCGAGCAATTCCTTTACTCCGAAATTATTTCGCGCACTTCCGAAAAAGACCGGCGCTAATTCTCCGTTGAGATATTCCTGCATATCAAATTCCGGATAAACACCGTGCAGCAGATCAGCATCTTCGCGAAGCTTGGGTGCATCACGATCAATCAGTTCATCAACGAGGGCGTCATTCAGGTCAGAAATTTCAATGCGATCTTTTTCAATCGTTTGTTTCTCGGGAGAAAAAAGTTGCAGCGTTTTATCATAGAGGTTGTACACGCCTTTGAACTCACTCCCTTTATTAATCGGGAAGGAGAGTGGCTGCACTTTGATGTTGAGTTTCTTTTCACATTCGTCGAGCAGATCAAAGGGATCACGTCCCTCCAAATCCATTTTGTTGATGAAGATGATCACAGGCGTGTTTCGCATGCGACACACTTCCATCAATTTTTCTGTCTGAATCTCCACGCCTTTTACCGAATCGATGACGAGAATGACGCTGTCAACGGCAGTCAATGTTCTGTAGGTGTCTTCTGCAAAATCTTTATGACCGGGAGTATCGAGAAGATTGATGAGTATGTTGTGATATTCAAACGTCATCACGGCTGTCGTCACGGAAATTCCGCGCTGTCGTTCAATATCCATAAAATCGGAAGTGGCGCTTTTGCGAATCTTATTTGACTTCACCGCACCTGCTACCTGAATGGCGCCGCCGTACAGCAAAAGTTTTTCAGTTAATGTCGTTTTACCGGCATCGGGGTGACTGATAATGGCGAAAGTTCTCCGTCTTCCTATTTCTTCCTGCAATTTCATAAAAGGTGCAAAGATAAATCGACTACGGCTTCCGTTATGAGACGGAGAGCGTATAAACTCTGTGGGAGAAAAATTGAGAAAACTATAGCATGATCTTTCCGATAACGTAGTTGTTTCCCTTTTCAGCATAAAGAAACATTTGATCAGCGGCACTTTGTTCGCAGATCTTCGGACGCAGAATCACACCTTCCTCTTTGTTGCTGAAAAGTAAATCCTTCTTCCATTTGCCATCGCTGTTAATGGTGACTAATGTTGAAACGGATTTCTTAGGGCTGGTGTAATCAGCAATGGATCTCGGATCGGTTTGATTCAGATTATCCGGATCATCGTTGAATACGAGATAGATTTTATCTTCTTTCACCGCATAAGAATAAGAGGAATAATAGCCGCCATCATTAACAGTGGTTTGCCGCTTGGGAATTTTTGTAGCCCATTGTATTGACATGTCAGGATTGATATTGATGGCGATGATATCATTGTAGTGATAATAGTAATCGGTCCTCGTTGTGACGAGTGTTCCTTGCCTCGATGTGGTAGTAACTACATAAACATAATATTGCTCTGCAAGCAACAGCGCACCGCCATCACTGCGAACGACAATGTTGTCAAGGTCATACTCATAAATTTCAGGATCATCTTTCTTTTTATTGATGTCCTTTCGCCGGAAGAGTTCCAGAAAACTCGCATCAAAATCTTTCGATCCCTGCTTGATGATTTCCTGCGATTCAGCATCAACGAGCATAAAACAAACTCCTTTAATAGAGGTGGTTCCTTTATCAGAATAAAAGCCGGCAATGGCCAATTTATCATCGTCAGTTACTTTGCAGCCAAGATCAGTGATGAATTTATCTTTGAGATTAACGCTGTATTCCTTGTAATCACTTCCATTATTGCGGTAAGAGAGAATTTTGTAATAGTAGTTTGGCTCGCCTTTCTTCTTTTCCTTCACCACTTCATTGTAAATTCTTGCGCGCATATAGATGTTGCCTTTATTATCGAGAAGAACACCTTCGTTCACGAAAAGCTTGCTATCATATTTAAGGGTTACATCCTTATCCCACATTCTTTCCATGTTAGCATCGAATACATAAACATGAAATTGCTCGTTCTCTTCTTTTTCTGCATGGCGAATTCCCGTGATGGCAATGGTTTTCTTATCCTTTGAAATATTGTATTTGAACTCTCCCTGTTTTCCTTTTGATTCATAATCGATGGCCGCTATTTTTTCCGGCGTGCCTGAAAGCATCAGCGTTTTATTGTTTACCGGCTGATAGAATAAATCCGTTTCGTCGCTTTTTTTATTTACATAGATGAAGTAAGCATACAAGTGACCGTCAAGGAAGGCGACTTCATCTAAACCGGCTTTATCTCCATTCACCTCAGGCTGTATCTCCGTTTGAGTGATAAGGCCCAAGCTGTTATTGTACGATTCCAGGATGTAGCCCTCTTTTTCGCTCATCCCCATTGTAAACATTGCAAGCCCCTTACCACTGATTTTTTTGCGAAGCACATACATGGCATCGTCATCTTGCCCTAAATATTCTTCAATGGTTGAATTGGAGGGCTCCTTCATTTCGTCGCTTAGTTTCAGACTGAACGAGCCTGACGACTTCGTTACAGAACCTGACGACTTGCTTGCGGAGGTTGAAGAGCTGCTTGCAGAACTTGAAGACTTGCTTGCAGAGCTTGAGGTTTTGTTTGCAGAACCTGAAGATTTGCTTGTTTGCGCGCTTGATTGATTTAGCGAGAAAAGAATGACGGCCGCTAAGGCAACAAAGAACTTTTTCATAGAAGGGTTTTTGGGTGGGAAAGCAATTATTAAAGCGCCACAAAATAAAAAATTCGGATAAAAAGCGAATTAAATAATTGTGATGCGCACATCCTGAAATTTTCTATTTTCCTTTAATGCAGAATGACGATCACACAATCAACTACATGAAGGGAAGGGGTTCACAAATGCATCCGCACAATAAGTTTCGCAGGCATGAATATGTGCAGGAGCATTTCGAAGCCATTGATGAAGAATTGCATTCAGATCCGAAGACAGAAATCTTTTACGAGCATCCGAAGAAGATCATCAACAAAGTAGAGAGTCCTGATATCGGGATGGATCTTTCAATGAATCCGTATCAGGGATGTGAGCACGGATGCATTTATTGTTATGCACGCAACACGCATACTTATTGGGGATTCAATGCGGGATTGGATTTCGAGAGCAAGATCATTGTGAAAGAAAATGCACCTGAATTATTGGAGAAAGAAATTTCCAAACCGAATTATGTTGTCACGCCTATCATGCTTTCAGGAAATACGGATTGCTATCAGCCATTGGAGAGGAAGTTTCAATTAACCCGCAGGATGCTCGAAATACTTTGGAGGTATCGCCATCCTGTCGGCATTATCACAAAAAATTCTTTGATCACGCGCGATCTTGATTTGCTTAAACCAATGGCAGAAAAAAATCTCGTGAGTGTTACACTTTCCATCACATCATTAAAAGAAAAACTGCGCCGCATCATGGAACCGCGCACGGCCAGTGTTCAGAAGCGATTGGAAACCGTCCGTATCCTCTCCGAAAAAGGAATTCCGGTGAACGTGAACATTGCACCCGTAATTCCTTTCATCAACAGCGATGAAATTCCTTCTGTTATGAACGCCGTGGCCGAAGCCGGCGCATCAAGTGCGATGTACACGATGGTAAGGTTGAACGGCGATGTGGGGCTGATCTTTGAAGACTGGGTGAAGAAAAATTTTCCTGACCGCGCCGAAAAAGTTTTAAACCAAATAAAATTCGCTCATGGAGGAAAACTAAATGACAGCCGGTTTGGAACAAGAATGAAGGGAGAAGGAAAGATGGCGGAATCCATAAATAAATTATTCAAACTCTCGCGCGAAAAATATTTAAACGGAAAAAAAATTCCTCCACTCGATTGCACGCAATTCAAAATTCCCGGATCGCAGAAACAGTTAGGACTATTTTAGTCAACCACAAATTGACATAGTTTCAGCATCAGCGAAATTCCCTTTTGTAAAGAAAGAAAGCCGGGAATCATCTCGCTTTCGGCTTTAACCCGGATCCTATTCAGGTGTAAGGATTTTTATTTCTTTTCGATGGTAAAAACAAAACCGCCGTCGAGCGAAAAATTAAAATGACCGGCAGCTACGAGTGGCCAGAGGGCGATATCATTTTTCATAACATCGTTTAATGCTTTCGCCACCGGAATTTTAGAAATATCGTTTACCACACGTCCGTTTCTTAATTCCAGATCAAATTGCCGCCCGACGTTTTTTGATTTTCCATCCAGGTGAAATTCGAATTTATACATCCCGATATGGGAGGGCTCACCATTGCGCACGGTCTGTTTCAGTTTTAATTTGATCACCGGCAGGTATTTGACCCAAACGGACTGGTACATTTCTTCTGCTTTCATTTCATTTACTTTGAAGATGCATTAACCAAATAGAAATCCTCTTGCGAGCTAAAGATCGTCAGTAAGACGTTACTTTGTGTTTTCATCAAACTGATAAACCAGCAAGTAAAAGCGAGAGGATAGAAGCGATTTCCGGAATCTTTCCCGGTAGCTGAGAATTGCGCCGCTTCTTAGATGATTGCTTTTATTTCAGGCGATTTTTATGGGTTTGGAAAAATGATTTGCTTTCTTTTTTAAAACATTCACCCATTCAAAATCCTTATGTTCACCCAGCACAATTACTTCTTTGTTGTTTCTTTCATATTGCTGAACCAGTGTTTTCATTGCATCCTCACTTGTACTTCTAACAATTACTCCTTTTGAGTGGGATCCTTTGTTACGGATCTCTACATAAAATCCATCCATGAATTTAGTCTGCCGTGTCGCAGGTCTTCCCCGCCCTTTGTGATTCATCATCATTTGCTCTCTTTTTTGTTTTTAAATTTCTTGTAAATTACATCAATAATCCTACACTGCCGCATTTATCTTTTATTAATAGAAACTTGCCATTGGCAGTTTGACTGTTTTACGATTATTTTCAGGTTGTCTGATTTAATTTAATACCGCTAAAAGAGTCAGAAGTGAGACCTATTTTAATAACCTGTTCAACACTTCGCTTAAGCACTGCGCCTCAGGGTATCTTTAGCTGCTAATGCAATTCAATGGTTTCCACTTCCGGAATATCTTTTAAAGAAAGCTGAATGTGCTTGCGGTGAGCTTTAGATTTAAAATCCTGGAAGATTTCCAAAACATCACGGTCGATGTAAACACTATCAGAGCCGATAATTTCCACAATCGAATATTCCGGAAGTTTGTCGAGCATTTCGAGAATTCGTTTCTTATTCAGAAAACTTACGTTCAGCGCCAGCTCAATGATGAAATGTTTTAAATGTCCTTCATGCTTTTCTTTAATAGTGAAGCCGGCGCGGTAGGTATGCTTGATCAGAAAATAAATGGCATAAACAATACCGATCAGAACGCCTATAAGCAGGTTGGTAAACAGAATAGACACCACGGTAATGAAGAAAGGCAGAAACTGTTCTCGGCCTTGCTTGTACACAGCATAAATCATTTTCGGCTTTGCAAGATTGTAGCCGGTCTTGATCAGAATAACGGCAAGCACACAATAGGGGATGAGATTTATCAGAGGAATGGCCACCACGATCGTAATCAAAAGCCAGAAACCATGAGCGAAAGAAGAAAGCTTTGTTCTTGCGCCGGCTTCCGCATTGGCGGAACTGCGCACAATAACGGCGGTGATCGGAAGTCCTCCTAATAATCCGCTCAGGAAATTACCCGTGCCCTGCGCAATCAATTCTCTGTTCTGCGGAGTAATGCGATTGTACGGATCGAGTTTATCAATGGCTTCGATGCTTAAAAGCGTTTCCAGTGTCGCCACAAAGCAGATCACCACGCCATTTTCCCAAATCTGAGTATTAGTGAAGAGCGCATTGAAATTTGGTAATTTCATTTTCGTAAAAACATCAGGAGGCAGTGTTACAAATTCATTCGCCCGTAAACTGATGAAAGGAAAATATTTTTCAAATCCCATGGCCAGCAATACAGCAATGAATACGGTGATGAATGAAGCCGGGAGAAATGAAATCCTGCGCGCGAATTTTCCTTCCCATAAAATAATCAATGCGAGAGAAACAAGCCCGATGATGACAGCTCCGGCGGAAGTATGATGATAAAGATCTTCCACATGCTGAAAGCCGTGATTGAACGTAAGTATGTTGAACAGCTCATTCGACCAGAAGTCAGGTTTATCGTAACCAACGAAGAGCGGAATCTGTTTTGAGATGAGAATGATTCCAATAGCGGCAAGCATTCCTTTAATTACTGCAGATGGAATGAAATGCGTGAAACCACCCAAACGAAAAACGCCGAGCACTATTTGTAATAATCCGCCGATAGCCACAGATAGAAAAAAGATTTCCACTGCTCCCAACTGCGTAATTGCTGCAGCGCTGATGGCGGTAAGTCCTGCCGCAGGGCCGCTCACACTTAATTCCGATTTACTGATGAGTGTAATCACCATCCCGCCAATGATGCCGGCGATCAGCCCTGAATAGACAGGCATGTTGGAAGCAAGAGCAACACCGAGGCATAGGGGAAGAGCGACGAAGAAAACAGTTATGCTCGCTTTGAAATCGTGTTTAAGAAACGAGAGGAGATAGTACTTCGTCCTCCTGCTGAATAATTCCATGATCGGAGGGCAAAGTTGAATAAAACTTGTTTCATCAATCAGGATTGTAATGAACATGTTGCGCAGCAGTTGAATCTGCGGCGCTCACGGATAATCTTTAAAGAGAGAAGAATATTGAAAACCTGTTCGGGGTGTTAGTTCTCTTATTAAAATCTTAGCTGCCTTCGTTTTGCGGGCAGCAGCCCCCTCTCTCTGTTCAGGAAACCTGTCCCGGTTATTTCCGGAGGTGGCGGGAGTCAGATTTTTTCTTATCATACTCTCGCCAAAAAAGATTGCAAAACAATCCATGAGAATTTTCAGATTTCGCGGCGGAACCGGCGACGAATTTTTAATCGGTACAGATGATAAGCGGGCCATCCGCTTTGATGATCATCTGATGACCATTGATATGACAGACAAAACCGGTATGGCCATTATGTGGAAACAAGAAACCGAAGCCGAGATTTTGCCACGCAACCCCGAGTTTCAAAAAATTTTGGACCGCTATGAAGCATTGCTGAAGAAGCTGGAAGTGGTGCAGAAGAAAGAAGGATAATCTCTCCCTCTAATTAACTCACCCTGTCCTTCGGACATCCCTCTCTTTTTCAAAGAGAGGGAGCTCCCGCACGCTTAAATTGAACAGTGGAGAAATTCTGAAACGCGCTCAGCTTTTTTGCGGGCAGCGTTCCCCTCTCTTTTTTCAAGAGAGGGGTTAGGGGTGAGTCTAATTGTTTTAAAAAACTCACCCTGTCCTTCGGACATCCCTCTCTTTTTCAAAGAGAGGGAGCTCTCGCCCGCTTATATTGAACAGTCAAGAAATTCTGAAACGCGCACAGCTTTTTTGCGGGCAGCGTTCCCCTCTCTTTTTTCAAGAGAGGGGTTAGGGGTGAGTCTGTTTAGGAAGAAAGAGCTTTCAAAACAATCTCCTTCCACATATTGATCTCTTCATTTTTTATTCTCACCGTTTTTAGTCCTAAAGACTTAACAATAAAATTCCTGTCCCGATCATATTCTTTTTGTTCGTCGTGAATTTTTCCATCCAGTTCAATAACAAGTTTCTTCTCGTTGCAATAAAAGTCAGCGATGAAAAAACTGAAACGATTATTTAGCCCTTCGTAAATAAGTGGATGTTGCCGAAGAAATTTCAATCCGTAAAAATTTCTGTTGCGCAAACTTTTCCAGAGTAATTCTTCTTCCGGAGTTTGATTCTTTCTCAATTTTCTGCAACGATCTATAATTTGCTTATGAGTGAGCATGAAGGAAAGATAAAAAGAACTAAGCTTAGAAAGTGATGCTCTCTTTTAATAACTCACCCTGTCCTTCGGACATCCCTCTCTTTTTCAAAGAGAGGGAGCTCCCGCGCGCTTAAATTGAACAGTGGAGAAATTCTGAAACGCGCTCAGCTTTTTTGCGGGCAGCATTCCCCTCTCTTTTTTCAAGAGAGTGGGTAGGGGTGAGTCTGTTTATTTTTATTAACTCACCCTGTCCTTCGGACATCCCTCTCTTTTCCAAAGAGAGGGAACTCTCGCACGCTTTGCGGGCAGTTTCCCACAGTTATTATTTAGGGAAAATGAAGAAAAAAACAAAATAAATTACATTTGATGTCACAATGGATTTTGGATCAAGTTTCTCTGATACCGCAAGAAAAGTCCTATTGCAAATTTTTTTTCCTGGTATCATAGTTTGTCTTCCGTTTGGAATACTATTATCAACATGTATTCAGGAAGGTAATGCTAAATGGTTACAACAAGATTTAAATTTGTTATCTTTTTTTTCCACAGCAATTGCGATAATAGTTCTTTATGGAATAGGCCACATTATCAATAAGATTGGAGCTAGAGTGGAAGTATGGCTCGAACAGTGCTTTTGTTGTAAAAAAATTATTCTGTATGAAAGTGAATTTATGAGAGTATTTGATGACTACCTGCGGACATATTTTGATAAGAAAAGTGAGCCTGTAATCATTAGGTATTATAGTCTTATGGTGATAGGGTTAAAGTTCGAATTAAATACTTGTGTTGCTCTTGTATTAGCATTCATTGAATACATGGTGCTAATTCGGTTTTATGATGAAATAAATTTGGGAAGTAGAATTTGGTTTTTATTAATTCTTCTTGTCCTTATTGTAAGTTATCTGATTTATGAGGCTTGGGCAGGTATAGAAACCTTGCATGGTTATCGTGAGCTAATTATTAAAGAATTTAATAAACAACATTTATACGATTAAGCTTGCACTTAAAGTTTATAGGAGAATCAAATACCGAAGCCTTATCTTATGCTATTCTTAAATAAGCAATGTTTTCAACAGGATTGGTGCCATGAATCACACACAATTCGAGTTAAGCTAAAAGCTCGACTAAGACTTTTTCTAATGCCATTTTTTATGATTTTAAGATTTTACATTAGTTATTGCTTCTTCTTAAGAATCGCAGCTATGCTTATCATCAATTTTGAATGAGAACACAAATCAAATAATTTTGTTTTCAGATTTTCCAGATCCTTTATGGACATTATTTTTATTGTGCTTGTAGTTGGGGACTCAGCCTATTGTTTTCGCTGTTTGAACTTCATAGCGCCAATGTGTTAGAATCAAAGCACTATAACCTCCCATTCGTCTGATGTTAGCTCAATCGTTTCCATTGCTTGATAGCAAAGTTTCTGGATGCTTTGAGCTGATAGATTTACTTCAATGAAATAGCCGTTTTCAAGTTGCCTTATTGCTTTGAACTTGTTCTTGTCTTTGCCGAGATAACGAGGAAAGTTATGAGCAAGAATTTCAAACTTTTCGGGTTCAAGGTCAGCAACAGTATTTAGTGTTTTCTCCATAACATCTCTCCAGCTTTTTACAGCGATGAGTTGCCCCAAGATTTTCAATCCAACGGGGGTTGTTCCTGTTACTTCTTGCAAGTCTGTCGGCGAAGAATTTTCTTGACCAAAGTATGACCATATTTCAAGCGCTTTCTTTGCTAATTCCTCGGATCGCTGCTCTATTTCCTTACGAGTCCAGGACAGAAGTGATGAGAAATATTTATTAAGTTCTAAATGACTTTCATTTAGAGTTTTCTTCTTTGTCTCAAAATCATCATTTGAGAGTTCGGTGTTGTAGGCAGTCAAAGTCAAATTACCGATTGTATGTAAGAACAAATCGTGTGTTTCTTCCCAATCATCGCCTAGCTCATTTTGCCACCACTCTGAAAGTGTTTGAGGCATGATATGCTCAACAGTCAAGTTGTCAAATGGGACTGCTTCCTTGTGCGCATAACTTTCTTCTAGAGTTTCAAGTATAAGTTTTGTTTTTACAACTCTGTCGCCGCCTCCATAAAATTTAGTCTCCCTGAACCGCAAATAAAATTCATTATCCTTAGGATAGCCTCTGCCTTGTAATACGTTTTTGAAACCCTCAACAATGCTATTAGGTTGTTTTGCTATTATTGCGGGATAAACAGCTGGGAAAATCTTATTTAGTTGATTAGTCGCTACATTACAAACGAACCTTCGGATAAGATAATTTTCAAGTGTCTTTAGGATATTGACAAAATCAACCTTGGTGATTTTGTCATCTGCATAGTCGCTGTAAAAATTTAGCAGCAAAGGATATGCTGTTGTAACTTCGATTCGGTTCAATCGGTTGAATTGCTTTTGCAATTCTACTTCTGGCTCAAACTCCGGATATTTTAAACGCTGGTAATAAGTTGAATGCTTCTTTAGCTCTTTCAAATAATCAATTGCGTTTGTAGTTGATACACATTCTTTAAGTGCATAATAAACATCACCTTGTTTGATGATGTTTCCGCCTCTCATTAAAAAGTGACGTATGTACTCGGTCAAGTCATCATTCAATGCAGCCTGCATTGGCTGCCAATAGGCTTTATAAACTTCTTCTTGGTTATCTATGTGAATACGCATGAAGAAGTAATTGCGGATTAAGTCCGCCTGCGTTAGTGGTCTTCCTTTAGCGTTCAAACTTTCAAAAACCAAATACGGATTATCATCTGCGTCAAGAACGATACTAACTATTGAGAAATAGCTGGTAATAATTTTTTTTAGTTTTTCCGGCTCAAGTTCAACTTGTTTAATTTTCTTCTCGAAAAAGGTATATGCTCTTGTGATTTGATTCTCACTTTCGCTTTGTACTCCCTTAATTAAATTCTGATATGTTTCCCTGTCGACCTGCGTTGGCATGAGTTTGAAAAAGTCATTATCCTTTTTGTACGGATTTACGAGGAGAGTATTATTTATCTCTTCTGCAAAACCTTGATTTTGTATTTCTCTTGCCTTGTTTCGTAGTAAGGTCAGCAAAATAAAAATCGTTGTTAGCCGCTGCTGCCCGTCAATGAGCAAATATTTTGCAACACCTTCAGGAACTGAAATAGTTGGCATATTTACAATCGAACCAATGAAATGAGTTCGTGGGTTTTCCATCTCACTCAGTTCAACTAAGTCTTTCCAAAGGACTTCCCATTCTTTTGTTGTCCAACTATAAGTTCGCTGAAAAAGAGGGATTACATACTGCTTCGTTCCCTCAATAATGTCTTGTAATTTTGTTTCTTTCGCTTGCATTTTCTGTTTATTTTACATCTAAAGGTTGATTGTATCTCAGCCGTCACCACTATTTGACTTCTGATTTGTTTATGTACAAATCATCCCCGTTTCCCCCTCCACCTCTGCACATACTCTTTCAACTCCTTCTCCATCCTCTCAAACTCATCGAGCAGGGCCTTTTCACCGCATAAATCCATTCACAAGATAAAGAGATTCTGAAAAAAGGGAGAGAAGTATTGATGATGCAGAAAAATGGCCCCGCTGCTTCTCCCGCGAAATGCGGGACAGGTCGATAAACTCGAAGTGACCTCTCGCACGACCGGAAGCGCGGGTCAGTTCGAGTTTATCGGGAACCGGTGAAGGCGCTTAGGTAATCAGATGCTCTGTCTCGTTAAAAAATTTTTTTCTCCTCCCATTATAATATTCCAAACTATCTGTTCTTATATTAGCGTTTCGGATCAACCCACTGCTCTTCACTTTGAGGGCACCCTCCATACAAGAAACATTGCTTTCCCTCGACCGTGCAACGTGCGCGGGGGAGAAGGAGAAGATTTTGCGCCAATACACATCAGGCCTCCTCAACCGCGATCATGATCTGGTGAAAATAAAAGGAGACATGCGCTATCACGAATGGATACACGGCAGGGATGTGTCATGGATAGCGGCTGACGGCAACTATTCTGAGATTCATTTCAAACCGGGCTCGGGAAAGGTGATAAAAACAGAAATGAAACTAAAGCACCTGGTGGTGCTGCTGGAACCTTTCGGCGTTATTCGTGCGAGCAAGTTTCATGCGCTGCAACCGCGCTGCATCCGCCGCTGTTCCATTAAAGGCCACACAGTAATTATGGATGACGACACTGAAATTGCCGTGAACTTCGAAGAGGCAATAGATGTGATCCATCAAATGGTTTGAGGCCGCCCTGCATTCATTTCATACATACTTGCCCGCACTTCATGCAGAAAGTGTCCCGCTTTCATAAACTGATTGTATCAAATGTTTCGCGGTATCGTGAAACCACCCGCGGGTTCTTTAAGAGATTGAGAAAATGTTCAGCGGAAGAAGGGCGGTGTTCAGCGAATGGTTGAAAAAGTACCGGCACCGCGTGAAAAAGTTCAGTGAACGGTTCACTGATGTTTCGCAAAGAGTGAAAGACATTTCGCAACCATTGAAAAAGTTCAGCGGAAGCTTCACTGATGTTTCGCAGGGGTTGAAAAAGTACCGGACAAGAAAAAAGATTCACCGCCGATGCTTGCGGGAACTCAGGAAGCCGTTATCAAAACAGTTCAATCAATTATTCAATTATCATTCATACTTTTTTTAACGCTTTTAAAAACAAAAACCTATGGCAAATCAAGATTACATCCCTGCGGGGGATGCAGAATTTGATCAGTTTCAGGAAGAAATTTACACCACTGCGACTGCAAAAAAAGCGGGTTGGAAAATTCCTGACGATGATCTGACCGCATTAAAAACTCCGCACGACGATTGGGTTGCTGCTTACACTGTGGCAAAAGATCCCGACGACCGGACAAGAGCGCAGGTGCGCGCAAAAGACGATGCGCGGGAAGTGTATGAACCACTGCTGCGGCAATTCATTCAGCGCGACCTCATCAGGAATTCGCTCGTGACGAACGCTGATCTCACTTCGCTGGCATTAAAGCGCCCCGACGGCACAAAGACCAAGGTGCCCAAGCCGACTACTGTTCCTGATATACAGGTTACAACGGGTCCGGGAAACACGGTAAAGGTTGGCTTCAGGCAAGCCATGCAGGAGAAGGGAGTGAAGAGCCGCGGCAAGCCCGATGGTGTTGCCCGTGTGCGGATCAAATACAAAGTGGGTACTCCTGTGCCGCAGAGTTACAAGGACTGTACTGACTCAGTAGATGCCAGCCGCTCTCCGGCAACGGTTTCTTTTTCTCCCGATCAGGCAGGTCAGCGCGTGTATTTCTTTGCTGCCTGGGTGAATACAACCAACCAGGAAGGGAACTACACACCTTCGGCAGTGTCGATTATTATTCCGGGGTGAGCTGCAAAACTCACCCCTGACCCCTCTCTTGAAAAAAGAGAGTGGAAAGCTTTCGCGCGGAGAGCCCCCTCTCTTCGGAGAAGAGAGGGGTGCCCGAAGGGCGGGGTGAGTTAAATAAGAATGCTGCGGGCGTATCTTTGCTCCAAATTTCCCCAATGCCTAAAATAGTTACGCTCATTTTTTTACTGCTCTCTCCTTATATAATACTCGCCCAGGTCTCCATCCTCACCCAGCACAATGATCTTGCGCGGACGGGAGAAAATTTAAGTGAGACGCACTTAAATGTTTCGAATGTGAATTCAGAAACTTTCGGAAAACTATTTACGCGCGAAGTGGATGATCAGATTTACGCGCAGCCGCTTCTTGTTAGCGGAGTGAATTTCCAAAATGCCGTAGGGAAAAACGTGGTGTTCGTGGCCACTGTCAACAATTCGGTTTATGCTTTCGATGCTGATGATGCGGCAATGGATACACCATACTGGCATAAAAATTTTACGCCGTCGGGAACGCACGTGGTGAGGAACACTGATATGACAGGCGCCTGCGGCGGCTTCTATCAGGATTTCTCCGGGCACATTGGAATTGTGGCTACGCCGGTGATTGACACTGCTGCGAAAACAATGTATTTCGTAAGCAGGGATAAGGTGATCAGCAGCGGAGTGTTTGAGCAGTGGCTTCATGCCATTGATTTTGCTACAGGTGAAGAAAAATCGTTCAGCCCTGTTCTTATCACGGCAAAATATTATGGTAACGGCGACGGGAATGTGAATGACACGATCACCTTTGATCCGCAAAAAGAAAATCAGCGTAGCGCACTCGCTCTGGTGAATGGCGTGATCTGGCTCGAATGGTCATCACATTGCGACTGGGGTCCGTATCACGGTTGGGTAATTGGTTATGATGCTTCCGATCTTGAGCAGAAGTATGTGTGGATGGATACACCCAATGGATATGAAGCGGGAATCTGGATGAGTGGTCAGGCACTGAGCGCCGATGAAGACGGAAACCTTTATCTCTCTACCGGAAACGGTTCCGTTGGATATAATGGTAATGATGCTGACACGATCAACCGCGGCGAAAGTTTTCTCAAGCTTCAAACCATGGGGAACACGCTACATGTTGCAAGTTTTTTCACGCCGAGTGATTATGATGTTCTCGAAGATTATGATCTCGATCTCGGTTCTGAAGGAATGCTGCTTATTCCAAATACGCATTACGCCATCAGTGGCGGCAAAGAAGGTGAAGTTTATCTCGTGAACCGCGATACAATGGGCGGAGTGGATACCATTGATCATGTGATTGAAGAATTTTCAGAAGGATACGGAAATGAATTGCACGGAGGCCCTGTCTATTGGCACAGCGATACGGCAGATTATGTTTACGTGTGGGCGGCAAGTCAGTACATGCATGCCTATCGTTTGCGCAATAATCCGCAACAACCGCTCGATCTTCCTGCAGCAATGACGAGCCCTGAAAGTTCATCGAACGGCCAGCCCGGTGGCATGATGTCGGTTTCCGCAAATGGAAGTGAACTCGGCACAGGAATTTTATGGGCGGCGCTTCCACTGAGCGGCGATGCGAATCAGCAAACACGCCCGGGAATTTTGCGCGCTTATGATGCCGATGATCTGAGCAATGAGTTGTGGAATTCGCAAATGGATCCGCAAAATGATTCAGTGGGCGCCTTTGCAAAATTTGTTTGCCCAACTATTGCGAACGGGAGAGTTTATCTCGCCACTTTCTCGGGACAACTTGATGTGTACGGTTTGCTGAATCCGCAGGGGCAGAATGAAATTTCTTCAGCGGAAAATAACTGGCTCATCTATCCTGATCCTGCAACGGAGCAGATCACGATTAAAGGAAACCGGATTCAATCCTTACCGCTGAAAATTTCTGTTACTGATGTAACGGGGAGAGAATGGTTTCAACGGGATGAGACAAATTCATCAGCGCAGTTGAACATCTCAATCGACGTTCATTCATTTCCTGCAGGAATTTATTTCGTGAATGTGAATGGAAGTGTGAAATCGTTCGTGAAGCAATAAATATGGGAAGCACTGATAAAAATTGTTTTTGACTCAGCCGATTCGAAGTCCGTTGCTCACTTTTCTTTCGGGCTCAAGAAGGATCACGTCTTTATTCTCATCATAAACACCGAGCACAAGACATTCTGAAAAGAAATTGGCAATCTGCTTTGGCGGGAAATTCACGATGGCAATAATTTGCCTGTTCATCAATTCTTCTTTTGAATAAAGTTTTGTGATCTGAGCTGCGGACTTTTTTATTCCGGTGTCGCCAAAATCAACCGTGAGTTTGTAAGATGGCTTTCTTGCCTCCGGGAAATCAGAAACGCCGATAATCGTTCCGGTTCTGATTTCAATTTTTTCAAAATCACTCCATGAAATTTTTTCCATGCTAATTGTAATTTGAATTATGAATAGCGATCGACTTCGCCGCCATTGCGAGAAAAATGGAGCGAGCGCAGTGGTAAAGCTTTTCGGAGCAATCTCCCCGAACGGTGTCAAAATTTATGGGGATTGCTTCGTCGCCTTCTCTCGCGAAATCTGCTCACCGGCTTCTCGCAATCACGTTGAACCGGAACAAACTAAAAACTAAAAACGAGAAACTAAAAATGTAAATAAGAATGCTGCAAATTTGCGCTCTGAAATTTTGAAATTATGAGTCAGCCCTTAAGAATACTTTGCTGGAACGTAAATGGAATCCGTGCCGCGTGGAAAAAAGGATTGCCGGGATGGTTTTCCAGTGAAGCGCCCGATATTTTGTGTTTGCAGGAAACGAAAGCAAATCCTGAGCAACTGGATTATGAAATACTGAAGTTCGAAGATTACGAGAGCCATTTTGCTTCAGCGGAAAAGAAAGGTTATTCCGGCGTGGCGATTTACACAAGGCAGAAACCGCTCGAGGTAAAAGTGGGATTGGGAAATAAATATTTCGACACAGAAGGAAGAGTATTGGAAATGCATTTCGACAATTTCGTGCTCTTCAATGTTTATTTTCCGAATGGCGGCAGAGGTCCTGAGCGGGTGAAATACAAATTGGATTTCTACGGAGAATTATTTAACCGCGCAGAATTTTTACGGCAGAAACAAAAGAACATTATCGTCTGCGGCGATTACAACACCGCGCACAAAGAAATTGATTTAGCCCGCCCGAAAGAAAATCAAACCACCTCAGGATTTCTTCCCGAAGAGCGTGCGTGGATTGATAAAATCGTTGACATGAAATATGTTGACACCTTCCGTGAATTCAACCAGGAACCGAATTGGTACACGTACTGGGATCAAATCACGCGGGCACGTGAACGAAATGTTGGCTGGCGCATTGATTATTTCTTCGTGTCAAATGAAGCACGCCCGCTCGTTACCAAAGCAAATATTTACATGGATGTTCAGGGCAGCGATCATTGCCCCATTGAATTGGTGATGGAAATGTGACCGGAAAGAAGATTCTTCGTTGCTGCTTTCTCTTGTAATACACGAAAATTTTTTTACAACAGTTCTGTATCTTTTTAACGATCCTCCGTTCTCTTTTCAGAACGATCAAAATTCTCTAGCATGAAAACCATTGCCGCCGGCCTGATTATTTTAGTTTTCTCAGTTTCATTACTTGCTCTTGACGGCTGTAAGAACGCCTGTATTCATGGCGACGGAGCCACAGTAACTCAAAGCAGAACGCCCGGCAGTTTTTCCAAAATCAGTTTTTCAGGAGAAGGAACGGTTTACATCACTCAGGATTCAGTCACCTCTTTTACTGTGGAAGCACAGCAAAATGTAATTGATGATTTGCAAACAGAAATTCAGGGTGACAATCTTAATATCTACAACAAACATTGTTTGAAAGATCAGGCGCCAGTGGTTATTCATATTACTTCACCAAACATAACGGCAATTACTTTGAGCGGAACAGGTTCTATGATTACGCAGGGAAAAATTCATTCTTCGAACATGGATCTTACAGTCAGCGGAACCGGCGTCATTGAAACGCAGGACACTGTTTTTGCTTCGAGCATGAGTAATAACAATAGTGGAACCGGCACTATTACATTTATAGTAGAGGGCACTTCGATGAATTCAACAATCAGTGGTTCGGGAGAAACAACCGTTTCTGGTTTCTGCAATTCGCAACAAGTGAATATTTCCGGCTCAGGAAATTTTCACGGCTTCAACTTTATTACTGATGATGCAAGCGTTACCATCAGCGGTTCGGGAAATGCGGAAGTGTACGCCAACAATTCGCTCGATGTAAATATTAGCGGAAGCGGAAGTGTGTACTACAAAGGATTTCCGGCAATTACAGTTCACATCAGCGGCAGTGGAGGCGTGGTGAATTCGAATTAATTTTTCTCTGAAGAATAATTACAGCTAACACCTGAAGCTAAACGGGCGTGGAAGATTTAAAACACATTGAAGCAGCGAAAAAAGATCCGCGACACTTCAGGCATTTGTATGACAAATACTACAAGCAAATATTTCTTTTCATCAACCGCAGAACGGATGATGAGCACACAACGGCTGATTTAACGCAGACAGTTTTTTTGAAAGCCATGCAGCATTTGAAAGGTTATGAAGATCGCGGCGTCCCCTTTTCAGCGTGGCTTTACCGGATCGCAAGCAATGAAGTGGCGCAGCATTTCCGCGACAGTTCGAAAGTGAGAACGGTTTGCCTGGAAACTTCGGACATGGATGAAATGCTCGAGGAAAAAGATGCGGAGGTGGATCACGCAAAGCGAGAACAGGTTTTTGCGGCGATCAAAAAATTGCAGCCACAGGATTTGGAATTGATTGAAATGCGATTCTTCGAAAAGCGCTCATTCAAAGAAATCGCCGACATCAAAGGAATTACGGAGAATCATGCGAAAGTGAAAACGTATCGCATACTCGATAAAGTGAAGAAACAAGTTACCGTGGAAGCTTAATCGGACAGCAATGAAAAAAATAAAATTCAAAATCGAATACGTCCCGCTGTCTGACGCTCAGATCGAGCGCCACAAGGACTTCGATGCATTGATGGCGGCGTACATCGCGCATCCAAAACCAAGTTGGAAATCGAGATTTTTTGGAAATAAATTTTTCATCTATATGGCAGGAATCATTACAGGTGCGGTGCTTTCATCGCTGATTTTTTATGGAGTGAATCACTATGAAGCGAACCGAAATTTCGCCGGGCAGAATTCGAATGGAAAGAAGGAAGTAATCAATCAGACTTCAGACAATAAATCTTTAGTTGGGAATTTTTCAGAGGAGAATCAAAAGAAAAATACAGAAGACGTTAAAGAAATTTCTTCGGCGAAATCTTCAGAGCAAAATGAAAATAAAAACTCAAGAAATGAAGTAGCCAAGAAAAATTTCAATAAAAACGAATCATCAGTAAATGAAGATTTGCTTTCATCTCATGACTCTTCTGAAGAAAATAAATCAGGGAATGAAATCGCTTCTGTAAAAAATAACTCAGCGAAGAAGTCAAATAACATAGCAATCTCTTCCGGAAGTATTTCCTCTCAGAAATCTTTATCAGAGAAATCATCATCTGAAAAAAATTCTAATAAAGCGAATACAAAAACTTCTTCAGCATCAGTAAAAAAATCTTCACAGGAAAATGGAGCGGGTAACCTCTCGCAGCGGAATTCCGGTGAAGCTTCATCGCAGGATTTTCAATTTGAAAACATCGCGGCATTAAATAAAAAGCTCTCTGACACATTGCAATTGAACAATGAAGAAATTCCCGCAAGAATTCAGGAACCTTCACTTTCATTGCTAAATCAGGATTCATCTAAGAAAAAATTTCAACTCAATCTTCCGAAGATCGATGTGAGTAGAGGATGGGATGCCACGAAAAACTCTGTTTCAAAATTTACCGACAGTATAGGCAACAAAACTTCAGGATTCTTTGCGAAGCTTTTCAAATCAGATAGCAGTAATGAAGACAAAAAAGCTGCAATAGTGAAGGTTGATTCCCCTGCTCATTCCAATTCTTCCTCTCCTGCTGACACATTCAAGCATCGGTTTGCACAGGTAAGTTTTGTGTCGCCGCTCGGTTCTGATGGAATGAATGGAAAAGATTACGTGCATAATCTTTCTTTCAATGTGCTGCAGGGATACAGCGGCGCGCTCAACGGATTTGAGTTGGGTGGTTTGGTAAATGTTGAAAAGGGTTATGTAAAAGGAATGCAGATTGGTGGCCTCGTCAATTTTGCATTTGGTGATGTGAATGGATTTCAGCTCGGAGGATTAGTGAACAACGGAAAAAATGTCGAAGGATTTCAACTCGGCGGAATCGTCAATACTGCCACCGGCACGATGAACGGATTGCAACTTGGCGGCATCGCAAACTTTGCGAGAGACACTATGAATGGATTGCAGTTGGGTGGAATTGTGAATGTAGCAACGTCGGAGAACACTTCGAAAGTCAGTTGGCAAATCGCCGGCATCTCAAATGTTTCTCTCGGGAAAACTACTGGCGGACAAATTTCAGGAATAGCAAATGTTGCGAACGAACATAGCGGAGTTCAAATCGGATTGATCAATGTTTCAAAAAAGATTTCCGGATTTCAATTGGGATTGATCAACGTGGCCGATTCGATCGACGGTGAATCACTCGGTCTAATCAATGTTTCGCGAAACGGAATTCACAACGTTGATGTCTTCGGAAGTGAAATTCTGCTTGCAAATGCCGGATTCAAATTGGGTTCACCGCACATCTACACGCAGTTTGCTTTTGGAATTCGTCCGTATGCTGATCTCACAAGAATGGGATTCGGTTTGGGAATTGGTGGGCATGTTCCGTTCAATCATGGCTTCGTGAATATCGATGGAATGTGCTGGACCATTCACAATGATAATCTCAACAATTGGGACAATGTGAATCTCTGGAATCAGATTCGGATCATGGGCGGGTATCAAATCACCAAAGGAGTTGCCATTTATGTCGGACCCACAATGAATCTTCATGTTTATGATCTCTCGTATCCCGCTATTGCTCCTTACACGATCTACACTCGCACGGATGGCACAACAAGACTCGATGGCTGGATTGGCGGCGTAATCGGATTTCAATTCTTCTGAAAAAATCTCGCAATAAAATGACGAATGGTTAGTTAGTCGTTCTGTCAACCATCGTAACTTCCGCTTCAATATTCGTGGTAATTTATCTTGGCTAAATTTTCTGAAATAAAAAATTTTACTGACGCGGAATTGATTTTTAAATACCGCGAATCGGGTAATAATATTTATGTCGGAGAATTGTATCAGCGTTACACGCACCTTGTCTTCGGTGTTTGCTATAAGTATCTTGAAAATTATGACGACAGTCATGACGCGACAATAGAAATTTTTGAAGAACTACTCACAAAACTGAAACAGCACGAGATTTCGAATTTCAAATCGTGGCTTTACAGCGTGGCGAAGAATTTTTGCCTGATGAAATTGCGGAGAGAAAAAAATTATGTCGAGCTGAAAGAAGACATGAGTGAGGTTGTGGAAAGCCGCCAGGAAATGCATCCAATTTCTGTGAATGAAAAGGAACAACAGCTCAGGCAATTGGAAGAAGCCATCTCTCACCTGAATGAGGAGCAGCGTGTCTGCGTCGAATTATTTTTTCTGAAGCAGATGAGTTATCACGACATCATGAAGCAAACCGGTTTTGATTTCAGGCAGGTGAAAAGTTTTATTCAGAATGGAAAACGAAATTTAAAAATTGCACTGGGTGAGGAGTATGAACGAAAAACTTCTTGACATACTAAAACCGCAGGGTGAATGCATCAGTGAAGAAATGCTGATCCGGTATTCTAAAGGTGATCTTTCTTCTGCTGAAGCGAGAAGGGTGGAAGAGCATCTTACCGAATGTGAATTCTGTTCTGATGCACTCGACGGCATTATGAAGAGCGGAAACGTGCAGCACTATCATGCGAGAGTTTCTTCAGCGAAACATTTGCTGAGAAAAAGATTGCGAGTGGATGAAGAGAAAACTACATTTCCGTTTACACGTGCATTGGCGATTGCAGCAACGGTCTTGTTACTGGTGTTCAGTGCGTGGTTTGTTGAGTACCTCAACAGCAATTCGACTCAGAAAATTTTTAGCGATCAATTTAAGCCGTACCCGCCCGTAAGTGCTGATAGCTTTTCTCAATCGCTTGCCCCTGTGATCAATGAAGTCGGTTCATCGGAGCAGTCATCAAAGATTTCTGCGAATAATAAAGAGGAGATGAATTCAAAGCGGGAAACAGCCTCGGAGAAGAAGGATGCAAATGAAATCAAGAAATCAGCGCCGCAGGTTGCTAAAGATATTTCTGTACCTGCACCAACGAATGCTGAGGGAACTTCTCCTCAAGAAATAAGTGAAGCACAAAACAAGAAGGCTGCAGACGATGAACCTGCAACTCCACCAGCAGTCAATAATTCAGTTTCCAATTTTTCAGTACCAAAAGCCAGAGTTACTGAAAAAGAGATTGCAAATGAGTCTGATTATTCTTTCAGGAAAAATCCTGAGCAGGACGTTATCAATAATCATCTTCAATCCGGAATGGATGCATATCGGCATGCAAACTATGAGAAAGCTCTGACGGAATTTCAATCGGTGCTTAAAGAAGATGCGAGAAATGAGGCGGCCAGTTTTTATAGCGGCGTTTGTGCTCTTGCTTTAAACAATGCCGATGAAGCTCTTGATTTTTTCACGAAGACCGATAATAAAAGCAGTCGCTATTACGAAGCAACTCTTTGGTATCAGTCGCTTTCTTATTTGAAAAAGAACGACAAGAAAGAAGCAAAAAACCTTCTCGAAAAGGTCGTGAAACAGAATGGAGAACATAAATCACAGGCAGAACAACTGCTGCAGGATTTGTAAGAGAAGAAGTTGAAACTAGTTCGACCGTGATTGACTTTTCGATTTGAAAAAATAATATACCGGCACACCTATAGCGACGAAAATAAATCCGGGCCAAGTGTAATCAGGTTTATAGATAAGCAGGATTACACAGAGCAGAATTACGACGGTGATGTAAAGAATCGGGACAACAGGATAGCCAAGTGCCTTGTAAGGTCGTTCAGCATTCGGCATTTTTTTTCTGAGAATGAAAATGCCGCCAATTGTAAATATGTAAAATAAGAGAGCGGCAAAAACAACGTAATCTAACAGATCGCCATACGTTCCAGACAGACAAAGAAGGGATGCCCAAATTCCCTGCAACGTCAAAGCAGCAGCTGGAACACCCTTGCTATTAAGTTTGCCCATCCGTGCAAAAAACAATTTGTCGTCGGCCATTTTGTAATAAACCCTCCCTCCAGATAAAATCAATCCATTCAAACAACTGAATGTTGAAACCATAATCAATCCGGCAATGATCAACACAGCACGATGACCTGACATTGCATCTGCTACCGCAACTCCAACGCGATCATCTTTTGCAAATTGAATTCCCTGAGCAAATGTGTTTCTCGAATCAACATTCAGAGGAGGTGGTACACCTTGTAAGGGAAGGTTTTTCAGGTAAACTACATTCACTAAAATGTAAATAAAAGCGACGAGGGCGGTTCCAATTCCCATACTCAAAGAGATATTGCGCCGCGCATTCACGACTTCCTCACCTGCAAAGGTGATATTGTTCCAGGCATCCATAGCGAACATGCTTCCCTTCATTGAAACTCCGATGGCTGCAATTAAGGCCCAACCGGCAAGTGGAATTCTGTCAGTGAGATTTCCATTGTCAATCACCACTTTGTTTGCATCCCAGAATTGAGAAAAATTTTGGGTGATGGCATCTTTATCGCTCACAAATAATCCAATTGCAATAAGACCAAACAAGGCAAGAATCTTTGTGCTGCCGAAAAATGTCTGAATCATTTTTCCTGTCTTCACTCCCTGAATGTTGATATAAGTCAAAAGAAGAATGACACAGATTGCGAGGACCTGGGCCGCACTGATTGAAAATCTCCCAATCTGAAAAAGAATATTTTTCTCACTCAGAGATGGAAGGAATACGCCGGTAAATTTTGCAAATGCAACGCCGACTGCCGCGATAGTACCTGTTTGTATTACCAGAAACAAAGTCCATCCGTAAAGAAATGCCCACAATGGTGAATAAGATTCCCGAAGAAAGACATATTGACCTCCCGCTTTTGGAAACATGCCTGTCAATTCTCCATAGCAAAGTGCAGCCACCACAGTTAAAATTCCTGAGAATGCCCACACAACAAGTAAATAGCCAGCTGATCCGACATTGCGGGAAATGTCAGCGCTAACGATGAAAATTCCTGAGCCGATCATGGTTCCGGCTACGAGCATCACTCCATCAAATAAGCGGATCTCGCGATGGAATACTCCTGGCTGTTTCATTGGAATGTAAGTCGCCAAATGTAAGGAAAGGATGTTCAGTGCAAGTTTCGCCTTCTCTCCTTTCTCAAATAACCTGATTTTCGGAAATTGTTAAAATGATTCGTCGGAAAAAAAGGATACTCGGCCGACCAGATGTGGATACAAGTAAGTTTGATTTGACCTTCAGAGTTAAAGTTATTTACTTTCGAAACCTATTAGGGACAATGCCGAATAAGAGGGAAGTAGTATTGAGAGTTAGCTAATTCTTAAATTATTCGAAATGCAAAAAGTATACACACTGTTCATTTTTGCTCTTGTACCCCTAATTTCATTCTCACAATGCAGTCTTCCGGCTCCAACGGGGTTGAAAGTCAATAACGTAAGTAATTGCACAGCCAACCTGAGTTGGAACGAAGTGCCGGGTGCCGCATTCTATCAAGTTGAATATAGAGTAACGGGAGCATCTACATGGTCCTTTAGCAACAACATTGTGTCTACTTCAACAACTATAACCAGCTTGATCTCCAATACTCCCTATCAATTTGCCGTTGCGAGCTTTTGCCCCAATAATTCAAGTGCTGGCTTTTCAGGAATACTTTCAAAATCTACTAAAAAGTGCTCTTCGCCGGCAAATCTCACCGCCACAAATGTCACGAGCTCTTCAGTTCTGTTATCATGGACTCAACCTTGTAATGCCGGTGAGTTCACTCTTGAATACAAGCGCATTACAGATTCAAAATGGACTGCGGTTAATGGCATCAGTGGGAATTCTTATCAGCTTGGCGCCCTCGCTTCATCAACAACATATTCCTGGCAGGTTAAAGCGATATGCGGTTCAACTAAGTCGATGTTTACATTGGGATCGAATTTTACGACGGTATCCGGTACTGCACCTAGAAAAAACGTTTTATTTATCGTTCTCGATGATGCGAGGTATGATATGAGTACTTTAACCGGAGCTCCTTCCTGGTTTTTGACTCCAAACATTAATCGAATTGCTAACGAGGGTGTAGATTTTAAAATTATGATTCCTGCTACGTCACAATGTTCACCAAGTCGAGCCACTTATTATACCGGACTCTATCCTCATGTCAATGGCGTTGTGAAGAATGGATCAAAACTCAGCAATCAGTTTACGCTCGTTCAACAAATTCTTCACGACAATGGCTACTATACAGGATTCGTGGGCAAATACGGGCAATTCTTAGGAACGCCAAAAGGTTTCGACTGGTGGGCAACAAGTGACGGTGATATTTATGTAAATCCGGATTATACAATTAATGGTAAGGATACTTTGATTCCCGGTCACATCACAGATGTATATCCTCAATTGGCAAAGCGGTTCTTAAATTCAGTTCCGGCCGGAAAATCATTTGTTCTCTTTTATTTTCATCGCGCACCGCATGATCCCACCATACCGCGGCCGCAGGATACATCACTCTATACAAATGAAGTGATGCCATTCCCTTCAGATTTTCAGTTTTACACTGTCAACTATCCATCTTACTACGCTAATATTGAGTGGAACAGAGCTGATTCTGATACAGTGAATAATCTTATGCTGCGAACATATCAATGTATAAAAGGCGTTGACGATAATGTGGACTCACTCTTTACTTGGTTGCAGGCGAAGAACTGGATGGACAGCACCCTTATTATTTGCACGAGTGATAACGGATACCTGATAGGAGAACATAAACTTGACGGTAAAGTATTAGGACTCGAGCAATCGATACGAGTGCCATTGTTCATTCGCTATCCTCAATGGTTTAGCCCAAACACAGTAATCACTGATGAAATCGCTTCGAACATCGACATTGCGCCTACGTTGCTTGACTATTATAACATTCCCGACACCTTCGGCTTTCAAGGCATTTCGCTAAGACAGTTAGCAAATGGAGAAGCACAGCGGAAGAGCTTCCTGTATGAATATGCAGGCGATCCTTTGATCGCCGCTTTTCGTGGAGTGAGAACGCTCACAGGAATGTACATAAAATCGTACTGCAATCAAACTACTGAAGAATATTACGATCTCACAAACGATCCGCAGAATAACACTAATCAAATCTATAATTCTGCCTATTCTACATCAATCTCTCAATGCCGGGCGTTACTCGATAGCCTGAGGACAGTTTATGGAGATACGAAAACTCCTGCCAGCAGAAACTGCAATATTGCCCATAGCAGCCAAAAGCTCTATGATCCTGAAAATGATAACGAGCAAGAAAATCAGTTAAAGATGGCCCCCAATTTGGCTTCGGCATCATTCGAAATATATTTCAGGAATCTGAATCAGCAACCGGCCACGCTCAGGATTTTCGATTGTATGAACCAAGAAATTACGACCAGAGAAATTGGCTCAGACGATTACCTCGATGAGATTGATTGCTCTTCGTGGAGCACCGGAGTTTATCTGGTGAGAATCGAGCAAGGAGGAGTGTCCTTCCTAGGAAAACTCGTTGTCCAGAGATAGTTTCTTTCCAGCACATTTTAAGAATAACCGAATAGCAGAACCGGATTCAACTTCCGGAAATCTAGACTATTTCATGAGCCTGTTCAACTCACATTTATGCTTATCCCTTTCTAAATTTGCCGCTCTCTAACAACGATAAGCAATAGTTATCTAATTGATGGATCTGCCCAAAACATTTGACCCGAAGGGAATGGACCAGCGATGGTATGATCGCTGGATGGAAAAGAAATTGTTCGAATCGAAACCGGACAACAGGGAACCTTACACCATTGTAATGCCTCCGCCGAATGTCACCGGCGTGTTGCACATGGGGCATTCACTGAACAACACGATTCAGGATGTGCTCATCCGCCGTGCGCGCATGCAGGGAAAAAATGCCTGCTGGGTTCCGGGAACCGATCATGCATCCATTGCCACAGAAGCGAAAGTGGTTCAGTTGCTGCGCGAAAAAGGAATCAAGAAATCGGATTTATCGAGGGAAGAATTTCTGAAGCATGCCTGGGAGTGGAAAGAAAAATATGGCGGCATCATTCTTCAGCAACTGAGAAAACTCGGATGCAGTTGTGATTGGAATCGAACGGCATTCACGATGGACCCGGATTACTATCAGTCGGTCATTCGTGTCTTCATTGATCTTTATAAAAAGGGTTACATCTACCGCGGACTGCGAATGATCAATTGGGATCCGCAAGCAAAGACGGCGCTGAGTGATGAAGAAGTTTTTTACAAAGAAGTGAAGTCGAAGTTGTATTTCGTTCGCTACAAGCTTGAGGTCACTGACAACTCACAACTCACAACTGACAGCTTCATAACAATTGCAACAGTTCGACCCGAAACAATTCTCGGTGACTCTGCCATCGCCGTCAATCCGAAAGATGAGCGCTACAAACATCTCGTCGGAAAATTTGCTTTTGTTCCACTGATCAATCGCAGAATTCCCATCATCGCTGATGAATACGTGACAGTGGAATTCGGAACCGGCGCATTGAAGATTACTCCTGCGCACGACATGAATGATTATCAGCTTGGGCTAAAACACAATCTTGAAGTGATTGATGTGTTGAAGGACGACGGGACGATGAGTGAAGCCGCACAACTTTACATCGGGCAAGATCGCTTTGCCTGCAGAAAAAATATTGTCAAAGATCTTGAGGAGAAAGGTCACCTTGTAAAGATCGAAGATTACGTGAACAAGCTTGGTTACAGTGAGCGTACGGATGCTGTTGTAGAGCCACGGCTCTCGATGCAGTGGTGGGTGAAGATGAATGAAATGTCAAAGCCGGCGTTGAAAGCAGTGATGGATGAACAGATCAAGTTCTATCCGAAGAAATTCGTGAATCTCTACAAGCATTGGATGGAAAACATCAAAGACTGGTGCATCTCGCGACAGCTTTCATGGGGGCACAGAATTCCGGCGTGGTATGATGAAGAAGGAAATTTTGTTGTAGCGGAGACAAAAGACGAAGCAATCAAACTTTTTCAAATCCGAAATCCGAAATCCGAAATTCGAAATATCCGGCAGGATGAAGACGTGATGGATACGTGGTTCTCTTCATGGCTGTGGCCGATTGAAGTGTTTCATGGCTTCAGTAATCCGGGAAATGATGACATCAACTATTATTATCCGACGACTACACTCGTCACCGCGCCTGAAATTATTTTCTTCTGGGTGGCGCGCATGATCATGGCGGGATTTGAATACAGGGGAGAGAAACCCTTCACGAATGTGTATTACACAGGTACCGTTCGCGACACGCTCGGGAGAAAGATGAGCAAGTCACTCGGCAACTCTCCTGACTTGCTTGAGTTGATTGAGAAATACGGCGCTGATGCTGTTCGGTTCGGCATTTTGATTTCTTCCCCTGCAGGAAATGATTTACTCTACGATGAGAAGTTGGTTGAACAGGGAAGGAATTTCAACAATAAGATTTGGAATGCGTTAAGGTTGGTAAAAGGGTGGAAAGTATTGAGTGATCAGCAATCAGCGATCAGCCATCAGTTTGCGATTGAATGGTTCGAAAATAAATTGAACTCAACGATTGGTGAGATTGAAAATCTTCTGGGAGATTTTCAAATTTCTGCTGCGCTGAAAGTTTTGTATTCGCTCATCTGGGATGATTTCTGCTCGTGGTATCTCGAAATGATCAAGCCCGAGTTTGAAAAGCCGATCGATTCTAAAACTTTTGATGCAACACTTGATTTCTTCGAACGACTTATGAAATTGCTTCATCCATTCTTTCCGTTTATCACTGAAGAAATTTATCAGGTGCTCAAAGATCGGGGAGAAGATGATTTCATCATGACTTCTGCTTACCCGAATCCACAGCCGATAGATGAAAAAATTTTAAAGGAAGGAGAGAAGTTAAAACAACTTGTGACTTCAATTCGTGATTTGCGAAACCGCAATCAAATCAAACCAAAAGAGCAATTGAGGCTATTCGCGTTCGAAAATTTGAGTGAACGCATTTCAACACTTGTAATCAAATTATGCGGATTAAGTTCAGTTGAAAAAATTTCAAGTGACGTCGAAAAAGCATTTTCATTTCTCGTCGGCTCGGAAAAATATTTTCTCGAATCTCCGAACCACATTGATGCTGCCGAAGAAAAATCCCGCCTCGAAAAAGACCTTGAATACAACCGCGGCTTTCTTGAATCCGTGATGAAAAAACTTTCGAATGAAAAGTTTGTAGCGAATGCAAAAGCTGATGTGATTGAGAAGGAGCGGAAGAAAGCCAGCGACGCGCAGGAAAAGATTCGATTGCTGGAAGAACAGCTTC